>Ga0070741_10002316_pt1 | contig 51905 bp, 46 predicted proteins | sample Coa_R1_4_FD_66440 | JGI IMG/M metagenome (GOLD analysis project Ga0070741, IMG submission 66440) | Surface soil microbial communities from Centralia Pennsylvania, which are recovering from an underground coalmine fire - Coalmine... | ecosystem: Environmental > Terrestrial > Soil > Unclassified ... | reverse complement strand
GCCATCGCCGCGATCGCCTACGCCATCGTGCGCTCGGTCGCCTCGCCCGACGACGATCCGATCGAGGTGCCGAAGCGCGAGGCCGAGACGCCCGCCGAAGCCGCCGCCGCCGCGCGCGGGCCGATCGAGACCGACGTCGAGCGGCTGCTCGCGCTGGCGCGCGCGTGCGCCGATCGCGGCGAGCACGATCGCGCGCTCGACTTCCTCTACGCCGCGCTCTTGCGCCGCCTCGACGGCGACGGGCTGATCCGCATCCGCCCGTGGCGCACCAACGGCGACTACCTGCGCGATCTGCGCGAGCGCCCGCAGCTGCGCGCCGACGTGCAGTCGATCGTGCGCGAGATCGAGCGCGTGCAGTTCGGCGCCACGCGCGCGTCGGGCGATCTCTACGGCTCGCTCTACAGGCAGGTGCTGCCGATGGTGTCGCGCGCGCTCACCGCGCTCGCGCTCATGCTCACGCTGTTCGCCGCCGGCTGCATCACGCGCCACGGCAGCGAGGAGGACTCGCCCTCGGGCTCGCACGCGGTGATGGAGCTGCTCGGCAAGTCGGGCTTCACGACGCACCAGCGGTTGACGCCGCTGTCGAAGATCGGCGACGACGCCGAGACGCTGGTGCTCCTACCCGGCGCGCACCTCGACGCGGCGACGTGGGAGAAGCTGCTGGCGTGGACGCGCGCCGGCAACACGCTGGTGGTGGCCACCGGCTCGAGCCACCTGCCGGTGCAGCTCGGCGTCGAGGTCGAGCACGTGATCGGCGACGGCAAGCCCGGCCCCGACGGCCACGTGGCGCTCGACTTCATCGGCGAGCTGGGCGACTTCACCGTCAAGGTGCCGGGCAAGGATCGCCTGCGCCTGCTCAAGGACTCGGAGGCGGTGCCGCTGGTCAAGCGCGGCGACGATCTCTACGCCACGCAGATCGAGCTGCTCGACGGCACCGCGGTGGTGCTGGCCGACGATCAGCTGTTCATGAACGCGTCGCTGGCCACCGCCGACAACGCGGCGTTCCTGGTGGCGATGCTCGACCGCTACAACTTGAAGGTCGAGATCTCCGACGAGGCGACCGGCGAGGCGCCGCCCAATCCGGCGGCGGCGCTGGCGCACGGCAAGCTGGCGCCGCTCGCGCTGCAGCTCGGGCTCCTCATCGGGCTGTTCTTTTTGTATCGCGGCGTGGCGTTCGGCGCGCTGCGCGATCCGCCGGCCCAAAGCCGCCGCTCGTTCGCCGAGCACGCGCGCGCGCTCGGCGCGCAGTACGCCAAGGCGCGCGCCGCGCGCCACGCGCTCACGCTCTACTCGGCCTACGTGCTCGACCGCGTCCGCGAAACCGCTCGGCTGGGAGGCCCCGGATCGCTGCATCGGCTGGCCGAGGCGATCGCGCTGCGCACGAGCCGCCCGCTCGGCGACGTGATGCGCCTGCTCGTCGAGGCCAAGACCGCGCGCGAGACCACGCCGACCGCGCGCGAGCTTCAGCAAAGCTCCCCCGAGGACCTCGCGCTCCTGCGCGAGCTCGGCCAACTCATGAAGGACATCGGAGGCACTCGTGAACATCGCAGACGTTAGCGCCCGGTTTCAGCGCATCCGCGCCGAGGTGGCGCGCGCGCTCGTCGGGCAGGACGAGGTCATCGATCACACGCTGGTGGCGATCCTGGCGCGCGGCCACGTGCTGGTCGAGGGCGTGCCCGGCCTCGGCAAGACGCTGCTGGTGCGCGCGCTCGGGCAGGTGCTCGGCTGCGGCTTCAAGCGCATCCAGTTCACGCCCGACCTCATGCCCTCGGACGTCACCGGCGGAAACGTCTTCAACCAGAAGAAGGACGCGTTCGAGTTCTTCCCCGGGCCGGTGTTCACGCAGCTGCTGCTCGCCGACGAGATCAACCGCGCGCCGGCCAAGACGCAGTCGGCGCTGCTCGAGGCGATGCAGGAGCACTCGGTGACCGCCGACGGCGTGACGCGCCCGCTGCCCGAGCCGTTCTTCGTCATCGCCACGCAAAACCCCGTCGAGTCGCAGGGCACGTACCCGCTGCCCGAGGCGCAGCTCGATCGCTTCCTCTTCAAGGTCAACATCCGCCACCCGTCGCAAGCCGTCGAGAAGCGCGTGTTGCAAAACCACCTCGCCGGGTTCGACGCCACGCAGCTCGACAAGTACGGGCTCGAGCGCATGATCAGCGCCGACGAGCTGATGGCGATGCAGGCGGCGCTCGCGGCGGTGCGCGTCGACGAGGGGCTGCTCGATTACATCACCGACATCGTGGCGCGCACGCGCGCGCATCGATCGATCTATCTCGGCGCGTCGCCGCGCGCGTCGATCGCGCTGCTCGCGTCGGCGCGCGCGCAGGCGGCGGCCGAGGGGCGCGACTTCGCCATCCCCGACGACGTGAAGACGCTCGCGCCCGCGGTCCTGCGCCACCGACTGGTGCTGCACCCCGACGCCGAATTGGAAGGCGTGTCGACCGACGACTGCGTCGAGGAAATCTTGCGCGAGGCGACCGTGCCGAAGACGGCTGCCGCATGATTCCGTCGCGCCGCCTGGTGTTGCTCGCGATCGCGCCGGTCATCCTGGCGCTGGCGGCGCTGTTCGATGCGACGTTGCTCTGGCCCATGCTCGCCTGCGACGCGGCGCTGGTCGCGCTCGCCGGCTTCGACGCGCTCATCGGCCGCAAGCGGCTGATCACCGTCGAGCGCAGCACGTCCGAGGTGTTCTCGATCGGCCGCGCCAACCCGGTGGTGCTGGAATTGCGCTCGACCGCGCGGCGCAAGCTGGCGGTGCAGGTCAACGACGATCTGCCCGAGTTCGCCGCCTCCGCCGATCTGCCGGCCGCCGTCGAGGTCAAGCCCGGCGCGACCGCGGTCGTGCGCTACAAGGTGACGCCGAGCCGCCGCGGCGCCTACGCGCTCGGCCCGCACCACGTGCGCTACCCGACGCCGCTCGGCCTCTGGCTGCGCCAACTGAAGATCCCCGCCACGCAGCCGATCAAGGTCTACCCCGACGTCAAAGCCATCCGCACCTACGAGATGCTGGCGCGCCAGGATCGCGAGTACGCGCTCATGCGCGCGGCCCGGCTGCGCGGCGGCGAGAGCGAGTTCGAGCGGCTGCGCGACTACCTCAAGGACGACGAGTTCCGCAACATCGATTGGAAGGCCACCGCTCGACGGCAAAAGCTGATCTCGCGCGAGTACCAGATCGAGCGCAACCAGAACATCGTGTTCCTGCTCGACTGCGGCCGGCTGATGACCGCCGAGACCGGCGGCATCACGCACCTCGATCACGCGCTCAACGCCACGCTGATGATGTCGCACGTGGCCGCGCGCACCGGCGATCACGTCGGGCTGATCGCGTTCGACGATCGCGTGCGCTCGTACCTGCCGCCGTCGGGCGGCGGCCAGGCGAGCCAGAAGATCATCCAGGCCAGCTACGACCTGCACGCGTCGATGGTCGAGCCGAACTACCGCGCGGCGTTCGATCAGCTGGCGCTGCGCGTGCGCAAGCGCGCCCTCATCGTCCTGTTCACGCACGTGATCGACGATCAAGCGGCCAAGGACGTCTCGCACCTGATGCGCAAGCTCCTGCCGCGCCACCTGCCGCTGGTGGTGCTGTTCCGCGACGTCGAGGTCGATCAACTCGCCGAGCCGGTCACGACGCGCCCCGAGGTCGAGCTCGATCTCTACCTGCGCGGCGCGGCGGCGGAGCTGATCGTGTGGCGCGATCGCCTGGTGCGCGATCTCGGCCGCTCCGGCGTGCTCACGCTCGACACGCCGCCCGCCAAGCTCACGCCCGCGCTGCTCAACCGCTACCTCGAGATCAAGGCGCGCCAGCTCCTGTAGCCTTGCCTGAATCACTCGACGCTCTAGAACCACGCGCATGAAGAGCCTGCTCGAGCTGCCGCCGCGCGATCGCGCCGGCAACTTTCACGCGATCGTCGAGTCGCCGCGCGGCGCGCGCGTCAAGCTCAAGTACGATCCGGCGCTCGCCACCTTCACCATCTCGCGGCCGCTCAACCTCGGCCTGGCGTATCCGTTCGATTGGGGCTTCGTACCGTCGACGCGCGGGCCCGACGGCGATCCGCTCGACGTCATGATCCTGCACGACGCCTCGACGTTCCCCGGCGTCGCCTTCGCGTGCCGCGCGCTCGGCGCCATCCAGGTGACGCAGAGCTCCGAGCGGCGCCAGGGCCGCGAGCGCAACGACCGCGTGATCGCCGTGCCGGTGAAGGCGCCGCGCTCCGACGGCGTGGTCGACGCGCGCCAGCTCACCGAGCGCACGCGCCGCGAGCTCGAGCAGTTCTTCCTGGCGGTGAGCGAGCTGACGCCGAAGGAGCCGGAGGTGATCGGCTGGGCCGGCCCCGACGACGCGGAGCGGCTGATCGAGGAGGCGATCGCCGCGTTCGCGAAAAAGTGAGCGGAACCTTTCGCGCGCGCGGGTGTCCCTGCTGGCGCGAGGTGCAACATGGCCGGAGCCGCTCCGATGCAAAAACGCGGCGGGCGCAAGTCGCTCGACGCCGCGCTCAACCTGGTGCCGTTCATCGATCTGCTGTCGTGCTGCATCGCCTTCCTCTTGATCACCGCCTGCTGGACGCAGCTCGCGCGCATCCCGGTCGCGCGGCCGAATACCGGCGGCGTCAACGAGCAGCCGGCGGCGCCCCCCATTGGTGAAGCGCGGCCGACGCTCACCATCTCGCCCGACGGCTACACCTTCGAGCGCGGCGGCGCCACCGTCGAGATTCCGCTCGCGCGCGGCGACTACGACGTGGCGCGCCTCGCCGGCGAGCTGCGCGCCGCTCGCGGCAATTTGCCGCAGGAGGCGGGCGTCTCGGTGCGCGCGCGCGACGGCGTCCCCTACCGCGAGCTGGTGCGCGCCATGGACACCATCCTCGCGGCGCGCTTCGCCGACATCGATCTCGACGGCGCCTGAGCGGAACGGATAGCCGGGTCCGCTGCGCGTCCCGGCTACGCGATGGCGCGGAACCGCCGCGGCCGCTGATCGCCGCGCCCCTCGATCGCGCGGTGCAGCGCCCTGAGCATCTCGTCGAGGTCGAACGGCTTGGCCAGGATCTCCAGCTTGCCCGGCATCGCCAGCCGCTCGACCACGCCGCGGTTGGTGCTGGTGACGACGAAGCTCTGGTGCGGCGACGCGCGGCGCACGCGCTCGAGCAGCGCCCACTGCTCGCGCAAGGGCGGCGGAATGTCCCACAGGAACACCCACGGATTGCGTTCGTCGAGGAAGCGCCGCAAAAAACCCGGGCGCGCGAGGTTCTCGTGCGACTCCACCACCACGCGGAAGCCCTCTTCCTGCAGCACCAGCCGCAGAATCTCCGCCACCTCCGCCGAGCTCTCGACGATGGCAACCAACGCCCCACTCGAAGCAGCCACGTGACCTCCCCGGTCCAAGATTTTCTGCTGATCCCGTGGCAGCCAAATACCGCTTTGCATCATTGCAATCAATACCGCCGCTACCTGAATAAGGCATTGCAAAACGATTCGCGTGCACGGCGTGCGACGCGCGCGTTTCTCGACGGTAAACAGCGGTTCGACCACCGCATGCAAAATGGTCGCGATTGTGCGGGTGATCGCTTCGGCACAAAGACTTTGAGCGATCGGCGGACGAGCGGGCACTTCAACACGCCGCCGCGGCGCTTAGTTTCTGACGGTGAAATCGATCGCGCTCTCGATCGTGGCCGCGTGCACCGCGTGCTCGCACTCGCCCGATGAATCGACGCCGCCCCAGCCCAACTTGATCGCGGACGAGAACGCGCTCGCCGGCGATCCCGGCTGGGAGATCGACTCGGCCGCGCCGTCGCTCGCCGCCTTCGCGCGCCCGCTGTCGCTGCGCGCCGGCGAGCGCCTCGACGTGCCCGCGTCGTCCGATACGCCCGCGGCCGTGAGCTGGGCGGTGTACCGCCTCGGCCAATACGGCGGCGCCGGCGCGCGCAAGCTCGCCGAGGGCGGCCCGATCACCGTCGGCAAGCAGCCCGATCCGTTCATCGACGCGGCGACCGGCCTGGTCGAGTGCCGCTGGACGCCGTCGTTCTCCGTCGACGTCGGCCACGACTGGCTCTCCGGCACCTACGTCGTCAAGCTCCAGCGCGCGGACGGCGGCGCCACCTACGCGCCGTTCATCGTGCGCGACGATCGCCGCGCCGACGTGATCGTGGTGATGCCCACCGCCACCGACGCCGCGTACAACGACTGGGGCGGCGAGAGCCTCTACGTCGACACGCGCTTCAACTTCCCGGCGGGCCACGCGCACGAGGTCTCCTACGATCGTCCCAACACCGCCGGCGCGGGCGGCGGCTACATGCTCTCCACCGCGCTGCCCACCGCGCGCTACCTCGAGGCCAACGGCTACGACGTCACCTACGTCGCCGATCACGATCTCGACGGCACGCCCTCCACGCTCGACCGCGCCAAGCTGGTGCTCGCGCTCGGCCACGACGAGTACTGGTCGCGCGCGACGCGCGATCACTACGACGCCGCGCGCGCCGCCGGCATCTCGCTCGGCTTCTTCGGCGCCAACGTCGCCTACTGGCAGGTGCGCTACGACGCCGCGTGGGACGGCCTGCCGCTGCGGCGGCAGATCGGCTACAAGGAGGACGCCGATCTCGATCCGCTGCGCCACGTCGACGATCCCGACGTCTCGGGCGCGTTCCGCGGCGACGTGCTCAAGCGGCCGGAGAACGCGCTGCTCGGCGTGATGTCGGTCGACTGGCACATGGTCGACTTTCCGTGGGTGGTCGAGGATCCGGCGTCGTGGATCTACGCCGGCCTCGGCGTGCAGAAGGGCGACGTGTTCCCCGCGGTGGTCGGCATCGAGAGCGACGCGGTGGTCGACAACGGCTTCACGCCGCACGGCGTGCTGGTGGTGGCGCAGTCGCCGACGGTCGGCGGCGCGGTGTGGGGCATCGATCAGCAGCAGGCCACGGTCTACGACACGACGGCGGGCGGCTTCGTGTTCGCGGCGGGATCGATCCGCTTCGCCGGCACGCTGTCGGGCGCGCGCGGGCAGCTCGGCCCGCAGAAGATCCTGCGCAACCTGATCGCGCGCGCCGGCGGGCAGCCGCACGGCGCCGAGGACACGCTCGACGCCGAGAGCGGATTTCCCGCCGCCGACTTCGCGCGCGCCGCCGCGCAGGTGACGACCGTCGCCGGCTCGCCGGGCGTGGCCGGGTTCGCCGACGGGCCGGGCGCCGCCGCGCAGCTCTCGTCGCCGCTCGGCGTGGCGCTCGCGCCCGACGGCGCGCTGATCGTCGCCGACGGCGGCAACCACCGCATCCGCCGCGTGGCGCCCGACGCCGCGCACACCGTCTCGACGCTCGCCGGCTCGGGCTTCGTCGGCGACGACGACGGTCCCGCCGCGAGCGCGACCTTCCGCAACCCGTGGGGCGTGGCGGTGGCCGCCGACGGCACGGTGTTCGTCACCGACGTGCAGAGCCGCCGCGTGCGGCAAATTGCCGCAGACGGCACCGTGTCGACGATCGCCGGCGACTCCGCCGCGCTCTCCGGCCCGACCGGCATCGCGCTCGCCGCCGACGGCACGCTGTGGGTCACCGAGCTGTACTCGGGCGCGGTGCGCACCATCGCGCCCGGCGGCGCCACGCAAGCCGTCGCGCTCGACACCGGCACGGACGGCGGGCTCGGCTTTCCCACCGGCATCTTCGCCGACGGCGGCAGCTTCGTGGTGGTCGACAGCGGCAACCGCGTGCTGCGCCGCCTCGACCCGGGCGGCCGGCTGACGGTGATCGCCGGCAGCTCCGAAGGCGGCTTCGCCGACGGCTCGGGCGCCGACGCGCGGCTCGGCCCGATGGTCGGCGTCGCGCGGCTCGGCCCGTCGCTGGTGTTCGCCGACGCCGGCAACTACCGCGTGCGCGTGGTCGAGCCCGGCCCCGATCTCGCGTCGACGCGCGTGCGCACGCTCGCCGGCTCCGGCCGCTTCGCCGCCGCCGACGGCGCGGGCGCCTCCGCCGGGCTGGTCGCGCCCACCGGCCTCGCCATCGACGTCCTGCGCAACATCATCTACGTCGCCGACACCGGCAATCACACCATTCGCGCGCTCACGCCGTAGCGCGCGCGGAGGTCGTGCTCGATCCACCGCTGCACTCCGCGCGCGGGCGAATGGGCGCGCCTCCGCGAAATCGCCCGTTACCGATTTCGCTCCGGCGCGCCCATCCGCCCGCACGCTCCGTTCCGCTGCCTCGCGATTGGTGCGCTCCGTTTTTCGGGCGGGCGGTAGTAGAGTGGACGGAGATGAGATCGGTGCTGGTGCTTTGCTTGGTGGTGGCTGGGGCGCAGGCGTCGGCGAAAGGGCGCGGCGCGGACGAGGAGCGGACGGAGATCGCGCGGCAGCATTTTCAGGCGGCGGAGAAGCTGTTCGCGGCGGAGCGGTACGAAGAGGCGATCGTCGAGTACGAGCTGGCGCAGGTGGCGGTGCCGCTGGCGTCGATCGATCTGCAGATCGCGCGCGCCTACGATCGCTTGGGATCGCCGCGCCTCGCGGCCGAGGGCTACCGCCGCTACCTCGCCGGCGATCCGCACGCCGCCGACGGGCCCGAGGTGCGCCTGCGCATCGCGCAGCTCGAGCAGCAGCAGCCGCGCGCGCCGGCGCCCGTCGCCGCGCCCGCGATCGTCGCGCCCGTCGAGCCCGCGCCGGTGCGCCGCGCGCCGCGCTACCTCGCGCCGCTGCTGGTGCTCGATCTCGCCGTGCCGCTGCTGATCGTCGGCGGCGCGCTGGTCGGCACCGTCGACGCCGACGTCGACAACCTGCGCCGCACCTGCGCGCCGCGCTGCGCGCCGTCCCAGCTCTCGGGGCTGGAGACGCGCGAGCAGGCGGGCTACGCGCTCATCGGCATCGGCGCCGCCGCCGCGGTGGCCGACGCGATCTTGTGGTTCGTCGCCTACCGCAAGCGCCCCGCCGCCGCGCGCGCGCGCCTCGCGCCGTCCCTCCACGGCGCCGGCGCCGCGGCGCTGGTGCGCTTCTGATGCGCCCGCCGATCCGCTCGGCCAGACGCGCGCCGATCGCCGTTTCGCTCGCCTTCGCGCTCGCCGGCTGCACCGACTTCGGCGCGCTCACCGCGCAGTACGAAGCCTCGGTGCCGATCGATCTCGGCGCGCCGCCCGATCTCGAGAGCACGCCCGACTCGCTCGCTCCCGCCGATCTGATGAGCACGTGCATGGACGGCACCAAGGACGGCGACGAGACCGATCGCGACTGCGGCGGCTCGTGCGCGCCGTGCGACGTCGGCAAGCAGTGCAAGACCGCGGGCGACTGCACCACCGCCGCGTGCTCGGGCGCGCTGTGCGTGCTCGCCACCGGACCGCCGGGCTGGCTGCCCGCCGCGCCGCTGCCGGTCGCGCACTTCGAGATGGCCTCCGCGCTGTTCTCCGACGGGCAGATCTACAGCCTGGGCGGCTACGCCAACGGCGCCATCGTCGCCGACGTGCTCTCGTATTCGAGCACCAACGACACCTGGTCCACCGGCGTGTCGCTCCCGACCGCGCGCTCGCTGCACGGCGCGGCGGCGATCCAGAACGGCGCGATCTACGTCATCGGCGGCCTCAGCGTCACGGCGCTCGCCACCGTCGATCAATTCAGCGTCGCCACCGGCTGGACCTCCGCGCCCCCGCTCGCCGCCGCGCGCTACGGCCTGGCCGCCACCGTCGGCCCCGACGGCAAGCTGTACGCGATCGGCGGCAACGTCTACTCCGCCGTCGAGAGCTACACGCCCGGCGCCGCCGCGTGGGTCAAGGTCACCGACCTCACCGCCAAGCGCTACCTCGGCGCCGCCGCCACCGGCGTCGACGGGCGCGTCTACGCGATCGGCGGCAACGACGGCACGGTGGTGGTCGACACCGTCGAGGCGCTGCTCCCCGCCGCCGGCACGTGGTCGTCGGTCGCCAGCATGAAGACGCCGCGCAACTTCCACGCCGCCGCCGCCGCGCCCGACGGCCGCATCTACGCCATCGGCGGCGCCGACGCCACCACGTACCTCTACTCGGTCGAGGCGTACACGCCCGCCGCCAACGCGTGGACCACGGTCGCGTCGCTCAAGGCCGCGCGCTGGGCCCACGCCGCCAGCGTCGGCGCCGACGGGCGCATCTACGTGATCGGCGGCGCCAACGTCAACGGCGTCATCGTCGGCGTCGAAGCCTACGGCCCGGTCGCGCGCGTCTCGCCGTCCTCCGACGTGCCGGGCATGACCATCATGGTGTCGGGCTCGAACTTCGCCGCGCACGCGAACGTGAGCGTGCGCTTCGGCGATCCGGCGGGCGCGGTGCTGGCGACCGGGACGACCGACTCCAAGGGCGTGCTCGCGGCGATGCCGCTGGTGATCCCGGCGACGCAGCCGTCGGGCCCCACGCGCGTCTACTTCGTCGACGATCGCAGCCGCTACCCGGTGAGCGCCGCCTTCACCGTGAACTGATCGGATCGCGCCCATCGAGCGTACTCCTCTCGTGTTCGAAGCGATCTACAACAGCCCGTGGCATCACCCGGCGGTCGCGTGGGCGGCGGCGCTCGCGGCGGTGCCGCTGGCGCTCGCGCTCGGCCGCACGCGCCTCGTCGCGCTGTTGATCGTGCTCGAAGCCGAGATCGCGCTCGACGCGTGGATCACCGGCGCGTGGACGCCGCTCGCCGCGTCGTCGCCGTGGAGCGAGCGCGCCGCGGTCGCGTTCGTGGTGCTCGGCGATTGGCGCTTCTTCTACCTCGTCGAGCGTCAATGGCGCGAGCGCGCGCCGGCGCTGTTCGTCTCGCTGCTGTGGAGCCTGGTGATTCCGATCCATTCGTATCTGGCGAAGCTGGCGTGGCCCGCCGCGATGGCCGACTCGCACCTCCTGTTCTTCGTCTATGAAGTCGCGTTCGTCGCGATGGCGCTGCTCACCGGCTTTCGCGCGCGGCGGCAAATTGCCGCAGGGCCGGTGGCGCGCTGGCTCGCGCGGCTGGTCGCGTTCGAGCTCGCGCAGTACGCCGGCTGGGCGCTCGCCGACGCGTTCATCCTCGGCGGACACGATTGGGGCTACGCGTTGCGCATCGCGCCCAACGTTCTCTATTATGCGGCATTCGCGCCGTTCGCCGTATGGACCGCGCCGCCCGAGGCGCGCGCGTGAGGCTCGCGTGGCTCGGCTGCGCGCTCGTGCTGGTCTCGTTCGCCGGTTGCCGCCGCGCCAAAGCCGGCGGCGGCGCGGAGCCCGACGCGCGGCTACGCTTCACCCGCGACGGCGCGTTCGTCGAGCTGACCGAGCGCCAGCTCGAAGCCGCCGCGCCGCCCGAAACCATCGCCGCGTACGATCCGTATTACCGACGGGTCAAACGCTTCCGCGCGCTGCCGCTCGGCGCCGTGCTCGCGCGCGGTTTTCCCGGCGTCACGCTCGCCGGTGAGGAGATGGTGTTGCGCGCGCGCGACGGATATACCGTGCCGATCGCCGGCAAGAAGCTGCTCGAGCCCGGCGCCTACCTGGCGGTGGCCGATCTCGACGTGCCCGACTGGGAGCCGATCGGCCCGCAGCGCTCCGATCCCGGGCCGTTCTATTTGATCTGGAGCGGCGCCCATCAGCAGGATCTGGAATCGCACCCGCGCCCGTGGCAACTCGCGGTCGTCGAGGTGGCGCGCTTCGACGCGCTGTTTCCGCACGCGGTGCCGAGCGGCGCCGCGCCCGATTCGCCGGCGGCGCGCGGCTTCACCATCTTCCGCGCCGAGTGCATCCGCTGCCACGCCGTCAACCGCGAAGGCGGGCGCATCGGCCCCGAGCTGAACGTGCCGCAGAGCATCGTCGAATATCGCCCCGAGCCGCAAATCAAAGCCTATATCCGCAATCCATTGCAGTTCCGATATGGCGCGATGCCCGCGCACCCGCAGCTCAGCGACGGTGATTTGGACGATTTGATTGCATACTTTCGATTCATGAAATCGATTAAAAACGATCCGGATTCGGTGCCATGAGCGCGGCCGAGACGCTGGCGCTCTTGCAAACGCGCGCCGCCGTCATTCCCGCGGCGCTGCGCGAGGTGCTGGCCGTCGGGATCCCGCGCGTGCCCGAGCGCTCGGGCTTCGTGGTCACGGGCGGCGGGTTGTCGGAAGGGCCCGCGCGATTTCTGGTCGCGCTGCTCGACGGCGAGCTCGGCGGCGACGCGACGTATTGGCCGCTGTCGAGCTTCGCCGTGCCGTCGATGGCGAAGCGCGGCGGCGTGCTGGTTCTGTTCTCGCAAGGCCTGGCGCCGAACGCGCGCCTGCCGCTCGAGCACCTCGCGGCGTTCGATGAGGTCGTCCTGTTCACCTCGGTGCGCGGCGGTCTCGCGGCCGAGCACGCGCGCCGCGGCGTCCACGTCGTCACGCTCCCGCCCGTCGAGGAGAACGGCCTGCTCCTGCGCATCATCGGCCCGGCGTGCGCATCGCTCGCCGCCGCGCGCTACGCCCGCCCGCTCGCGCCCGAGCGGTTCGCCGGCCTCGACGACGTGCCGGCGATCTACGAGACTCCCGCGCGGCTCCCCGGCTCTTTGGTCCGCAGCGGCAAATTGCCGCAGGTGGCTCTGGTCGCCGGCGGCCACTACCTGCGCTCGCTGTTCGGCCTGCGCTGGAAGCTGCTCGAAGGCCTGCACGTCCCCGATCCGCCGATCTGGGACTTCCTGCAAGTCGCGCACGGGCCGTTTCAATCGTTCTACGACGCCGAGATCACGCTGCTGTCGCTCGAACGCGCCGAGGCGCCGCACGAGGCCGCGCTCGCCGACAAGCTGGCCGAGGTGCTGGTCCCCGAGCGCCACCGTCTCCTGCGCCTGCGCGCCGCGCGCCCGTCGCCGCTCGCCTGGTTCGAGCACGACGCGCTGTTCAACGCGCTGCTCTTCGACGCCCTCGGCGCGCGCCCGACCGATCTCGCGCGCTGGCCCGGCCAGGGCCACGACGGTCCGCTCTACGAGATCGCGCCGCCGGTGAAGCCGTGACGTACTCGCGCGCGCACCGCCGCTACGAGCTGGCCGCGCTGGCCGCGCACCTCGCGCTCTCGACGGCGCTGGCGCTGCGCGTCGCCGCGCGCCTCGACGGCGCCGCGTCCGCGCTCGCGCTCGCCGCCGCGCTCACCGCCGGCTACCTCGCCGCCGACTTCGCCTCGGGCGTGGTGCACTGGCTGGCCGATCGCTACGGCTCGACGGAGACGTGGCTGTTCGGCGAGAACTTCGTGCGCTCGTTTCGCGAGCACCACCGCGATCCGGAGGCGATCACGCGCCACGACTTCGTCGAGACCAACGGCGACTCGTGCATCTTCGTGGTGCCGCTGCTGGCGCTGGTGGTGCTCGGCGCGCGCGGCTCGATCGTTCTCGACGGCTTCACGCTCGCGCTCGGCGTCGCGGTGCTGCTCACCAGCCAGATCCACCGCTGGGCGCACATGCCCTCGCCGCCGCGCGCGGTGGCTTGGCTGCAAGCGCGCCGCCTGATCCTCGCGCCCGATCGCCACCGCGCGCACCACGCCGCGCCGTTCAATCGCCACTACTGCATCACCACCGGTTGGCTCAATCCGCTGCTCGACCGCGCGCGCTTCTTTCCGCGGATGGAGCGCGTGCTATCGGCGTTTGGGCGGCGGGTGGCCGGCGAGGCCGAGCGACGGGACGGCGGAGTTCACCACCGACGGTAACTTCACCGCGCCGCGCGGCGCTTGCGCCAGCCCCTTGGCGGCTTGCGGACCGGGCTCGCGTCCGTCGGGCGGTCCGCCCCAGCGGTTGTAGCGCGGGTTCTTGCACGCGACCGGCTTGTTCCAATAGTGGCGAATGATGTAGCGCGCCTGAAAGTTGTTCTCGCCGCCGCTCGGCAGGAAGTGCACGCCGGTGTCGTTCTTGTTGTTGCCGTCCCAGCCGCCGCGCCCGCCTTCGATCGGCTTCGCCTCGCGGAACAGCAGGTCCTCCGACAGCGCCGCTTTGTCGTAGCGCGTGTGCATGCGCGTGACGACCCAGCTGGCGAACCCGCCCGCGTCCTTGACCTGGTTCGCGCCGAGCGTGACCAGATCCTCCGCTTGCAGCGGCGGCACCGGACACGGATCGCACGACGTGGTCTGCCACGCGTACTCGGTGACCACCGCCTTGCCGTTCATCTTGCCGACGGTGGCGTCGAAGAGCTGCGCATAGAACGATGGAAACGAGCGCCGCACTTCGTCGGCGACGTCGATATTGGTGGGCACGAACGCGTTGGGATAGTTCGCCGCCTCGAAGCGCGAGGTCGGGCTCAAGACGTAGACGATCAGGTCCTGCTTGTCCTGCGCGTTGAGCAGGCCGAGGCGCACCGGCAGGCGCAGCTCGTTCGACTCGAACGAGAAGCGCAGCGGCGAGAGCTGCACCACGCCCTGCGCGTCGCGCTGAACTTTTTTGATATCCACTTTGGCGACGAAGAACTTCATCTGCTGGCGCACGTACGGCGCCAGCGCCTCGGCCGCGCCCGCCGGGATCGTGTACTTGTTGAGGCGCAGCCACTTGTCGAGCCCGCTCGAATCGTTGGCGCTCAGGATCACGATCTCGTATTCGCCGACGACGAAGCGCGCCTCCACTTTGACTCCGAGCGCGCCGTCGTCCGTCGGCCTGCCGCTCGGCGCCTCCGCGGAGTAGACGCGGCCGCCCTTCTCTTCCGGCGGCGGAATCCAGCACGGGTCCTGCTCCCAATATTCGACGAGGCGCGGCGCCGACAGCGAATCGATGTGCTCGAACACGTCGTGCGCCAGCGTCTTGACGTCCTCTTTGTGCAGCACCACCGGCACCGGCACCACCATCGCGAAGTTCTCCGGCGGCCCCTGGTAGTTGTTCGACATCGTCATCGCGGTCCGGTTGCCGTCGCGCAGGAGCACCACCTGCGACGCGTTGTTGTAGAGCCTGGCGTCGTTTCCAGCGACGAAGAATCCGCAGAAGGCGTGGGCCGGCGAAGCGGCGAAGGCTCCGCACAGCGCGGCGGCGACGGTGAGACGCATGGTTCCCCCTTTTGGCGAGCGCACAGTATAGCGCCGCGCTCGTATACAATGTGCGCCGCCATGTGGCCCGTCGAGCTGATCGCCGAACGCGCGCGCGACATCATCCTGCTCATCGGCGCGGACGGGCGCATTCTCGACGGCAACCTGGCGGCGGTGCGCGCCTACGGCTATCCGCACGACGAGCTCATCGCGCTCAACATCCGCGACCTGCGCGCCGAGGAGACGCAGCCCGACGTGCCGCGCCAGATGCGCGAGGCCGGCGCGCGCGGCATCCTGTTCGAGACCGTGCACCGCCGCAAGAGCGGCGAGACGTTTCCCTGCGAGGTGTCGTCGCAAGGCGCCGAGCTGCGCGGCGAGGACGTGCTGGTCTCGATCATCCGCGACATCACCGAGCGCAAGCGCGCGGCCGAGGCGGTGCGCCGCTCGGAGGAGCGCTTCCGCTCGCTGATCGAGGCGTCGGCCGACGGCATCCTGGTGCACCGCGACGACCAGATCATCTACGTCAATCCCGCGGTGCTGACGCTGCTCGGCTACGCCGACGCCGGCGAGCTGTGCGGCAAATCGCCGCTGGTGGTGGTGCACCCGGACGATCGCGCGGCGGTGCTCGAGCGGCTCGCGCGGCTGGGCGCGGGCGAGGCCAGCGTGCCGCCGATGGAGCAGCGGCTCCAGCGCAAGGACGGCAGCACGCTGATGGCCGAGGTGGTCGGCATGCACTGCGAGTTCGACGGCGCGCCGGCGCTGATGGCCATCGGGCGCGACATCACCGAGCGGCGCCGGCTCGAGGAGCAGCTGCGGCAGGCGCAGAAGATGGAAGCGGTCGGGCGGCTCGCGGGTGGCGTGGCGCACGACTTCAACAACATCCTCACCGCGATCCAGGGGCAGTGCGAGCTGCTCCTGCAGCTCCTCGACGCGCAGGCGCCGGCGCGCCGCCACGGCGAGCTGATCCTGCGCGCGGCGGGACGCGCGGCGTCGCTCACCGGGCAGCTGCTCGCCTTCAGCCGCAAGCAGGTTTTGCAGCCGCGCGTGATCGATCTGAACCACTCGATCGCCGAGCTGAAGATCATGCTGTCGACGCTGATCGGCGAGAGCATCGAGTTCGTCACCGAGCTCGATCCGTCGCTGCCGCGCGTGAAGGCCGATCCCAACCAGCTCGAGCAGGTGATCGTCAACCTGTTGGTCAACGCGCGCGACGCGATGCCGGACGGCGGGCGGCTCACGGTGCGCACCATCAATGAAGGCGGCCAGGCGCAGCTCGAGGTGCGCGACACCGGCGTGGGCATCGACGCCGAGACGCTGCCGCGCATCTTCGAGCCGTTCTTCACGACCAAGAAGCCGCGCAAGGGCACCGGGCTCGGGCTGTCGATGGCGTACGGCATCGTCACGCAGTCGGGCGGCACCATCACCGTCGAGAGCGCGCCGGGACAGGGCGCACTGTTTCGCGTGACGCTACCTTCGGCCGAGGGCGCGGTCGAGCCGACCCAGGCGGCCGTGCCCGGTCCCGCGCCGCGCGGCCACGAGACGGTGCTCCTGGTCGAGGACGACGGCGACGTGCGGCAGTTCCTGCTCGAGGTGCTCGAGAGCCACGGCTACCGCGTGCTGGCGGCGCGCGACGGCGTCGAGGCGGTGCGCCTGGCCGAGCGCGAGCCGCGCGGCGCCGAGCTGCTGCTCACCGACGTGGTGATGCCGCGCATGTCGGGCCCCGAGGTGGCCGAGCGGCTCAAACCGCTGTGGCCCGCCATGAAGGTGCTGTTCATCTCCGGTTACGCCGAGCAGAGCCTGGGCGCGGCCGGCGCGGCGCTGCTCAAGAAGCCGTTCACCGTCGTCGAGCTGGCGCGCCGCGTGCGCGCGGTGCTCGACGCCGCTACATGATCACGGTGGCGCAGCCGACGACGATCTGCACGTTGGCGTCGGACGCGCCCTCGACGTCGCTGCACGCCTTGCCGATGAGCTGCACCTTGCCGTCGCTGGTGTAGTCCCAGCAGCCGTCGTTGACGCAGCTGTTGCTCATGTCTTTGCGTTTGTAGAGCGTGTTGGTGTTGCCGCCCACCGTGTACTGCACGTTGACCTGGCCGGGATCGACCGTGCCGCCGTCGGGGTTCGGCAGCTCGAACACGCAGCCAAGCAGCGCGCCGCGAATTTGATCGATGGCGTTCGACAGCACCTGCGGCGTGTACGTGGTGGTCATGTCGAAGTGGCACGCGACGGTGGGATCGCCGCCGCTCTGCGAGAACGTCTTGCCGTCGCACGTCGCCGGCACGGTCTCGGGCGAGCCGGCGTAGGCGTACGACGAGAGCGCGAGCCGCACGTGATACGGCGGCAGGTTGGGATCGCCGCCGGTCGGCCCGTTCTGTCCGTCGGCGCCCGGCACGCCGACGATGATGGTGTTGACGCTGCTCGTGGCCGCGTCGTGCGCGCCTTTGATGAGCGTGACGATCGAGTCGGGATACTCCCAGTCGTTGCAGCCGTTGCCGTCGGTGTAGCCCTGGCGGCTCGACACCGACGCGCACGACGCGCCGCCGTCGGTGATGTAGAACAGGATGCGCCGCCCGCTCGTCGGCCAGCTCTGCAGCGCCTGGATGCCGCTCTGGATCGCGTCGTAGGTCGGATTGCCGTCGCCGTTTCCCGGCGTCGGCGAATGATTGGCGAGCCACTGATAGATGTCGTGGCGCACGCCCGACGACGCGCTCGACTTCATCGTGCCGGCGGGCGCGAGCGGCACTTGCGGCAATCCGGAGACGCCGCAGCCGACGGTCGGCGGCCCGAGCCCGCCGAGCGACAAGCACGACGGCGAGGCCACCTGGCTCGTCGGATAACCGAGGAAGCCGAGCGTCATCGAGTCGAACGCGTTGAGATCGATCGCGCTGACGATCGCCTGCTGCGCGTTTTGATACTTGTTGTTGTTGGCCATGGTGCCGCTCGAGTCGAGCACCACCAACAGCGCCGCCGGCTGCTGCATGGCTTGAAAGTTTCCCGTCGCGCAGCCGTTGAACGACGGCCCGTCGCCGCCGCCGCTCATGTCGTTGTGTCCGGTTCCGCGCGTCGAGCCGCTGCATCCCGCGCACCCGATTGCGGCCATCAACCCCAAGCAGCGAAGTGCCGGCATGGATCCCTCCAGCGTCGATACTACCGCTCGCCTCACGCGCCGTAAACTGCGTCGCAGGCGACGCGCTGCCCACAGCCGATCGATTGGCGCGCGAAAACGCGACCGCTTGTTCCGCGTAAACCGCTCGAATGAAGACCGCCCGTCGAGCCATCCCCACCATCGGTGATTCGCCGATCGTTTTGCCGCCTGTTTTGCCGGCTATTTTGCGGTTTTCTTTGCCGCTGACTTTGTGGTTTTCGCGCCCGGTCGGACCATCCATCAAAAAGGTTGGTGCGCATTATTTGGTATCTCGCACGACACCATCGAGACCCCGCTGATACCCCGATCCGGAAGTGCTAGCTTCGCGCGCCATACATGTCGGCGTCCCAGGGGGAAGTTTTTCTCGGTCGTTACCACTGCCTCGAGCGGCTCGGCTCGGGGCCGCTGGGCGACACCTGGCGCGCGCGCATCTACGGGATCGGCGGCTTCGAGAAAGAATTTGCCGTGAAGCGCGTGCCCGACGCGTGCGCGGCCGATCCGACGTTCGTCGCGCGGCTGGCGCGCGCGGCCACCGCGGCGGCGCAGCTCCAGACCGAGCGCGTGGCGCGCGTGATCGAGCTCGAGGCCGAGGACGATCGCTACTACTTGATCGCCGAGCTGGTGCGCGGGATCGATCTCGCGCGCCTGGTGAAGCTGCTCGACAAGAGCGGCGAGCGGCTGCCGACCGAGTGCGCGCTGGTGATCGTGCTCGACGCCGCCGACGCGCTGGTCTACGCGCACGGCCGCACCGACGTGGCGCGCGGCGGTGTGCTGCACCTCGGCCTGTCGCCGCACGGCGTGATGCTCGACGCCGACGGCGAGGTGCGGCTCACCGACGTCGGCCTGTGCGCCGCGCTGCTCGCGCCCGGCTGGACGCGCTCGCCGCTGGTCGAGGAGCGCGTGGCGTTTCTCGCGCCCGAGGCGATCGCCGGCGGTCCGGTCGACGCGCGCGCCGACGTCTATTCGCTCGGCGCGATCCTGCGCGCGCTCGCCGCCGGCGCGGGCGCGGGCGATCCGCTCGCCGCCGCCTGCGAGCCGATCGCCGCGCGCGCGCTCGTCGACGCGCGCGATCGCCGCTTTCCCTCGGTGGTCGAGCTGCGCCGCGCGCTCGAGCAGCTCCCGATCGATCGCGGCGAGGCGCGCCGCAAGCTGGCCACGCTGGTCATGCGCTACGTCTCGCAGCCCGGCATCGAGCAGATCCTGGTGCACGCCGAGCCGGCGCCGTTGCCGCCGCCGCCGCCGAGCGACGCGCGCGAGCGCGCGCTGGCCGACGAGCTCGGCTGGGATCAGCTCGCGCCGTTCGAGGCGGGTCCGGTGCCGGACGACGCGCTCACCAACCGCGTGATCCTGCCCGAGGCGCGGCGGCCGCAGCGCATCCCTGCGCCGCCGACACTGCCGCTGAGCGCGCTGCGCGGCTCGCCGCTGTTCGATCAGCGCGTGCTCGGCGCGGCGGGCGTGGCGCTGGCCGCGACGGTGGCGCTGCTCGCCTTCTGGCTGTGGCGCGGCGCGCGGCCGGCGGTCACCGACGGCGCGCGCGATTCGCGGCAGCTCAGCCACGGCCGCGCCGTCGACGCCACCACGCCGCGGCAGATAAATGACCCCGGGTCAGTCATTCCCGACGTGGCGCTGGCGATCGCCTCGACGCCGCCGGGCGCGCGCGTGTTCGTCGACGGCGTGGAGCGCGGCCCGTCGCCGCTCGAGGTGCGCGTGCCGATCGGCGCGCACCACGTCGCGCTGCTCGCCGACGGGCGCAAGCTCGCGCGCCGTGCCGTCGAGGCGCGCAGCGGCGGCGATCCGCTGGCGCTCGAGCTCGAGCCCGCGCGCCTGCCCAACGACGTGGCCGGCGACGCGCGCTTCAAGGTGCGCTGCCAGACGCGCGGCCTCTTGCGCATCTTCGTCGACGACGCCGACACCGGCGTCACCTGCCCCAACGAGCACGCGCTCGAGCTGGCCACCGGCGTCCACCGGCTGTCGCTCTACGATCCGCGCACCGATCAAATGATCGCGGTGCAAAAAGAGATCGACCTCGGCGCCGGCGAGCGCTCGACCCGCGTCTACCTCAAGTACTGACGGCGGACGCGATCGCCGATCGCCGATCAATGGTACACATCGATCATGCGCGCGCTGTTCATCGCGGGCTGCGTCTTCGCCGCCGGCTGCTCGGGCGGAGCCGGCCCCACCGACGGCGCCGCCGCCGCGGATCTCGCGCCGGCCGATCTGCTCGCGTTCGATCTCGCCACGCCGCCGCCGCAGCCTCCGCCCGCGCTGCCGGTCACCACGCAAGGCGGCCCGACGATCCACGCCATGCAGCTCTTCACCGTCGTCTGGGCCGGCGACGAGGCGCTCGGCGCCGAGATCGATCAGTTCCACGCCGCCGTGCTCGGCTCGCAGTATTGGACCGACGCGCTCGGTGAATACGGCGTCGGCCCCGGCGCGGCGCGCGGCGTGCTGGTGCTGCCGGCGCCGCGCCCGACCGCGCTCGACGACAGCTCGTTCACGCCGCTGATCACGCAGCTCGAGCAGAGCGGCCAGCTCCCCGCGCTCACCGCCGACACGGTGGTCGATTTCGTCCTCGGCAAGGATCTGAAGACCTACGCCGGGCAGACCGTCGCCGACTACTGCACGACCGCGAGCGGCTATCACACCGAGGCGTTCTCCCCGCCGTACACGCCGTATCTCGTCGAGCTGCCGTGCGCGCCGCCGCAGGGATTGAATTCGTTTCAAGACCTGACGTGGACCGACAGCCACGAGATGGTCGAGGCGGCGAGCGATCCGCATCCCGGCTCGAACCCGGCGTGGTCCAATCCGTGGCTCGGCGGGCTCGGCGAGATCGGCGATCTGTGCAACGACATCCCCGTCGAGGTGACGTTCCCGCTCGGCGACGCGGGCGCGCTCACGTACACGGTCACCAAAGTTTATTCGGGCGTACTGGCGATGAAGGGCGGCGGCGCCGATCCGTGTTATCCGCCTTTGCCCGGCCCGTATTACAACGTCGGCGTCGATCCCTCCAATATCGTCATTCAAACCGACGTGAACGGACACGGCTCGGCGAAGGTGAAGCTGATCCCGTTCACCTACGGCACGCCGTTCTCCATGGACTGGTTCATCTACACCACGCCGGCAGCGACGGTGACGCCGTCGAGCGGCACCTCGAAGCCGGGCGACGTGGTGATCGTCGACATCACCACCGACGCCGGCACGCAGCCGGGCGCGACCTGGTTTACGGTGTTGATTCGCGATCCGAACAAGCCGACCGATTACAGCCAGGAATGGATCGCTTCAATCGACATTCAATGATGGTTTGAAAAACGAGGCGGTTTCGATATCAGCGGCGCCAGCGCGCGGCCATGCTGAGCGCGCCTTCGTAGCTCGGCACGTGCTCGGCGCGCCCGTCGGCGTCGGCCACCACCACGTTGCCGGCCATCGCGTCGAGCGTGAGCGCGACCCAGTAGCCGTCGAAGCGCTCCCAGCGGCAGCTCTCGTCGCCGCGCGGCTGCACCAGCCGCCATTGGATGAACACTTCTTCGGAAGGCGCGCCGACGCGCGGCGTGAGCGGCGTCAGCTCGATCGAGTCGCGACGCGGACGCTCGGGGCTTTTTGCGCGCTCGCCCAAGTACGCCTCCTGCGCCGATTGTAAATCCATTGGCCGCGGCAATCCAAATACAAAGCTTCAAAGCGCGCGCAAAAGCATCAATACATTCGCCGCAATGGCGGACATATTGTGCAAACGGTGCGCATTGAGGAATTTTTCATACACTCGACGGGCGATTACGGCAGCGCGACGGGATTGGCGAGGTAATTCGTGACCGCGGTTTTGAATTGATTGTTGTCGGAGTCGATATAGGTCTGGTTTCCCGCGCCGGTGCCGAACACCGCGCCCACGCCGCCCGCGGCCACGAATTCGTCGACGTGATTGAAGAGGTAGTGCACGCGATTGTCGCGATAGTGGCCGGCGGTTCCGCCCGGCGTCGGCGACGGCACGCCGAACGGCGTTTGCCACCATAAAACCGGCAGCGCCACCGTGTCGTGAATGGTCTTCGCCCACGCCAGGTGATCGTGGAAGTTGGGGCTGGTTTGATTGGTCTCGTCCCAATAGAAGCCGGTGGTGCCGCGGCCCATGCAGTTGGGATCGACGCCGGCCTCGAAGCAGCCGGCGTCGCGATCGAGCGTATCGACCACGATGATATCGCCCTGCCCTGCACCGATTCGATTCAAGAACGCCCCGGTTTCCGCCGGCGTTCCGGCCCACTCGGAGGCGTGAAATCCGACGACGACCTTGGGCGAGTATTGCCGCGCCAATTTCAAAAAACACTTTCCCATTCCCGTCAAATCATCGGGAAACGACGCGCAATCGGGCGCCAGCGCCGAGACGTGCACCGGCACCTTGGTGGGATCGCCGCCGGGCGCGTGCTGCTGCGCGAACGCCCAGAAGTCGGGCTCGAGGTGAACGATCGCCGGCTTGTCGAACATCGCCAGTCTTTGAAACAGCAGCTTCGCCGAATCCCAATACGGCCCCATATAGGCGTCGTTCACCAGCGAGTTGAAGTTGTTCTCGCCGCACGTGGCCATCGAGTAGAGCGTGAACATCGGCGTCACGCCGTGCGCGTCCGAGGAGTCGGTGATGACGTTGACGAACGAGCCGCCGGCGTTCCAATCGGGCCAGCCGCATTGATTGGTGGCGTTGTTGGAGATCGTGCAGCTGGCGAAGTCGGTGACGCACACGTGCTGGAGGCCGACGAGGTACGTGTAGTGGACGTCGAGCGTCACGCCGAGGGTGAACGCGCCGTCGTTGTTGTGATCGGCGGCGAGATCGTTGCCCATGCCGACGAGGAAGTTGGTTTTGCCGCGCAGCCGCTTCGCCAACATCGCCGCCGTGCCGCCGCCGCCGCCCGCGTCGGTGCCCGGCGATGACAGATCGATCGCGCCGCTGCCGTCGGGCAGGACGGCGCCGTCGCCGGCGAGCGTCGCCGAGCCCGAGCACGCGGCGACGAACCAGCACGGAGCGAGGAGCAGCGCGGCGCCGGCGACACTTCGCATCCTGTGATTTTACACGTTGCGACGCGCCGAGGGTGAGTGCTCCCCCACCCGCGCGGCGTCGAGAGACCTCCGGGCGGCTACGGAGCGCGCGCGGAGAATCGCGGCTTTCGCGGGCGGCGCGCGGCGGCACGGCTCTGGCACATGCCCGCGGCGGAGGCGTTCATGATTCTCGTGCGCATCGAGGGCGAGGGCATCGCGCCGGCGGAGCTGACGTTCGCGCAATTGCTCGCGCTGCCGGGACAGGTGGCGTCGGTGTCGACGCTGTTTCACGGCCAGGAGGTGGGCGGCGTGCGGCTGAGCGCCGTGCTCGCGCTGGCGCCGCCGCCGGCCGAAGGGTTCGTGATCGTGCAATCCACCGACGGGTTTTCGACTACCATTCGAGCCTCGGCGGCGCACGAATGCATCCTCGTCTATCGACTCGGCGCAGGGCCCCTGCCGGCGACGCGCGGCGGGCCGGTGCGGCTGGTGGTCGGCGACGACGCGCGCGCCAGCCTGAAGTTCGTCGGCACGCTCAAGCTCTCGACGCAGCCGGGCTCCGACCTGCGGCCGACGTGCGCGCACCATCGCGCGGCGTGACGCGCGCGGTGCGATCTCCGCTCGCGCGCGCGCTCGCGCTCTCGACCGCGCTCCTCGTCGCGTCGCTGGCCGCGCCGTCGGCCGCGCGCGCGGCGCCGCTGAAGATCGTCGTGCCCGATCCAGACAACCTGCAGTACCTCAGCTTCTGGGTCGCCGTGGGCGCGGGCTATTTTCGCGACGAGGGCGTGGAGCTCGAGCCGTGGATTCCGCCCGCGCCGCAAGCCACCACGCAGGCGGTAGTCGAGGGCAAGGCCGAGGTCGCGGTGCTGTCGCCGCCGATGTACCTCGAGCTGATCGATCGCCGTGTCCCCGTCGTGCTGGTCGCCAATCTCCTCAAGAACGATGCGATCAATCTGATCGTACGCCGCACGGTGATCGAGTCGCGCAAGCTGTCGCCGTCGGCGTCGCTGGTCGATCGGTTGCGCGGGCTGCACGGGCTCAAGATCGGCATCGCGCCCAATCCGCCGCGCCGGCTGCGCGCGCTGTTCGCGTCGGTCGGGCTCGACGCCGATCGTGAGCTGCAGTTGGTGATCCTCTCCGGCCCCCAGCAGAACGCAGCGTTCGAGCGCGGCGAGGTGGACGCGCTGTACGCGCACACGCCGTATCTCGAGAAGGCGCTCACCGACGACGGCGCTATGATGTGGGTGAATCAATCGGCGGGCGAGGTGCCGTCGCTGGCGACGCGGCAGATCCACGCGCTGGTGGTGACGCGCGCGTTCGCGGCCGCGCAGCCGCGCGTGGTGACCGCGATGACGCGCGCCATCTACCGCGCGCAGAAGTTGGTGCACGCCGATCGCGCGGCGGCGGCGGCGGCGATCGAGCGGCAGTTCCCGGCGATGGCCCCGCGTCACGTCGAGGCGATCCTCGCGCTCTACGCGCCGGCGGTGCCCGAATCGCCCGTGGTCTCCGCCGACGGGTTCGCGCCCGCGCTGGCGCTGTTTCCCGCCAACCGCCCGGCGCCCGATCTCTCGGGCGTCGACCTCGCGTCCTACGTCGCGCCCGCGTTCGCCGAGCGGGTCGTCTCGCCGCGCGCGTCGGCCGCGCGCTGGGCGATCGCCGCGCTCGCGATCGCCGCCGCGCTCATGCTCGCGCTCTACGGCGCACGGCGAGGACGAGCGCGAGCGCGACGATGAGGCGCGAGCGCACGCGCGCGGCGCGCGCTAGCCTTCCACCGCACGCAGCTTGGTCGCGAGATCGGAGCCGATCACGAGCTGGAGCGCGCTGCGCAGCTCGTGGTTGTCGGCGAGAAACCGCTTGAGGTCGTCGGCCGGCCACGCCACGTAGCGCGTGCGCAGCGCGGTCCACACGCTCGCCGACGTCTTCTCGCCGGTGAGAAAGCTCATCTCGCCGACCAATCGCCCGGGCTGAAGCTGCGCCACCGCCGCATCGCCGACTTTGACGGTCGCCAGCCCGGAATAAATCACCATCATTCGTTTCAAGACCTGGTTCTGCTCGACCAGGCACTCGGCGGGCGCGGCCTCGCTCCAGTGCGCCAGCTTCAACAACTTTGCAAACTCGCGCGGCGTGAGCGAGCGGAACACCATTTGATACAGCCGCTGCTCCTCGTCGGAGAAACGCACCGGCCGCCGCTCGCGCAAGAGCCGCGCGATTTGAAACGCGTTCAATGAAATGAAAACCACGTTCCAAAGAATCGGCTGCCAGAGCGGCGGCGATTGAAAATAGAAATAGGGGATCAGGCAAAAGCCGGCGATGACGCTGAGCAGGCGCAGCCAGAGGATGTCGCGCACCAGGTACGAGCACAGGAACAGCACGTTCGCGACGTGGATCAGATACGCCATGTGGCTCCTCTGCGCGCGGCGAGGCCGAGCGCGACGTCGACGAGATCGGCGGCGGCGGCGTGATCGCCGAGGCTGCGGTTGCGGTAATAGAACGCCACCTCGCCGCTCGGCGCGACGACGAGCGCGCCGCCCTGCTGCGTGGCGTCGCCCTCTTGCTGGTGTCCCGAGTGGCCGGCGGCGAGCGCGCGCGCGATGTCGGCGAGCGCGCGCGGCCCGGCGGTCGCCCACCACGAGCGCGCGAGCCCGGCGGCGCGGAACGCGGCCAGCGACGGATCGGTCACCAGCACCGCGCGCTTGTCGGCGAGCGCGTGCCGCTCGACGAAGCCGGCGATGAAGTTGGGCGCGCCGTTACCCACCAGCACCGTGCGCATGCCCAGCTCGTCGAGCTGCGCGAGGCGCGGCTCGAGCTCGGTCACCTGCGCGCTGCAGCCGATGCAGCCGAAGTGGCGCAAGAAGACGACGAGCGCGGGACGGTCGGCCCAGAAATCGCCGAGCCGCCGCTCTCCGCCGCGCTCGTCGAGCACCACCGCATCGGCGAGCGCCGCGGGCACCGGCGCGCCGGCGCGCGGAGTCTCCATCGCTCCACTATACGAGCGTCAACGTCGGCGATACAGCGTGTAGCGGTTTCCGTCGGAGTCGGCGAAGTCGCGCGCGGGAGCGTAGCGCTCGGCGAGCCAGCGCGCGAACTCGGGGAGCGCGAACAGGCCGGCGCTGCCGGAGGCCAGCACCAGCGACGGAGCGCCGCGCGCGTCGAGCGTCGCCAGCGTCTCCTCGACGGGGGTGGCGCCGGAGGTGAAGCGCTGCACGTTGGTGTCGGCGAAGTCGGCGGCGAGCGCGCGGCCGGCGCCGAGCGCCACCAGCGGCGTGGAGGCGGAGTCGCCGAACAGCGGGCCGTCGGGCGAGCGGCGCACCTCGTCGACGATCGCGTCGTAGGCGTCGAAGCCGCGCGATTGGTTCCACAAGTACTCGGTGACGCCGAAGGGCGAGCTGCCGGCCTCGCGCACGCCGCCGCTCCACGCGAGCGCGCGCACGGCGGCGTTGAGCGGGCCGATGAGCGGCGCGTCCTTCCATTGATATGTCTGCGTGTAGCTGGCGCGCTGATCGGCGCGCTTGGGCGAGATGACGCCGGTGAGCGGGCCGGAGAGCAGCGACGGGGCGAAGACGGCACAGGCGGCGATCGCGGCGCCGGCGAGACGCGCGTTGCGGGTGTCGCGCGCGGCTTGCGGCAAATTGCCGCGCGCGCGTTCGACGCCGAGCGCGACCGCGTAGCCGAGCGCGAGCGCGAGCGGCAGGAACATCGGTTGAAAGTAGAAGGGGAACACCGTCGGGCGCGTGGCCATCGCCAGCGCCTGCGCGAAGGCGGCGAGCGCGAGCGCGTGCACGAAGCGGCGGCGCTCGCGGCGCTCGTCGAAGCGCGTGGCCGAGAGCGCGAGCCCGACGGCCGCGCCGCCGAACAGCGCCAGGTCGTCGGCGGCGACGAAGCCGAGCTGCTGCACGCCGGCGCCCGCCGCGCCGGTCTTGTGCAGGTGGTACGCGTAGACCTGCGCGAAGAACGCCCCGCCCGCGTACAGCGCGCCGGCTATATTAATGATGGCGACCACGCCGCCGAGCCCCGCGGCGTAGCGGATCGCGGCGCGGCGATCGACGGCGGCGAGCGCAACTCCGGCGACCAGCGCCACCGGCGCGGTCTGGAGCAGCGTCATCACCGACGCGCCGGCGAGGATCCCGGCGGCGAGCGGCCGGCGGTGGAGCGCGGCCAGCACGGCGGCGAACAGCAGCGCGTCGGCGAGGTTGATGCCGGTGGCGAAGCACGTCGACTTGAGGAAGTCGCCGGCGAACAGCAGCGCCACCACGGCCACCGCGCCCGCGACGTCGCTCGCGAGCGCGCGCCGCGCGATCAGGAACGCGAGCACGCCCTGCGCCGCGCCGAAGAGCTGCGGCAGCGCCTTGAGCAGGATGAACGAGTAGCCGAACACGCGCACCAGCAGCGACGGCAACAAGAGGTGCAGCGGCGGGTGCGCGAAGAACAGGTCGCGATACAGGCGCGCGCCCGCGGCGAGGCGCGTGGCGTCGTAGAAGTAGATGCCTTCGTCGGCGCGGTGCGGGTGCAGCGCGTAGCACTTGAGGATGAGGAAGACGACGACCGCGGCGGCGGCGCACGCGGGCGCGATCAGCCGGCGCCACTTCGACGCAGGCGCGGACGGCGCGGGCGGCGTGCTCGCCGCGGCGCGCTCGCCGGCTGCGCGACGTTTGCGTTTGGCCGCCTTGCCCACGCGCCGACTATTCACCGGCCGCGCCTCGCCTGTCTACCGGAAGCTCAGCGCGCGCCGTCGAGAGCGAGCAGCGTGGCGTAGACGGTGAAGCGTTCGAGCGCCGCGCGCCACGCCGGATTGCGCTGCCTGGCGAGCTGCTCGTACGTGTCGCGCACCTTGGCCGCCACGTCGACGCCGAGGTCGCTCGGCCGCGCGCCGCCGAAGAGCTCGAGCTCGGCGGCGAACGACAGCAGGTCGAGCTGCGCCGGGTGGATCGGCGTCGCCGTGCGCTTGCCGAACTCCTCGGCGTGCGCCAGCCCGGCCGCCGCCTCGCGCGCCGCTTGCGGCAAATTGCCGCGCGCGCGCGCCACCTCGGCGAGCTGCGCCTCGGTGGCGGCGAGCTGCGCCAGGTCCTCGTCGAGGTTCGCGCGCTGGTGGCGCAGGAGCAGCAGCTCGCGCCGCCCGTCGAGCGCGCGCTCGGCTTCGGGCAGCCGGCCGAGCGCGCGGTGCGCCCGCGCCGCGAAGCCGAGCGCCAGCAGGCGATACGTCGCGAGCACGTCCTCCTCGGTGGCGTGCGGCCAGCGCAGCGCGCCGAGCGAACGCGCGTCGGCGAGCTGACGATCGACCAGCGCGAGATCGGCGAGCGCCGCCGCCGGCTGTTTGGCGCCGAGCGCCGCCGCCGCGTGCCCGAGCCGATGCACCAGCTGATTGCGCCGCCCGAGCGCGCCCGGCTCCGCGTCGACGCGCGCCGCGCCCTCGGCGTAGAGCGCCGCCGCGCGCTCGAAGCGCCCCGCCGACAAGTTGTAGAGCGCCGCGCGATCGAGCGCGAGCCCGCGATACGCCTCGAGCACCGACGAGCGCGCCGCGAGCTCCAGCGCCTCGTCGGCGGTCTGCGCCGCGTCCGCGTCGCGCCCGACGTGCAGGAGCGAGCGCGCCTTGGCCAGCTTGTGCCCGAGCGCCACCCGCTCGTCGAGGAACGGCAGCGCCTCGCGCGCCTCGAAGTGCCCGAGCGCGATGCGGTGATTGCCGACCACCGAGTGCAGGAGCGCGAGCTGCTCGAAGATCATCGCGCGGTAGCGCGGGTTGTCGTGCGCGAGATCGAGCGCCAGGAGGTAGTGCTGGTTGGCCTCCTCCGCCGCGCCGAGCGCGCGCGTGTGCAGGTAGCGCTCGTGCATGAGCGCGCCGTAGAGCGCCTGCACCTCCGCCTTCTGCCGAAGCGCCGCCGCCGCGCGGCCCAGCTCGTCGAGCGCGCGGGCGACCGTGCGCGCGTGCTCCTCGCCGTCGAGCCGCGGCAGCCGCCGCGCCAGCAGGTACGCGCGCACGAAGTGCGGCAGCGGCGAATCGCGCTTGCCGCGGAAGCGCTGCTCGTACTCGGCGTCGAGGTTCGTCGCGCCCGCGCGCAGCTCCAGCTCGATGAAGCTGACGTGGCTCTCGAGCGAGTCGGCGCGCTCGGTGACCTGGAGGAAGTCGGCGCGCGCGTCGGCGGCGCGGCCGTCGGCCAGCTCGCTGTAGGCGCGCTCCTCGATCACCTGGCGGTAGAGCTTCTCGGCGCGGCGGCGCTCGGTGGTGTCGGGCGGCGCGCTCGAGACCCACGCGTGCGCGAACTTCTCCACCAGCGCGTCGGCGTCGTGCTCGGCGGCGCGCTGCACGACGTCGAGCACCAGCGCGCGGCGGCGCTCGACGTTCGTCTGCTGCGCGTAGAGGTCGAGCAGCGCGCGCTCGACGTCGGCGGGCGCGGGCCCCTGCGGCAGGCGGCGCAGCCAGCGCTCGGCCTCGAGCTCGAACGCCACGTCGCCGCCGGGCGCGGCGCGCGCGAGCTCCTCGTCGATCAGCGCCGACGACTCCTCGGCGCCGAGCCCGTGCGCCAGCGCGCGCGCCAGCAGCCGGGCGTAGCGCACGCGCTCGGTCTCGTCGAACGCCGGGTGCTCGGCGAGCGCGCGGTACACCGCCACCAGCGCGGCGCGATCGTCGAGCTGGCGATAGAGCGCATCGGCGCGCTCGGCCAGCGCGTCGAGCACCCAGCGCGGCGTGCGCGCGTCGACGGCGATCGCCTGAAGCTCGCGGCGCGCGCCCTCTTTGTCGCCGAGCGTGTCGTCGATCTCGGCGCGCACGACCGCGCGATACGCCTCGACCGCCGCGGGCGCGCCGGGCGCGGCGAGCCGCTCGAGCCGCGCGTGCGCGTCCGTCACGAAGCGCGCGTTGAGCTTGCCGCGATCGAGCAGGCGGCCGGCGCGGCGATGCGCGATCAGCTCCGCCACCGCCGCGCCCAGGCCGACCGCCTCGGGATCGCCGAGCCGATCGAGCCGCTCGGCGTAGAACGCCGCCGACTCGGTCTCGCCCAGCTCGAGGTGCAGCCGCGCGATCTCCATCGTGCGCGTCACGCGCGCGCGCGGCTCGGTCTCGCGCGCCACCATGTGCGCCAGCAGGAGCAGCTGCTCGAGGCGCCGCCGGCTCACGTGCAGCTCCTCGCGCAGCCGCGCCTCGCTCCAGCTCTGCGGCACGACGCCGTCGAGCGGCAGCGAGTACAGGTCGAGCGAGGCGTCGCGCGAGCAGGTCATCACCAGCCGCTCCGCCGACGGCGACGGATATTGGCAGTTGAGCTGCGCGCTGGTGAGCTGCACCGGCGCCGCCGCTTGCGCGCGCGCGGGCGCGTCGGCACGCGCGCTCTCCCACGGCACGCGAAACAGGACGCCGTGATCGGCGCCGTCGATCACGCCGTCGCCGTTCGAATCGCCGAGGTACTGCGTGAAGTACAGCCACTTGCCGTCGAGCGAGAACGCCGGCTGCCCGGTCGCGCCCGGCAGCTCGAACGCCATCGCCCGCGGCTCGCCGCCCGCCGCTCCACCATTAATAGACAGCGCGCCGAGCGAACGCGCCGCGCGCGCCGCGAACCCCGGGCCGACGCGCTCGGCCGCGCGCTCGATCGGCACGTACACCAGCCAGCGCCCGTCGGGCGAAACGGTCGGGCTGGTCAGGTTGCGCGCGACGAACGGCTCGGCGCGCAGCCGCTTGCGCTCGACGTGCACGCGCTCGAGCCGCAGGTCGCCGTTGAGCGAGCCGCGGCTCACCAGCGCGATCGTGCCGCCCGGCATCCACTGCGCCTGGATCGCCGTCGAGTCGTCGGGCAGGCACACGCGGTCGAGCGACTTCAGCTCGCGCACGCACAGGTTGCCGGTGGCGTCTTCGCGGAACGAGATGTAGAGCAGCCGCTTGCCGTCGGGGCTGACGCGCGGCCAGGTGGCGTCGGCCGCCTCGTCGAACAGCAGCGTCGCGCCGGCGGCGTTCAGATCCTGCGTCAGGATCTGGCTGGTGGCGTCGCGGTTCGACACGAAGTAGAGCCGCTTGCCGTCGGGCGAGAGCTGTCCGAGCAATTCGTCCGAGACGCCGACGGTCAAGCGCTCCGGAACGCGCAGCGCCGCATCGGGCGCGGCGAGCGCGGGCGAGGAGGCGAGCAGCGCCAGCAGCGTGGCGGCGCGCCTCAGCACTTCTTCGCCTCCCACTCGCCGGCGACGCGCTCGACCCAGCCGCCGCACACCACCGACTTCAGGTGCGTCTCGCGCCAGACGCGCCGCACGTCGTCGGGCGACGCCTTCGGGCGCTGCGTCTGCAGGAACTTCCAGATCTGCCCGCGGTCGCGGTTCGAGCGATCGACGAGCGCGATGTTGGTCTCGAGATCGTCGGCGACGCCGCAGACGTCGTGCGTGTCGACCAGCGTGCCGTCGAGCGCCTCGCCGATGCAGCGCTGCTTGAGCAGGGCGTCGACGCGATCGGCGTCGCCGAGCTCGGCCTCGTCGGCGAGCGTGGGCGGCTTGATGCCGGCCGCTTCCAGCTGGCCGCGCGCGAACGGCGTCGGCCGCGGCGCCATGCCCGCCGACGTCAGCTCGGCCTCGAGCGACGCGTACGAGCCCGCCGCCTGCTGCTCGAGCGCGGTGGCGCGATCCACCAGCACGATGTCGGGCGCCTTGATGCAGCCGCCGCCCGCAGCAGCCGCGGCGAGCGCGCCGGCCGCGAGCAGAAACTTTGAACACGCGTTCAAACTTTTCATGGAGCTCCCTCCGCCGAGATCAGCGGGCCGAGATACTTATCGATGAGGGGACCGGTGGGAATGCCGCGCACCTCGTCGACGCGCACCAGCTTGGCCAGCCCGCCGAACTCGACCAGCAGGCTGGCGAAGCCGCGGTCGAACAAGAGCCGCGCGCGATCGGGATAGCCGAGGCCGAGCGCCTTGCGCAGCCGGTTGGTCGGCACGTCGGTGTGGTGCGGATCGTAGAGGTCGAGCAGGTCGAGCAGGTGGTGCCGCCCGATGTGGATGATCTCGGCGCGCCCCTCGATGGAACGTTTTTCGAGCGACACGGTGAGCGCGGCGTTGCCGTCGAACGGCTCGGTGACGCCGCCGTGCGACGCCTCGACGTGGCTGGCGCGCACGCGCAGCTTGAGCGCCGACTTCGCGCCGCGGTAGTCGAGGATGCACTGCCCGGTCACGCGCCCGCCGCGCACCGCCATCTCCAGTTGGTCGAGCGAGATCAGGTTGCGATCGATGCGCAGGTTGCCGGCCAGCGGCCCGACGGTGAACGAGTCGGTCGACAGCAGCGCCATCGACAGGAAGCTGCGCCCGCTCAGGAACGGGTGCTGATCGGCGAAGCGCAAGGTCGGGTACGTCTGATCGGCGGCGCGCCCGACCAGCTCGAAGCCGTGCCGGCCGCGCACCAAGTCCTCGGCGATCGGGATCTCGCCGTCGAGCGCCTCGATGCGCAGGTGCTTCTGCGGGAGCGCGAGCGCGGCGTTCTCGACGCGCAAGGACGCCATGGTGTGGAACAGCGACAGGTCGCCCGACTCGACGCGCAGCGCGAGCGCGACCAGGCCGTGGCCGCTCACGACTTGCGGCTCGCCCGAGAGGCCTTCGAGCTTCTGCTCGAGCGTGCCCTCGACGGCGAAGCCGCGGCGGCTCGACAGCTCGTGCAGATCGAGATCGATCGCGCCCGTGAGCTTGAGCCGCGTGCCGCCGGCCGCGTTCGTGAGCGCGAGGTCGGTGAGGCGCAGCGTCGCGCCGTCGTGCTCGAGGTGCGTCGCCAGCTCGAGGCCGCCGATGGGATACGCGGCGGCGAAGTCCTGCTTGATGGCGCGCGCCTTCACGTCGTGCTGGAGCTGCGCGGCGCCGGCGAGCGGATCGCCGCTCGCGGTCAGCTCGAGGTGATCGCGCAGGCCGTCGATCGACACCTCGTGCTCGTCGGTGTTGAAGGTGACGCGATCGGCCTCGACGTCGACGCGCGCGCGGCGGCGATCGCCGTCGGCGTGGATGGCGGTGGTGACGATCAGCGCGGGCGCGGTGACCTCGAAGTCGGCGTCGTCGGCTTCGTAGCGCACGTGGTCGAGGCGCAGCTCGGTCGCGTCGTCGCCGTGCAGCGTCGAGAGCGGGTGCGGCGCGAGCACCGGCACGCCGCCGCGCACGGCGTCGACGAGGCCGTAGAGCGTGCCCTCGCCGCGCACCGCGACGCCGAGCGTGCCGAGGTCGAGCCGGTTGACCTGCGGCACCGCGCCGAGGAACGGCTCGAGCAGACCGAGCCGCGCCAATTTGCCGTCGACGTGATAGGTGAGCGCGCGCTTGGAGCCGTCGAAGCTGGCGTCGAGCGCGAGCGTGCCTTGCGGGCCGGCGTCGCCCTGCCCGTCGAAGCGCAGCTTGATCGACGGGTGCGCGCGATCGGCGGAGAGCGCGATGACCGCGTGGCCGTCGCCGACGCGGTGGCGATCGAGCACCAGGCCGGCGAGGCGCACGTCGATGGCGGCGTCCTCGCGATCGAGCGTGCCCGTCGACTCGACCGCCAGCTCGACGCCGGTGGCCGCCACCGTGTCGCCGAACGCGCCGCGCCCGAGCTTGAGCGCGGTCTTCTGCTGCACGCGCGGCGCGCCGAACAGCTTCTCGACGGTGCCGCTCGACCGCAGCGCGAGCGTCATGCGCTCCCACGGCACGGCGAAGCGCTCGGGCGCGACGAAGCGCAGGATCGCCAGGCTGGTGCCGTCGGCGGCGAGCGAGTAGTCGGCCGAGTCGGCGCGCTTGGTGGCGGTGAGCGCGACCTTTAGCGTGCCGAGATCGACATCGAGCCTGGCGCTGCCCGTCGAGCGCTCCGGCCGCGCGGCGTCGGGCTCGACCTTCTCGAGGTGCACCGAGAGGCGCGCCGCGGTCGCCGGCACCAGCGGCCCGCGCGCGCCGGCGATGCGCAGCTTGCCGATCGGGATCTCGCCCTCGAGCGCGTACGGCGGTTTGCCGCCGACGTGCGTGCGCAAATTCCAGCTCAGGTCCTCGGCGCCGAGCTTGAGCTTGCCGCGCGCCACGTCGGCCGCCGCGAGCGCGCCCTCGATGGTGAGCGCGCCGTGCGAGGCGAGCGGCGCCGCGACGTCGACGTGCAGCTCGGCGGCGTGCGCCTCGACGTGGCCGTCGCGCGCGCTCACCTGCGCGCCGCCCGCCGCGAGCGCCAGCGTCTTGAAGCGCGCCTTGGCGGTCAGGTCGAGCGCGCCGTGCGGCGGGACGCGCAGCGCGAGCTCGCCGTCGAGCGCGGCGGCGTCGAGGTGCTGCGCGCCCTCCTCGGCGTGCACCTCCGAGAGCGGCAGCTCGATCGCGAAGTGCGTCGAGTGCTTGTGCGGCGTGCCGCGCACGGTGAGCTTCGCGCGCTCGACGGTGAGCGCGCGCCCGCCTGAGCGCAGGCGCAGGCCGGCGAGCGTGCCCTCGACGTCGAGCTTGCCGGTGTCGGCGAGCTTGGGCGGCGCGTCCAGCTCCAGGCTGTCGATGGTCCAGCGCAGCTTGCCTTCGCGCAGCTCGGCGCGGCCGCGCTCGAACGGCGCGAAGTGGAGCAGGCGCGCGGCGTCGACGGTGCCGGCGGCGCGGCGGACGAGCGCCGGCCCCGCGCCGTCGGGCAGCTCGACGTCGAGCTCGCTCGCCCACGCGCCGTCGGCGCCGTCGAGCCGCGCGATCGCTACGCGCGTGAGGTGATGCGCCGGCTCGAAGCGCGCGCCGGCGTCGAGGCGCAGCACGTGCTCGAGCCGCGGCAACGACGGCGCGATCGTCTGCTTGACCAGCGCCAGCTCGACCGCCGCCTCCGCCGACGCCGCCCCTATCATTAATGTAGCCGACAGCCGCGCCTCGGCCTCGCCGCGCCCGCCGTCGTGCTCCTCGGTGAGCGCCAGCGCGAGCGGCTGCGCGGGCGTGCCGAGCTCGAGCGCCAGCTTGTGCGAGCCGCCGTCGCGCTGCGACTCGCCGTGCACGCTCAAGCCCGAGAGCCGCACGCGCCTGACCGCGCGCCCGCCCGCCGCTTCGATGTACGTGAGCGCGCAGTCGTCGACGAGCACGCGCTCGATGAACGGCGGATGCGCCAACACCTCGCGCGCGAAGCTCGACAGCGCCACCGGCCTGGCCGGCGCTTTCGGCGGCTCCTTGACCGAGCCGGCCGCCGCGTCGGTCAGCCCGGCCAGCGACGAGCGGCCGCCCTCCTCCACCAGCGTGATCTCGACGCCGCGCACCGCGAGGTGCACCGGCGTCGACGAGCTGTTCACGAACGACCACTCGAGATCGATCGCCGCGATGCGCGCCAGCTCGGGCGCGATCGCGCGAAGCTCCGCCGGCTGCAGGAGCCGCACGTCGGTCAGGTGAAACCCCGACGAGAGCGCCAGATGCGTCGTGCCGTAGTCGATGTCGAGGCCGGCGTGATCGTGCACCAGCGCCTGCACGCGCCGCTTGACCGCCTGCGAGTCGAGGTTGCGGATGACGACGACGATCGCGATCGCCACGAGCAAGAGCAGCCACAGGAGCGCGCGCCCGAGCCGGCCGAGCCACCGGCCGAGGCGGTGGCGCACGCTCGGCTTGGGCTTGGGCTTGGGCGCGGTCATGGCGCCCGATTATGGCGTGCTATAGTCGCCGCCGTGAAGACGTTCGCGCTGATTCTCGTCGCGTCGATCGGCTGCGCGAGCGGCTGCGCCGGCAGCAAGTTCTTCCACAAGCCGACGGTGGCGCAGTACTGCCCCAACGAAGATCTCGACGGGCCGGTCACGCTCGCCTCCACGCCCGACGTCGCGCCGTACGGCGCCGATCCGCTCAAGACGTTCAGCTGCGGCGCGCCGCCTCGATAAATCACTGTTCACGGTCCGATCACGATCCATTCACAATCCAGGATCCACGATCGACGATCCACGATCGGATCGCATGCGATTGGACGCGATTCCCAAAGGGGGGATCCACGGTCTGAAGACCGCGGCTCCGACAGAGACCCAACATGTTGCGCCGCTGATAAGCCCTGCGGGCTCCCACCATACGACTCAATATTCGTGCGACACGCGCAGCCCGCGGGGCTTACCTCTGTCGGAGCCGCGGTCTTCAGACCGTGGATCCCCCCATCGCGGATCGCAGATCGCAGATCGCAGATCGCAGATCGCAGATCGCAGATCGCAGATCGCAGATCGCCGATCCCAAGAGTCGCGATCGTCAGCCGCGCCCGTCGACTTCCGCCTTGGGCGCCAGGCGCGCGAGCGCGTCGAGCAGCGCGCGCTGGGTCTCGCGCTCGACGCGCACGCCGAGCGCCGCGCCGTCGCGCAGCCGGATGCGCACGAAGTGCTGCTCGCGCCCGGTGATGCCGAGCCCGCGCGGATTGGCCGCGATGCGCTGCGGCTGCGCCAGCACGATCTCATCGCGCGCGTGCAGGAGCGCCCGCAACACGGGCGAGCGCTCCTCGTCGACGTAGCGGCGCGCCAGCACGCGCGAGAAGAACGCGATCGCGCCGAACAGCGCCGCGAGCACGAGCCCGCAGCCGGCGCGCACCGGATCGGCGCCGAGCGCGAACGCCGCGCCGCCGCCCACCGCCGCCGCGCCCGCGCCGATCGCGAACAGCGTCGCGCCGGTCCGATAGTAGTCGGCCGAGCGCGCGAACGCATCGAGCACCAGCCGCAGATCCGGATCCATCGCCCGACTATACGCGACGCGCCCGACGAGCTTGCGGTGGAATCACGCTTGCAGCCCCTCGACGGCATGGACACCACCGACCGCCAAGAATCGCTCGCCCGCGTGACGAGCTACCTCAGCCGCCGTCACGGCATCACCGAGTCGGAGGCGCGCGCGCAGGCCGAGGAGGTGCTGATCCTCGTCGCCGGCGATCCCGTCAGCTTGCGCGAGGCCGCCGCGCGCAGCTGGTGGGTGTACCTGCTGCGCGGCATCCTGGCGCTGGTCATCGGCGTCTTGTTCTTGATCCGGCCGGGCGCTTCGCTGGTGGCGCTGGTGCTGCTCTTCGGCGCGTGGGCGTTCATCGACGGCGTGTTCGCGCTCACCGCGTCGGTGACGCAGCATCGCTCGTGGCGGCTGGCGCTCATCGGCGTCGTCGGCGTGGCGGTCGGCGTGATGACCTTCTTCCGTCCGGGCATCACCGCGCTCGCGCTCTACGCCGCGATCGCCGTGTGGACCATCGCCAAGGGCATCCTCGAGATCGGTCTGTCGATCGAGCTGCGCCAGACGCTGCAGGCCCACGGGCGCGGCTGGATGATCTTCAACGGCATCGTGTCGATCATCTTCGGCGTGCTCCTGATCGTGCTGCCGCAGGCCGGCGTGCTCACCATCGCGTGGCTGATCGGGATCTACGGCCTCATCTTCAGCGCGTTCCTGTTCGCGCTCGCGGTGCGCCTGCGCCGCGCGATCCGCGCCACCGAGCCGCCGCGTCACCGCGTGGTGCCGCAGCCGGCGTGAGCGTGCGCTAGTATTCGAGGCGCATGTGGAGCATCGTCCTCTTCGCCGCGACGTTGGCGGCGCCGCGCATCGAGCTCTACACGATGGGCGCGGGCGACGATCTCTTCAGCGCCTTCGGCCACGCCGCCATCTGCGTCCTCGACGAGCAGTCGCCGCGCGGCCGCTGCTACAACTACGGCACCGCCGACTTCCGCACGCCGCTGCCGCTCACGTGGGACTTCATTCGCGGGCGCGCGCGCTTCTGGGTCTCGGTCGCCGATCTGCCGGCGATGCTGTGGCTGTATCGGCAGGAGGATCGCACCGTGTATCGCCAGCGGCTGGCGCTCTCCGACGAGCAGGCGGCGCGCTTGGCGGCGGCGCTCGACGCCTCGACGGCGGAGGCGGTCAAGTACTACCGCTACCATCACTTCAATGACAACTGCACGACGCGCATCCGCGACGCGATCGACGCGGCGACCGGCGGCGCGCTCTCGGCCGAACGCGCGGCGCGCGGGCGCTCGTTCCGCGAGTGGGCGCGGCGCGGCTTCGCGGGGCACTGGCCGCTGCTCGCGGTGACCGAGCTCGTGCTCGGCCGCTCGGCCGATCGCGCGACCGATAGCTGGACCGCGATGTTCCTGCCGTCGGAGCTGCGCGACGAGGTGGCGCGCCGCTACCGCGCGCCGCCCGAGATCGTCTACCAGCGCCGCGCGCCGCTCGAAGCGGGCGCGACGTGGCTCGGCCAGCTCGCCTTCGCGCTCGGCGGCGCCGTGCTCGCGCTCCTCATCTTCGCCGGCGCGCGCCTCGGCCGCGCGTGCTGGCGCGCGTCGCTCGCCGTCGCCTCGCTCGTCCTCGGCGTGACCGCGCTGGTGCTCGACGCGCTGGCGATCCTGTCGACGTTCCCCGAGCTGGTGCGCAACGAGGCGCTGCTCGCGTTCTGGCCGAGCGATTTGGCGATCTGCGTGCTTCCACGTCACTGGCTGCGCCGCTACGCGCAGGCGCGCCTGATCGTGCTGGCGCTGATCGTCCTCGGTCATCTCGCCGGCCTCACCCAGCCGCTGAGCCCGCTGCTCTTCGCCGCGCTGCCGCTCGCCGCCGCGCTGGCGACGGCTCGTGCTACATAGCGCTCATGGCCGACGAACCCCGCTCGAACCTGGTGGCGCTGCGCGAGCGTCGCGAGCGCGCCATCGCGCAGCTCTCGGAGGCGTTCGCGCGCGACGATCTCGAGCTCGAGGAGTTCGAGCGCCGCCTCACCATCGCCCACCGCAGCGAGTCGGCGGCCGAGCTCGACGGGCTGGTGGCCGATCTGGCCGCGCCGGAAAAGTCGTCGGCGCTCGTGCCGGTGGCGACCGCCGCGCCCGAGCGCGTGCGCGATCGCCAGACGCTGATGGCGATCCTCGGCGGCGCGACGCGGCGCGGGCACTGGACGCCGCCGCGCAAGCTGCGCGTGGTGGCGGTGCTGGGCGGCAGCGATCTCGACTTTCGCGAGGCGACGCTCGCGCCCGGCGTGACCGAGGTGAGCATCAGCGCGTGGCTCGGCGGCGTGAACATCATCGTGCCGCCGACGCTCGCGGTGGAGATGGACGGCTCGGCGATCATGGGCGGCTTCGAGCACACCGAGCGCGTGCCGCAGTCGCCCGATCCGGATCGGCCGATCCTGCGCGTGACCGGCTTTGCCTGCATGGGCGGCGTGCACATCGAGACGCGGCTGCCGGGCCAGTCGGAGCGGCAGGCGCGGCGGGCGGCGCGCGCCGAGCCGCGGGCCTTGCGCGACGCGGCACGCGCGCAACGGCGGCTGCCGCCGCACGAGGACTCGTAGATCGCGGCGCCGCGCGGCGCGTTGTTACGCATGGAGGAAAACCATGCCGCGTCGCAACCTGATGTTCCGCGTGCTCGCCGCCGGCGCCACCTTCTCGGTCGGCGCACTGCTCGTCGGCGCGCTCACCTTCAGCCCCGAGGCCGCCGCCGAAAAACCCGCGCCCGCGCCGGCGCAGGTCGCGTCGCTCGAGCAGCCCGCGCCGTCGACGAAAGTCGAGCCGCAGAAGACCGCGCAAAAAGAGGATCCCAAGCCCGCGCCGAAGTCGCCCGCGCGCAAGTTCCTCCCCGTCCGCTCGTTCGGCGGCTACTGAGCGATCATGCGCGACGTGGCGCTCGCGACCGTGCGGCAGCTCCTGCTGTTCGCGACGCTGCTCGTGCCGCTCGAGATCCTCGCGCCCGCGCGCGCGCAGCGCTTCTTCCGCCGCGGCTGGACGACCGACTTGACCTGGTTCGCGCTCTCGCCGCTGCTCGTCGGCTTCGGCGCCACCATCCTGCTCGCCCTGCTCGGATCGACGATCGGCGCGCTTCTACCCGAGCGGATGCGCGCGCTCCTGCAAGCGCAGCCGTGGGCCGTGCAGCTCGCCGAGATCCTCCTCGTCTCCGAGATCGGCGGCTACTGGGTGCACCGCTGGTCGCACCGCGCGCGCTGGCTGTGGCGCTTTCACGCCGTGCACCACAGCGTCGAGGAGCTGGACTGGCTGGCGGCGCATCGCCAGCATCCGCTCGAGGCGGTGTGGCTGCTCGGCGTCGCCAACCTGCCGGTGCTCGTGCTCGGCTTTTCGGTCGAAGCGCTGTGGGGCTTCGTGCTGTTTCAAAAGCTCTACACCGCGTTCCTGCACTCGAACGTGCGCCTCGGCTTCGGCCGCTTCGGTTGGCTGCTGGCGTCGCCGCGCTTCCACCACTGGCACCACGACGGCGACGCCCCGATCAATGGTGGCCGGACGCACAACTTCGCCAGCTTCTTCCCGTGGCTCGACGTCCTGTGGGGCACCTACCGCGTCCCCGACGGTGAATTCCCCGCGCGCTACGGCTGCGACGAGCCCGTCGGGCAAACGTGGCTGGCGCAGCTCGCCCATCCGTTCAGGATCGCCCCCGCGACAAATTGTCGCATTCACCGCGCGCCCGGCTCACGATAAGCTGGAGCGATCGGGGGGGTGACCCGTGAAGCAGACCGCGCATCAGGAGTACGACGCGGCGGAGAACATCGTCTACGTCTCGTTTCCGAGCGTGCAGCTCGAGACCCAGGATGAGATCCGCGCGCACTTCGACCGCATCATCACGTTCTGGAAGCAGCACTGCGGCGGGCGCCGCGTGTACTACGTCGTCAACTACGACAACATCAGCGTCAACCTGCAGGAGAACGACTTCTACGCGGCGCAGATGAAGCGCGTGCTCGAGCACGCCATCACCATCGTGCGCTACGGCGGCGATCCGCTACAGCGCACCGCGGCGCGGCTGGCCAACATGAAGCTGCACGCGCCGACGCGGCTGTACGAGTCGCGCGACGAGGCGCTGGCGGTGGTGCAGTCGCTCAAGGCCGGCGCGCCGCCGCCGCCGCTCGAACCGTCGCCGTGATTGTGGTCAAACGATGACCGTACGGTGACAGGCGCCGACCCATGATGAATGGGTGACGCCCAAACCGATCTCCTTCTACGCACGCGAAGTCCGCGCCCAGCTTCCCGCCGCAGCGTTCGATCCGGTGCCGTCGCGGCTGGCGTGGCTGGCGCTGCACCTCGCCATCATCGCCGTCGGCATCTTCGCGGTCGCGCACGCGTGGGGCGGCCCTTATCGATGGCTCGCGGCGCCGTTCTGGTCGCTCGCGATCGGCCACAGCTTCGCCGGCTGCGCGTTCGTCGGCCACGAGACCATGCACGGCGCGGTGGTGCGCGGCCGCCGCCTGCGCTACGCGGTCGGCTGGATCTGCTTTCTGCCGTTCGCGCTGTCGCCGCGCCTGTGGGTCGCGTGGCACAACAAGGTTCACCACGGCCACACCATGGCCGACGGCATCGATCCCGATTCGTACCCGACGATGGCCGACTATCAGCGCAGCCGGCTCAAGCGCATCGCCGACTATTTCTCCGTCGGCTATGGCCGCTGGGCGGGCTTCGTGACGCTGGCCATCGGCTTCACCGGCCAGTCGACGCAGATGCTGTGGCGCTGGGCGCGCACCTCGGGCGAGCTGACGCGCGGCGAGCAGAAGCTGGCGGTGCTCGAGTGGCTGCTGGCAGTGACGGTGTGGACCGCGCTCGCGATCGCCATCGGGCCCCTGCACTTCCTGTTCGCGTTCGCCATCCCGCTCATCGTCGGCAACTTCGTGGTGATGGCGTACATCCTCACCAACCACAGCTTGAGCCCGCTCACCGACGTGAACGATCCGCTGATCAACAGCCTCACGGTGACCACGCCGCGCGCGATCGCGCGCGTGCACCTCAACTTCGGGCTGCACGTCGAGCACCACCTGTTTCCGTCGATGAGCTCGGCCCACGCGCCGCTGGTGCGCGCCGAGCTGATCAAGCGCTGGCCCGAGCGCTACCAATCGATGCCGCTCATCGTCGCGCTCGGCCGCCTGTTCGTCACGCCGCGCGTCTACGTCGCGCCGACGCGGCTGAAAGATCCGCGCAGCGGCGTCGAGAGCCCGACGCTCTTGCCGCGCGCCGCCGCGCAGTAGATCCTCGAGTGATGAGCCGCGCCGCGTTCGCCGTCGCGCTCTCGCTCGCGCTCCTCCTCGCCGCCGCGCCGCTCGGCGCCGCCTCGCGCGACGGCGGCGCCGGTGTCGAGATGGTGGTGGTGTTCAACAAAGGCGTGGCGAGCGATCGCGCGAGCGCGGTGCTCGAGCAGCTCGGCTGGGATTTTCACGAAGGCAGCGACAGCAGCCGCGGCAAGAAGTACTTCTACTCGCACGGCCCGCAGTTTCTCGTCGAGGTCCCCGACGCCGAGCTCGATCGCTTCAAGCGCAGCGTGAAGAAGCGCTCCGAGATCTTCGAAGCCTATCCCGCCGACCGCAGCGTCCAGAAAGACTGACGCGCGCTAATCGCCCGTCGGCACCACGCCGGCGCGCTCGATCATCACCACCACCGTGCGGCCGTGCGCGTGCGGGCAGTGCATCACGCCCTTGGGCACGGTGAACGCCTGGTGCGGCTCGAGCGTCACCGTCTCGCGCCCCTCGACCTCGATCGACAGCCGCCCCTCGAGCACGAGAAAGAACTCGTCCTCGCCGTCGTGCTTGTGCCAGTGGAAGTCGCCCTCCAGCACGCCGAGCCGCACCACCGCGTCGTCGACGCGCGTGAGCGTCTGATTGAACCATGGCTCGTGCGCCGCCGCCTCGGCCGCGACGTCGATCTTGGTGAGCGGCCCGAACTTCTCGTCGAGATGGATGTCGTAGCTCATGCCCGCGAGTCTAGCCGACGTGCTAATTTGTGGGTGATGCGCGTCGTCGTGCTGGCCTTCGTGCTCGCGGGCTGCGCCGTCGATCGTCCGCTGCCGGGCGTGGGAACCGGCGTCGTGGTGCAGGCGGGCGACCTGGCGACGGCGCCGTTCGATCTGGCGACGGCGCCGTTCGACCTGTCGCTGCCGCCCGGCGCGGCGCCCGACCTGACGACGCCGCCGTCCGCGTGCGGCCAGCTCGCGGCCGACGCGCACACGCTCGCGCTCTATCACTTCGACGAAGCGGCCGGCCAGACGCTCGCCGACTCGTCGGGAAACGGCCGCGACGCCACGCTCGGCCAGACGAGCGCCGTCGAGCCGGAAGATCCCACGCACGCCCCCGGCCGTCTCGGCGGCGGCCTGCACTTCGACGGCAACCAGGTGGCGCACGCGAGCGCGTCGATCGCGTGGCCGAGCGGCCAGTTCACCGCCGAGGCGTGGGTGCGCTACCTCGGCAGCGACGAAGGCCCGTTCGGCACCGCCATGATCTTCGACGCCGACGACGGCGAGCTGGCGGCGCAAGGCACCTGCATCCTGTGGACGCTCGGCGCGCAGGGCCGCATGGGCGGCCCGCCCGCGTTCAGCGACGGCCAGTGGCACTCGATCGCGCTCACCTCCGACGGGGCGCAAGTGCTCGTGTACTCCGACGGCGTGCAGGTCGACGCGACGCAGGTCGCCACCACCATCGGCCCGAGCGCCGGTTACCTCTTCGGCGGCCAGCTCTCGCTCGCGCACCTGATCGGCGACCTCGACGAGATCCGCCTCTCCGACGTCGCGCGCACGCCGTCCGAGATCGCCGCCGCCTACGCCGCCGCCCTCGCCTGTCCGTGACGCGCGCTCAGTCTCCGACGTGGATCTTGAGGTCGTAGGGAAACGGCCGGCCCTCGCCGCGCTCGATCCAATTCTTGAGGCTCAACAGAAACGTCGCCCACTTGGTCGAGCAGTGGTGCATGAACTCGACCGGCTCCTTCCAGCCGGCGTGCGCGAACAGCACGAACACCTGGCCCTCTTTGGACACCAATCGAAAGCTCAGCTCCGTCCCGATCCACTCGTCGGGCCCGCCGACGCACTTCCACTTCACCAGCTCGCCGGGCTTCGACTCGACCACCTTCATATCGAACCCGCCGCCGTCCGGCCGGAAGCGAATCGTCCCGCCCACTTTCGGATCTCCGCTGGTGCCGATGATCCACCAGTGCGAGAGCCCGTCGAGCGTGGCGATCGCCTCGTAGACTTTCTCCGCCGTGCTGTGAACTCCCACTCGATGAAGGATGTCCGGCATGGTCTCTCCTGTCGTGCGCGTACTTCACGCCCGCGCAAAAGGATGTTCAAGATCATCTTCTGAGCGGCTGCTAGGGTGAGGGGTCATGCCGTACGAGGCGGAGCATCGTCAGCGGACGCGCGCGCGCATCGTGCAAAGCGCGCGGGCGCTCTTCAACCAGCGCGGCTTCGACGAGGTGTCGATCCGCGACATCATGACCAGGGCCGGCCTGACGCACGGCGGGTTCTACCGGCACTTCGAGTCCAAAGGACAGCTTTACGCCGAGGTGGTGTCGCTCAGCTACGACTTCGCGAGCGCCGAGGCGCGCGGCCTCATCCGCGCGTACCTGTCGCGGCGGCACCTAAAGAACGTCGACGGCGGCTGTCCGCTGATCACGCTGCCGAGCGACGTGGCGCGCGCCGATCCGGAAGTGAAGCGCGCGTTCGAGAGCGTCTTCCGGTCGATGGTCGACTGCTTCGAGCGCGAGCTGAAAGGCGGCGGCCCGCGCTCGCGTCCGCTCGCCATCGCCGCCATCTGCGTCGGCGCGATGGCCGTCGCCCGCGCCGTCGAGGATCGCGCCCTCGGCGACGCGCTGCGAGTCGCCGCCCGCGAGTGCGCGCTCCACCTCGGCGGCTGGAACGGCGCGCGCCGCCGGACCGTTACTTCACGTCGAACTCGATCGACGCGATCGACGAGTAGCCGTCGTTGACGAGGTAGAACGCGGTCCAGCTGCCGACGGCGAGCGGCCAGCTCGACGCTTGGTTGACGCTGGTCGCGTCGAGCGTGACCGTGCCCTGCGTGAGCCCCGCGGACGCGGTGTGGCCGCCGCCGACGTAGGACCAGATCGTCGAGCCCGAGTGCGGCGTGACGCCTTTCGGGTACACCGCGATCCAATCCTTGGGGTTGCCGGGGCCGTTGGCGAACGTGACGACGATCGATTCGCCGGGCGCGAACGACGTCTTCGACAGCGTCAGGATCGGCCCGGCGCAGCCGCCGGTGCCCGCCGCCGGCGCCGCCGGAATCGCCGCCGGGGGACAGCCGAAGTCGAACAGGTCGAGCAGCCCGTCGGAGTTGGCGTCGCGCGCGGTGAGCGCGGGCACGCCGAACACCGCCTCGATGAAGCGCGTGATCGACGTGTGCTGCTTGACCGACTTCGACACGTAGTGGCGGCGCGCCCACGGCGAGATGGCGATCAGCGGCACGCGGGTGCCGAGCTCGAAGAACGTCGAGTCGGTGGGGCGCGCGACGCACGTGTTCGGCGGCGGCACGTGATCGAAGAAGCCGCCCGCCTCGTCATAGGTCAACAGGATCACCGTCGAGGACCACGCCTTGCTGGCGATCGCCGCGTCGTAGAGCGCCTTGGTCCACGCCTCGCCGACCTGCACGTCGGCGGTGGGGTGCTCGTCCTGGACGTTCTCGGTGCCGTCGACGAACACCACGCTCGGCACCGCGTCGGCGGCGAACGCGTCGAGGAGCGCGTGCACCGGCTTCCACGGGTGCAGCGTCTCCCAGTCGTGCGCCGGATTGTCGAGCGTCTCCTCGAGCGCGTGATCGTCGCCGTAGACGCCCCACGACACGCCGGCGGCGTCGAGTCGATCGAAGATGGTCGGTAAGGACGGGCTCGGCCACACGCTGAACTGGGTCGCGGTCACGCCGTCGGAGGTGCCGAGCAGGAGGTAGTCGCGGTTGGGGAACGTGCCCGAGCGCACCGACGGGAAATAGTGATCGGCGAGCGCGAACGTGTCGGCGAGGAAGTAGTAGAACGGCAAGTCGGCGCGCGTGTAGTAGCCGAGCGCGAAGTGGCCGTCGGAGCCGGTGGACGAGGCGGCGCTCTTGACGTAGCCGTCCATCTTGCCGCCGTCGATCTGCGCGTGCATGGCCTGCCACTGGTGATCGGGATCCTGACCCACGCAGGTGGTCGCGAGGTGAAACGGCGCCACGCTCGCGCCGCTCGCGTCTGGATTGGTGAAGCCCGCAGGGAAGGTCTCGACGTCGGCGCGCTCGGAGGCGAGGCCGCCGAACAGGTGATCGAAGGCGCGGTTCTCCTTCATCACGACGACGATGTGGCGGATCGGCAGCTGCGCGCGCGTTGCGTCGTCGAGGCCGAGCGTGTCGCGCGCCAGCGCGCCGGCGGCGAAGGTGCAGCTCGCGCGCATGGCGGCCAGCGGATCGGCGGCGGGCGGTGTGGAGCACGCGCCGCCGTCGGCGCCGGGCGCGGCGTCGGCCGGCGCGCCGCCGTCGCCGCCGGGTGACGCACCGTCGAGCGGCGCCGCGCCGGGTGCGCTGCACGAACAGACCGACGAGCAAATCGAGAGGGCCAGCGTCCACGCGGCGGGTTTCACGGCGCGGACGCTAGCGCGCGACCGGTGACGCGCGGGCGACATTCGCGCGAATTCCGCTCTCGATTACGGGACGGCGATGGTCGCGGTCGCCGCCGGCCACGTGTCTATCATTAGATAGGCGCGCGCCATCGGCGGCAGCGTCTTGCCGGCGATCGGCACGCTCACGGTCGCGAGCGCGCCGGCGGCGTCGGCCGTGCGCGCCGTCGAGAGACCGTAGTCGAGCGTGACCGGTTTGCCGGTCGCGGCGTCGACGAGCAGCACGGCGGCGACGTGATCGGCGAGCGGCAGCGTCGAGCCGGTGAGCGTGGCGGTGACCGCGTCGGCGGTGGCCGCGAACGCGACGGTGCCCACGCCGCTCGGCTGAGCTGCGCCGCTGTAGAGCGTGAAGTTGGCCGCGCCCGAGACCGCCAGCACGTCCGTCTTCGGATTACAGAGCCCGAGCCGTTGCAAGAACAGGCCGTAGGTCGGAATGCCCATGCAGATGGTGCTGCCGGTGACGCGCAGCGGACCCGACGCGTCGCCGTCCATATCGAGCGCCGCCGCCATGCGGAACGTGCGGAACGGAATCACCGCGTTCATCACTTCGACGCTCACGCCGTCCTGGTTTTGAAACGTGATGAAGCCACCCGCTTGATTCACGTCGAGCGGAAACAGCGCGCGCGTCGCCGGATCGATCACGGCGTGGTTGGACGCGTCGAGCCGCGCGCCCGCCATCCACGCGACCGCGTGGCCGTTCGCGCCCTCGACGAGGCCGACCAGATAGTGCAGCGAGTCGAAGCCGATCTGGTTGTAGCTCGGCAAGAGCGTCGGCAGCGGCAGCGCGAGGCGCGAGACCTCCCACGCCGCGCCCGGGATCGCCGGCGCATACGGCGTCGTTTGCGGCGGCGCGAGCGGCGCGCGGAACTTCGCCGACGCGCTGCCGCCCGGCGAGCCGCCCGAGAGCTTGAGCCCGGCGCGATCGGGATTGACGAGATACGTCGCCTCCACGTCGAGGCCCACGGTGCCGTCGGCGGCGGCGGTGAGCGGCGCGGCCGGCGTGAGCGTGACGAACTTGCCGTCGCCCGAAACCTCGACGGTGACGTTGGCTGGCGGATCGAGCGTCGCCGTCACCTGGTCGAGCAGCGCGAGCGTGTCGTGACCCGCTTTGCGGGCGACCAGCGAGAACACGATCGGCTGATTTGGATCCAGGCTCGACGGCGGATTGGCTTCGGAGCCGAACGGCGTGGTGAAGAGCAGCGCCGCGCCGTCGTCGGGAAGCGCCGGTTTCGACGGCGGCGCGCAGCGCGGATCGGACGAGCCGCCGCGCAAGCAGTAGTCGTACGGCACGCTGAAGACTTCGCCGCTCTCGCCTGCGATGTAGACCGCGTCCTCGCCGAGCGCCGGCGAGGCGTTGACGTCGTTGCGATCGGCGGCGATGAGCGCGATCGACCAGCGCAGCGTGCCGTCGCGATTGAGCACGTACAGCCGCCCGTCACCCGAGCCGAAGTAGATGTTGCCGTCACCGTCGACCGCGGGCGAGGAGCGGATCGGATCGCGGCCGTCGAACGCCCAGCGCTCGGCGCCGCTCGCCGGGTCGAGCGCGTACAGCGTTCCGTCGGCCGCGGCCTGCAGCACGCTGCCGTCTTTGCCGAGCGCGGGGCTGGCGTAGAGGTGATCGCGCGCGCCGAATTCCCACGCGACCGCGCCCGTCGACGGATCGTAGGCGCGCACGAAGCCGTCGAAGCCGCCGACCACCACCGCGCCGCCGGGCGTGATCATCGGGCTGGCCGCGACCGAGCCGACTCCGGAGAACGAATCCCAAACGCCGGCGCCGTGCTGATCGAACGCGAACAAGTTGGAGCCGAGGAACTGGACGACGTTGTTGTTGCCGACGAAGAAGCGCCCGCGCGCGTCGAACGCCGGCAGCGACCACGTCTGATCCGGGACCTTGTGCCGCTCGGCGATCACGCCGGTCGCTCGATCGAAGCCGTAGAGGAAGAAGTTGTCGTTGCCGGCGTAGAGCATGCCGCTCGGCGACAGCGCGACGTTGCCCTCGAACCAGTTGATGAACGCGCTGTTCACCGCCGGCGGATCGGCGGGCGTCATCCACGCGAGCGCGCCCGAGCGGGCGTCGGCAGCGCGCAGGATGCCGTCGCCCGAGCCGAAGTAGACGCGGCCGCGATCGTCGAGCAGCGCGGCCGAGTCGATGATCTCGCCGGTGTCGAGCTTCCACGCCGGCGTGCCGTCGGGATGCAGCGCGTAGAAGCTGCGATCGGCCGAGCCGACGTAGATGGTGCCGTCGGCGGCGACCACCGGCGAGCTGAAGATGCCCTTGCCGGTTTGAAAGCTCCAGAACGCGCCGCGCGTCGACGTCGGCCGGATCGCGCTCGCGCCGGTCTGCGCCGCGTCGCCGCGAAACTTCGGCCACGGGCTTCCGGGCTGATAGGCGAAGCGCTCGTCCGAGTCGCATGCGCCGAGCAGGATGAAGGCCGTCACCAGGATGCGCCTGCGCATCCCGCGAGTTTCGCACACAGCGGCTACTCCTGGAGCACGCGGTGCACGAGCTGAACGCAGACCGAGCCTTCGCCGACGGCGGAGGCGACTCGCTTGGCGCTCGACGAGCGCACGTCGCCGACGGCGAACACCGCCGGCCGGCTGGTCTCGAGCAGGTACGGGGCGCGGCCGCTCGGGCGCGGCGCGGCCGCCAGCTCGTCGGCGGCGAGATCGGGACCGGTCTTGACGAAGCCCTTGGCGTCGAGCGCCACGCAACCGCGCAGCCACCGCGTATTCGGGTTGGCGCCCGTCATCACGAACACGTGGCGGATCGACCGTTCCTCGGCGGCCCGGCCGCGCGGCCGCCAGCGCACGCGCTCGAGGTGCGCGTCGCCGGCGAGCGCCTCGATCTCGGTGCGCGCGTGGACGGTGATGTTGCGGCCGTCTTCGATGCGGCGAATCAGGTAGCGCGACATGCTCTCGGCGAGCCCGTCGGCGCGCACCAGCACGTGGACGTGACGCGCGCGCTCCGCCAGAAACACCGCCGCCTGCCCGGCGGAGTTGCCGCCGCCGACGACGATCACCTCGTCGTCGGCGCAGAGCTTCGACTCGATGGCGGTGGCCGCGTAGTAGATGCCCGCGCCTTCGAAGCTCGCCAGGTTGGGCAGGGCCAGCTTTCGATACTGCGCGCCCGAGGCGATGATCACCGCGCGCCCGCGCACGACGCCGTGGCCCTCGATGGTGAGCCCATACGGCCGGTGGCCGCAGTCGAGCTTTTCGGCGCGGCGCGGGAGCGCGATCTCGGCGCCGAACTTCTCCGCCTGGATGAGCGCGCGGCCGGCCAGCGCCGCGCCCGAGATCCCCGTCGGGAAGCCGAGGTAGTTTTCGATCTTCGAGCTGGATCCGGCCTGGCCGCCCGGCGCGCTCGACTCGAGCACGAGCGTGTCGAGGCCCTCCGAGGCGGCGAGCACCGCCGCCGCCAGCCCGGCCGGGCCGGCGCCGACCACGATCAGGTCGCGCACGCGCTCGGCGTCGAGCGCCGCGCCCCACCCGAGACAATCGGCGAGCTGCTCGTTCGTCGGGTTGCGCAGGAGCGTGCAGCCGCGGCACACCACCACCGGCACGTCGGCGACGGTGACGTGAAACCGATCGAGCAGCGCCTGCACGCTCGCGTCGGCGTCGACGTCGAGCGACGAGTAGGGCTCGCCGTTGCGCGCGAGGAACTCTTTGAGCCGCAGCGTATCGGCGGAGAAGCGCGAGCCGACGAGCACGACCTCGCCGTAGCCGGCCTCGATCACCGCCATGCGGCGCAGGATGAACGCGCGCATCAAGACGTCGCTCAGATCGCTGTCGGCCTGAACCAGCGCGCGCAGCTGCTCGTGGTCGAGCTCGAGGACCTCGCCGTCTTCGCCGGCGCGCCCGCGCAAGAGGCTCGGGCGCCCGGAGAGCAGATCCACCTCGCCGGTGAACTCGGCCGCGCGGTGCAGGGCGACCGACCGCTCGCCGCCCTCGACCACCTGCACGATCTCGACGGCGCCCGACAGCACGACGAAGAATCGCCGGTTGACCTCGCCCTGTTCGAACAGGATCTCGCCGCGACGTACGCGGCGGCGCGCGCCGTGCGCGGCGACGCGGGCGAGCTGCGCCTCCGAGAGCCGCGGAAACATCTGCGCCCGCCGCTCCTCGATCAGGCTCACGCCCCACCTCCGCCGCGCTCGTCGATCGCCCGCATCACACCAGACACATGGAGCGATCCCGATTGCCTGCAAGCTATTGGGGGCGGCCGGCTTGAACGTCCTAGTCGCCGGCTTGAACGTCCTAGTCGCCGGCTTGAACGTCCTACCCGTTGGTTTGAATGTTCAACGCGAGCCGCGAGTGTGGCGCGACACCCAATCAGGCCGAACGGCGACGACGCGCGTCTCTATAAGTATGCGCGCGGTGTTAATGGCGACGTTGCTCTGCGGTCTCGCTCTCGGCGACGAGAGCGTGCCGGGCGGCGCGCCACCAACGGTCATCGAGTATGCGCAGCGCCAGGGGACGGTCCGCGCCGGGCGCTATCCCGCCGGCACCCGGCTGCTCGTGACGCGCACCGTGTCCTTGAGCGCCTCGCCGGACGAAAAGTCGGAGCCCGCGAGCATCCTCCGCCGCGGCGTTCCCTGGGCCGTCCCCAGCTATCCGACCTTCGTACGCGTGATCGGCTCGACCGACGCGCTGGTTCGAGTCGGTGGGCGCGTCGATCGCTGGTATCACGTCGAGCAGCCGATCTCGTCCGAGGAGCTCGCCGATCACGTCGACGGGTGGGTATTCGGCGGCGACGTGACGCCGCTCGGGTATCAGGCGCCCTACCCCAACTCCAACGGGGAGCAGAGCTGGACCTACGCGCTGCGCATCAATGACGACTTTCAGCTCTCCGTCGAAACGGTGGAGGTGCCTGCCTGGGTGTGGCCGACGCCACCGCGCGTGTTCCCGCTCGCGGCGTGCGACGGCGGGCGCGGCGGCACGGTGCGCGCGTGGCGTGTACCGGGTCACCTGCGCGTCGAGCTGCGCGGCTCCGGCTGCGCGACCGCGTCGACGCTCGACCTCTGACGCTCACCCTTTGCGCGCGAGCAGCTTCCGCAGCTCCGTGGCGTCGAACTGCGTCTCGTACGCGCGGATCTTCCCATTCACGACGCGAAAGAACGACGCGATCTTCAGCGTCCCCACCGGCGCCGGCAGCTCGCAGTCATACAGCATCGCCGCGCGATCGCCCTCGACGATGAGCTCCACGATCCGCGCCGCCTTGGTCATCGCCGCGAACCCGATCAGCGCCGGCCGAAACTCCGCCGCGCTCCGATAACTCGCCGTCGGCCCCACAAACTCCAGCTCCTCCGCGAGCAGCCCATACGCCTCATCCACTTTGTTAGCCGTCCAAGCCGCAAAGTACCGCTCCACGATCCGCCGAGTCTCGTCGTGCGTGCTCATCTGATTCCCTCTGCTCTACTTCGATCGTCCCTTATTCGAATCTGCGCGCGTACGGCGGCTGGATAGTACCATTCGGCCGAATGGGCCTCCGCATCGAGCAGGCTATGGTGGTGGCGTTTTTCGCCACGCTGTTCGGCGCAGGGGGCGTGGCGCTGGTGCGCGGGTATCGGCGCGGCGGGTGGCGCGCGCATCGGGCAATCATCGCCGCGACGGTCGCGCTCGCGGGCGCGACG
>Ga0070741_10002315_pt1 | contig 51909 bp, 53 predicted proteins | sample Coa_R1_4_FD_66440 | JGI IMG/M metagenome (GOLD analysis project Ga0070741, IMG submission 66440) | Surface soil microbial communities from Centralia Pennsylvania, which are recovering from an underground coalmine fire - Coalmine... | ecosystem: Environmental > Terrestrial > Soil > Unclassified ... | reverse complement strand
GTCATCGACATGGGCTTCGGCAACCCGGACATCCCGTCACCCGAGGTCGCCGTGGAGAAGTTGGCGGAGGCCGCGCACAACACGCGCAACCACCGCTACTCGGCGAGCCGGGGGATCCCGAAGCTGCGCAAGGCGATCGCCGACCGTTACATGGCGAAGTTCGGCGTGGAACTCGACCCCGACTCCGAGGTCGTCACCACGATCGGTGCGAAGGAGGGCCTCTCGCACCTGATGTGGGTGCTGCTCGGCCCCGGCGACACCGCCCTTGTGCCCACTCCGAGCTACCCGATCCACATCTACGCACCGCTGTTCGCCGGCGCCGACGTGCGCCACGTCCCGCTCGGCAGCCATCCCGGCGACGACGGCGGTGAGGCGTTCTTCGGCAACCTGATGGAGGCATGGGAGAACGCGTGGCCCAAGCCGCGCGTGATCGTGCTGTCGTTCCCGCACAACCCCACGACCACCTGCGTGGACCTGGCGTGGATGGATCGCCTCGTCGGCTTCGCCAAGGAGCACGACGTCGTCCTCGTGCACGACTTCGCCTATTCCGACACCTCGTTCGACGGGTACACGCCGCCGTCGATCCTGCAGGTCCCCGGGGCCAAGGACGTCGCCGTCGAGCTGTACACGTTGACGAAGAGCTTCTCGATGGCCGGATGGCGCGTCGGGTTCCTCGTCGGCAACCGCGAGATCGTGCAGGCGCTGACGAAGCTCAAGAGCTACCTCGACTACGGCACGTTCCAACCGATCCAAATTGCGTCGATCATCGCCCTGAACGAGGCGACCGAGTACCCGAAGGTGGTCAACGAGATCTACCAGGGCCGGCGTGACGTGCTGTGCGATGGGCTCAACCGCATCGGGTGGCACCTCGACCGGCCCAAGGGGACGATGTTCGTGTGGGCTCCGATCCCCGAGCCGTACGCCCACATGGGGTCGCTCGAGTTCGCGTCCTGGCTCGTTCGTGATGCCGAGGTGGCGACCTCGCCCGGCGTCGGCTTCGGGCCGGGCGGGGACGGCCACGTGCGCTTCGCGCTCATCGAGAACGAGCAGCGCATCAGCCAGGGCATCCGCAACCTGCGGCGGGTACTGACCAAGCTCAGCTGACGAGCACCGCCACGTCGGTGCGGGCGTTGCCACCAACGCCACCGACGCCCCCGACAAGGCCGGCGAGGCAGAACGCGATGGCGGCGTCGGCCACCGCCTCCCAGTCGTCACCGCGGGTGAGCACGAACGTGCGGGCCAGCTGGTTGATGACGCCGAGGATGGCGTGGGCGACCACGAGCGGGTCCGCTGCGGGGATCAGCCCGGCGCGCACGGCGTCTTCGACGTGGCGCACCACGTCGCCGACCGTGACGTCCTGCCCCCGTCGGAGGATGGCGCGGAAGCGTTCGTCAAGCGCCGCGAACTCGAACAGGGTGAACAGGGCGCGGTGGGCGGACAGCCAGGCAAACGACGCCCGGATCCCGAGGGCGATGCGCCGCACCGGGTCGGGCTCGTCGCGGATGGCGGCGTGCTGGACCCGCCTGAGGTCGAGCTGGGCGTCGCGCAGCACGTCGCACAGCAGCTCTTCTTTCGAGGCGAAGTACCAATAGAACACGCCCTTGCCCACGCCCAGGCCGTCCACGATCTCGGCGACTGACGTCTGGTCGTAGCCGTTCGCGGCGAACCTCCGGGCCGCCTCGTCCATCAGCTGGTGACGGCGCTGCTCGCCTCGTGCCGTCAGCCTGCGGTCCATGGTGAGCGCAAGCTACGGCTGGGCACGGGGTGGGTCAAGGAGGGCCGGCCGGCCCTGGGCGGGCGGGGCGGCGCGGGCGTAGGCTCCGCCGGAGATGGCCTACTGGGTCCTGAAGCGCACGCTCGGGCCCGTGCTGCGGTACTTCTACCGCATCAGGGTCGAGGGCCTCGCCTACGTGCCCGCCGCGGGCGCGGCCATCCTCGCGTCCAACCACGTCTCGTTCATCGACTCCGTCTTCCTCCCGCTCGTCCTCACGCGCCGCATCACGTTCGTCGCCAAGGCCGAGTACTTCGAGGACCCGAAGACGGCCTGGTTCTTCCGGGCGGTCGGGCAGATCCCCATCAACCGCGAGGGCGGCTCGGCGTCCGAGGGCGCGCTGTCGGCGGCGCGCGCCGTGCTCGAGCGGGGCGAGCTGTTCGGCATCTACCCCGAAGGGACGCGGTCGCCCGACGGCCGCCTCTACAAGGGCCACACCGGGGTGGCCCGCCTGGCGCTCGACACCGGTGCGCCGGTCATCGCCGTGGCCATGATCGGCACGCGCGAGGTCCAGCCGATCGGGCAGGTGGTGCCCAACGCGTTCCTGCCGGTCACGGTCAGGTTCTCCGCGCCGATGGACTTCTCCCGGTACGCGGCACACGCCGGGGAGCCGCGGGTGCTGCGGCGGATCACCGACGAGGTCATGTTCGAGCTGCGGGAGCTGAGCGGGCAGGAGTACGTCGACCGGTACTGCAAGCGCGCCGCGGACGACGCGCTCTCGACCGCCGAGCCGGCGTTGGTGGCGGGCGCCGCGGCCGTCGCGGCCGCCGCCGGATAGGTCGCGGAGCCGTCGCAGCCGCGTAACCCGGCCGTCACACAGGGCGCGTACCCTGTGGCCGTGCCGAGCTTCGTCGTCCGCGTGTGGCTGCCGGACCGGCCGGGCGCACTGGGCGCGGTGGCCAGCCGCATCGGTGCGGTCCGCGGCGACGTGATCGGGATCGACATCCTCGAGCGCGGGGCGGGGCGGGCCATCGACGAGCTCGTCGTCACCCTCCCGTCGGACGACCTCATCGAGCTGATGATCCGCGAGCTGCGTGAGGTCGACGGCGTCGACGTCGAGGACATCCGCCCGGTGGCGCTCGCCGTCCCCGATCCCCGCCTCGACGCACTCGAGTCGGCGGCGCTGCTCGTCGCCCAGGCGACACCCGCCGCGCTCCTCGACGTCCTCGTCGCCCATGCCACGCGCGACCTCGAGGCGTCGTGGGCCGCAGTCGCCGACTACACGCTCGCCGAGGTGCGTGCGTCGTCGGGCGACGTGCCGTCGGCCACGTGGTTGGCGGCGTTCGTGGCCGGGAGCCTCGCATCGGACGCGTCGGGGACCGACGACGTGGCGTGGGCGTCGTTCCCGCACGCACCCCTCGCGCTGGTCATCGGCCGTGCCGGCAGGCCGTTCCGCGAGCGCGAACGGCGCCAGCTCGAAGCGCTCGCGCGCATCGCCGCAACGCGATGGGTCGAGCTGTCGGTCCCTCACCCCACGCGCTGAGGCGCCCACCCGCGCGCCCGTTCGACGGCGCGGTGCCACTCGGCGTACGCGGCATCGGCCGCGGCGCGCTCAGCGCCTGGTGAGAACGAGCGCTCGAGCGCCCACAGGTCGTCGGTGCGCGCCCACACGCCGGACGCCAGGCCGGCGAGGTAGGCGGCGCCGAGCGCGGTCGTCTCCTGCACTGTGGGCCGGTCGACGGTGACGCCGAGCTGGTCGGCGACGAGCTGGAGCAGGAGGTCCATGACCGACGCGCCGCCGTCGACGCGGAGGGCAGTCACCTGTTTGCCCGCGGCGCGCGACATGGCCTCGACGACGTCGCGCGTGAGGAACGCCATGGCGTCGACGACAGCGCGCGCCAGCTGCGCGCGCCCCGAGCCGCGCGTCAGCCCGACGATCGCCCCGCGCGCGTACGGGTCCCACCACGGGCTGCCGAGCCCGGTCAGCGCGGGGACGAACACGACGCCCCCGCTGTCGGCCACGCTCGCCGCGAGCGGGCCGGTCTCGGCTGCTGACGCGATGATCCCGAGCCCGTCGCGCAGCCACTGGATGGCGGCGCCGGTCACGAAGACGGCGCCTTCGAGCGCGTACGCGACGGTGCCGTCGCCCAGCTGCCAGCCCACGCTGGTGAGCAACCCGTCGGCCGGCGCCGGGCACGTCGGGCCGGCGTTCATGAGCACGAAACTGCCGGTGCCGTACGTGTTCTTCGTCATACCCGGGGTCACGCACGCCTGCCCGAACAGGGCGGACTGCTGGTCGCCGGCGACGCCGGCGACGGGCACGCCGCGGAACGGCCCCGCGGCGACCGTCCCGAACGCACCGCTCGACGGGCGCACCTCGGGAAGGCACGACGCGGGGGCACCGAAGAGCGCGCACAGCTCGTCGGACCACGCCAGCTCGGTGATGTCGTAGAGCATCGTGCGGCTGGCGTTGCTCGGGTCGGTCGCGTGAACGGCACCTCCGGTGAGGTTCCAGACGATCCACGCATCGACGGTCCCGAACGCCAGGTCGGGCCCGGCGGGGACCCCGCCCGCGCCGAGCAGCCATTCGAGCTTCGTCGCCGAGAAGTACGGGTCGAGGACGAGGCCGGTCTGCTCGCGGACGAGGGGGAGAACCTGCGCGTCGCGCAACTCCTCACAGCGGGCCGCGGTGCGCCGGTCCTGCCACACGATCGCGTGCGCGAGCGGACGGCCGGTCCTGCGGTCCCACACCACCGTGGTCTCGCGCTGGTTGGTGATGCCGATCGCCGCCGCCGGCCCGACGCGCGGGTGCAGCGCGGCGAGCGTCGCTTCGACGGCGGCCCAGATCTCGACCGGGTCGTGCTCGACCCACCCCGGCTGCGGGTAGTGCTGCGGGAACTCGCGGTACTCCCACGCCACCGGCCGCCCCGACTCGTCGACGGCGAAGGCGCGCACGCCGGTCGTCCCCGCGTCGACGGACACCACGACGCCCATGCGCGCCCGACGGTAGCGGCCTGGGCCGGCGCCGCCCCCGCTACGGTCGGGGCCGCATGCGACCCGACGAGGTGCTCCCGCACCGGCCGCCGTTCCTGTTCGTCGACGAGCTCGTCGAGTGGGTGCCCGGCGAGTCGGCGCGAGGGCGGTGGCAGCTGCGCGGCGACGAGCCGTTCTTCGCCGGCCACTTCCCGGGCCGCCCCACGCTGCCCGGTGTCCTCATGGTCGAGGCGATCGCCCAGATGGGCGCCATCGCCCTGCTGCTCGACGAGCGCTACCGGGGGAAGCTGCCGCTGTTCGGCGGGATCGACAAGGCCCGCTTCCGCCGCCAGGTCGGCCCGGGCGACTCCCTCGACCTCGAGGTACGGCTCGGGCGGCTCTCGGCGCGGGCGGGGACGGGGACGGGGACGGCGTCGGTGGGCGGCGCCGTGGCCTGCGAGGCCAGCCTGCTGTTCGTCATCGCCTGACGGCGGCGCGCCCTGGCCGCGGCCCGCGCCCGGGGGCGCCACTAGCGTCGCCGCCATGGACCACCACCAGATCCGCGACCGGCTCCACCAGGCCCTCCACCGTTCCCCCAAGGCGCGCGAGGACGACGTGGCCGGCGTCGCCGCCATCGTCCTCGAGATCGTCGCCGAGCTGACCGGCGAGCTGGCGATGGTCATCGCCGAGATGGGGGAGCGCATCGACGCCCTCGAGGCGCGGCTGGCCTGAGCCCCGGTGCCGGCTGGGGACACGTTGGGGACGTCCTGGGGACGCCGTGGGGACGTCCTGGGGACGGCGCGCAAACCTTCGCGAACGGCCTCTGACCAGCACCGACGCGGGGGCCCGGGCATTGACACGGGTGAAACTACAATGCTGTAATGACCCCCACTCCTCGGGGGCCTCACTGCCCTGACCACAACATGTTGTGGTCGGAGAGTTTCGGACCGTGTCAACCGGAAAGGACCCATCGCTCCATGGCCATGGCACCCGAGCGCATCGGCATCGGCATCCGCCGGCACTTCACCACGGCGGGGGTGCACCCCTACGACGAGGTGGCGTGGGAGCGCCGCGACGCCCGCATCACGAACTTCCGCGACGGCGTCGTCGCCTTCGAGCAGCGTGACGTCGAGGTGCCGACGTTCTGGAGCCAGAACGCCACCAACATCCTCGCCCAGAAGTACTTCCGGGGGCAGCCGGGCTCGCCCGAGCGGGAGACGTCGCTCAAGCAGGTCGCCGACCGGGTCGCCGACACGATCGCCGACTGGGGCGAGAAGGACGGGTACTTCGTCGACGCCGCCGAGGCGGCGGCGTTCCGTGACGAGCTCAAGTACCTGATCGTGCACCAGCGGGCGGCGTTCAACTCGCCCGTGTGGTTCAACATCGGCGTGCCGGGTGCCAAGCAGCAGGCGTCGGCCTGCCAACCGTGGCACGCGCCGGTGAGCACGCCAGAGGGCCTCGTCCCCATCGGGAAGCTGGTCGACGACCGGGCGGTCGGCACGAAGGTCTACGACGGCTTCGGCGTCGCGGTGATCCTGGCCGTGAAGGCCAACGGCACCAAGCCCGTCCTCCGGGTCCAGACGACGGCGGGCCCGCTCGAGGTCACGCCCGACCACCTGGTGTGGCGCCCGACGGGCGGCGAGGGCGGCGTGTGGGTCCCCGCGGGCGAGCTGCGCCCCGGGGACCGGCTCGAGTGGCACTGCACCGAGCCGTTCTCGAGCGAGCGGCGCTTCGGCACCGAGGTCGCCGAGGTGGCGATCGAGCGCATCGACGAGCTCGGCCCGCAGCCCGTCTACGACATCCAGACCGACAGCGGCGAGTACCTCAGCGGCAACATCCGCGTCCACAACTGCTTCATCCTCGCCGTCGACGACACGATGGACGCCATCCTTGACTGGTACAAGGAGGAGGGGACCATCTTCAAGGGCGGGTCCGGGTCCGGGATCAACCTGTCGAGGATCCGCTCGTCGAAGGAGCCGCTGAAGGGGGGCGGCACGGCGTCGGGGCCGGTGAGCTTCATGCGCGGCGCCGACGCGTCCGCGGGGACGATCAAGTCGGGTGGGACCACGCGGCGCGCCGCCAAGATGGTGATCCTCAACGCCGACCACCCCGACATCAAGGACTTCATCTGGTGCAAGGCGATCGAGGAGCGCAAGGCCCGCGCCCTCCGCGATGCCGGCTTCGACATGGACCTCGATGGCAAGGACAGCCACTCGATCCAGTACCAGAACGCCAACAACTCTGTCCGCGTGACCGACGAGTTCATGCAGGCGGTGCTCGACGACGCCGACTGGCACCTGCGGGCGGTCACCACCGGCCAGGTGCTCGAGACGGTGAAGGCGCGCGACCTGTTCCGCCAGATCGCCAAGGCGGCGTGGGAGTGCGCCGACCCCGGCCTCCAGTACGACACCACGATCAACGCCTGGCACACCGCGGCCAACACCGGGCGCATCAACGGGTCCAACCCGTGCTGCTTCGTGGGCGGGACCGAGGTCCTGACCGCCGAGGGCCCGGTACGGATCGACGCGCTCGTGGAGCGGTGCGACAACGGCGCCGCCCTGCCCGCCGTGCGGTCGTTCGACCTCGGCGCCCTCCAGCACACCACCACGCCGGTCAACAAGGCGTGGGTCGCCGGGTACACGCGGTCACTGGTCGAGGTGTCGCTGACGTGCGGGCAGCCCCTGCGGTGCACGCCCGAGCACCGGTTCCTCACGGCGACCGGCGCCTGGGTGCAGGCCCGCGACCTCGAGAAGGGCCAGCGGGTCCGTACGACCGACGGCACCCGCCGGGTCCAGTGCGTGGAGGAGATCGAGCTGGCGGACGAGGTGCCGGTGTACGACCTCGAAGCTGTCGACCACCACAACTTCGCCGTGTCGCTCGACGACGGCGCCGGGGTGATCGTGCACAACAGCGAGTACGTGCACCTCGACAACTCGGCGTGCAACCTGGCCTCGATCAACCTCCTGCGGTTCCTGCGCGAGGACGACACGTTCGACGTCGAGGGCTACAAGGCGGCGATCGAGGTCGTCTTCACCGCGCAGGAGATCCTCGTCGGCAACGCGGACTACCCCACGGCCAAGATCGACGCCACGACGCGGCGGTTCCGCCAGCTCGGCCTCGGCTACGCCAACCTCGGTGCACTGCTGATGGCGCTCGGGCTCCCGTACGACTCCGAAGCGGGCCGGGCGTACGCGGCGGCGCTGACCGCGTTGATGACCGGCCATGCGTACGCGACGAGCGCCCGCACGGCCATGCGCATGGGGCCGTTCGCCGGCTACACGGAGAACCGCGAGCACATGAACCGCGTGCTGCGCATGCACCGTGGTGCGGTCGCGTCCATCGACGAGGAGCTCGTGCCGATGGAGGTGCTGTCGGCGGCGCAGGAGGCGTGGGACACCGCCGTTGAGCTGGGCGAGGTGCACGGCGTGCGCAACTCGCAGGCGACCGTCCTGGCGCCGACGGGGACCATCAGCTTCATGATGGACTGCGACACGACGGGGATCGAGCCGGACCTCGGCCTGGTCAAGACCAAGAAGCTGGTGGGCGGCGGGACGATGAGCATCGTCAACCAGACCGTCCCCCGGGCGCTGCGCCGGCTCGGGTACGCGCCGGCCGAGATCAGCGAGATCGTGTCCTACATCGACGAGCACTACTCGGTGATGGGCGCGCCCTACCTGCGGTCGGAGCACCTGCCCGTGTTCGCCTGCTCGATGGGCGACCTCACGATCCACTACCAGGGCCACGTGATGATGATGGGGGCGGTCCAGCCGTTCATCAGCGGGGCGATCAGCAAGACGGTCAACATGCCCGAGGACGTGACCGTGGAGGACGTCGAGCAGCTCCACATGGACGCGTGGAAGCTCGGGCTGAAGGCGGTCGCCATCTACCGCGACAATTGCAAGGTGGCCCAGCCGCTCTCGACGACCAAGAAGGATGCCGAGGGCCACGCCGGCCCCGAGGCCCACGACGAAGAGCTGGCCGCCAAGGTGGCCCAGCTCGAGGCCGCGCTCCAGCGCCAGACCGTCGTCGTCAAGCAGCCCATGCGCGAGCGGCTGCCCCGCCGCCGCAAGTCCAACACGTTCGCGTTCCGCGTCGCCGACTGCGAGGGCTACGTGACGGTGGGCGAGTACGACGACGGGCGCCCCGGTGAGGTGTTCATGAAGGTGTCCAAGCAGGGGTCGACCCTCGCCGGGATCATGGACGCGTTCTCCATCTCAGTGAGCCTCGGGCTCCAGCACGGCGTGCCGCTCGCCACCTACGTGCGCAAGTACACCAACATGCGCTTCGAGCCGGCCGGGATGACCGACGACCCCGACCTGCGCATCGCGTCCAGCCTGGTGGACTACATCTTCCGGCGCCTCGCCGTGGACTACCTCCCCTACGACGAGCGCGCCGAGCTCGGCATCCTCACCACCGGCGAGCGCATGCAGCCCACCCTCCCGGGGATCGAGGAGCAGACGACGCCCAGCGCGGGGATCGTCGAGTCCCCGGCCCTGCCCGAGCCCGTCCGCGACCAGGTGGTCGACGTGCGCCACGCGCCGGCCCCGGACGCCAAGGACGCGCCGTACTGCTACCAGTGCGGCAATGCCATGCAGCGGGCGGGCAGCTGCTACGTGTGCACGAGCTGCGGCACGACGAGCGGCTGTTCGTAACGCGGTGACCGGGTCGCCGCCGGCTCACCAGCCGACGGCGACCTCGTCGCCGACGCGCACGGTGCCCGGCGTGGTGACGAGTGTCCCGATCCCCATGCAGCCGTCCATGTCGGCGACGATCGTGCGCAGCACGTTGAGGTCGCGCTCGATGCCTCCGGGCTGCGGGCGCGTCGTCATCACGCAGCGGCTGATCCGCTTCACGACCCTGAGCGCCGCGCTCCCGATCTGCAGCGACGCGCCGACGAGGTCGGCGTCGGGGCCGCCGTCGAGCACGACGTTGAAGCGGAACCGCCGCCGGTCCCACGCGCCGAGGCTGTCGCGCGACACGAGCGACACCTGCGTCTGCCCGGAGTCGTGGAAGCTGCCCGGCGGCCCCTCCCATGACGTCCACGGCGCGTCGTCGCGGTACCGGTCGAGCGACGCCTCGTAGCGCCCGACGCGGCCCGCCGCGGCGACGAGCTGGACAGGCCTGCCGAGCCACGCCGACAGGGTGGCGTCGTCGGTGGCCACGGTCCCGTCGTCGAGGGTCACCACGGGGGCGCCGTCGACGAGGCGCGCCGATGCGTACAGCAGGCGAGCCTCGCGCCGGGCGGTGAGGACGTAGCCGGTCGCCGGGTCGAGCAGGCCCCACTGGCGGTCGCCCTCGAGCCCCGAGGCGGCGACGCTCGCGGTCTCGAGCGGCTCGCCTTGGAGCGACTTGACCGGGTACCGCCAGATCTCCGCGACCCGCACGACCGTAGGTTACGGTGACCAGCGGGCGCGACGAGGGGGAGCATGGCCGTCACAGTGATCAGCGAGAGCCCGCTCTCGATCGGCGGTGACGTCGTCGACGGGCGCGTGCTCGTCGACGGGCGCGGTGTGGCCGACGCTCTCGGGTGGGAGCTCAAGCCCGAGGGGCTGTGCCGCGGCGACGTGTGCGTGCCGTTGCCGCCGGGCGCGGCCAGCGGCGGGCGCGTCGACCTCGTGCGCGCCGCGGCAGCGCTCGGCCGCCCGGCCGTGGTCGACGCCGGCCTCGGTGCGGTCGCCGTCGCGCTGCCGTCCGAGGAACGCCGCCGCGCCCTCGACGACCTCGAGGCGCCGGCGTTCACGCTGCCGGACCTCGACGGCGTGCCGCACGAACTGGGGGAGTGGCAGGGGCGCAAGCGGCTGCTGATCGCCTTCTCCACGTGGTGAGGGTGCCGTTACGACCTGCCCGGGTGGCAGGAACTGCACGCTGAGCTCTCCCCCGAGGGGTTCACCGCCATCGGCGTGGCGATCGATGACGACGCGGACCTCGTGCGCCCGTGGGTCGAGGCGGTGACGTTCCCCGTGCTTTTGGACCGTGAGCACCTGCTCACCGAGCTGTACGCCATCAGCAACGTGCCCACCGTCGTGTGGATCGACGAGGACGGGCGGATCGTGCGCCCGAACGGCGTGGCGTTCGGCACCGATCTGTTCAAGGAGTTCACCGGCGTCGAGGCCGGCCCGCACTTCGACGCCATCCGCCGGTGGGTCCGCTCCGGCGACGTCCCGATCGGCGCCGATGAGGCGCGGACGGCCGTCGGCGACCTGAGCGAGGACGAGGTGCTGGCCCGGCTGCACTTCCGTATGGCCGCCCATGCGCGGCGGACCGGCGACGAGGAGGCGGCGCGCCGCCACTTCGGGCGCGCCGGAGAGCTGGCGCCCTACGACTGGACGATCCGGCGCGCCGCGCTGCCGCTGACCGGCGGCGACCCGTTCGGGCAGGAGTTCTTCGACATGTACGGCGCGTGGCAGGAGGCGGGCAGCCCCTACCACGGGCTGCCCGCGCAGAAGTCCTAGTCGCAGCCCCGCGTCAGAAGGTGATGACGCCCCGGATGTTCTTGCCGTCGCGCATGTCCTGGTAGCCCTGGTTGATCTGGTCGAGGCTGTAGGTCTGCGTGACGAGCTCGTCGAGCTTGATCTGGCCGGCCCGGTAGAGGTCGAGGATCCGCGGGATGTCGAAGCGCGGGTTGCCCGACCCGAAGATCACGCCTTTGACCTCCTTCTGGTACATGGCCAGCTCGAACAGGCTGATGCTCGCCTGCATCTGGGTGATCGGTGCCACCGCGGTGACGACGACCGTCCCGCCCTTGGCCGTGAGCGTCATGGCGTTGGCCAGCAGGTCGCCGTACATCACGCCCGGGATGAGGATGACCGCGTCGGCCATCTGCCCGCGCGTGAGCTCGGTCACGAGCGGGATCGCCTCCTCCATTGAGGACACCGCGTGTGTCGCACCGAAGTCGAGGGCGGCCTTTTGCTTGAACTCGAGGGGGTCGACGGCGACGATCGTGCGGGCGCTGCACATGCGCGCGCCCTGAACGGCGTTGATGCCGACGCCGCCGATGCCGACGACCACGACGGTCTGGCCCGGGCGGACCTCGGCCCGGTTGACCGCAGAGCCCCATCCCGTCGTGACGCCGCACGAGACGAGCGCCACCGCGGTGAGGGGCAGGTCGGCGTCCACCCGTACCAGTGACTGTTCGTTGACCACGCTGTGCTCGGCGAACGTGCCGAGCTTGGCCATGATCCCGACGTCTTGGCCGTTGATGTGGTGGCGGGACGTGCCGTCGCTGATCTGGCCCATCCCGAAGGTCGCGGCCCCGAGGTCGCACAGGTTGGAGTGGCCCGTCACGCACCACCGGCACCGGCCGCACGCGGGGAAGAAGCTGGCGGCGACGTGGTCGCCGGGGGCCACCAGCGTCACGCCGGGGCCGACCGACTCGACGACGCCGGCGCCTTCGTGGCCACCGATCACGGGGAACATGTCGGGCTGGTCCCGGGCGGCGCGCACCTCCTCGGGCACGACCATGTCGCCCGTCACGAGGTGCTCGTCGGAGTGGCACAGGCCCGCGGCCTCCCACTTGACCAGCACCTCACCGGCCTTCGGCGGGTCGAGGTCGACCTCCTCGACCTTCCAGTCCTGGTGGGTGCCCCACAGCACGGCAGCGCGCGTCTTCATCCCAACCCCCTTGTCCGCACGAGGCAAGCAGTCTGCCACGATAGGGCCCCATGTCCGGGTGGAACTTCGCCGACGTCTGGGAGGTCGTCGCCGAGGTCCTGCCCGACGCCCCGGCCCTCGTGCACGGCGGCCTGCACCGCAGTTGGCGCGACTTCAACGCCCGCGCCGACGGCGTCGCCGCCGCGCTGTCGGGCATCACGGAGGGGACCGTCGCGCAGTACCTGTACTCCTGCCCCGAGTACCTCGAAAGCGTCTTCGCCGCGTTCAAGCGCGGCCTGCCCCCGGTCAACACCAACTACCGCTACGCGCCCGACGAACTGGCCTACATCTGGGACAACGCCGACTGCGCCGCGGTGGTCTTCCACGGCGAGTTCACCGAGCGGGTGGAGGCCGTCCGTGACCGCACCCGGGTCCAGGTGTGGCTCCACGTCGACGACGGCACCGACCCCTGCCCCCCGTGGGCGACCCCGTTCGAAGCGGCCGCTGCGTCCCCGCCGGCACCCCGGGCCATGCGCAGCCCCGACGACCTCTACCTGGTCTACACCGGGGGCACGACGGGGCTGCCGAAGGGCGTGATGTGGCGCCAGGACGACCTGTTCGCCCTGCTCAACATCACGGCGCCCGTGCGCTACCCGGAGGAGGGCGGGCTCGAGGACGTGCGGCGCATGCTCGTCAAGCCCGGTCCTCCGCACATCCCCGCCGCGCCGCTGATGCACGGGACCGGGTCGTTCACGTCGTTCGCCGTGCTCGACTGTGGCGGCAGCGTCGTGACGCTCACCGGGCGGCGCTTCGACGTGGTCGAGCTGCTCGACACCATCGAGCGCGAACGCGTCCGCAGCCTCGCCATCGTGGGCGATGCGTTCGCCAAGCCCATCCTCGGCGCCCTCGACGCCGAGCCGCAGCGGTGGGACGTCTCATCGCTGCGCGTCCTGACGTCGTCGGGGGTCATGTTCTCCGCCGCCGTCAAGGACGGCCTGCTGCGCCACATGCCCAACCTGATCATCGCCGATACGCTCGGTTCGTCCGAGGCCCTCGGCATGGCGACGTCGGTGTCCACCGCCGATGGCAGTGCCAAGACCGCGGTCTTCACCGTCGGCCCTCGGACGCGGGTGATCACCGAGGACGGGCACGACGTCGTCCCCGGGTCCGGAGAGGTGGGGCTGATGGCGCAACGCGGCCGCGTGCCGCTCGGCTACTACAAGGACGCGGCCAAGACGGCGGGCACGTTCCGGGTGCTCGACGGGGTGCGCTGGTCGGTGCCCGGCGATTGGGCGACCGTCGAGGCCGATGGGACGCTGCGCCTGCTCGGGCGGGGGTCGCAGTGCATCAACACCGGGGGCGAGAAGGTGTACCCCGAGGAGGTCGAGGAGGCGCTCAAGACCTACCCGGGCATCGTGGACGCCGCGTGCGTCGGTGTGCCCGACGACCGGTTCGGGGAGGCGGTCGTCGCCATCGTCGAGGCGACGGGCGACCTGGACGAGGCCGCGGTCATCGCCCACGTGAAGGGGACGCTGGCCAGCTACAAGGCGCCGCGGCGGGTGGTCCGGGTACCCACGTTGGGCCGCGCGCCCAACGGCAAGGTCGACTACCGGGCGCTCCGCGACCGGGCGCTCGCGTAGCGCCGGCGGCGCTGCCCCGGACCGTGCCCCGGCAGGGCGCGGGGCCGGGGGATCCACCGTTGTTGTCGTACCCCCAGTGCACACTTTCCCCATGGCCGCGGTTGCCCGCATCGCCGTGATCGGCAAGTGCGCGTCGGCCGGGTGCGACCGGCCGGCGAGGGTGCACATCGAAGTCGTGGTGGGCGACCGGGTCGTGCGCGGGCCGGTCTGCGAGCGGTGCGAACGCACGACCCGGCTCGGAGCCGTCCTGTACGGCGAGCAGCGCCGCCCGGCCTGACGCCCGTCCTGCCGCGGCGCGGTCCGTCGCGCGCCACTGCGGAGCGGCACGCGCCGCGCGGGCGCTACCGTCCCCGCTCGTGCCCGACCTCGAGGTCCTCACCTGGCCGCTGTTCGCCGATGCCGCCAAGGAGCTCGCCGAGATGGTGGCCGACGACGGGTACCGCCCCGACCTCATCCTCGCCATCGCGCGCGGCGGCCTGCTCATCGCCGGCTCGGTGTCGTACGCGCTACGCGTGAAGAACGTCTACGTCATGAACGTCGAGTACTACACGGGCATGGACGAGCGGTTGGACTTCCCGGTGATCCTCCCGCCGCCGCTGAGCCTGGTCGACCTGGCTTCGGCCCGCCTCCTCGTCGCCGACGACGTGGCCGACACCGGCCACACCCTTGCCCTGGTTCGCGACTTCTGCGTCCCTCAGGTCGCCGACGTGCGGTGTGCCGTGCTCTACCAGAAGCCGCGTTCGGTCGTGGACTGCGAGTACGTGTGGCGGCGCACCGACAAGTGGATCGACTTCCCGTGGTCGACGCCGGCGGCGGTGGTCGTCCCCGCGTAGTGGGTCCTGTGGCGCCGCCACTGGGGCGCGGTGGGCCGGAGCGCTCTTCGCGGGGGCGCAGTACGCCGGGGCGCTCGTCACGGGCGCGCTCGTCACGGGGGCGAGCGGGTGCCACGCCGGCGGCTCACGCCCCGGCCAGGTCCTCGCCTTCGTAACAGCCGCCGTAGAGCTGGGCCAGCATCTCGAGCAGCCCCTCACTGCGGTCCTCGCCGTGGGCCACGACCACCCAGCCGGGCAGCTCCGCGCTCCCGGGGGCCAGGCGGTCGGTGCGCATGCCGTCCTCGCCGAGCGCGTCGGCCAGGCCGGCGGCGCCGTCCTCGGTGAAGCCGTAGAACCGGTAGCTGCGCACCGGGGACAGTCTCTCGCGGCACGCCCGCCGAGCGCGGCACTCCCCGGTAGGGTCGGCCGGGTGCTCGATGACCATGACGTGCACCGCGTGCTCGTGGTGACCGCCCACCCTGACGACGTCGATTTCGGCGTGGCCGGGAGCGTGGCGCGCTGGACGTCCGAGGGCGTTGAGGTGGCGTACTGCGTGGTCACCAACGGCGAGGCCGGCGGGTTCGATGAGACCATGCCGCGGGAGGTGGTCGCCGCCCTGCGCCAGTCCGAGCAGCGCGCCGCCGCCGAGGTCGTCGGCGTCTCCGATGTGACGTTCCTCGGCTACCCCGATGGGCGCCTCGAGCCGACGATCAGCCTCCGCCGCGACATCTCCCGGGTGATCCGGCGGGTGCGCCCGCAGCGGGTGGTGTGCCAGTCGCCGCAGCGGCTGTGGGGGCGCATCTTCGCCAGCCACCCCGACCACCTCGCCGCCGGCGAGGCCGCGACGTGCGCGGTGTACCCCGACGCGCGCAACCCCTTCGCCTTTCCGGAGCTCCGCGCCGAGGGCCTCGAAGCCTGGACCGTCGACGAGGTCTGGATGATGGCGCACGAACGTTCCAACCGGTGGGTCGACATCACCGCGACGATCGACCGCAAGGTGAAGGCCTTGCTGTCCCACACCAGTCAGCTCCCCGACCCCGGCTCCATCGACGGGCGCATGCGGGAATGGGCGGCGGCCAACGCCGCCTCTGCGGGGATGGCCGAGGGGACGTTCGCCGAAGGGTTCTTCGCCATCGACACCGGCGGATGACGTCCTCGCTGTGGGCCGGGCGCCGCCTGGGGTAGTCGCGGCTCCCCTCGGCCGGCGCCGCCGGGAGCCTCCAGCGCCCCCCGGCAGCATGACGTCCGTGTCCGGCAGGCCGCCGTCCGTGGCGGCCCTGGCCGTTACGCCGGTGCGACGGCGTCGCCGCCTGCGGCCTCGACGCGGGCCACGGTGGCCTCGAGCGACGGGAACACCTGCGCGGTGTCCGCCCCGACGTCGGTGAACGCGCAGCTCACGGTCACGTCGACGTCCTCGTCGCCGTAGCGCACGGGAGCGGCCGCGACGGCGGCGCGCAGGCGCTCGGCGAGCACGCCGGCGCCATCGCCCGCGGTCAGCGGGAGGAGGAGCGCGAAGGTCCGCGCGTCCCACACGCCGGCGAAGTCGTCAGTCCGGCGTACGGCGCTGACCACGTACCCGAGTTCCCGTCGCACTGCGTTGCGGCGTTGCTCCCGGGCGACGGGGTGCCCGGCGGCCGGCGGGATGGCGGCGCGCGCCATCACGGCCGACAGCGCGACATGGTGGCGGGCGGCGCCGGACGCGAGGCGCTCGAGCTCGTCCTCGAGGGCCCGGCGGTTGGCCAAGCCGGTGACCGGGTCGACACCACCGACGTACTCCAATTCGGCGTTGCGCTGGCGCAGGCGCTCGAGCTGCTCGTCGACGCGCAGCACGGCACCGATCCGCGGCGCGAGCTCGTCGGGAGCCGCGTCGCGCCGCACGTGGTCGCGCGCCCCCTGCGCGAGGCATTCCGCGATGCGCTCCCTGCCGCGGTCATCGGACAGCGTGATGACGGGGACGCTGCCGTCGACGGACTCGTCGTCCAACAGGGCGATCACCTCGCCGACGGGGCGGTCCTCGAGATCGTCGGACAGCACGATCACGTCCGGGTGGGCGCGATGGAGCTCCTCGACCGCTCCCTCGACCGATGCGGCCTGCACGACGGGGTAGCCGGCCATCGCCAGGTGGTAGGCGATCGATTCGCGCTCCTCGCGGTGGCCATCTGCGAGGAGCACGACACGGTCCTCGGCCATGCCCTCATCATCGGGGCTGCGGCCCGCGTCACGCCAGCCGTCTGGCACACATCCTCATTCGGTAGGGGCGGGGCAGTTTGTAAGCGCCATGCCGCCTCCGGGCGGCGCGACGGGCCAGACTGAGGGCATGCGGGTCGTGCGCAGCTTCGCGTTCGTTGACCTGTGCGGGTTCACGCACTACACGGCCAGCGAGGGCGACGACCGGGCGACCAGGGTCCTGGCCGAGTTCCGCCGCACCGTGCGCGACGTGGCGAGCGGGCGCGGTGTCCGGGTGGCGAAATGGTTGGGCGACGGGGCGATGATCGTGGCCGTCCAGGCGGGGCCGCTGGTGGTCGCCGTGCTCGAGATCGAGGCGGGCGTCGAGGACGCGGCGTCGCTCCTGCCCATCCGGGCCGGGATGGCGACGGGGCCGGTCATCCTGTTCGAGGGCGACGACTACATCGGCACCCCGGTCAACCTTGCGGCGCGGCTGTGCGACGCCGCCCGGCCACGCGAGGTCCTGGCCGTCCCGCAGCTGGCCGCCTACTGCCCGCCGTGGGCGACGACCGGCGAGCCCCACAAAGTGCCGATCGCCGGGTTCTCGGCACCGGTCGAGGTGGTCAGCATGGCCCGGCGCGCCGCGCCGAACGGATCGGGGGCTCCCGGGGCCGGCGTGGGATCGCCCGGTGTGGGGGCGGCCGGTGTGGGGTCGGCCGGTGTGGGGTCCGCCGGTGTGGGGTCGGCCGGGGCCGGGGTCGGGTCGGCCGGGGCCGGGGTGGGGTCGGCCGGGGTGGGGTCGGCCGGGGCGCCGGCAGCAGGTGACGGCGTGCCGGCGCGGGAGGCGGCCGAGGAGCCTGAGCCGGACGCCGTCTGAGTTCGCGCGGGAGTGACCGGGAGGATCCTGCCTTCGACGAGGTCGAGCGCGTCTGTGCCCGGCCATGCCCACCCGCCAGCCGACATGGCGACGGCCGTACACGTGGCGTCGAACGCGTCCTCGCCCGATGCGGCGAGCGCCGCCCAGCGGGGGGGCACGGCGGCCCCGCCCAGCCCGCCGACGTGCGCCTCCCGGGCCGCGGCATCGGTCTTGGCCACCGGACCGGTGGCCCATCGCGGGTACACCTCGGCCGCGATCGGGCGGTCTGCGGACGGCGGGTCGAACGGCCACACGGCGAAGCCGGACTCGCGGAGCCGGAGCAGGTACGGCATGCCGCGCACCGAGCCGGTCCCGACGGAGCCGGCACCGCCGACCTGGAAGGTGGACTTGGGCCGGAGCGGACCCGACTCGGTCCGCCGCCACCCCGGCCGCCGGTCGTCGTAGGGTGGGCACCCTCGACCGGCGCGGCCCCAGAACGGCGGGGCACAGGCGGCGAGCCAGGACTCTCCGTGGGCCGCCGCGGCCTGCCAGACACCGGGCCCGTCGCTGGCCCCCAGCTCTTCCGCGAACCACGTTGGGAACGAGAAGGAGAAGTCGAAGCCCACGACAGTCCCGGGGCGGGCCCGGCGGATGACCTCGTCGACGACCTCGTCGCGCGTGAAGCCACCGGCGAGCCAGCGCAGCCGGCCGCCATGGGCTTCGGCGGCCCAGATGGCACGGCGCTGGGCGGCGGGTGCGCGCGCCCCGGACCAGTCGACGGCGAGGGCGTGCACGCCGCTGCCTACCGTGCGCCAGTTACCCTGAGCGCGTGGCTGAGCTGCGCCTGGCGTTCCACCGCAACCTCGAGGAGATCGACGCCAAGACCGCCCACCTGTTCATCCGCGTGAGCGAGGCGGTCGCCGCCGCCACCGAATGCCTCCTCAGCGGCGACGTCGCCACTGCGGAGGTGCTGGTGCGCGGCGACGCCCAGATGGACCAACTCGCCGACGAGGTGGAGGCCCTGGCAGAGCGCCAGCTGTCGCTCCAAACGCCGATGGGCGCCGACCTGCGGTACCTGCTGTCGATCGTGCGCATGGTGCCGGAGCTCGAGCGCTCCGCCGACCTCGCCGAGCACATCGCGGCGCGGGCGGCGAGCGGCCTGACCGCCCTGTTGACCCCCCGGCTCCGAGGGCTGATCGAGCAGATGGGCCGAGTCGCCGTGGCGATGTGGCGGGACGCGACGGAGGCGTTCGTCGACCGCGACCCCGAGGCCGCCGGGCGGCTCATCGAGGCCGACGACGAGCTCGACACGCTGCACAACTACCTCACCGCCGAGCTCGTCTCGGGCACCGTGGGCGTGTCGGTCGCGCTCGAGATGACGCTCGTGGGCCGGTTCTACGAGCGGCTGGGCGACCACGCCGAGCACGTGACGCGCCGGGTCCGGTACCTGGCGGGGGACGTCGTCACCCGACCGCCGAAGTAGCCCGCTCACCGGAAAACGGTGGCCCGGTAGTACCGCAGTTCGGCGACGCTTTCGCGAATGTCGTCGAGCGCCCGGTGCGATCCCCGCTTGGCCGGGGCCGCGGCCGCCGCCTCCGGGTACCAGCGGCGCGCCAGCTCCTTCACCGTGGACACGTCGACGGACCGGTAGTGCAACCAGTCCTCGATCTCGGGGCAGAAGTTGGCGAGGAACCTCCGGTCGGTCCCGATCGAGTTGCCCGCGAGCGGCACCGTGTGCGCCTCGGGCACGTGAGACTTGATGAACTCGAGCGTGCGCGCCGCGGCGTCCGCCAGCCCCACCGTCGAGGCTTCAATGGCCTGCAACAGCCCGCTCTCGCGATGCATCGCACGAACGACGTCGGGCATCGCCGCCAGCGCCTCGGGCGGCTGGTGGATGACGATGTCGGGCCCCTCGTCGATGATCTCCAGCGCGTCGTCGGTGACGAGCGTGGCCATCTCAACGATGGTGTGCACGGCCGGGTCGAGGCCCGTCATCTCGAGGTCCATCCAGACCAGCACGGGGCGGCAGCCTACGCTCGGCTCGTGGGAACGACCGAGCTCAAGGTGAACGTCGTCCAGCTCGACGGGGGGCTGCCACTCCCCGAGTATGCGCGCGACGGTGACGCCGGGCTCGACCTGGTGGCGCGTGAAGCCATCACCCTGGAGGCGGGGGAGCGGGCGGTCGTGCCGACTGGCATCGCCATCGAGTTGCCCCCGGGGTGGGCCGGCTTCGTGCTCCCCCGCAGCGGGCTCGCGGCGAAGCACGGCATCACCTGCCTCAATACCCCGGGGCTCATCGACAGCGGCTACCGGGACGAACTGAAGGTCATCCTCATCAACCACGGCGCGGCGGCGTACGCCATCAGCCGCGGTGACCGTATTGCCCAGCTCGTCGTCCAGCCCGTGCCGCGCGTCGTGTGGGCGCCCGTCGACGCGCTGGGGCCCTCGGCACGTGGGACCGGGGGCTTCGGGCACTCTGGGTACTGACGATGCCGGAGCTCCCCGAAGTCGAGTCACTCGCGCTGTTCCTCGCTGAGCGCCTCGAAGGGCGCACGGTCACGCGCGCCGAGCTGGGCGCATTGTCCGCCCTCAAGACCTATGCGCCCCCGCTGTCAGCGCTCGTGGGCGGCACCGTGAAGGGCACCGGGCGCCGAGGGAAGCACCTGCTCATCAGCATCGACGACCTCGTGCTCGTAATGCACCTGGCGCGGGGCGGGTGGGTGCAGTGGCGCGAGCAGCTCACGGCGGCGCGTGCCAAGCCGGGAAAGGGCCCGCTCGCGCTCCGTATGGGGTTCGACGACGGCTCGGGGTTCGACGTCACCGAGCAGGGCACGGAGAAGCGCCTGGCGCTGTGGGTCGTGCAGGACCCCTCGGAGATCGAACGTGTCGCCGCGCTCGGCCCCGACCCGTTGAGCCCGGGGTTCGCCCTCGCGCCGCTCCTGGCGGGTCGCCGCGCCCAGATCAAGGGCGTGCTCACCGACCAGGCCGTGATCGCGGGGATCGGCAACGCCTATTCCGACGAGGCACTGCACATCGCCAAGCTGAGCCCGTTCAGGATGGCCACCACGTTGAGCGCGGACGAGGTCGCGCGCCTCGAGGCCGCCATCGTCAGCGTGCTGAGCGATGCCGTCGCTCGCTCGGCGGGCCTGCCTGCCGGGGGCCTGAAGACGGAGAAGAAGTCCGGGATGCGGGTGCACGGCCGCACCGGCCAGCCGTGCCCCGAGTGCGGCGACACGGTGCGGGAGGTGTCCTTCGCGACGACCTCGCTGCAGTACTGCCCGACGTGCCAGACGGGCGGCAAGCCCCTCGCCGACCGCCGCCTGTCGCGGCTGCTCAAGTAGGGGGCGGGGGAGCGCACCCTAGCCCCGGCGGCCGGTCCGGGCGGTCGCTTTGCTACGCTGACAGGCCGCAGTACGCGGACGTGGCTCAGCTGGTAGAGCACAACCTTGCCAAGGTTGGGGTCGCGGGTTCGAATCCCGTCGTCCGCTCTCCCAAAAAGCCCACGTCATGGGCATAGCGACCCTGCAGGCGCTCGCCACGCCCGGGGCCGCTACCCACCCGCTGCTCCGCCACCTACCGCTGCTCCGCGACGTGGCGTCCGCCGCTGCCTACGCATTGGTGCAGCGGGCGACAACGACGGCGCCATCTCGCTGGCCGAACGGTCGATCGCAGCCGCGCGACCCGGCGATGCCGGATCTGTCTACGCGCGGGGAGCGATGGCGCTCGCCTTGCTGCGCCTCGGGCGGTCGGCCGCCGCCGTCACCGTTGATGCGGCCAGCCGGGCGTCTTCGTCCACCTCCCGACGGTCGGCGGGAAGCGAGATTTAACCGAAGTGCACCGTTCAAGCCTGCCGTCCCGCACTGAGCCGGTGCCCCAGAACGCCCGACCCGCTCTCGAGCCCCGGCGTCCCCTATCGCCGGCTCGGGGCGCGTTGTTCCGGTACTACTTCCGCCCGCCGCCTGCTGTCGCGAGCAGTGTGCCTGTCCGCCTCCCTCGGGTCGGGAATCGTCACTGCTTGGCCAGCTCGTTGGCCAGCACGTCGATCCCACCACCGCGGTTGACTTCGGTGATGAAGTCGTCGAGCGCGGCCTGGTCGGTGATGTCGATGCCTCGCTCCTGCACGGCGAGCCCGATCGTCTTCGCCGCCCCCCAGTTGGCTGGGTCGCGGGCGAGCTCGATCATTTCCGGGGCGTACTCGTACGCCGCCTTCACCGCTTCGGTGATCGATGCCTCAGGTATGCCGCGGTGCCGCCCGGCGAAACGCACCCAGGCGGCGAGGACGTCGGGCAACATGGTGAAGGCGTCCTCGTCGGCGGCGATCTTGCGAGGAGCCCAGTCGAGGCAGAACATCTCGACCATCACCGGGCTGAACCGAAGCGGTGTCCCGCGGACGTAATCGAGTGAGAACGTCATGGCCTGCATCGCCAGGTGCTCGACGTGGGAGCCATCATCGCCATCAACGCCCCACAACCCGATGGTCTCGTCGGACTCGAGGAACTCGCTCAGCAGGGATTCCCGATCGTCCTCACGAATCCGGGCTTGCGCCGGTGCCTTCCCGCGGAGTGGCATCGCCCGTAGGCGCGCCTCCAACAGTGCCCGCAACTCGCGGAGGTCGTCGCTCACGGGCGGTTCGTGGGTCCTTGCGGTCATCTCGAGTGCTTCGCGCCACCGCGCAGCTGCCTCGGCGACAGAGATCTGTCGGCACTCGACCGGATCGAACTCGTCGTTCTCCTTCAATCGCGCGAGTACGCTGTCTATCGAGGCCGGCACGGCAAACGCGTCCTTGGCGATCCCGCCGAGGTTGTGGTCGATGTAGACACCGACGGTGTGCACGTCGGCGAGCCCCTCGAACTCCACCATCACCGACACGCCGTCGTCGTCCACGGGGTCGAAATGGATCCATGCGACGGTCGGTTCCGCCGTGCCGACGAGCGCCGACCACGGCGGCTCGACCACGCCCGTGCCGGCGACTCGATCGGCGGCACGGCGGGCGCGTGCCCCGTACGGTTCCGGAGCGACCGACGCGAGCGCACGCAGTACCGCCAACGCGTTTGGAGTGTTCCGTGTTGCCGCGTAGGCGATGAGGCCGCCCGCGAACACCTCGACGGCATCCATCTCGACCAGGTATTGGCCCTGCCAGATCGACCACATGTGCGAGGCCCACATCTCGACCAGCAGCGGCTCGGCGTCCTCGCTGAGGTCGCGACGTACGCCGCGCAGCAGCTCGGCGAAGATCTCTTCGAGGCCTCTCTTCTCGCTCGCGCTCAGCCGGGCTGCGCTCCCGCCCCGCGGCGTGACCCGCCCGCCCCTCTTGCGACGCTGTGCTGCCATACCGCCCACCCCTCTCCGGTGCCGGTTGACTGCACCGTACGGGGGCCTTTTGCGCGGGGCGCGGATCCCGACCGCTCCAGGACTGGCGAGGCGGGGGCGGTGCTCGGGTCGTCGGGCGTTGATGCTGAAAGCAATGTGCTACATTGACAACGTGTCGGTGAACATCTCCGTACGCCTCGAAGATGGTCTGGCTGAGCGCCTGCGCCTCCGGGCGCGCGCCGCGGGGGAGACGCTGTCGGACCGCCTCCGGCGCTACGCCGAGGAGGGCGTACGGCGAGACGAGCATCCCTTGGTGACCTTCCGCGACGGACCTACCGGCCGGCGCGCTGGCCTCGTCGGCGGGCCCGACGTGTGGGAGGTCGTCATGTGGGTCGAGGACCTCTCGGCCGGACGCGACCCGGTCGGCACGTTGGTCGACGAATCGGCCCTGACCCGGCCCCAGGTCGAGGCGGCCCTCCGGTACCGCGCCGCCTACCCGGACGAGGTCGACGCGCGCATCGCGCTGCACCGACGGGAAACAGCCGCTGCATCTTGAAGGTCCTGCTCGACGAGATGTACCCGCCAGCGCTCTCCGAGTCGCTCAGAGCGGCCAGCCTGGACGCATCCACGGCTGCGGAGCTCGGGCTCGCCGGGCGGTCGGACCTGGAACTGTTCACCGCCGCAGTCGCGGGCGAACTCGTCGTGCTCACGGAGAACGTCGCTGACTTCGCTCGCATCGCCACCGAGCACGTCCTGGCCGGCGGCGACCATCCCGGCGTGCTGATCGCGCTGTCGTCGCGGTTCTCGCGCCGCCCCGCCGGCGTCGCCCGCATCGCTGCTGCGGTCGCCACAGTGGCTGACGAAGACCTCGGAGACCGGCTCGTGTACCTCGAACAGCCGCCCGCCTGACACCCTGCCGCGGCGCGCCGCGCGCCTCATGGTTGAACCCGACGTCGACCCCAACCTGAAAAAGGGTCGGGGGTCATTTTTCGAGTGCCCGCGGCGCTGGCAGGCGGGTCGGTGCCGGTGGCGGCGTCGCGCACTACTTGTAGACGTACAGCAGCCCCCACAACGTTGCACGGCGGATCGCGACGGCGGGGGCTCTGGCCTCTACCGGCGGTGCGCGGTCGGCCCCTGGCCCTGCCCGGCTCTACCTGTGCCGTCCGGACGGTCGCGAGTCGACGGGACCGTCAATGACAACGACCGCAGCGGGGATGGGGACGGATCGGACCCTCCGGTTGTCCCATGTACCGGTCGACGGCGACGCACGTACGCAACGGCCTGAGTCGATGCCGCCTGTGGGGTGGGCTCAGTCGGACGAGGCCCACCCCAAAGACGACGGGTTCGACATTGCCCGATGGTCAGGCGCTCCCGGCAACACCGACCCTATGGCCTTGGGCGTCGGCAAAGACGCCGAAGGTGGTCCCGGGAACCGTCTGGGCAGGCTGGATGATCTTGCCGCCGAGTTGCTCGGCCATCTTCAGTGTGGCTGCCACGTCCGCCACTCCGACAAAGAACAGGACTTCATCCTCTGCCCCTTGGCGCGGGCTGATGGCGACGTAGGGGCCGCCCTCGACACCGGTATCGATGAATGTGTAGCCCGGGAATGCGCCCTCAGACGCGACCTTCCAGCCAAAGAGGTCGGCGAAAAACTTCCGCGTCGCATCGGGGTTCTCGGAGCGGATCTCGGCATGGACAACAGGGTGAGGCATGAGGAACTCCTCCTTTGACAGGTGTATGGCGTGCACTCGGCAACTGCACTGGTACAACGATCAAGCCAAGACCAAATGGACGCCACCGCAAGAAGTTCACCTCCCCGCAACCGTGGCCGTCCCCGCGTCGCGTCCACGGATGCCTGCCCATCCGGCCCCCCCCGCACGACGCGGGCGATCAGAGCCGAGATGGCCGGGTCCGCTGGGCGGGCTCTCATCGGATGTTCGTCACATCACCCGTGGGATCGCCACCATTGAAGACGCGAGGTGGCCGTACGGTGCCGAACCCAACGCCAGCGATGGCGAATCTGCGTGGGTGCGCTGGAGGCGCGGAGGGTCTCTCAGACCGACTCGCGTGATCCGGGGACACTGTCGAGTACCTCGGCCAACTCGAGCAGGTTGGCCACGATATGGTCCGGCTGCGGTCCCCACGGATCGAACATTGCCTGGGGGTTGCGACAGCACCAAACCGTCTGTAGGCCGGCCGCGCCGGCCCCGATGATGTCGAACGGATTGGACGACACGACCACCACACCGGACGCCCCCACCCCGGTGTGGGCCAGTAGGTGGCGGTAGATGCCCGGATGGGGCTTGTACACACCGGCGTCCTCAGCGCTGATGATGTCGTCGACGAGCTCGGTGTAGTCGGCGACGAGGTCCTCCAGCCACGCTCTTGGTCCGACGCTGAACACGACAATGCCGTGCTGCCGAGCGCGCAGCCCCACGAGAGCTGGCAGGACGTCGTCGAAAGGTCTGAGCCGGCGATACGCGCCGACGAGCTGCTCGATGCGATCCGCGGCGGGGAGCGGGATCCCGAGCTCGTGGAGCGCCGCGATGAGTCCCCACGAGGTGAGCTCGGCAAAGGTCGGGAACTGGCCCATCGCCGTGACCCGGAACATGTACTCGAGCTGTCGCGCCCGCCACACGCGGGCGGCGTCGACGGCGCGCTCGCCGCAGACGAGTTTGAGCTCCCCGGCCACGCCGGACGTGTCGGCGAGGGTGCCGAACATGTCGAAAGCAACCAGCATCCCGCGCAGCCTGTCATAACAGTCCACCTCTTCCGGAGTTCCCCGAATCGTGAGCGGTTCGTAAGCGCCTCTTCCTTCGCCGCCCCGTGGGGTCTCCTAGCGTCGTCTGTGTGGTCCGACGCATCACCCTGGCCGCCTGCGCGTGCGTCCTCTTGGGGTGTGGCGGGAGTTCGACGATCGCCAAGCCGTTGCCGGCCGCCCCCGAGCCAGCGGTGTCTCCGCCTGCCGCGTCGCGGCTGCCCGGCCAGGTGGTGGCCCTTGCGGGCGCGCCCGAAGGCGTCGTCGTCGACCGGTCGGGGACGGTCGCCGTCAACGTCCGCGAACCCGACGGCCTGGTCATCTTCGACCTGGCCCACCCTGACCACCGACTGATCGTCGCGATGGGCGGCTCCGCGCGGCACCTCGCCCTGGCTGCACCGGACGGACCCCTGCTCGTCCCCGACGAGTCCGACGACCAGCTCGTCGAGGTGGCGCTGCCCTCGGGCGGGGTTCTGGGGTCGATCCCGGTCGGCCGCCAACCGCACGACGCGGTCGCGGTCGGGTCCCGCACCGTGTTCGTCGGCGACGAGCTCGCCAACACGATCCATGTCATCCGAGACGGCCACGTGGCCGACGTGATCCCTGCTCCGCTCCAGCCTGGCGGGTTGGCCGCCGCGGTGGACGGATCGACGGCTGTGGCGGTCGGGGTGCGCGGTCGGCGCATCACCGCCTACCGGGCTGACGGGTCGGTGATCGGCAGCGCGAACTGCGGTGACGGCCCGACACATGCCGTGACCGGCGACGGTGGCGTCTTCTGGGTGGTCGACACCGACGGGGGGACGGTGCTGGGCTTCGAGGTCGGCGCGCACGGACCGCGCCGAATCACCCGCATCGCGGTTGGCCCCAAGCCGTATGGCGTCGCCTACGACTCGCTGCGGTCAACGCTTTGGGTCACCCTCACCGGCACCGACCAGCTGGTCGGGCTCCACCTGTCCGGCACCGCAGTCCGCTCGCGGACGACCTATCCGACTGTGCAACAGCCCGACTCGGTGGCGGTGGCAGAGGCCACCGGGGCGTTGGTCGTCACCGGGTCGACCCCCCAAGGCGCCCTGCAAGTGATCGGCGGCACCAGGGGCGGATGAGTCCACTTGACCGTTCGTCTCGCCCTTGTCGCGACGACACGCACGTGCCAAGGGCTTCGGACCTCGAGCTTCTTGTCGACCAGCCGATCAGCGCGGCTTGCGCTCACTCGGCAGCGGTCGCCTCGATTCAAGGTCCTCCACGAAAGCCGGGCGGGTTCAGGGTACCGATTCGGCGCTCCGCACCGACGCGACAAGCACCGAACGACGCGACCGAACCACGTCACCGACGGCCCCTGACCCGCTGTAACGGGTCGCGGGGCAGGCCGGCCAGCACCCGGTTCATGATTGGCTCGGCCCCCCGTCGGGTGGCGGGGCCTGCGCTCGACCCACCGGCCGAGAAAAATCCTCTCACTGCCCGGTCGATCCGCCACATCTCGTTCGTGGACTGGGTGGGGCCGGCACCGAGCCGGCCAGTCCGGAAGGAGGACGACAATGGGAGACGTGCACGTTCATGAGTTCGTGAGCCTCGACGGGGTGATCGACGCGCCCGTCTGGACGGCCGAGTACGGGTTCCCGCCGCGCATGGGCGAGCTCATCGGCGGGCTCACCGCCCGCTGCGCCGCCCTACTGCTGGGCCGGGTCACCTACGAGATGTTCGAGCCAGCCTGGTCGGCGCGCACCGCCGCGGAAGACCCGGGCGCACCGTTCTTCAACGACAGCACGAAGTACGTCGTCTCCTCCACGCTCGCGGCACCGACCTGGGGGAACACCTCGCTGCTCGGAGGCTACGACCCCGCGACGATCCGCCAGCTCAAGCACGACCTTCCCGGCGGCCTGTACGTGAGCGGCAGCGCGACACTCGTGCGGGCGATGCTCACCGACGGGCTCGTCGACGAGCTTCACCTGTTCGTCTACCCGCTCACCCGCGGCGATGGGCCCCGCCTGTTCCCTGCGACGCCGGCCACCTTCCACCTGGCAGCGAGCGAGGCGCTTGAAAATGGGGTCATGTACCTCAACTACCAGTACAGGCCCTGAGGTGACGTTGCCGCACGAGAACGGGACCGTGACCGTCAACGGGCTTCCCATGTATTACGAGATCCACGGCGAAGGCCGTCCACTGGTCCTGTTGCACGGCAGCTTGGGCACCATCTCGACGTGCTTCCCTGTGTTGCTCCCGGCATTGGCCGCAACGCGACGGGTCATCGCTGTCGAACTCCAAGGCCATGGCCACACCCCAGACATCGACCGACCCCTCACCTACCGGGCCATGGCCGCCGACGTTGTCGGGCTGCTCGCTGAACTACGGTTCGGGCCGGTCGACGTGGTCGGGTACAGCATGGGCGGCGGGGTCGCCATCGAAACCGCGATCCGCTACCCGGACGTCGCCCGGCGGATCGTGTTCGCCGGCGGCCCCGCATACCGTCCCGATGGGTTCCACCCCGAGCTGACAGCAGCCATCGCGTCGCAGGGCCCCGATGAAGCAGCGGCTCACGAACTCGAACACAGCGTGTGGCACCGCGCCTATGCCGAGGTCGCTCCCGAGCCGGCGGCTTGGCCGACCCTCGTCGCCAAGGTGAACGCACTCGACCGCAGCTTCGTCGGCTGGGCCCCCTCGCAGCTGCAGTCCATCGCCAGTCCCGTCATGCTCATCGCCGGAGACGGCGACCTGGTCCAACCGCAGCACGTCGTGGACATGTTCCAAGTCCTCGGCGGCGGACGACCCGGCGACCTAGTCGCAATGCCGCACGCTCGGCTCGCCATCCTCCCGGGCACCACTCACATCGGGCTGCTGAACCGGGTCGATTGGCTTCACTCGATGATCATCGAGTTCCTCGACTCGTCGAGCTGATCAGGCGAGGCCATCCTTGGGACCATGCATTGGTGATGCCAATCAACCCGCACGTACCGATGACACGTCGGCCTCGTCGCGCCGCCCTCTTCCTGGGCGTAGGAGGAGGATGAACATCCCCGCTCCGCAGCCCTTGGTGCCCGAGAACGGCTCGTACGAGTCGTAGGGGAAGTCAGGCACCGCGCCGCTCAGATCCGGTGAGACAACGCCGTCGTCAGTCCCCATCCCCGCCTGGACGAGTGATGCCGGTGTAGTCGCCGATCACCTTGGCGTCGTAGGGCGCGTTGAACGTGTTGCGCCCCGACCCCGGTGTGTTGATCGTGCCCCATGTGCGGAGGATCGTCGCCGGGGTGCCGTGGTCGACATCGATAACCCGGTCGTTGAACTGGTCGCTGATCAGCGTGTCGCCGTTGCGCAAACGGATTGCCCGGGTCGGCAGCGGCGCCGCGTTGGACCCCGGGTCGCTCGTCGTGATGTACGACCATACGACGTTGCCGTGGGGGTCGATCTCGAGCACCCGGTTGTTGTTGGAGTCCGTGATCAGGGTGTTGCCGTTGGGCAAGCGGCTGGCAAAGGCGACGCCGCTGAGGCCCGTGTCCGCGAAGTTCCCTGCGATCGTGGCCACGACGCTGGGGTGCTTGACGTGGGTCACCTCTATGGCCCGGTTGTTGTTCTCGTCGGCGATGAGGATGTGCCGTTGGGGAGTAGCTCGGCGCTGTTGGGATTGCTGAGCTGGTCGTCACCGCTGCCCACGACGCCGGTCATGCCGTACTGCCACACGATCTGCTTGTCCCGGGTCACCTCGATGACCCGCTCGTTGCCCTGGTCGGTGATCAGGACGTCGCCGTTGGGCAGAGAGGTGGCCTGGACCGGGGTGTTGAGCTCGTTCGCGTCGCTGCCGGTGACGCCGAACTGGCCGTACTGCCACACGATGTGGCCCGACCGGTCGACGAGGATCACCCTGTTGTCGGCGCAGCCATTGGGGCAGCCAGGTTCCAGCGGCGGTTGCCCCATCGCCGGCGGCGGCACGCCGGTGCCCGCCATCAGGGTGAGCCCGCCGGGGACCCGCTGGGCGTCGTTGGTGCCGACGATGGAGGTCGCCGAGACGTCGTTGGGGCCGTTGCCGAAATGCCACACGATGTCGTTCAGGCCGTCGAGTTCGACGACCCGATTGTTGAACTGGTCGGCGATGAGGACGTTGCCAGGCTGGTTGAAGCCGCCCTCGGTGCCACCCGCAGCCAACGCCGCTGACGCCGCTGCGGCCACCGCGAGGGGCACGGCCGCCGAGACGATCAGCCACCTGCGCCGCCACACTCGCGGCACGATCCACCGAGCGCCCATCGCTCGCTCCCTCCTCCGCCGGGCCGTTGCCCTCCGTTGGCTACTACGGACGGGGGTTTGGCGCGGATTTTCGGGGACAGCACTCCCTACCACTTGCATGTGGCAGGTGGACGCGCGGGCCGGCCTACGTGTCAGCTGCGTTCGTCCTGGATCTTGTTGCCGATCGGCGCAACCGCGTCCCGGTGGGGACCGAAGTGCCGTTGGTATCACCCGGCGGCGGCAGTGATGCTGGTTGGTGCTCACATCTTGCGCGGCGACGCCGACGCTGCCACCGCGGGGAGCGTGGCGGTCACCGGCGCGGTCATCCTTGCCACCGGAGTCTGTACTGGCTCGACCCGCCTTCGCGTTGGTCGCGTCTGGCGTGGTCGCCTACCGCTCGGTCCGCGTGCTCCGGCAAGGCTGGCACTCTGCCCGGAAGGTCCCTGTGGTGCCCGACGGCTGGGTGGCCCGGCTGTTCGGCGGCAGTGCGGCACGCATTCATGCCGATCCTCATGGCGGGTCGCGGCTCCCACTGCTGCTTGGTGACCCATCACCCTGTCGCTGCTCGTCGCGCGCGACCATCTCATTTGTGACAACAAAGGGTTGGCAGACCCACTGGCACAAACACCCAGGAGTTCGATCCGGCGACCAACTGACCCTTGGCGAGCGATCCGCCGACCGGATGCGAAACATGATGGGCTCGTGGCCGTTCGTGTTCTGCTTCTTCGGGATCATGATCCTGTGGGCCGTCGTGAACTCTGCCTTTTACCTGGGCGGTCAGCACGGCAAGCACGGGTTCGACCCCTATCCGTACATCTTGCTGAACCTGTTCCTGTCGATGCTGGCGGGCGTCCAGGCAGCGGCGCTCCTGATCGCCGCCAAGCGCGCCGACGCGATCTCATCGGAGATCGCGCTCCATACGGAGAAGAACACCGACGACCTGAAGGGTCTCGTGGCCGAGAACACCAACCTCACCGAGCAGGTGAAGCGGAACACCGACCTCCTCGAAGAGATCCACCGTCATGTCGCTGCGCTGAGCCCCGGTGCCGGGCGGTTCGCGCCGGGCGATCAATCGCCGTCGTCGTCATAGTCCGGCCCCAACCGGGCTGCCAGTCACGATGTGGTGCCGTCGCATGGCGCGCGCGTCTGACGCGGACCGCCGCGCCGCACCGTATTGGCGCGACACAACGACGGCGCAGTCGCCGTGACGACCATGCAGAACGGCCGTCACCGGGCGGCTCGTTTGAGGCGTTGGGGAGGCACGCGTTCCGCTCTCGCCGCAGTCCCCGGCCAGAGCCGGGCCAGGCGCTTGCGCAGCGCCCGGCCCGGCTGCCTTGGTGCCCGCTCGCCGTTAGCTTGTCGGAAGCACCTGCACGCCCTCGATCCTCACAGCGTCGAGCTTGTGCGGGTCGAGGCCGAGCGTCGACAGGATCGTCGGGGCGACCTGGTAGGTGCGCACGCCGTCGTTGACGGTCTTGCCAACGGCGTTGTTGCTCGCCACGTTGGTGCCGTTCACGACGAGGAGCGCGACGTGGGTATCGTCCATGGCGAACCCGCCGTGCTCCATGACCTTCGCCCCGCTCGTGGAGTAGATCGTGCCAGGGATCGGCTGGACGACAATGTCGGGTGTGCGCGGGTCTTCTGCCGGGTTGCCGAACTGGTCCGCGAGCGCATTGCCCGAGTAGATGGTCTGGATGTGCGCCGGGTTGGGGTTGGGGCTCTGCGTAATGCTGTTCTGGAGAGCCGTCACGCCCTTGGCTGCCAGGCCCTGCTCCTGGCTCGCCTTCGAGAGCCAAACGAGGGCGATGTCGTCATCGACGATGAACGACGCCTGGCTGTCGTTGGTGATGCCGACGGTCTTCAGGATGGCATTCTCGGCGTGGCCGATCTTCGCCAGCTTGGATGGATCGATCGGCGACTGGCCGTGCTTGGCTGTGATGATGATCGTCGTCGATGCCAGCTCACCCTTGAGCTTTAGTTCGTCGACCATCGATTTGATGGCGGTGTCCACGGATGTGATCGCGCCCTTGAGCTGCGGGGTGAAGATCGGGTGACCGGACGTGCTACCGGGCGCGTACCCCCCGGGAACGTAGCTGGGATCGCACCCGGGCGCGTTATTGCTCCGCTGGCAGGACAACTGCGGGTCGACGAGCTTCTGCCCCACGCTGACTGTCTGGAAGTTCATCCCGAAGATCGCCGGCTCGGGAGCGGCCATCGTGCCCGCGGCGTTGATGCCGTCGATCTGGTTGAGAATGGCGTCAACCTTGATGTGGTCGTAGGCCTCGGTGTTGCCGACGGAGTCGGTAATGAAGAACGGTCCAGTCCCGTCTGGGTTCGGTACGGGGAAGTCGATCTCGTTCCCACGCGTGTCGTGCAGCTTGGCGGGGATAATGTCCGCGTTGATCTCCGTGTTGAAGGGATCGTCGACGGTATTGGGGGTTCCGTGCCCTGCGATCTCCGCGTTGTAGACCGGGTGCTTGTCCGCCCACGCCGTGTACATCCCCGCCTTGTGGGCAACGCTGAAGATCGAGTTGGTGCGCAGGAAGTCGTTCGGTGCGAGCGGGACGCACTTTCCGCCTTCGGTCTTGTGGTAGGGCAGCTGCGCCGGGTCCACCCGCTCGCCGATGATCTGGCGGTTACCCGTCGGGTTGGACTGCGTTGGCGCCTCGGTGTCGACGTTCTCGAAGTACTGCGCCTCGTACCCGGCCGGGCCCGAGCAGTCCTGCGTGAGGGTCTGGGTCTGGGCCGGCGGCTGGTACACGTCGCGTGAGTAGCTGTCGTCGTAGTACACGCCCGTCAGCTTCGGATCGCCGCCCGTCACCAGGGCCATCAGCCCGGGCGCCGAGTCCGATGGCTCCGAGGTCTTGGCGTTCGCGTACGTCGTGCCGTCGCCGGCGAGCAGCTTCAGTTCGGGGCAGAGGCTTTGTGCCTCGCATGTCGCTAGGTCCGACGCGTGCAGGCCGTCGATGCTGATCAACAGCACATGCTTGCTCACGGCGTCAGCGCCCGCGAGCGACGCGCCACCGCTCGCCACAGCGACCGTTGCCGCGATCGCCGCGGCAACACAACCGACCACCGCGGGCGTCCAACGGATCCGTCTCTTCATCGGGGCCTCCTGTTGATGGATTTCCTGAGAAAACGCAAGGCAAGTACCCGGGAGATCGCCAGTCGAGGCGATGACGAGCAAGGTTCAGTGCCCGTTCACTGGCGCGAAACGCGGGGGCAACGTTCGTGTCGCTTGTGGCTCAACGGGGCTCCGGTCTCAGAGGTGACGGGCGCTGACAGGACAAAGCTCGGTCTCGAACGAGGGCATCCGACGCTCGCGAGCAAGGCTCGCCGAGCGCCACTCGATCGCCCGGACCGTCCGAGATGCGAGAGGACCGTGACGACGGTGCTGAGGACCTGGTCCCCGAGTTCGGCCGCCCGCCGAGCGGCGCCGCTGCGTGACCGCCTTCCTCGAAACGTTGGGGTCAGTTCGCGCATCGTTGCTGCCCATCACACGCTCATCCGATGACGTCCGGATGCCCACGCCGTCTACCGCCGCGCGTGACGTGCGTCGTGGCTCCGTCGTCGGCGCCGCCCACGCCGGCCCAGTCCGTCGGCGCGCCGAGGGCTTCGAGAGCCAGGCGACTGGCCGGCGTGCAAGCCGGTGGGACCCCCGTGGTGTGGCAAAGTGAGCGGTGCCCGCCGTGGTCCACCAGGTCGTTGGGGTGTTCGCGGACCGCGATGCCGTCGGGCACCATTCGCTGGTCTTGCGGGACACGCTGCGGCGGCGGGGCTACGACTCGGAGATCTTCGCCGGCGATCACTCGAATACCAGCCGGAAGGACATCCGCTCGCTGCGCCGTTTCCCACGGTCGCCGGGGGACCGACGGCCGGTCCTCGTCTACCAGGCGGCGGGGTACTCACCAGCGGCGGAATTCGTGAGCGCCCGTGAGGAGCGGCTGGTGGTCAACTACCACAACGTGACGCCCGCCGAGTTCTTCTGGCCATGGGAGCCGTCCGTGGCCGCATCGCTTCGAGCGGGCCGAGAGCAGATCGCCGCGCTCGCGGCGCACGCAGAGCTGGCGATCGCCGACTCCCCGTACAACGCCGAGGAGCTTGCCGCCTGGGGGTACCGGCGCATCGTCGCCGTTCCGTGCCTGATCGATACGGAACGCCTGGTGTCGGATGCGCCGTCGCCATGGCCCGTGGGTGCCGGGACGAAATGGCTGTTCGTCGGGCGCATCGCGCCGAACAAGGCGCAGCACGAGGTGGTCAAGGCCTTCACGTTGTACCGCATGCTCTACGATCCCGACGCGGTGCTCGCGCTCCCCGGCCGCTCATCGTCGCACCGCTACCAGCATGCGCTGAACCGGTTCATCCACGACGTAGGGCTTGATGAGGTGGTCCTGCGACCGGGGGCGGTGACCGACGACGTGCTGGGCGCGTACTACCGGGATGCCGACGTGTACGTCTGCCTCAGCCGCCATGAGGGGTTTTGCAACACGGTCATCGAAGCGATGGCGGCAGGTGTCCCGGTCGTGTCATTGGCCGCGGCGGCGCTCCCGACGACGATCGGAGACGCGGGCATCCTGCTGCCTGAGCCCGGCGCACCGGGCATGGTCGCCGCAGCGGTCCACCGCGTCGTCACCGATCGTGGTCTGGCGCAGCGGCTGATCGCTCACGGGTACGCGCGGCAGCGCCAGCTCGCCCTCGAGGCGACCGCGGACCGCATCTGCGATCTCATCGCGGAGGTCCTCCCCGCATGACCCGGGTCCCGCTCGCCCGTCCGTCGCTTGCGGACCGGGAACACCACTACGTGCTCGAGGCGCTGGAGGCGTCGTGGCTGTCGGGCCACGGGCCCCACGTCGAGCGGTTCGAGCAGGGGTGGTCGTCGTGTTGCGGCACGCGCCACGCGGTGGCTGTGGCGAGCGGCACCGCCGCGCTGCACCTGCTGCTGGTGGCGCTCGGTGTCCGCGCGGGTGACGAGGTGATCGTGCCCGCTCTCACGTACGTGGCCGTGGCCAACGCTGTGCGCCACGCCGGGGGTATCCCGGTCGTTGCCGACGTTGACCCGGCCACATGGTGCCTCTCCACCGTAGCGGCCCGCGCTGCGGTCACGCGCCGGACCGTCGGCGTGGTCGCCGTGCACGCGTACGGGCACCCGGCCGATGTCGGTGCGCTCTCCGCGCTCGCCGCCCGGCATGGGTTGTGGCTGGTGGAGGACGGCGCTGAGGCGCACCTCGCTACCTATCACGGCGCCGTGGTTGGCGGGCTCGCCAGGGCGGCCGTCTTCTCCTTTTTCGCCAACAAGATCGTGAGCACAGGCGAGGGCGGCGCGGTGACGACCAGTGACACCGCGCTGGCGGAGCGGGTCCGTGCCCTCAGCCGTCAGGGCGTGGCCGAGGGCGATGACCGGTACAGCCCGTCGCTCACGGGCTTGGGGCTTCGGATGGGCAACCTTGCCGCCGCCGTGGGGTGCGGGCAGCTCGAGCGGCTCGGAGAGCTGTTGGACCGCCGCCGACACGTATGGCGCCGCTACCAACAGGGGTTAGGCCAGTCCTCCGCAGTGCGGGCCCAACCGGTACGCGGGTGTGTCACGGTCGCCCCATGGCTGTACTCCGTCACCTTTGATGAGGGTGCTCGTCGTGATGCGGTGCGCCGCGCGCTGACGGTCAACGGCATCGAGTCACGGCCGCTGTTCCCAAACCTGGCGACCCTGCCAGTCGCGGCTCCTGCCAGCGACCGGTGCCCCGAAGCGGGCCGGCTCGCGGCGTGCGGCCTGAGCCTCCCGCTGTACCCCGACCTCCAGAGTTCAGACGTCGACCGCATCGTCGAGGTCGTCGGCGGCGCATGACGGGTTCCCTTGGACGCGCCGGCGAGCGACGCTTCGGACGCTACGCGACCGTGTCGATCGACCGACGAGGCGAGCCGCTCCCGGCCGGTGTGCCTGTCGCGCTTCAGTTGGAGGTCACGAGCGACTGCCAGCTCCGCTGCCGGATGTGCCCGCTCACGACCGGGACCTCCTCGACGTCGCAGTCACCGGGACCGATGCAACCGGCGGTCTTCGACGACGTGCTGGCGTTGGCGCGGGAGTGCGGCCGCGTGATCATCGCCGGCTACGGCGAGCCGCTGACGAGCCCCAGCTTCCTCCCTCTGCTCCGGGCGCTCGACGACGCTGGAGCCGACATCGCCATGTCGACGAACGGGATCGCCCTGACCGACGACATGGCGAGGCAGCTCGCAACGATCGGCCATCTCTCGCTGGTCAATGTATCGCTCGACTCTCCGGACCCGGCTGTGTACCGGCGCGTGCGTGTCGGTGGCCTCAACCGCGCCGTCGCGGGCCTTGCGAACCTGATCGAGGCCATGGGCCCGGAGCGGGTCGTCGTCTCCGCCGTCGCCATGACCTCGACCCTTCCCTCGATCGTGGACTTCCCACCGCTGCTCGCACCCCTCGGGGTCAGGCGATTCGAGCTGCAGTCCGTGATGGACTACACGCCGTACTCGGCGTCGCATGTGCTGGTCGGGCAACCCGACGCCGCTGCCCTTCTCGGCGAGATCGAACGACGCTTCGAGGAGCACGGCATCGGCCTCGAGATGTTCGCGGCCGAGCGCCTGCGCGCTGATGCCCACGACCCGGCCTTCGCGAGGACCGCCTACTACGGGACCGGTGCGACTGCTTGGGACGAGACCAAGACCCGTGTCTGCCACGTCCCATGGCAGATCCCGTTCATCGACAAGGACGGAGGCGTCTTCCCGTGCTGCTACGCGGCGTCCCAGAACGCCAGCCTGATGGGGCGGCTGAGCGAGTCCTCATTCGATGACATCTGGCACGGCGAGAAGTTCCGCGACTTCCGGCTCGCGATCACGGACGGGTCGACAACACCCGACATCTGCCGGCGGTGCACGGTCGCCCCACTTGGCGAGCACCCCTACGGCACCTGGTCCGCCGTCATCGAGTCCGTCCACATGACGATCACGTCCTTCACCTCGGCACGCGTCGAGCTTTGCGTCCGCAACACCGGCAAGCACACGTGGGCCGCGGGCGACCACGTCAGAGTCGGTACAGCGTCGCCGCGTGACACCACCTGCTCGCGCCTGCGGCATCCGACTTGGCAGTCACCCAATCGCCCCGCGGAGCTGCCGCCAAACGTCCGACCGCAAGAGCGCGCCACGGCGGCCTTCGATGTCCATCTGCCGCTGCTCACACCGGTGACGGCAACGTTCGAACTCGTCGCCGAGGGAATGTGCTGGATACCGGACACCGCCTTCGAGGTCGTCTCCGGAGGCCGTGCCCTCCACGCCATCCGAGCTGCGGGCGCGCCGATCGTGCATCACTTCCGCATCCCGAGGCAGTCCACACTGAGCCGTCGCGCGACGGCCGGCAACTGACCGCCGACGTGCTTGGGGCTCGACGCGCCGTCGGCAGCAACGAGGGTCGCCGGATGAGCAGGCCACCCGGGGGCGAGGGCACCACCCCGAGCGTGCGTGAGCCGGGAGGCTGGCGGTCCCGCGCTGTCGTGCGCTGAGAACCCTGCGCGGTCCTGATGGGACCGCAGCACCGCTGAGTGGCGGGCAGTGCTCCCACAGGCTCGTTGGGCGGAACGACGCCTGGGCACGGTCACTGCCCGCCCACCACGTTCTACCATCCTCGCAATTGCGAGGATGGCGGGTGCGCCGGCTCCTAGGGCGCGGACCGGGCGACCGGTGCCCAGATGCCCAGGATGATCCCGACAACGAGCCCGATGACGGGTAGGGCGATCAGGATCGCGGTGGTCGGGTAGGTCACGGCGCCGAGCATCAGGTCGGCGACGCCGAACAACCCGAGGAGCAGCCCGCTGATCGCGCCGATGACCGGGTGGGCGAACAACGCGGAGAGCAGCCCGAGCGCGAACAGGATCGTACCGACGAGCGCCACGATGCCGGCCGGGTTGGACAGGAACCCGCCGTCAACGATGATCGTCATGTGCCCCGTGCACGAGCCCTCGGGCGCGAAATGCCCGCCTGTCACGCGGTACTCGCCGGGGGGGACGTCCTTGAGCTCCTTCGGGTACTTCTTCTGCCCGGAGTCGGACGACTTGTTCGACTTGTTCGCACCCTTCCACGTGTAGAAGTGGATCTTGAACGGCCCGAGCACCACCGCGACGTAGCCGTTGTGGTTGTGGGTGATCACCTTGACCGACCCTGAGTAGGTCACTGGCCCGGACGCCTTGCGCGGCACATGGGCAGTCGACTGGTCGGCGTTGATGGTGATGGTCTTGCCGTTCGCGACCGGGATGACCGCCTGCCCGGCGCACCCGATCGAGTTCGGCGGGTTGATGGTCGCCCCTGCCGGGGGCGCCGCCGCCACCCACGCCATCGACACGATCGCGACGGCACCGCTCGCCGCCGCCAGACGCATCAGCCGCCCGCCCATCATCCCCCCCGGCCGTCAATTGACGACCACAGTCTACCGGATCCATGGCCGGCGGGCCCGGGCACCGGCCCGCCACGCGGCCGTAGTTGACTGTGCGCCATGGCGGTCACCATCTACGGCGTCGTTGTGGTCACGTTCATGATGAGCATGTACGCGTTGGAGCACAGGGGCCGCGCGTTCGTGCTCGCCTTCGCCGGAGGCTGCGTCCTGTCGAGCATCTACGGGTTCCTCTCCGGCGCGTGGCCGTTCGGTGTGGTCGAGCTCATCTGGTCCGCCGTGGCCGTCCGGCGCCACCGCCAGACCGCCTGACTCGCCCGCCGACCGCCCGGGTGGGGGCTAGCTCGTAGCGCCCTGGCCGTGGGTAGCGTCGCTGGTCGTGACCGCAACCGGCGAGGCCCAGGACCTCGTCTACCGCCGTCGGTGGTGGACGCTCGCGTGCCTGTGCCTCTCGCTCGTGCTGATCGTCGCCAACAACTCCTCGCTCAACGTCAACCTTCCAGTCCTCCAGCGGGCGCTGAACTCGAGCAACAGCGGGCTGCAGTGGATCGTCGACGCCTACAGCCTGGTCTTCGCCGGGCTCCTGCTCCCTGCCGGTGCGCTCGCCGACCGCTACGGGCGGAAGACTGCGCTGCAGTTCGGCCTCGTCGTCATGGGGGTGGCGTCGCTCCTCGCCATGTTCGGCACCGACACGTGGCAGGTCATCGCCTGCCGGGCTGCCATGGGCGTGGGCGCCGCCTTCGTCATGCCGGGGACGCTGTCGATCCTCACCAACGTCTTCCCGCCCACCGAACGCGGCAAAGCGATCGCCATCTGGGCGGGGTTCGCCGGGTTCGGCGGCGTGCTCGGCCCGCTGGCCTCCGGCTACCTCCTCGACCACTTCTACTGGGGCTCGGCGTTCTTCATCAACCTGCCGATCATCGGGCTTGCCCTCGGGGCCGGTCTCTTCCTCGTGCCGAACTCCAAGGACCCCGGAGACACCGTGATCGACCCGCCGGGTGTCGTGCTCGTCGTCGCCGGCCTGTTCGTGCTGCTGTACGGCGTCATCGACGGCCCCGAACGAGGCTGGCTCACCCCGACGATCATCATCGCCGTCGGGGCGGGGGCCGTGCTCCTCGCCGGGTTCACCTGGTGGGAGCTGCACGCACGCGACCCGATGCTCGACATGCGCCTGTTCACCAACCGTGGCTTCGCCATCGGCTCGGGCACGATCACCCTGCAGTACTTCGCGCTCTACGGCCTGTTCTTCATCTTCTCGCAGTACCTCGAGCTCTCGAAGGGCTACGCGCCGTTCAAGACCGCCGTGGTGCAGGTGCCGATCGGCCTGCTCTCGATGTTCGGCGCGCCCCTGTCCGCGCCGCTCGTGCGCCGCTACGGCCCGCGCGTCGTCGTGGGTTCGGGGTTGCTCTTCACCGCGGCCGGGCTCGCCATCCTGGCGACCGCGCACCCGTCGACGCCGCTGGCGGTGCTGGTACCCGGCGAACTGCTCATCGGCCTCGGGATCGGGCAGACCACGGCGCCGTCGACCACATTGATCATGACGTCCGTGCGGCTCAGCAAGGCCGGCGTCGGCTCGGCCGTGAACGACGTGTCGCGCGAACTCGGCGGCGCGCTCGGCATCGCCGTGCTCGGGAGCATCCTCAACTCCGCGTACCGCGGCTCGATCGGCAGGCGGCTCCCGCCGGGCCTACCGCCCGTGGTCGCGGCGGACGCCCACCGTTCCGTCACCGACGCGTTGCTGGCCACCAGCAACCGGCGCGTTCACCTCGCGCCGGCGCAGGCCCAACAGCTCGTCGGCGCCGTGAAGGCCACCTTCGCGCACAGTTTCGGCTACGCCATGATGGGCGGTGCCGTGATGCTCGCGCTGTGCTCGGCGATGGTGTGGACGTTCCAGCGCCCGGCAGCCGAGCACGACCGGCTCAGTGCCGGAACGCGTCCTTCACCTTCTCGCCCGCCTGCTTGAGGTTGCCCTTGGCCTGGTCGCTGCGGCCCTTGGCGCGGAGCTCCTCGTCACCCGTCGCCTCGCCTGCGGCTTCCTTCACCTTGCCCTTCGCCTGCTGGGCCGTGTTCTTCGCTTTGTCGACTGCTGCCATCCTCTGGTGGTACCCCGCGCCGGGAGCCGTTACGCAGCGGGAAGCGAGCGGGTAGGTAACCGCACATCGAACCGGGGACAGTGATCGACGGCCGCTACCGCATCGTGTCGCACGTCGCCGCCGGCGCCACGTCGGATGTCTCGGTGGGGATCGACGAGCACCTTGACCGTGAGGTCGCCGTGAAAGTCCTGCGTGGGGAGACCGCGGACCGGCGCCGCTTCAACGCCGAGGCCGAGGTCCTCGCCGCCCTCGACCACCCGAACCTTGTCCATCTGTACGACGCCATCGACGGCGACGACATCGCCGTGCTCGTGATGGAGTTCATTGCCGGGCCGTCGCTCGCCGAGGTGCTCCGGGACGGCCCCCTTCCAGAGGACCGCGTGGCGCGGCTCGGCGCGGAGGTGGCGTCCTGTCTCGCCTACCTCCACCGGCGCGGCGTCGTGCACCGCGACGTGAAGCCGGCCAACCTCCTCATCGGCCCGGACGGCCACGCCCGGCTCGCCGACTTCGGGATCGCCCGGTTGGTCGACGCGACCCGCCTCACCGCGACCGGTCAGTCCATCGGGACCCCGTCGTACATGTCGCCAGAGCAGCTGACAGGGGGCGCCGTCGGCCCACCGACCGACATCTACGCCCTCGGGCTCGTCCTCCTCGAGGCGCGTACCGGCCGCCGGGCGTTCTCCGGGCAGGGCCATGAGGCCGTCGCCGCCCGCCTGGCGCGGGGCCCCGACATCCGCGTCGACGAGCTCGGCCGCGGGTGGGCGCGGCTGCTCGCGGCGATGACCGCACGGGAGCCGGCACGCCGGCCGACGGCCGCCGCGGTCGCCGCCGCCCTCGCTGGCGGCAGCCTGGATGCGACCGCCCCGACGCGCGTCCTTCCCGCGGGGGCGCCACCGCCGCGACGGGCGCGGTGGGCCGTCGCCGGCCTCGCCGTGCTCGTGGCCGGTGTCGTGACCGCCGTGGTGGCGTCGCTGGCCGGCAGCGCACCGCAACGGAGGCCGGCCCCGGCGGCACCGCCCGCGACGGCGGCCGTGAGCGGAGCCGGGGTGACGACGGCACCGGTGGCGACAGCGCCGTCGTCGTCGGTGGCGCCGCCCACGTCTGGCGGGCCGCACGAGATCGGGCCACCCGCACCCGGGCCGCACGCGGCGAAGCCCCGGCCGCACGGCCACGGCGGCCGTCCTCACGGTTAGGGTGGCTGCGTGCCGTGGCCAGGGCGGCTCGAAGGCCGCATCGACGAGCACGTCGTCGTGTCACGGGCGCTCGAGGGCAACCGGCTCGGCGACCCCTCCGAACGCCCGCTGTGGGTGTACGTCCCCCCTGGCTACGACGCGTCAGCGGCACGCCGGTACCCCGTGGTCTATGTCCTGCAGGGCTACACCGGGCAGCTGTCGATGTGGGGGAACTCCATCCCGTTCCGACGGCCGTTCCCGGAGCGCGCCGACGGCGTGTTCGCGCGCGGCGAGGCCCCGCCGTGCATCGTTGTGTACGTCGACGCGTGGACCGCGTACGGCGGGTCGCAGTTCGTCGACTCCCCTGGGACGGGCCGGTACCACACCTACCTGTGCGAGGAGGTCGTGCCCTTCGTTGACGCCCGGTACCGCACGCTCGCCGAGGCGGCGCACCGGGGGGTGCAGGGCAAGTCGAGCGGGGGGTTCGGCGCCATGATCACGCCGATGCTGCGCCCCGACCTGTTCGGGGGCATGGCGAGCCACGCGGGCGACTCGCTGTACGAGCTGTGCTACATCCCGGAGTTCGGCAAGGCGGCGCGCGCTCTGCGCGAGTACGACGGCTCGATCGAACGGTGGTGGGACGACTTCAACAGCCGCGAGCCGCTCACCAAGTCGTCGGACCACCTGCTCGTCATGCTGCTCGGGGTGTCGGCCTGTTTCTCGCCCGAGCCGGACGGCACACCGGTACTCCCGTTCGACCCGAGGACGGGGCGCGTCCGCGAGGATGTGTGGGCACGGTGGCTGGCGTGGGACCCGGTCCGCATGGTCCCCGACCACGCCGACGCGCTGCGCGGCCTGCGCGCCGTCTGGGTGGACGCCGGGACGAAGGACGAGTGGTTCCTCGACCTGGGTGCCGTCGCCTTCCGGGAGGCGCTCGCCGGGATCGGGGTCACCGACGTCGAGTTCGACCTCTACGACGCAGGCCACGGCGGGATCGACTACCGCTACCCGATGTCGCTGGCCTACCTCGCGGGCAGGTTATCCACGTCCTAAGAGACGCGAGCAGTCCTTCAGGTCGCCCCGGCGCCGTCCGATCATGCCTTGGACCAAGGACGGAGGGACGGCGGGGCATGGCCATGGACACGGTGATCGACCACCAGCGCCTCATCGACGCCGCCAACCGGCTCGAACCGCTCCCCACGTCGGTGTCCAAGCTCGCCGGGCTCGTCGCCTCGGAGGACTACGACGCCAAAGCCGTCGTCGAGGTCGTGTCGTACGACGTGGCCCTCACCGCCCAGATCCTCCGCGCCGCCAACTCCGCGGCCAGCGGGTCCTCCAAGACCGTTTCCACCGTGCACGACGCCGTCGTGCGCTTGGGTGGCGGCACGGTCTTGGCGCTGGCCACCAGCGGCGCCGTCCGCGGCGGGCTCAAGCAGCACCGCGACCCGACGCGCGACGGCTTCGACATGTGGCGCCACGCGGTCGCCGCGGCGCTGGCCAGCGAGCTGGTCCGCAACGCCACGCCGCTGTACGTGCCCGCGTCCGCCATGACCGCGGCGCTGCTCCACGACGTGGGCAAGCTGGTGCTGGCGAAGGCGTTGTCGCCGCACGTCCTGCAGCTCATCGCCCAGGTCGCCGAGGCCGAGCACCTCGCCCCGCTCGACGCGGAGAAGGCCGTGCTCATGACCGACCACGCCGCCCTCGGCGCCGTCGCCGCGGAGGCATGGTCGCTCCCGGAGGCGATCATCGAGGCCGTGCTGCTCCATCACACCCCGTGGGAGGCGTCGTCGCCGCTCGCGACGGTGGTCTGCCTCGCCGACGCCCTCGCCCACGCCAGCGCGTCGGAGGACCCCTACGCGGTCCCCGACAGCGTGACGGTCGGCGCCGTGCGCGCCCTCGAGATCGAGCCACCCACCTACGCCGCGCTCGTCGACGGCACCATCCAGAAGTACGCAGAGCTGGCGGAGCGGTTCGCCGTCTGAGGATCACGGGCAGGTCGTCACGTCGACGCCCTGCGCACCGGTCGGCGTCACGCGCTCCGTTGCCGGGGCGCCGCTGAAGCGCTCGGCCAACCACTTCTCCATGTCGCCGATGTACGCGGGCACGACGCCGGCGTGCCCGAACCCCGGGTAGAGCCATCGCGTCACGTTCTGCCCGATGGCGCACAGGTGGCTGGTGAGCACCTTGGTCGTGACCGGCGGGATGGTGGTGTCGGCGGCACCTTGCGGGATCAGGAGCGGGACCGGGCCCGGCGTGGTGAAGGCGGCTGGGTCGTTCGCCTCGATGAGGTCGTGCCACACGGGCACCGTCGCCGGGTCGGCCTTGAACAGCTGGTCGAGGGTGTAGCGGTCGACGGCGTTCGCCACATCTCCCTCGCAGCCCTTGGTCAGCTCCGGGAGCAGGCTGAGGCCGAGAGGCGTGAGCAGCTGGTCGAGCGGCGCGCGGGCATCGCCGTAGGCCGCGTGGGCGCCGGCCACACCCATCAGCAGCAGGTAGCGGCCGGATGTCCCCCGCAGGAACGGGTAGATGAGGCCGAACTGCGAGGGCGGCGCACCGGCCACGACCCCGGCCAGGTGCAGGTCGGGCGCGTACGACGCACCCAGCTCCAACGCGAACATGGCCGTCTGGCCCCCTTCGGAGTGGCCCCACACGGCGTAGGTCGTGGATGCGTGCGCGGCCGGCAACGATCGCGCGGCGCGCACGATGTCGATCGTGTCGTGTGCGGCGACGGCGCCGACGAGGTAGGGGTGCGGCCCCGGTGTCCCCTCGCCCTGGTAGTCGGTCGCCACCATCTCCCAGCCCCGGTCGAGCAGGAGGTTGGCGATGCCGAGCGTGCCCTCACCGCTTCCGGGGTCGAGCGAGGGCGCGCACTGCGGGGCCATGCCGTCGGTGCCGTGCGCCCAGCTCACCACCGGGAACCCGCCCGCGGGCGACACCGTCGCCGGCACCGCGACCAGACCGGTCACCGCCACGGGTGCGCCCGACGCGGCCGTCGAGGTGTACATGACGCGGAACATGGCCCCGTGCAGCGCGGGCAGCGCCACGGGCTCTGCCTTGAGCAGGGTGCCTGCCGGCGCCTGCGGCAGTGGCGACGGCACGGAGTAGAACGCGGGCAGGCCGTCGGTCGGGACCAGTGCCGACGTGGTCGTTGCGCGCGGCGCGGGCGTGCTGGGCGTCGGGGCCGGCGCCCGTTTCGACGTCGTGCACGCGGGCAGCGCCGCCACCACCGCCAACGCCAACGCGCCCGCGGCTCGCCGGCCGGCGCGTCCCGTCATGCCCGCATTCTGGCGGCCGCGTGCCCTCACGCCCGCGCACCCCTCCGATATCCTCCGACGACGGTGGACCTGCGGTGGCGGTGGGCGGTTGGAGGACTCGCCGTCGGCGTCGCCGTGGCGGCGCTCGTGGTGCCGCTGTCACGGGGTGGCGGCGCGGGGACGACCGGGTCGCGGCGCGACGTGCGCCGCCAGGCGGCAGCCACCCCCGCACGGCCGCGTTCGTTCACCGCGGTGTCCAACACCCGCGAGCCGACTGCGCTGACGTGCCCGTGGCTCGACGGCCACCTACCGGTGGCCACACGGGTCGACGAGCTCATGGCCGCCATGACGCCGGCCGAGGAGGCGTCGCTGCTGCACCTGCACCAGATCAGCTCCGCCATCCCGTACCAGGGCTACACCCTGCCCATCCCGCGGCTGTGCGTGCCGCTGATCACCGAGCAGGACGGAGCCGCGGGCGCGGCGATGCGCCTGACCGACGTGACGCAGCTGCCCGCGCCCATCGCCGACGCGGCGGCGTGGGACCCGGCGCTGGCTCGCAGCTACGGCAACGTGATCGGTGCCGAGGACGCGGCCAAGGGCATCGACATGGCGCTGGCGCCGACGATCAACATCGACCGGTCGCCGTACTGGGGGCGGTCGTACGAGACGCTGGGGGAGGACCCCTACCTCACCGCCGCATTGGGCGTGGCCATCGTGCGCGGGATCCAGAGCAACCGCGTCGTCGCCGTCGTCAAGCACTTCGCCGCCTACAACCAGGAGACCAACCGGTCGACCGCGGCTGACAACTCGATCGTGTCCGACCAGGCGTTGCGCGAGGTGTACCTGCCGGCGTTCTCCGCCGTGGTGCAGCAGGCGAAGCCCGGTGGCGTGATGTGCGCCTACAACCTCATCAACGGCACGCCGGCGTGCGAGGACGGCGCGCTGATCGACCAGGTCCTGCGCGATGAGTGGCACTTCGGCGGGTTCGTGCGCTCGGACTGCAACTCGGTGTACCAGCAGGCGCCCGCCATCGCCGCCGGCGTGTCGCAGGTGAAGTGCAGCCGCCTCTACAACCCGGCCCAGCTCGCCGCTCTGCCGAAGGCCACCCTGGACGCGCTGGCCCGCCCGCTGCTCACGGTGCTGTTCCAGGGGAACCTCATCGCCGCCCCGCACCCCCTCGACCGGTCCGCTGTGGCGACGACGCCCGCCCACGTGCAGGTGGCGCTCCAGACCGAGGACGAGGGCACCGTCCTGCTGCGCAACGAGAAGGGGCTCCTCCCGATCAACCCGTCGCGTGTCCGCTCCGTCGCGCTGATCGGGGCGTACGGCGCCACCCCGATGCCGGCGGGGTTCGGGGCGATCTACGTGCTGCCGACCCACCCCGTGTCCGCGCTGGCCGCCTTGCGCTCCGTGCTCGGCGACCGCCTGAAGTACGAGACAGGGACCGACGTCGGCGCCGCAGCCGCACTGGCGCGCCGGTCCGAGGTCGCCATCGTGGTCGTCAACGACACCGAGAGCGAGCACCTCGACCGGTCGACGCTGTCGCTGACGCCGCGCGAGGACGCGCTCATCAGCGCGGTCGCGGCCGCCAACCCGCGCACGGTCGTGGTGCTCGAGACGGGCTCGGCGGTCCTGATGCCGTGGGTCGACCAGGTCGGCGCCGTCCTCGAGACGTGGTACCCCGGCGAGGTCGCCGGGCAGTCGCTCGTCGACCTGCTCACCGGGAGGGCCGACCCGAGCGGCAAGCTGCCCGTGACGTTCCCGGCCAACGCGGCGGCGATGCCCGCGGGGACGCCGGAGACGTTCGGCGGCGTCGGCGGCAAGACGCTCTACAGCGAGGGGGTCGACGTCGGCTACCGGTGGTACCAGGTGCACAACGTGCCACCGGCGTTCCCGTTCGGGTTCGGGCTGTCGTACACGAAGTTCGGGTTCTCGCGGCTTAAGCTCTCCACCGCGGCGAACGAGACGGTGCTCGTCGATGCGCTGGTCACCAACCAGGGCAACGTGGCGGGCGCCGACGTGGTGCAGTGCTACGTCGGGGCGCCGGCGCAGACGGGCGAGCCGCCACGGCAGCTGCGGGGGTTCCAGCGCGTCACGCTCGCCGCGGGGGCGAGCGCGTCGGTGCGGCTGACCCTGCCGATCGGGGACTTCGCGTCGTGGGACACGGGCCAGCAGGCGTGGGTGGCGGGGGGGACCTACAAGATCTTCGTCGGGGACGCGTCGGACCTCGCCCACCTGCCGCTCCGCGGCCAGACCCATGTCGTGCCCGCCGTGCTTGGGCCCAACTCCGGCCCGACGCCGACGGCCTGACGCCGACGGCCTGACGCCGACGCCTGACCCCGGGCGCGCGCTCGTCGCGCCGCCGCGTCAGGTGCCCTCCCACCGCCCGTAGTGGACGGTCTCGCGGCGCGGCCGCCGACCCCGGGCGAGCGATGGTGACGGGGCGTCGCCCTCGCCCGGCCAGCCGAGCGCCACCGCGCCGATGGGCTCGTACCCCGGGGGGACGCCGAGGCGGTCGAGCAGTGCGCGCTCACCGCCCCCGAGGCCGAAGAACAGCGCGCCGAGCCGTGCGTCCGTCGCGGCGAGGAGCATGGTCATCGTGGCGAAGGACGTGTCGACCAGCCAGTACGGCACGCGCCAGGCCTCGGCCGTGTCGAGGCCGCGGCTGATCTTGTCCGGCTCGCCGTAGCGGTCCAGGTACGCCTGCCGGTGCGCGAGCGGCAGGACGAGCACGGGCGCGCGGCGGAGGCGGTCCCAGCGCGTCCCTCCGGCGGCGCCGAGCGGCGCCGTCAGCTCCCAGAACAGCGCCGTTTGCGCTGGTCCTTCCAGGACGAGGAAGGCCCAGCCCTGCGAGAACCCGGCTGACGGGGCGCGCAGGGCGGCGTCGAGCACGCCGTCGATGACCGCTCGGGGGACGGGCCGGTCGGCGAACGCCCGCACCATCCGCCGCCGACGGACGACCTCACCGAACTCCAAGCAGGCGAGTGTAGGGGCGCCGGCCGGTAGGATGGATGGTCCGGGGCGGGGATGCCCGGGCCCGGCGGCGTGGCCGAGTGGCTTAGGCAAGGGCCTGCAAAGCCCTGTACACCGGTTCGATTCCGGTCGCCGCCTCCGAGTGTTCTCCCAGGTCAGAGGCGCTTTTTGCGTCTGCGGCGGGCGCTCGGCGGAATTGCGATCCCGCGAGGATCCCGCGGCTCCAGCCGCTAACGATTTCCAGAAAGGCGCCCGAAATGCATGATCGGCGCGCGCTTCTGGCGCTCGGCAATTGCCAGTTGCTCGTCGAGGTAGGCGGCGATCGCCCGGTCGCGCTCCTCGGTGGCGTGCTGGTAGATCAACGCAGCGCGTGGTGATGCGTGGCCGAGCCGGGCCATCAGCTCCTTGGTCGTGATGCCGGGCATCCGGGCCGTCACGGTCGCCGCGTGGTGCCGGAGGTCGTGCAGGTGGAGCGCCGCATCCGCGCCCGCGGCACGCTTCGCCGCTCGCCAGGCGTCGGAGATCCGTGCCCGTCGGGCCGGGCCGCCCGCGGGGTCGGTGACGAGCTCGCCGGTCGGTGAGGCGGGGTAGCTCGCCATGTGCTCGACGAGCAGCGCCATCACGGGCGTCGGGAGCACGACCGTCCGCACCCCCGCCTCCGACTTCGGCCCCTTCACGATCCGCCCGAGGCCGGGGATCTCCTGCGCCTCCTGGACGACGTGCACCTCCCCGTGGAGCGGGTCGATGTCGCAGTGGCGGAGCCCGAGGATCTCGCCGGTACGCAAGCCCCCGAGCCCGGCGAGTGCGCACACGACGCGGTAACGCGGCGTCATCGCTTCGATCAGGTCGAGCACATCACCCGTCGAGGGCATCGGGCGCTCGCCCCAGTGCTCGGTACCGGCACCCTTGATGCGGCAGGGGTTGCGGTAGATCAGCTCATCGTCGACCGCGGTGTTGAGCACGGCGCGTACGACGCGGTACGCCTTTGCCGCCTGCTGGACACCGGACGCGGCGATCACCTCCCCGTGCCACGTGCGCACCGCCTCAGGGTCGATCTGGCGGAGCGGCAACTGTGCCAGCGCGTAGGGCCGCACGTCGCGCCGCAGCAGGCTCTCGTACCCGTAACGGGTCGCAGGGGCGAGAGGGCGCCCGCGCACGAGGCGCGTCTCCACCCAGCGAACCGCGTATGGCTCAAGCCGCTCGTCGCCCGCCTTCGGGTTCGTGACGAGACCGACCAGCTCAGCCGACTCGACTCTCCGCTTGAAGGCTTCCGCCGAACGGAACAGCTTGAACGACTTCGACCGCTCGGTACGGCCGACACGCCAGCGCACGTCATAACGCGTCTCTCCGCCCCGAGTATCACGTCGCTCGATGTGGGCCATGGCAGCCTCCCCGCAGGTCCGGACTGATGAAGGGGCGCCGGCGGGCGCCGAGGAGGCCAGACCTTACGGTCAGAGCCCGATGTCGGGCCCGTCGTCGAACTCGTGGCCTCGTGAGTCGTCGAGGCGCCGCTCGGGCATGCGCAATGACTGCGCCCAGCGTGCTGCCCATGTGCGAAGCGCTCGGTACTGGTCGTCATCGACGCCGAGCTCCTCGCGGTCGAACCGGTCGATGGCCGAGAGCGCGTCGGCGAGATGGGCCGGTATGAAGCCCAGGTCCTTTGCGGCGGCGAGCTCGACGAGCCGGTCCTCCCCGTACCGCTGGGCGAGCGCGTGCACGTCGACGTAGTCGCGTGCGGCGGCCCGGCCGAACAGCGCGAGCGTCTTGTCGGCGGCGAGTTCGTCACCACCGACCGCCGGTCCGACCCGCGTCATCTGGAGCGGCCACAGGCGAGCGTCACGGCCGAGGTCGACCTCGACGCGCTCGTCGCCTCGCGCCACCTCGACGCGGACGAACCCAGCGGTTTCCTGGACGGGTCGGAGGGTCATCCCAGCTGCGAACGCCGCCGTTTCGAACGCCGGCGCCAGGCGGGCGACCGCGGCAGCCTCCTGGGTGAAGAAGTCGAGATCGGCCGTGGCCCGGTCGACGACCCCGGTGACGATGAGGGCGGCCCCGCCGGCAAGCGCGAAGCCAGCCGCTTCGGGCAGCTGGGAGAGAAGGCGAGCGACCTCCTCCTGGAACGGCGTCAACACGCGAGGTGAACACCGCGGCGGTGTTCGAGCTCCTTGGCCCACGCGGCCCGGACGTGCGGGGACAGCCAAAGGCGGTCCCACAGCTCGATGAGCTCGTCGACGTCGATGAACCGGCGAACGTCCTCGTCGGTGCCTTCGGTCAGCACGATCTCGTAGACCCGCGCCCGCTGGCGCCGGTCATTGAGGTCCCACGTGCGCTTGGTGCCGCTCCAGCTGACGTGGTGGGGGAGCTCTACGACCCCCGTTGCCTTCCGGGCGCCGGGATCGTCGACATCGGCGGGGATGGCGACCGGGCGCGACCAGCCGTTGCGCCGCTCGGTCTGCGTCGTGTCTCCCCGGCCGGCCACGCGCCAATGGTAGGGGTGGGGTGTGACGGCGGGGGTCACCGTTGTGGCGGAGGGCGGGACCACGCTCGGCGCTTCAAGCGGGTGCGTCGGCGGGGGCGCCGTCGACCGGGCGGAGCACGGGGCGCCGCAGCGTCTTGATGTAGGACGCGATCGCGTCGAGCGGGACGCGGACGCTGCGCCCGATGTGGACCACTTCGAGCCGGCCTGCCCCGATGAGCTCATACACCGTGCTGCGGCTCACGCTGAGCATGCGGCCAGCTTCGGTGACGGTGACGAGCCGCGTGGCCGGCTCCTCGTTGATGTTCCACAGGTCCAGCTGTTCGTGTGCACCCATGTCGGCCTCCTCTGGTCCGGGGTTGCCGCGCGGTCCGTGCGGGCAGCCGCGTACCTTCGCCGGCCCCTCCAGGACCGCGCGGATGCGGTGGTGGTCGCCGGCATCGTGGATCGTGCCCTGCAGCTGGACAGCCGCCTCAGTTCCGCCAAGGTGTTCGACCGTTCCGACGTGATCGTGGCCGTCGCCCCCCATCTGCACGGCCTGCCCGTCTCAGAGCTGGACAGGGTGGTCGACGCGGTCATCGCCGATGTGCGGTGCGTGCCCCTGATCGGAGTCGTGGGTGCCCGCACCCAGGTGTACGACGGCGAGACCGGCGGTGGGAGGCCCCACCAGAACATCCGTTACCGGGCGCAGTAGCTGACTGCGCAACCGTTAGCAAAGACGCCCGATCAACGCCCGACATCGGCACGTGTGCGCCACCCGTCTCGACGGCTCCCTCGCTCGGGATCATCAGTTACGGGGCGGCATCGCGAACGCGGGACCGGGCGTGATGAACACCCATAGGGTCTGTCAAGACGCGACGGCGTAGATCTTCCACGACCCGGGAACGCCTTTGAGTTGGTGGTCGCCACGCTCCTCAAATGACAGACCGGAGCCGGCAACAAGGTCGACGACGGTGCGGGATACGAGCACCTCGCCTGCGCCGGCTATGGCCGCAACCCGGGCACCGATATGGACGGCGATGCCACCGATATCGTCGCCGATGAGCTCCACCTCCCCGGTATGGAGGCCCGCTCTGATCTCAAGGTCGAGGTCGCGCAGCCGGGTGATGATGTCGCGGGCGCAGCGGATGGCCCTGGCCGGGCCGTCGAAGGTCGCCAGGAAGCCGTCACCGGCGGTGTTGATCTCCCGACCTCGATGGCGGTCGAGGACTTCCCGGACCGCTCGGTGATGACGCGCCAAGAGCTCCCGCCAGTCGCGGTCGCCCATCGCCGCCGCTCGCTCCGTGGAGCCGACGATGTCGGTGAACATCACCGTGGCCAGCGTCCGGTCTGGGTCGGGGGCCGGGCGGGCCCCGGTGAGGAATTCCTGCACCTGGTCGGTCAACGCGTCCGCGTCTCCCAGGAACGGGATGTGGTCCTGCCCCGGCAGCTCGACGAACGTCGCCCCGGGGATAGCGCCGGCCACGGCCCGGCCTTGACGGACGTCGACAACGCGGTCACCGCTGCGGTGCAGTA
>Ga0070741_10002314_pt1 | contig 51977 bp, 60 predicted proteins | sample Coa_R1_4_FD_66440 | JGI IMG/M metagenome (GOLD analysis project Ga0070741, IMG submission 66440) | Surface soil microbial communities from Centralia Pennsylvania, which are recovering from an underground coalmine fire - Coalmine... | ecosystem: Environmental > Terrestrial > Soil > Unclassified ... | reverse complement strand
TCTCGGCCGCGGGTGGAAACATCTCGGCGCGCCTCGGCGACACCGACACGTTCCTCATCACGCCGAGCGGCGTCGCGTTGCGCGACACCGAGCCGGACGACCTGGTGACGATCGACCTCGCCGGGAAGAAGATCGCTGGGCCCGAGCGGTTCATCCCGTCGAAGGAATCGCTCATGCACACCGCCGTGTACGCGGCGCGTCCGGCGGCGCGCGCCGTCGCACACCTCCACCCGCCGCACGCGATCGCGTTCGGCATCCGCGGCGAGCCGATCCCGCTCATGACGGTCACATCCGAGGAGCGGCTCCATCTGACGCCCGTCGTGCCGCCGGCGACGTCCGGCTCGCGCGAGCTGTCCGACGGCGTGGCGACCGTGCTGAAGGACGCCCCCGCGGACACCCAGGTGCTCCTGCTCGCACGTCACGGCATCCTCGCCTGGGGTGCGTCGGTCCAGCAGGCGTGCGACATCGCCGACCTGTGCGAGTACACGGCGAAGATCGCGATCGCGCACGCGTCGCTGCCGGGCCGGCGGCGGGTGATCGACATCTCCGTGCCCAACATGCGCGGGATGCACGTGTACCCTGGGGACCCGGTGCTGCGTGTCGAGCCCGTGCGCCGGATCGCCCAGGGCGACGTCTGCAACCTCTCGCTGCTGACGATGGGAAGCCACACGGGCACGCACGTGGACGCGCCGTATCACTTCCTGGTCGACGGGCCGCGGCTCGGCGACGTCTCGCTCGACCGGATGGTGGGCGAGGCCCTGGTCGCCGACCTCGCCGGTCGTCCCGCGATCGACGCGGCGGCGCTCGAGGGCGTTCCGCTCCGGAGCGGCGACATCCTCCTCTGCCGGACCGACAACTCGTGGCGCTGGGAGCGCCCCGAGTTCGAGCGCGACTTCACGTACCTCACCGAGGACGCGGCCGCGCTCCTCGTCGCGCGCGGCGTGCGCGCGGTCGGCATGGACTATCTCTCGATCGAGCGCTTCGGCAGCGAGGACTTCCCCGTCCACCGGCGCCTCCTCGGCGCCGGCGTATTCGTGATCGAGGGGCTCGACCTGCGCGCCGTCGCGCCCGGTCGCTACACGCTCGTCTGTCTGCCACTCAAGTTTCCGGATCTCGACGGAGCGCCTGCGCGCGCCGTGCTGCTCGCCTGAGCGAGCATTTCGAGGTTTCTCGTGGACGCGCTTCGCATTCTCGCCGACGACCTCACCGGTGCGTGCGACGTCGGGGCCGAGCTGCTGCTCGGGCCGGGCGGCGTCGTCGTTCAGCCTGGGCCCGAGGCCAGGATCACACGGCTCCGTCCGGGCGTTCTGTGCGTCCGGAACACGCAGAGCCGGACGCTCGCCCCCTCCGACGCCGGTGGACGCGTGACCGCGGCGCTGAGCGACGTGGGCCCCGGATGGGCGGGGCTCGTGCTCAAGAAGATCGACACGGGGCTCCGCGGCCCGCTCGGCGCCGAGATCGACGCCGCGATGGATGCGCTCGGTCTCGACGAGGCGTTCGTCCTGCCCGCGATCCCGGAGATCGGCCGCACGACACAGCAAGGCCGGCAGATGATCGGCGGCGTTCCCGTTCACGAGACCGCCTTCGCGCGCGACCCGCACCACCCGATCCGCGACGCAAGCGTGTCGGCCGCGCTCCAGGCGACGAGCCGTCGAGCCGCCGCCGTGCTCGACCTCTCGGCGATCCGCGCCGATCTCGCGACCGCGATCGCCCGCGAGCGGGACGCGGGGGCCGCGATGTTCGTCTGCGACGCCGAGACGGACGCCGACCTCGAGCGCGCCGTCCGCGCGCTGCTGCTGCGGCGCCGCCCCTTGCTCCTCGTCGGCTCGACGGGCCTCGCGCGCGCGCTCCGGCGCGTCCTCGGGACCGAGCAGCCGATGTCGCGCTTCCCGATGACGACCCCGCCGGCCGTCGCCGGCGCGGGCGTTCTGGTCGTCCTCGGCAGCGCGCATCCGACGGCACGCGGGCAACTCGACCGCGCGACCGCGCGCGGGCTCACGCGCGCCATCGAGGTCGCGGATCCGACCGGGGCGGAAGCCGCGGGTGCGGCCGCGGCGCGCGTTCTCCGCGCCGGCGGCGTGGCGACGCTCGCCCCGCCGCTCGCGCCGGCGCCGGACGGCAGCGCCGCCGTCTTGACGGCGCTCCGTCGGGCGGCACTGACGGCGCTCGCGCGCGCGCGTCCGAGCGGGCTCCTGCTCGTCGGCGGGGAGACCGCGTACCACGTGCTCGAAGGGCTCGGGCTTCCCGGCCTCTCCCTCGACGCCCGGCTCGCGCCCCTCGTCGTCCGCGCGCGGCTCATGTCCGGCGCGTACGCCGGGCTCACCGTGGTGACGAAGGGCGGCTCGACGGGCGCACCCGACCTGCTGACACACGTCGTCCGGCAACTCGCACGCGGAACGGTCTGATGGAGGTCGCGAGCGGACGCGTCGTGACGCTCGAATACACCGTCCGCCTCGCGAGCGGCGCGCTCGTCGACTCGACGGGCGGTTGTGGTCCGATCGCGATCCTCCACGGTGGCGGGCAGCTCTTCCCTGCCATCGAGGAGCGACTCGCCGGGATGCAACCGGGGGAGACGCGCGAGCTCCGCATCCCGTCGGAGGAAGCGTACGGTGCGAGCCGACCGGAGCTCGTGCGGACGCTGCCGCGCGACCGGCTGCCGCCCGACCTGCCGCTCGAGGTCGGCACCGAGTACCGGCTGAAGACGCCCGAGGGGAAGGCGCTCCGCTTCCGCGTCGTCGAGGTCGGCGAGCGCGAGATCCGCGCCGACTTCAATCGTCGTGAGGCCGGGCAGGAGCTCGTCGCGACGGTGACGGTGGTCGACGTGCGGGCGGCGACGCCGGCGGAGACGCGTCGCGGCCGCGTCTGATCGCGGGGGATGGGGAGCGGGGTGTGGGCGCAGAGGGGCGGAGGCCTGCCCGCTGCTGGAGCGGTGCGAGGATCCGGAAGCCGGTCCGGCCGGCGGCGGCGAGCGGCTTCCCCCATTCGCCGATCTTCATCGTGCGGACGGTGGCGAACGCGGCGTCCTCGTAGCGGGCGTCGCCGGTCAGGGTCGCGAGGTAGCCGAGCGGCAGCGAGTACCGCGCGTCTGGCCAGCGGTCCGGCGTGGCGACGAGGGTGTTCGCGTACGCGACGAGCCAGCGTCGCACGCGATCGTCCCCCGTGGCCGCGTGAACGTAGGCGAGCCCGTCGGCGAGGATCCCCATCTTCCAGTCGCCGGCGGCCGGCGTCGGCCGGAAGGTGTCGATCGCCGCCGACGCGAACTCGCGCGCGGCGTCGAGATAGCGGCGCTCGCCGGTCGCGTCGTAGACGGCGACGAGCGCGATCATCGGCCAGCCGAACTGGCGCGGGTTCCGCGCGCGCTCGACCCGCCGCCCGATCGCATCGGCGATCCCGCGCGCCGCGGCGAGCGCGCGCGCGTCGCCGGTGAAGCGCCAGTAGCTGACGAGACCTTCGGTCCAGGTGTGGCCGAGGTCGACCGTCTCCTTCGATTCGAACGCGAAGTGGAGCGCCTTGTGTGGGTGGTTCATCCCGACCCAGTCCGGGTGACCGGGCGCGTGGTGGATGACGTCGACGTCCCGGTAGTGACGGGCGGCAGGCCCGAGGCCGTCGAGGAACATGCGGCTCTCGGTCGCCGCCCACGCGAGCGCGAGCACCTGTGGCAGATCGTACTCGAGGTTCCCCCAGCCGTCACAGCCGCGCGTGTTGTCGCGATAGCCGGGAAACTGCCAGTCGCCCCAGTTGAGCGCGCCGTACAGACCGACGCGTGGATGCTCCGTCTTCCGCTCGCTGCACGGCACGGGTGGGCCGTCGTCCCAGCGCTCCGTCCGGACGCGCTCCCGGTAGCGGCCGAAGGCGCTCGCGAGTCGGCCGAGGAAGTCGTGCGCGCCCGGCGCGTCGCGATCGAGCGCCTGCGGCAGCGCGCCGCTCGCGACGATCGCCGACGACGGCGGCAGCGCCACGAGCGGCGCGGCGAGCGCCGCCGCGAGGTCGGCCGGCGGAGTCGCGTGCGCGGCCGGCTCGAGCGCGATCCAGAGCTCGTGGGTCTTCGCCGCGCCGGTCCCGAACGCTACCGGATCGTCCTTCCCGGCGAACAGATCGAGGCTCACGCGATCCCGCGCGATCCCGATCGCCTTCGGGTACTCCTGCCAGAAGTACGGCGTGGCGATCGTCAGCGCGCGTCCGTCGGTCGTCGCACGCACCCAGCCGTCGGCGTGCTGACCGGCCGGCTCGCCGTCGAGCTCCGCCGGCGCCGCCGAGGCGTGCACCAGCTCGTGCGTTCCCTCGAGCGATTGACTGCCGCCGTCGATGCCGACCTCCGCTTTCGCGACAGGTGCCGGCACCGTGAAGGCGAGCGACCGGATGCGCGCGTAGTGCGCGTCGGCGAGGTTCGTCAGCGTGTGCTCGAGGCGCACGAAGGGCTGCCCGGCGAACCCGGCGACCCGCGTCTCGAACGCGAGGCCTTGCGGATACCGGCCGCGGATCACCACTTCGGTTCGGACCTCGCCGTCGGTCTCGACCTCGACCCGCTCGACCACCGGGGTGCCGGCGGGGGCGCCGTCGATCACGAGCGCCGGCAAGCGGACCGTCAGCGGCGCGCGGCCGTCGACCGCGAGCTCGAGCGACGGATCGCGCGCGCCGACGGTGACGCGGACGACGCCGGTGTCGAGCGTGCGGCCGCCGCCGGGCGCGGCACCGCGGCGAAGCCGCGGACGCGACCCGGCCTCCGGGTGTCCGTCGCGGAGCGTGTAGGTCGCGACCGCGTGCGCCGGGACGTCGGCGAGGAAATCGACGAGCAGCCAGCGCGCGCTCCCGTCGGGCCAGCGCTCGAGGACGCGGAGCTGCGCGGGCGTCGGCCGTCCCGTCGGGGACGCGAGGACGAGCCCGTCGATCCCGCGCACGCGACCGCGCGGCAACGGCACGCTCGCCGTCGCCGGCCAGGCGTGCCGCGCGACGCCCGCCGCCTCGTCGACGACGAGCGGGATGGCGACGCGCGTGGGGGCCGCCGCGGCCGAAGCGGCGACGGCGACGAGGAGGCTTACGAGACGCGGAAGCACGGACGGTAACCGGTCCCTGGGTAACATCGGCTCCCGGGAGCGGCAAACGTCGTCGGCGCTGCTTGCGACTCGTCCGGCCTGTCGCATAGAGTCGAGCACGTGAGCGAGCGAAAACTGTATCTGGTCACCGGGGGCGCCGGCTTCATCGGCTCGAACATCACCGAGGCACTCGTGCGGCGCGGCGATCGCGTCCGGGTGCTCGACGACTTCTCGACCGGGCGACGCGAGAACCTCGCGGGCCTTGCCGGCGTCGAGGTGGTCGAGGGCGATCTCCGCGATCCCCGCGCCGTCAGCCGGGCGGTCGCCGGCGTCGAGGGTGTGTTCCACCAGGCCGCGCTCCGCTCGGTCCCGCGGTCCGTCGACGATCCGCTGAGCAGCAACGAGGTGAACGTCACCGGCACCCTCGTCCTCCTGCTCGCGTGCCGCGAGGCGAAGGTGCGGCGGGTCGTCTACGCGTCGTCGTCGTCGGTCTACGGCGACGATCCGACGCTGCCGAAGGTCGAGACGCTGCCGACCGCGCCGATCTCGCCGTACGCCGTCTCCAAGCTCGCCGCCGAGCACTACTGCGTGACGTTCGCGAAGCTCTGGAACCTGGAGACCGTGAGCCTCCGCTACTTCAACGTCTTCGGGCCGCGGCAGAACCCGGAGTCGAAGTACTCGGCCGTCATCCCGCGCTTCCTGGCGCAGGCGCTCGCCGGCGAGCCGCTCGAGGTCCACGGCGACGGCGAGCAGTCGCGCGACTTCACGTACATCGACAACGTCGTGCAGGGGAACCTCCGCGCGATGGAGACGCCCGGCGTGTCCGGGCAGGTCTTCAACATCGCGTGCGGGACGCGTCACTCGCTGCTCGCGATCGCGGACGCGATCGGGGCTTTCCTCGGGCGGAAGCTCGAGCGCCGTCACGTCGCCACGCGTGCCGGCGACGTCCGGAACACGCTCGCCGACATCGCAAAGGCGGAGCGGCTCCTCGGCTACAAGCCGGCGGTCGACTTCGCGAGCGGCATGCGGCGGACGTGCGAGTACTTCGTCGCGCGTTTCGCGAAGCCCGGTCGCGAAGAAGCGCGCCCGGCGCAGTAGCGCGGCGTCGTCGCTAGCGTTCGGCGTCCACGTCCGGCTTCGAGGCGGGCGTCGACTCGGGGCCGCCGACCGGCAGCTCGACGGTGATCGCGCTGCCCGTCCCCGCGCTGCTCCGCGCCGCGACGCGGCCGCCGAGCGCCTCCGTGAAGCACCGGACGATGTAGAGCCCGAACCCCGTGCCGCGACCCGGCCCGGCGCGGAACGGCTCGAACAGGTGCGGGAGGACGTCCGCCGGGATCCCCGGCCCGTGGTCGCGGACGGTCAGGCGCACCGTGTCCCGTCCCGGCGCGAGCGCGACGTCGATCTCGACCGCGCGTCCCTCGCCGTGCTTCAGCGCATTGTCGACGAGGTTCTGGAGTATCTCCTTCACCTTCACGCGGTCGGTGCGGAGGACCGGGAGATCCGTCGGCACGTTGCACGTGAGCACGCCGTCGCGGGCCGCCGCGGCGAACGTCCCCGCCAGCATCGTCCGCAGCAGGTCGGCGAGCGAGAACTCGTCGCGCCGGATCGGGAGGCGGCCGCTCTCGAGCCGCGCGACGTCGAGTGTCGCGCCTAGGAGGTCGACGAGCTCGACGGCCTGGCGCGCGAGCGTGTCGGCGATCGTTTGCTGCTCCGGGACGAGGGTCCCGAAGGCGCCTTCGCCGAGGAGCGTCGCGTACCCGACGAGTGCATTCAAGGGCGTCCGCAGGTCGTGGGCCATCGTCGCGAGCGCGTCGCCGCGGAGTCGCGCGACGGCGGTGAGACGCTCCCACTGCCGCGCGTTGTCGAGCGCGACGCCCGCCAGCTCCGCGAGCGCGCGCGCGAGCCGGACGTCGTCGTCGGCGGGGACCGCCTCCCGGGCGGTGATCACGTGCAGCGCGCCGGCGAGGACGTGGCCGCGGAACGGCAAGAGGAACGTCCGGAGCGCCGCGCCGGCGAAGTCGTCGTCGACCACGACGGGGCGAGCACCCGCGAACGCCGACTCGAGCGGGGCGACGCGGATCGAGACGCCGTCGTAGCGCGCGGCGTAGTCACGCGGCACGCCGTACGTCGCGAGCACGCGATACACACCGCCGTCGACTACGCCGACCGCGGCGCCGGCGACGCCGAGGAAGACCGTGACCGCCTGGGCGAGACGATCGGAAAGCGTTGCGGGATCGCCGGCGGCGACGAGGACGTCGTGCTCGAGCGCCAGGAACTGCTCGAGCCGGATGGCGTCGAACGGACTTCCGCCTGCAGCCGCTTCTTCCCTGCGGAGGCGGTTTTCTTGTTGCCTCACCGGTGGGCTGGGATGTAGACCTCCGTGTCGCCGGCCGTCAATACGGCCGTGGCCATGCGGGACGGAGGGGGCATGACGGGCGACATCCGTCGAGAGGCCGAGGAGCTGGTTCGGTACTACAGCGAGCTCGTGCGCCGCCTCGCCCAGAGCGGCGTCCGGGACATTGCGGAGCTGCTCGCCCTCTACGAGCAGATCCGCCGCGCCGTCGACGCGATCGGGATCCAGGAGCTCGGGTGGGTGGCGGAGCAGACGCAAGGCCTGATCGACCGCCTGGTGCGGATGGATTCGGACCTCCAGTCGCTCCGGCAGCTCAAGGCGAGCCTCTCGCCCTCGCTCGAGCTCCGGCCCGCCGACGGCGCCGGAAAGTCCGCACGATAGTCGTGCACCTCTGCAAGAGCCGTGCATCGACGTCGCCGGGCGAGCGCGCCAGATCCGCCGGCTCGGGGCACGAGGTTTGCTCCCTCCCCGCTGGGGGAAAATGACCGGCGCAGGCAGGTATCGCATCGCCTACGTGATCGGTGAGCTCGGCAAGGGGGGCGCCGAGTACCAGCTGCACGAGCTCCTCCGCCATCTCGATCGCACGCTCTTCGAGCCGGTCGTGATTGCGCTGAACGAAGGCGGCTACTGGTCCGATCCGATCCGCCGCCTCGGCGTCCGCGTCGAGGAGCTGCCGCGGCGGAGCTCCGCGGACGTCTCGCGTCTCGGACGGCTCCGCGCGGCGCTCCGGAAGTTCGAGCCGCACGTCCTGCACACGCTGCTCTGGTCGGCCAACTCGTACGGTCGCGTGGCGGCGCTCGGGCTCGGGATCCCGGTCGTGATCGCGGCCGAGCGGAACGCGATCCGCCGCGCGGCGTGGCAGGTCGCGGTCGAACGGCTGCTCGCCCGCGCGACCGACGCCTACCTCGTCAATTGCGACGCGATCGCCGCGATGCTGTCGGAGCGCGAGCGCATCGCGCGCGAGAAGATCCAGGTGATCCCGAACGGGATCGATCTCCGGCGCCTGCCGACGTTCTCGCTCGACCGGCGCGCCGCGCGCGCTGCCGCGGGCTTCGATCCGGATCGGCGCTTGATCGCGCAGGTGGGACGGCTGAGCGCGCAGAAGGACTACGCGACCTTCCTCCGCGCCGCCGCCATGGTGGCGACCGAGTACCCGACCGTCGACTTCCTGGTCGTCGGCGAGGGTGAGGACCGCCCGACGCTCGAAGCGCTGGCCGCGCGCCTCGGGCTCGGCGGCCGCGTCCGCTTCACCGGGCTCCGCCACGACGTGCCCGCGCTCCTCGCCGCCGTCGACGTGCTGACGCTCACCTCGACCTACGAGGGATTCCCGAACGTCCTCCTCGAGGCGGCGGCGATGGGCGCGGTCGCGATCGCGAGCGACGTCGGCGGCTGTCGCGAGCTCGTCCTGTCGCAGGAGACGGGACTCCTCGTCCCGGCCCGTGCGCCGGCGGCGGTCGCGGCGGCGCTCCGCCGCGTGCTGCACGACGGGTCGCTCGCGCGCCGCCTCGCGCTCGCCGCGCGGCGCCGCGTCGAGGCCGAGTTCGCCGTCGAGCGGATGGCGGAACGGACGAGCGCGGCGTATCTGGATCTGCTCCGCGCCCACGCCGCCCCGCGAAGCGTCGCAGCGGCGTGAGCGCCGGCGCACGGATGCGCATCGCGTACGTCATCCCCGTCTATCCACCCGTGCCGTCGCAGCCGTTCGTCGTGAACGAGATGGTCGAGGTGCAGGACGCGGGCCACGAGGTCTTCCTCCTCCCGCTCTATCCCGCGCCGCCGTCTCCGGTTCGCCACGGCACGTTCGAGCGGTTCCGGCCGGCGGCTGTATTCGCCCCCGCTCTCTGCAATGCGCGGATCTTCTGGCAGGCGGTGCGCACCGCCGTTGCGCGGCCGCTCCGCGTCCTGACGACGCTCGCCGGCATTCATCGCGCTGCGGGGGGAAACTTCTACGCGCAGGCGCGGCTCCTCGCGATCACGCCGAAGGCGCTCGCCGCCGCCGGCTGGCTCCGTCGAAACGGGATCGGCCGCATCCACGCCCATTTCGCAAATCAGACGGCGGACTGCGCCGCGATCGCGGGTCGCGTCGCGGATGTGCCGTTCTCGTTCACGGCGCACGCGTACGACATCTACTCGCGCGCGCCGCGGCTCCGGAACGAGACCCTCGGGTGGAAGCTCGAACGCGCGGCGCAGGCGTTCGCGGTGAGCGAATTCGCCGCTGCACGGCTCCGGGCCGCGACCACGCGGGAGGCGTCGGGGCGCGTCCACACCGCGTACGTCGGCATCCCGATGGATCTCTTTCGCGTCGCGCCACCGCCACCTCACGACGGGGCGCTACGCCTCCTCGCCGTCGCCCGGCTCCAGGAGAAGAAGGGACTCGACACGCTCGTCGACGCGTGCGCGCTGCTCCGCGCTCGCGGCGTTCCCGTCGTCCTCCGCGTCTACGGCGACGGGCCGTGTCGCGACGCGCTCGCGGCGCAGGTGGTGCGGCTCGCGCTCGAGGACACCGTCGTCCTCGGTGGGACCGTGCCGCAGGAAGAGGTCGCGCGCGAGATGCGCGCGTGCCACGTCGTCGTCCTCCCGTGCCGCCAGGACCGCACCGGCGACATGGACGGCATCCCGACCGTCTTCATGGAGGCGATGGCGACCGGACGACCGGTCGTCAGCTGTCCGGTGTCGGGCATCCCGGAGCTCGTCCGGGACGGCGAGACGGGACTTCTCGTGCCGTCGGACGATCCCGCGACGCTCGCTGCGGCGATCGAGCGCCTGGCCGCCGACGACGAGCTCCGGGTGAGCCTCGGGCGTCAGGGGCGGACGCTCGTCGAGCGTCAGCACGATCAGCGGCGAAACGCGCGACGTCTGCTCGAAGTCATGGGTGCCGCGCCGCCCGACGCGGCGCCGGCGTTCGTGCCCGGCGCCGCGTCGGTCGCGGCGCGACGTTCCTGAGCGCCTCGCGCCGGCTGAGCGGGCTCAGGCGGGCGTCGTTCGCGCGGACCCAGCGCACGACCTCGGACGGGTCGGTCTTCGCGAACTCGCGGAGCGCCCACCCGATCGCTTTCCGGAGGAAGAACTCCGGGGACCCGAGCGACGGCGCGATGCAGTCGTAGAGCAGGGGGCGATCGGTGTCCCGCTTGAATGCGAGCTGACACAGGATCGCGCTCCGGCGCTTCCAGAGGTCGGCGGAGCGGCTCCAGGCCCGCATCGTCCGCGCCATCGGGCGCGGATGGCGCCGGAGGAGCGGCCCGAGCCGATGCACGGCGATCTCGTCGACGTAGTCCCACCATGCGCCGGTGACGATCATCTCCTCGTACATCGGGAGGGCGTCGAGCGCCTGGAAGGAAGCGGCACGGCGGTCGCCGGAGAGCGTGATCGCGGCATAGCGCTCCTCGCGGTAGCGTGCTCCTCGCCACACGGCGAGGACGGACCGCCGCCAGGCGGCGGCCGTCGGGAGATCGTAGGCTGCGAAGACGTCCCTCGAGACCGCCCGCATCCGCGGCACCGGCACGCCGAGGTACGGCATGGCCGACTTCATGTACGCCTGCATCGCGGCGGCCTTCGCTGGATCGGCGGCGCGTCGGAGCGCGGTGCGAAGCGCGGTGAGCAAGGGTATGCTCATAGAGGCGTCCCGACGCACGAGGTCGGCGCGCCCGGTTTCTATGCACGACGTCTCGCCCAGGCAACCGCCGGCGCACCGCGGCTCGCCGTTCGCGCTCGCACGGATCCGCCGGATTCTCGGTCGCGCGATCCGGCTCCGCTGTCCCCGCTGCGGCCGCTCACGGCTCTACGCCGGGTACTTCGCGATGCACGAGCGGTGCGGGGAATGCGGGCTCCGCTACGAGCGCGAGCAGGGGTACTTCGTCGGGGCGATCTACGTGAACTACGCGTTCACGATCGCGGTCGTTGTCGCCACGGTCCTCGGCCTCGATGTGTCGATCGGTCTCACGCTCGCCCAGCAGCTCGTCCTCGGCGTCGCGCTCTGCGTGCTGGTGCCGCTGGCGTTCTTCCGCTATTCCCGGAGCCTCTGGCTCGGAGTGGACTATCTCGTGACGCTCGCGGACGAGCGGACGTCGAACCGTCGTCGGAGTTGAGCGACGCGGCGGTCCGCGTCGAGCACTTGCGCCACCGCTACGGCGAGCGGGTCGCGCTCGACGACGTCTCGTTCGAAGTCGCGCCCGGCGAGCTCTTCGGGCTCCTCGGCCCGAACGGCGGCGGGAAGAGCACGCTGTTCAAGATCCTCTCGACGCTCGTCCCCGCCGAGGCGGGCGAGGCCCACGTGCTGGGACACGACGTCCGTCGCGAGCCCGCGGCCGTCCGCCGGCGGCTCGGGGTCGTTTTCCAGCACCCGAGCGTCGACGCGGTGCTCACGGTCGACGAGAACCTCGCCCATCACGGGCGTCTCTACGGCCTCGGCGGCGAGCGCCTCCGCGCCGCGATCGACACGGTTACGGCGCGTCTGGCGCTGGTCGAGCGACGCGGCGACCGGGTCGGCACGTTGTCCGGCGGTCTCAAGCGGCGGGTCGAGCTCGCGAAGGCGCTCCTCGTCGGCGCCGAGGTGCTGCTCCTCGACGAGCCGACGACGGGGCTCGATCCCGGCGCCCGTCGCGACTTCCTAGTCTACCTCCGCGAGCTGCGCGCCGCCGAGCGGATCACCGCCGTGCTCACGACGCACGACATGGACGAGGCCGAGCTCTGCGACCGGGTGGCGATCCTCGACCGCGGTCGGGTCGTGGCGCTCGGAACACCAGCGGCGCTCCGGGCCGAAGTCGGCGGCGACGTCGTGGTCGTCCGCACGGCGGCGCCCGAGGCGCTCCGCGACGGCGTGCGCCGGCGCTTCGGCCTCGACGGCACGCTGGTCGACGGCACGCTCCGTCTGGAGCGCGCCCGCGGTCACGAGCTCGTGCGTGACCTCATCGAGGCGTTCCGCGACGACGTCGACGCCGTCACGTACGGGAAGCCGACGCTCGAGGATCTGTTCGTGCGGCTCACCGGTCACCGGCTCTCGGAGCCGCAGGGCTGATGCGCGCGGCGGCGACGCTCTGGCAGCGCGAGGTGCTGCGCTTCGTCCGGCAGCGGAGCCGGCTCGTCGGCGCGCTCCTGCAGCCGGTCGTCTTCTGGCTGCTGCTGGGCGGCGGTTTGTCCGCGTCGTTCCGGCCGCCCGGGGCGCCGGCGGGTGCGAGCTACCTCGGCTACCTGTACCCGGGGATACTGACGCTCGTTCTCCTCTTCACCGCGATCTTCGCGACGATCGCGACCGTCGAGGATCGGCACACCGGTTTTCTCCAGGGCGTCCTCGTCGCGCCGGTCAGCCGGACGTCGATCGTCCTCGGTCAGGCGCTCGGCGCCACGACGCTCGCCGCGGGGCAGGGCGTCGTGTTCCTGGCGCTCGCCCCGCTGGCGGGCGTCGCGCTCGCGCCGGCGCGCGTGCTCGCCGCGATCGTCGTCATGATTCTGGTCGCCTTCGGGCTCGTGAACCTGGGGCTCTTGATCGCGTGGCGGATGGAGTCGACGCAGGGCTTCCACGCGATCATGAACCTGCTGCTGATTCCGCTCTGGCTGCTCTCGGGCGCGTTCTTCCCGCCCACCGGCGTGGCGGCGCCGCTCGCGTGGCTCATGCGGATCGATCCGCTGACCTACGGGCTCGCCGCGCTCCGCGCCTGCCTCGATCCGGCCGCAGCCGGGCTCCCGCCGCTCGCGCTCTCGCTCGGTGTCGCGGTCGTCTTCGGGGCCGTCGCCTGCGCGGCGACCGTCGCGACGGCGCGTCGCGTGTCGCTCGCGTAGCCGGCCGGGTAGAGCCGGTAGAGCATCACGTAGATCACGACGCCGGTCACCGACACGTAGAACCATGTCGGCAGCGTCCAGCGCGCGAGCCGCGCGTGGCTCGTGAAGCGGGCGCGGGCGGCGAGCGTCAACGTCGCGATCGCGAGCGGCGGGATGAGCGCGGCCAGCACGGTGTGCGTCCCGAGGATCGCGAAGTAGACGGGACGTACCCAGCCCTGACCGGGGAAGCGCGTCGTGCCGGCCTGCAGGTGGTACGTCAGGTACGACGCCAGGAACACGACCGAGGTCACGAACGCCGCGACCATGCACGCGCGGTGGAGACGGATCCGTCGCCGGCGGATCGCGACGAAACCGACGGCCAGCAGCACCGCGCACGTACCGTTCAGGACGGCGTTCAGCGCGGGAAGCGCGGCGAGCGGGATCATCCGGCGCGTCCGTCCCGGAGCGCGGTCGCATCGCGCGCGAGCCGCGTCACGTCGTCGGGATCGGTGCCGTGGTAGTAGCCGCGGATACGAAGCATCCGGTCGACGAGCACGAACCGGTCGCTGTGCGTGATCGGCGACGTCGGCGGTCCGTCGTCCGCCCAGGCGACCTTGAACCCGTCGCGGAGCAAGCTCGCGACGGCGGCACGATCACCCGTGACGAAGAGCCATCCGTCGCGGGCGCCGGCGCGCGTCGCGTAGTCGCGGAGGACGTCCGGCGTGTCGTGGACGGGATCGACGCTGATCGAGACGAGCCGAATCGGGTCGCCGGCGGGCGCGAGCTGCTTTGCGAGGCCGGCCATGCGCGCGGTCAGCGCGGGGCAGAAGTCGGGGCAGCGGGTGAAGATGAAGTCCACGATCCAGACGTGGCCCGCGAGATCGTCGTTGGTGAGCGGTCGCCCGGTGCGCTCCGTCAGGGCGAACGTGGGGACGTTGCCGAGCACCGGCAGCGGCGACGGACGGCGAACGAGCCAAACGGCGAGCGCCGCCAGGACGACGAGGCCCGTCGCGACGCCGAGTGTCCGCGCGTCAGTGGCGCGCTTCTTCGGCGACGGGAGGGCTAGGGGTTGCGTGAGTGAGGGCACGGGTGATCGCCCCCAGGTCGGGGAGAAGCGCGAAGATGAGGAGCACGCACAGCACCGCAGGGGTCACGGCGATGTAGGTGAGCGTCCGCTTCTCGACCGAGAGGTGCATGTAATAGAGCGCCACGAGCGCCGCCTTGGTCGCGGCGAGGACCACGAGCATCCCGCCGATGACGACGTGCGGGATCGGCATGTAGATCACGCCGAGCTCGAGCGCCGTCAGGACGGTGAGCCACGCGAAGACCTGCAGGTAGCGGCGCTGCTCGTGGGCCAGCTGTTCGGCAGTGTGCACGGCCATGATTCGTCCTTCCTACAGGAGATACACGAAGGTGAAGACGAGAATCCAGATGAGGTCGACGAAGTGCCAGTAGAGCGCGGCGATCTCGACCTCGCTGTTGTCGTGGGCGTTGTACACGCCCTTCGGGCCCGCGAGCGCGGTCGCGACCAGGTAGACGAGCCCGCCCGCGAGGGCGGCAACCACGATCGCGACGATCGCCGACAGCGTCGCCGAGGTCACCGCGATCGTCACCAGTGCCCCCACGACACCGACGAGCGCGACGATGATCGCGCCCGACACTCCGCGCGCGGCTCGGCCGAGGACGGCGCTCAGGTACGTCACGCCGCCGAACACGTGGCAGCCGTGGAACCCGGTCAGGATGAAGAACGTCGCGCCGAAGTTGTTCTTCGTGATCGACTGTCCCTCGTGGTAGATGAGCTTCGTCCACTCGAACGACTGGAGGCCGAGGAACATCGTGCCGCCCATGACGGTCAGCACGAGGAACTTCCGCAGCCCCGCGTGGTCGCCTTGGCGGATGGCGGCGAGCGCCTCGACCATCGTCACGCTGCTGCAGATCAAGAGGAACGTCATCAGCGCGGTCAGCTGGATGCCGAGGACGCTCGACGGCCGCGGCCACGTCGGATCGCCGTAGCGCAGCGCGCCGTAGCCGGCGAGGAGGCCCCCGAAGCTCATGGCGTCGGCGGCGAGGAAGATCCACATGCCGAGCTTCCCCCAGCTCTCGGGGGTGAGGGGCGACTCGGCCGGCTCGAGCAGATCGTGGTCGGCGACGGCGGCGTGGCTCACGCGATGTCTCCTTCGGTCGGCCGCGCCCGGACGAAGCGGCGCAGCCGCCGCGCCCTCCCGGCGAGGTCGATGATCGACGCCCGGTCGCGGCGAGGCCCGCGCCGGTACGTGTAGAAGAGATACCCTCCGACCACGCCGACGATCGTGTACGGCGCGGCCATGAGGAAGAGGATGCTCCAGCTGAACGCCCGCTGGACGGGATCGTTCTGCCCGAACGAGCTCGAGCACATGGCGCACGACTGCGCGAGCGCGGTGCCGGCCTGCCCCGCGAGGGCCGTCGCGACGACGGCGAGACGTACGAGCGATGTCCGGATGCGCGTCATCAGTAGAGGTACACCAGCGGGAACAGCACGAGCCACAGCCCACACACGAAGTACCAGTAGAGGGCGCACATCTCCAGCGCGGCGTGGCGGGTCGCGCGGAACGCGCCGCGACGGGCGAGCGCGGTCGTGATCGCGAGCCACGTGACCGCGATCAGGACGTGCGCGCCGTGACACCCGATCAGCACGTAGAAGTTCGCGCCGTACATGCTGCTGCCGAGCGTGAGCCCGTGCTGCACGAGCCGGACCCACTCGGTGCCCTGGACGACGAGGAAGAGCACACCGAGGATCGTCGTCAGCGTCGCGGCGCGGACGAGCGTCACGCGATCGCCGCGACGGACGGCGCGGAGCGCGCGCGTCATCGACAGCGTGCTGCCGAGCAGGACGAGTGTGTTCACCGCGGTCATCGCCAGCGGCAACCGCGGCTGGTCGGGCGGCGGCCAGTCGTGCGCGGCGAGCCGGAACACGAGGTACGTCCCGATCAACCCCGCGAACAGCATCGACTCGGCCGCGATGACGATGATCATCGCGAGCCGGGTGTTGCTGACGGCCGGTGCGGGCTCGCTCACGGCGGGTCGCGGCACGGCGAGGGCACCCGCGTCGGCCATCACGAGGTGAGCTTGTCGAGCGCCATGACCCCGAGAAGGAGTGGCAGGTAGACGAGCGAGACGAACATCAGACGGCGCGCGGCGGGCGCGGAGCGCGAGCGAGCGAGGCCGATCGCGCTCCAGAGAAGGCTCATCCCGAGCAGCAACGCGACGAGGAAGTACACCCCGCCGGCGAGGCCGATGAGCGTCGGGAGGAGCGCGACGGGGACGAGCGCGAGCGAATTCGTCACGACGTGCGTGCCGGTGCTCGGGCCGTCGCGGTCGACGACCGGGAGGAGGCGGATGCCGGCGCGCGCGTAGTCCTCGCGATACATCCGCGCGATCGCGAGCGAGTGCGGGATCTGCCAGAGGAACATGATCGCGAAGAGGACCCACGGCTGGACGCCGAGGGCGCCGCGGGCGGCCGCCCATCCCGCGACCGGCGGGAGCGCGCCGGGCACGGCGCCGATCAGCGAGCAGAGCGAGGTGACGCGCTTCAGCGGCGTGTATATCCCGAGATAGGTGACGGCGATCCCCGCCGTGACGAGCGCCGTCGCCGCGCCGACGGCGCCCCAGAGCACCACGAGCCCACCCCCGACGAGCGCGACGCCGAGCGTGAGCGCCTCGTTCGGGAGAAGGCGTCCTTCGGGCAGCGGCCGGTGGCGCGTCCGTTCCATCCGCGCGTCGAGGTCGCGCTCCATGTACTGGTTCAGCGCGAGGGTGCCGCCGGCGGCGAGCGCCGTCCCCGCGAGCGTCCAGAGGAGCGGCGCGAGAAGCGGCGTCCCGGCCGAGCCGAGGTGGAAGCCGACGGCCGTCGTCAGGAGCACCATCGTGACGACGCGCGGTTTCGTGAGCGCGACGTAGTCCGCGAGCCGCCGGCGGACGAGGGCGGGCTGCCCGACCGCTACCGTCGGCGTCATGCGATCGCCTGTCGGCGCAGCTCGATGGACGCGACGGTCGCGGGGCGCGGGAGCGCGAGGCGTCGCGTCCGGAGCGCGAGCACGAGGCAGGTCGCGAGGAGCCCGGCGCCGACCACGAGGTGTGCCGTCGTCGGGACGATCGCCCGTCGCGACCAGATCGTCACGGCGCCGAGCGCGATCTGCGCGACGAGCAGGCCCACGGCGAGTACCGCGGGACGGCGGAGCCACGCGTCGCTTCCGTGACGCCGGAGCGTGACAGCCGCCATCGCCAACACGACGACTGCAACGACGAGCGCCCCTACGCGGTGCGCGAAGTGCACCGTGATGAGCGGCGTCACGAGCGGCGGAACGACACGGCCGAAGGCGAGCGGGAAGTCCGGGATCGCGAGGCCCGCGCCCATGTGTCGCATGAGCGCGCCGAGGACGATCTGGAGGAAGACGACGACGGTTGCCGCAGTGGCGAACGTCGCGAGCCCGGGGGACACGGTCCGGGCGCGGGGCGCCGTCCATCCGGGAGACGTCAGCACGGCGAGGGTGACCGTCAGGCAGAAGAACGCCTGCGCGAGGCACGCGTGCGTGACCGACACGGCGAGGGGCAGCTTGTAGAGGACGGTGACCCCGCCGAGCACGCCCTGGAGCACGACGGCGAAGAGCGCGCCGAGCCCGAGCACCCGGACGGACGCTCGCCGCTCCGCGACGACCGTCCAGACCGCGAGCACCACCGTGAGCGACCCGACGACGGTCGCCGCGAGCCGGTGGCCGTGCTCGAACAGCACGCCGCCGACCATCGGCGGGAAGACCATGCCGAACGACAGCGGCCAGTCCGGCACGGCGAGCCCGGAGCCGGTGCTCGTCACGAGCCCCCCGATGAAGAGGAGGACGCAGGTGGCGGCCGCCGTCGCGACCGCGAAGCGATGGAGCCCCGAAGGAGCGGCCTCGCCCATGCCTCAGTGTGCGGCCGCCGCCGCGGCGGATCCCTCGAGGCGCCGGGCCTGCGGGAGATAATCCTCGGGGACGAGCGGCGAGCTGTACTCGTACGGCCCGCGATAGACGGTCGGGAGCGGGCCGGGGAAGTTGCCGTGCGGCGGCGGGGAGGGCGCTTCCCATTCGAGCGTGTTCGCCTGCCACGGATTCTTGCTCGCGACCTTCCCGCCCCACATGCTCCACACGAAGTTGATCGCGAAGACGATCTGGCTGAAGCCGAGGATGAATGCGCCGATCGTGATGAACTCGTTGATCGGCTGGAGCGGCTTCAGGAAGTCGTACTGCGTCGGGTTGTAGATGCGACGCATGTGGCCGCCGATGCCGATGATGTGCATCGGGAAGAACGTCCAGTTGAAGCCGATGAGGGTGAGCGCGAAGTGGAGCTTCCCGAGTCCCTCGTTCATGAGGCGGCCGTACATCTTCGGGTACCAGAAGTAGATCGCGGCGAATGCACCGAAGATGCTGCCGCCGAACACCACGTAATGGATGTGGGCGACGATGTAGTAGGTGTCGTGGATGAAGATGTCGACCGGCGTCGACGCCATGTAGATGCCGGAGAGGCCGCCGATCACGAACATCGACACGAACCCGATCGCGAACAGCATCGGGGTCGTGAAGCGGATGTTGCCGCCCCAGAGCGTCCCGAGCCAGTTGAACGTCTTGATCGCCGACGGGACCGCGATGACCATGGTCGACATCATGAAGCTCGTGCCGAGCGCCGGGCTCATGCCGCTCTGGAACATGTGGTGGCCCCACACGATCCATGAGAGGAACGCGATCCCGATCATCGAGAATGCCATCGCGTGGTAGCCGAAGATCGGCTTCCGCGCGAAGACCGACAAGATGTCGGAGGCGATCCCCATCGCGGGGAGGATCAGGACGTAGACCTCGGGGTGGCCGAAGAACCAGAAGAGGTGCTGCCAGAGGAGCGGCTCGCCGCCGCCCGCCGGTGCGAAGAAGTGCGTGCCCGCCATGCGGTCGAAGAGCAGCATGCCGAGCGCCGAGGTGAGCACCGGGAGCGCGAGGAGGAGGAGCACAGCCGTGATGAACAGCGACCAGATGACGAGCGGCAGGCGGAACCACGTCATGCCCGGCGCGCGCATGTTGACGATCGTCGTGATGTAGTTGATCGACCCCATGAGCGAGGACACGCCGAGGACGATCAGGCTGATGCACCAGAGGTGCTGGCCCCACTCGACCCCGGTGTAGACGGGCACCGCGCTGAGCGGCGTGTACGACGTCCAGCCGGCGGCGGCCGGCCCGCCCGGCACGAAGAAGCTCGCGCCCATGATCACCGCCGCGACCGCGCCGACCCAGAACGACAGCATGTTGAGCAGCGGGAACGCCATGTCGCGCGCACCGATCATGAGCGGGATCAAGAAGTTCCCGAAGCACCCGACGAGGATCGGCATGACCGCGAAGAAGATCATCAGCGTCGCGTGCATCGTGAAGAACGCGTTGTACGTCTCGGGCGGGATGATGCCGCCGAACATCGTCGGCTCGGGCACCCAGCTCATCCCCGGCACGGGTGTCTCGGGCCAGGCGAGCTCCCAGCGGACGAGGAGCGCCAGGATACCGCCCATCATCAGGCCGAAGAGGCCGAGGGTCAGGAACTGCTTCCCGATCATCTTGTGATCGGTCGAGAAGATGTAGTGGCGGATGAACCCGACCTCGTGGTGGGCGCCCGCCGCGTGACGCGCTTCGACGTGGCTGATCGCTTCACTCATCGTCGTGGATCCTCACGGGCCCGTGGCGGGCGCCGGGGCCATCGGCCCCGTGTGGTTCTCCCGCGCCCAGGTCTCGTACTCGTCCTGCGGATGGACGAAGAGCCACCCGCGCATGCCGGAATGACCAAAGCCGCAGAGCTCGGCGCACGGGATCTCGTACTTTCCGGGCTTCGTCGCCTTGAACCAGGCGGGAATCGTGTGGCCGGGGACGAGGTCCTGCTTGAAGCGCAGGTTCGGGATGAAGAAGCTGTGGATGACGTCGCGCGACTTGAGCGCGAGCCGGACGGTCTTCCCGACGGGGACGTGGAGGTCGTTGTCCATCGTCACGTCGTCGTCGGTGCCGAGCTTCCCGTCAGGACCCGGGTACGCGATCTCCCAGTTGAACTGCTTCGCCGTGATCTGCACCTGCATGTCCGACGGCGGGATGCGCTGCTTGATGCTCGCCCAGAGGTTCCGGCTGACGAAGGCGAGGATCACGAGCAGCACCGCGGGCGCGATCGTCCACGCGATCTCGAGGGTCGTGTTGCCGTGCGTGTAAGTCGCGCGGCGGCCGTCCTTGTGGCGGTAGATCACGAGGAAGACGAGCAGCGTGATCTGGACCGCGAAGAAGGTCGCGCCGGTGACGTAGTAGATGAGGTAGAAGAGGCGGTCGATGTCTGGTCCGTACGTGGAGACGTCCTCGGGGAGCCAGCTCAGCATCGTGCCCTCATCGCGTTCCTATCCTCTCGCGAGCGCTGCTCGCGCGCGGTGCGCTCGCGTCTACGCCTGAATTTCTGGGCTCTTAGCGCGAAGGGACGGGGCGACGCAAGCGAGCGTCGTCGGTTGACACGTCGCGTCCCGCCCTGTACCCCTCGATTCGTGGCGGCGATCCGGCAGTTCCTCGACATCCTGCTGAAGCCCGACAACATTCCGATCGCCGGCATGCTCGTGCTCGTGCTCTTCTTCACCTGGGTCGCGTTCCGGCAGGCGCTGCGGAACGATCGCCTGATGGAGCAGGGACGTCACGACGAGGTGCTGAAGGAGATGCAGGAGTAGCCGATGCCGTTCACCATCGTCGCGGAGAACTGCACCGGGTGCACGGCGTGCGAGAAGCGGTGTCCGACGCACGCCATCAGCGGGGATCCGAAGAAGGCGTTCTTCATCGAGCCGACGCTCTGCATCGACTGCGGCGCCTGCGGGGTCATCTGCCCGGACGAGGCGATCCTCGACACGTACGGCAACGTGACGAAGGTCCTGAAGCGGCAGGAGCGGCCGATCGCGGTCGTCCACCCGGACAACTGCAACGGATGTGGCGTCTGCGTCGACGTGTGCCCCTTCGACTGCATCTATCCGTCAGACCAGAACCAGGCGACGTACCTCGGTAAGGTCGAGGTGAACGAGAAGACCTGCGTCGGCTGCAAGCTGTGCGAGGAAGTGTGCGGCTGGGAGGGCATCTACATCATGCCCGGGAAAGAGAAGCCCGCCTTCCTCGAGTCGCTCGGGTACGAGGCCGAAGAGGTCGCGTAGCAGAGCGCCCCGACCGTCGCCGTTCGACGGGCGGGTGCTTCGCGCGGTTTGCGCGTCCTGCGTCGCGGCGTTGGCAGCCGCACGCGCGATCGGGGCGGCTCGCCTCGCATCGTCTCGACTGGACGGACGGATCGCCGGCCCGGGACGAGCGCGCGACGTTGGCTCCGCGCTTGCTTCACTCCGCGACGCGCACGATGCGCGACGGAGGTGGGGCAATGGGCAACGGGGAACGCTCGAAGGTCGCCGCGGCTGTGGCGCTCCTTCTCTGGCTCGCGACGACGTCGAGCGCGTGGGCCGGTCGACGGACGGTCATCGTCCGGTCGGCGTCGCTGACGGCCGTCCCGGGCGGCTACGTCTCCTGCCGCGTCGACGCGCGCGGCACGGCGCCGATCGGCATCGTCGCCACGATCGTCGCCGCCGACGGCTCCGACGTGACCGAGTTCGGGTCGAGCTTCCGTTCCGCGCCGGCCGTCACGGCTGACGGGTTCTACTACGCCGAGGAGACGTCCGGTTCGCAGGCCGACACCGCGCGGTCGTGCCGCGCGAAGGTGACCGGCGCGCGCGGCCGGGACATCCATCTCTCCTTCGAGGCGTTCGGCGCGGACGGGACGCCGCTCGGGGCCGTCGAGAAACGGTGAGCGCGCGCGCTACCCGCAGATCTTGTTCAGCGGGTACTCGATGATCCCGACGGCGCCGGCGCGGAGCAGGCGCGGGATCAGGTCGCGCACGGTCGCTTCGGCGATCACGCTCTCGACGGCGAACCAGTCCGTCCCGAAGAGCGGCGACACCGTGGGCGCCGTGATCGCCGGCACGAGGCCGATCACCTCCTGGAGCTTCTCCTTCGGGACGTTCATCTTGAGCCCGACCTGCGCCTCGGCCCGGAGCGCGCCCGCGAGGAGGAGCGCCAGTTGCTCGATCTTCTCGCGCTTCCACGGAACGTCCCACGCGGCGCGGTTCGCGATCAGCTGCGGGACCGACTCGAAGAGGTCGCACACGATCCGGAGCCCGTGCGCGCGGATCGTGCTCCCGGTCTCGGTCACCTCGACGATCGCGTCGACGAGCCCTTCGGCGACCTTCGCCTCGGTCGCGCCCCACGAGAACTCGATCTGGACGTCGATCTTCCGCTCGGCGAACCACCGCCGCGTGTAGCCGACGAGCTCGGTCGCGATGCGCGCGCCGCGGAGGTCCTCCGGCTTCTGCACGGGCGAATCGCGTGCGACCACGAGGACCCACCGCGTCGGGCGGAGGCTCGTCTTCGAGTAGACGAGCTCCCGGGCGACCACGACGTCGGCGCCGTGCTCGAGCACCCAGTCGCGTCCGGTGATGCCGGCGTCGAGCGTCCCGCTCTCGACGTAGCGCGCCATCTCCTGCGCGCGGACGAGCAGGCAGCGGAGGGCCGGATCGTCGACCGACGGGAAGTAGCTCCGCGCGTCGGTGCTCACCTTCCAGCCCGAGCGCCGGAAGAGCTCGATGGTCGCGGCTTCGAGGCTGCCCTTCGGGATGCCGAGCTGGAGGACGTTCATGCCGAGGACGGCGGCTCGCGGCGCTCCGCGATGACGCGCCAGCCGTCGCGATCGGCCCGCCGGAAGAAGCAGCTTTCGTAGCCCTCGTGGCAGGCGACGCCGCCCTTCTGCTCGACCCGGAGGAGGATCGCGTCGGCGTCGCAGTCGACGAGGAGCTCCCGGACGTGCTGCACGTGGCCCGAGGTCTCGCCTTTCACCCAGAGCGCGTTCCGCGACGTGCTCCAGTAGGTCGCGAGCCCGCTCTCGAGCGTCCGCCGCCAGGCGGCTTCGTTCATGTACGCGATCATCAGGACCTTGCCCGTGTCGGCGTCCTGGGCGATCGCCGGCAGGAGGCCGCCGCGCTTCGCGAAGTCGGGCTCCGGCATGGGCGACTCCTACCATGCGACCCCCGGCATGGCGAGCAGCGACGGGCCACGATCGTGTGCTACAAGGTCGCATGAAGCTCGGCGAGATCGGACGCGCCCTCGGCTGCGAGGTGCGCGGCGACCGCGACGTCGACATCGTGGGCGTCGCCGCGATCGAGGACGCCGGGCCCGGCACGCTCACGTTCCTCGCCGACCGCCGCCTCGCCGCGAAGATCGCGACGACGCGCGCGGCGGCGGTCGTGCTGCCGCCCGACGCCGACGACGTAACACTGCCGTCGCTCCGCGCCGCGCACCCGTACGTCGCGTTCGTGGCGGCGCTGGAGCTCCTGCATCCGCCGACGCGCCGCACGCCGCAGGTCGACCCGACGGCCGTCGTTGCCGCGAGCGCGACCGTCGGGGCGGGCGCCGCGATCGGGCCGCACGTCGTCGTCGGCGAGCGAGCGCGGATCGGCCGCGACGCGACCCTCCACGCGAACGTCACGATCTACGACGACGTCGAGATCGGCGACCGGTTCACCGCGCACGCCGGCGTCGTGGTGCGCGAGGGCGTGCGGATCGGCGACCGCGTCGTTCTCCACGCGGGCGCGGTGATCGGCAGCGACGGCTTCGGGTACCTGCCGCTCCCCGACGGCATCCGGAAGATCCCGCAGATCGGCACGGTCGTGCTCGAGGACGACGTCGAGATCGGGGCCAACACGACGGTCGACCGCGCCGCGCTCGGCGAGACCGTCGTCGGTCGCGGGACGAAGATCGACAACCTCGTCATGGTCGCCCACGGCTGTCGCATCGGCCCGCGCACGCTAGTCGCGGCGCAGGTCGGACTCTCCGGCGGCACGACCGTCGGCGCCGGCGTCATGATGGGCGGGCAGGTCGGCACGGCCGGTCACCAGACGATCGGTGACGGGGCGCAGATCGCCGCCAAGTCCGGGATCCACGGCGACGTCCCCGCGGGGGCGGTGTACGGCGGATATCCGGCGATCGATATCCGGTTGTGGCGGCGCGTGAGCGCGGTTTTGCTGCGCCTTCCCGAGATCGCGCGCCGTCTCCGACGCGTCGAACGCGCCGTCGGCCTCGACCGCCGCGACGAGGCCGGCGAAGAATGAGTGCGGTCGCGCCCGACCGTTTGACGCCTCCGATGGCGATGGCTAGGTTGTTTGCCCTTCCTGGTGGTTCCATGCGGATTCGCGTCGAGGACATCAAGGCGTCGCCGAAGACGCTCCGCTACACGGAGGACGTCGACGATCTGAACGCCCGCCTCGGCAGCGGCGTGCGCGACTATCACCTCGAGCGCGGCCCGGACGTCACCGTCGATTACTATCGCTCGGGGCTGGACATCTTCTTCCACGGCTCGCTCGGCGGTGAGGTCGTCGGGACATGCGCGCGCTGCCTCGAGGACTACGCGTTCGCGCTCGATCATCCGTTCGTCTTCGTGCTGACGCCCCGGGCGGCCGCGACCGACGACTCCGCGCAGCTCCGCGCCGACGACCTCGCCCTCAGTTACTACGAGGGCGACGAGATCGATCTGACGCCGCTCGTCCACGAGCAGCTGATCCTCGCGCTGCCCACCCGGCCGCTCTGCGGCGAGGCCTGCCGGGGCCTCTGTCCGCGCTGCGGCGCGAACCTGAACGACGGGGCCTGCGGCTGTCCGCCGGCGCCCGCCGACCCTCGCCTCGCAGTGCTCCATGCGCTGCGCGGGAAGTGACCCGGCGCGGAGGAGGATTTCGAGATGGCCGTACCGAAGCGCCGGACGTCGGCGACGAAGCGAGACAAACGGCGAGCCCACGACGCCCTGACCGCGCCGCACGTCATCGCGTGTCCGCAATGCGGCGAGCCGACGCTGCGCCATCGCGCGTGCCCGCATTGCGGGACGTATCGCGGGCGCAAGGTCGTCGACACCGAGGAAGGCTGAGGCGAGCTCCGGAAGAGGCGAGCGATCGCGCCGCGCATGCGCCGGTCATCGCCGTATGTCTCTTCCCGGGTCAGGGCTCGCAGCGCGTCGGCATGGCGCGCGACCTGATCGACGCCTTTCCCGTCGCGCGACGAACGTTCGAGGAGGCCGACGCCGCGCTCGGCACGGCGCTGACCCGGCTGTGTCTCGAAGGCCCCGAGGAGATACTCCGCCTCACGGAGCACGCGCAGCCCGCGATCCTCACGGCGAGCGTCGCGACGTACCGCGTGCTCGCCGAGCCGGGGTTCCGTCCGGTCGCGATGGCGGGGCACAGCCTCGGGGAGTGGAGCGCGCTCGTCGCCGCCGGGGCGATCGGCCTCGCCGACGCGGTCGTCGCCGTCCGCGAGCGGGGTCGTCTGATGCAGGAGGCGGTGCCGCCCGGCGAAGGCGCGATGGCGGCAATCCTCGGGCTCGAGGCCGCCGACGTGGCGGTGCTCTGCGCCGAGGCCGCCGGCGGCGACGTCCTCGTGCCGGCCAATCTCAACGGCGCGGGACAGGTGGTCGTCGCGGGGCACGCCCGTGCCGTCGACCGGATCGTCGCCCTCGCCGGTGAGCGGCGCGCGCGCGCGCAGCGCCTCGCGGTGAGCGCGCCGTTCCACTGTGGGCTCATGGCGCCGGCGGCCGAGGGGCTCGCGCGTCATCTCGAGCGCGTGACCTTCCACGATCCGACCCTTCCGATCGTAACGAGCGTCGACGCCCGCCCGATCGCGGGGGCGCAGGAGATTCCCGAGCTGCTCGTCCGGCAGGTGACGGCGCCCGTCCGCTGGGAAGAGACCGTGAAGGCGCTCGCCGCGCTCGGGGCGACGGTCGCGCTCGAGACCGGACCGGGCCGGGTCCTGACGGGCCTCCTCCGCCGGAGCGTGCCGGAGGTGGCGGGGATCGCGGCCGGCGATACCGATGGGATCGCGCGGGCGCGGGAGGCGCTCGCCGGATGAGCGGTGAGCTCGACGGCCAGGTCGCGATCGTCACCGGCGGCTCGCGCGGGATCGGCCGCGCGATCGTGTGCCGCCTCGCCGGCGCGGGCGCGCGGGTCGTCGTCAACTATCTCGCGAACGGTGCCGCCGCCGAGGAGACGGTGCGGCTCGTCCGCGATGCGGGCGGCAGCGCGACGGCGCTCGCGTTCGACGTCGGCGACGAGGAGGCCGTCCGTCTCGCGATGCAAAACGTCGTTGAGCAGCACGGGCGGCTCGACGTCCTCGTCAACAACGCGGGGGTGTCCGCCGAGGGGCTCCTGCTGCGCCTCAAGGCCGAGGAGTGGGAGCGGGTCCTCCGGACGAACTTGACGGGCGTCTTCCACTGTACCAAAGCGGCCGTCCGTGCCATGGTCCGCGGCCGGTACGGGAGGATCGTCAACCTGACCTCGGTGGTGGGGGAGATGGGCAATGCCGGGCAGACGGCGTACGCGGCGGCGAAGGCGGGCGTCGTCGGCTTCACGAAGTCACTCGCGCGCGAAATCGCCTCGCGCGGCGTCACCGTGAACGCGGTCGCACCGGGGTTCGTCGAGACCGACATGACGGCGGCACTCAGCGAAGAGCAGAAGATCTTCTACACGAACGTGATTCCCGCCGGCCGCATCGCCACCCCCGACGAGGTGGCGGCCGCGGTCGGCTTCCTCGCTTCACCGGTCGCCGGCTACATCACGGGGCAGGTCCTGCACGTGAACGGCGGCCTCTACATGTAACGGCGCGCAGGCCAGGAGGAGCCGATGGCATCGACCGTGGAGCAGAAGGTGAAGGAGATCATCTGCGAGCAGCTCGGGGTGAGCGAGGAGGAGGTCACGCCGGAGGCGTCCTTCATCGAGGACCTGGGGGCGGATTCCCTCGACATCGTCGAGCTGGTGATGGCGCTCGAGGAAGAGTACGACATGGAGATCTCGGACGAGGACGCGGAGAAGATCCGCACCGTCCAGGACGTCGTGAACTACATCGAAAGCCACAAGTGACGATCGTGATCGGGGCGGACCACGGCGGCGTCGACCTGAAGGGCGCGCTCGCCGGCGCGCTGCGCGAGCGCGGCGACGTCGTGGTCGATGTCGGCACGACGGGCCACGAGTCGGTCGACTATCCGGACTTCGCCCGCGCGGTCGCCGAGCGGGTCGCGCGCGGCGAGGCCGACCGCGGCGTGCTCCTCTGCACGAACGGCATCGGCATGAGCATCACCGCGAACAAGTTCCCGGGCGTGCGCGCCGCCCTCGTGCACGACGCCACCACGGCGCGGATGGCGCGCGAGCACAACGACGCCAACGTCCTCGTCCTCGGCGGCGGCGTCACGGGTCGGTTCCTGGCGTTCGAGATCCTCCAGGTCTTCCTCGCGACGGACTTCGCCGGCGGCAGGCACCAGCGCCGCGTCGACAAGATCTCCGACGTCGAGCGCGACCTCGGACTCCGACCCGCGCGGGGAGCCCTCCGGTGAGCTCGAACCTCGAGCGGACCGACCCCGAGGTCTACGCCGCGATCCACCGCGAGACCGAGCGCGAGGAGTACAACCTCGAGCTGATCGCGTCCGAGAACGTCGTCAGCGAGGCGGTCCTCGAAGCGCAGGGCTCGATCCTCACGAACAAATACGCCGAAGGCTATCCGGGACGTCGCTACTACGGCGGCTGCGAGTTCGTCGACGAGATCGAGACCCTCGCGATCGAGCGCGCGAAGGCGCTCTTCGGCGCCGAGGCGGCGAACGTCCAGCCGCATTCCGGGTCGCAGGCGAACATGTGCGTGTACTTCTCGCAGCTCGAGCCGGGCGACACGATCCTCAGCATGAACCTGTCGCACGGCGGGCACCTGACGCACGGGAGCCCGGTCAACTTCTCGGGGAAATTCTTTCGCGTCGTGCCGTACGGCGTCCGCGAGTCCGACTGCCGCATCGACGTCGATCAGGTGCGCGATCTCGCGCGCCGCGAGCGCCCGAAGATGATCGTCGTCGGCCACTCCGCCTATCCACGGACGATCGATTTCGCGCCGTTCCGCGCGATCGCCGACGAGATCGGCGCGATCGTGTTCGCCGACATGGCGCACTTCGCGGGGCTCGTCGCCGCCGGCGTCCATCCCTCGCCGGTCCCGCACTGCGAGCTCGTCAGCACGACGACGCACAAGACGCTCCGCGGCCCCCGCGGGGGGATGATCCTCTTCCGCGAGGCGTATGCGAAGTCGATCAACTCGTCGGTCTTTCCCGGGAACCAGGGCGGTCCGCTGATGCACGTGATCGCCGCCAAGGCGGTCGCGCTGAAGGAAGCGGCGACGCCGGCATTCCAGGCGTATCAGCGCCAGATCGTCGCGAATGCCAAGGCACTCGCCGACGGGCTCATGAAGCGTGGCTTCCGCCTCCTCTCCGGCGGCACGGACAACCACTTGATGATGCTCGACCTCCGCGGCACCGAGCTGTCCGGCAAGCTCGCGCAGGAGACGCTCGACAAGGCGCGCATCACCGTCAACAAGAACGCCGTCCCGCAGGATCCCCGTCCGCCGTTCGTGACGAGCGGCGTCCGCATCGGCACGCCCGCCGTCACGTCCCGCGGCATGCGCGAGCCGGAGATGGACGCGGTCGCCGAGCTGATCCGCCGCGGCCTCGGTCACGTCGGCGACGACGCCGCCCTCGCGCGGCTCGGCGACGAAGTGCGCGACTTCTGCCGCGCCTTCCCGATCTACCGCCACCGCCTCTCGTAGCACCCCGATGCGGTGCCCGTTCTGTCGCGATCTGGAGAACCGGGTCGTGGACTCCCGTCTCGGGAAGGACGGCGACGCGATCCGGCGCCGTCGCCACTGCGAGCACTGCGGGCGTCGCTTCACGACCTACGAGCGCGTCGAGGACTCGCTCCCGATGGTCGTCAAGAAGGACGGACGCCGGGAGCCGTTCGAGCGCGCGAAGATCGTGAACGGGCTCAAGCGCGCATGCGAGAAGCGGCCGGTCTCCGTCGACACGATCGAGGCCCTCGTCGACCGGATCGAGCGCCAGCTGCAGGAGGGCGGCGAACGCGAGGTGACGAGCCGGGCGATCGGGGAAGCGGTGATGCGGGAGCTCCACGAGCTCGACGGCGTGGCGTACGTGCGGTTCGCCTCGGTCTATCGCTCGTTCCGCGACGTGCGCGAGTTCATGCGCGAGCTGGAGGATCTGATCGCGGAGCGTCGCGTGGCGCCGCGGCCCGGCGGCAAACGCGCCCCGAAGCGCCGTCGCGCGTGAGCGACGCCGACGCGCGCTTCATGAGCCGGGCGCTCGCCCTCGCCGCCGAGGGCCTCGGGCGCACTTTCCCGAACCCGCCCGTGGGCGCCGTCCTGGTCCGCCGCGGCCGCGTCATCGGTGAAGGGTTCCATCGTCGCGCCGGAAAACCGCACGCCGAGGTCGAGGCGCTGCGCACCGTCCGCGGCAGCGCTCGCGGCGCGACGCTCTACGTTACGCTCGAGCCGTGCACGCACTTCGGGCGGACGCCGCCGTGCGTGGACGCGCTGCTCCCGCTCGGGCTCGCGCGCGCGGTCGTGGCGATGCCCGACCCGAACCCCCGCGTTCGCGGTCGCGGCATCGCGCGGCTCCGCCGTGCCGGCGTCCCCGTCACGGTCGGCGTCGGCGCCGACGAGGCACGCCGGCTGACGGAAGGCTACGCATTCCGGCTCCGTCACGGGCGGCCGCTCGTTACGCTGAAGCTCGCCGCGACGCTCGACGGCCGGATCGCGGCCGCGGGGGGCGACGCGCGCTGGATCACCGGCCCGGCGGCGCGACGCCTCGCGCACGCGCTTCGCGACGTGTCGGATGCCGTCGTCGTCGGGGCGGCGACGGTGCGACAGGACGATCCGCGTCTCACGTGCCGTCTTCGCGGCGGACACGACCCGATCCGGATCGTCGTCGCGGGTCCGCGGCTCGCGCTACCGCCACGATCCCGCATCCTCGCCCACGGCGGCCCGCCGACGTGGGTGATCGCGCCCGCGGGTGCAAGTCGTGCGCGGGTCGGGGCGCTCGTGCGGCGCGGTGTCGAGGTCGTCCTCGTCCCCGGGCGCGGCCGGCGGATCCCGTTCGCGACCGTTGCTCGGGCCCTCGGCGAGCGCGGGCTCACCTCGGTGCTCCTCGAGGGCGGCGGGACGATCGCCGCCGAGGCGCTGCGTGCCCGGGTCGTCGATCGGCTCGTGCTCTTCCTGGCGCCCGTGCTGCTCGGTGGCGCCGGCGTGCCCGCGATCGGACCGCTCGGCGTGCGTCGCGTCGCCGATGGGATCGCCATCGACCGACCGGAGGTCGCATGGGTGGGTGACGACCTCGTCCTCGAAGGCCGCGTCCGATACCGGAGACGCTGACGGCCTTTGCCTCGGTCCGACCGGCGCGGTAGGGTTGGCGCGCATGGCGCCGGAGGAGATCGCCGGATGCCTGGCTCAGCTGCGCGCCGGCGGGTTCGTGCTCGTCGTCGACAGCGCGGCCGAGCCTCCGGAAGCGGTGCTCGCGTGCCCGGCGGTGCGCGTGACGCCCGCGGCCATCAACTTCCTCGTGACGCACGCCCGCGGCCTCGTCTGCCTCGTGATGCCGCCGGCCCGGATGCGTCAGCTCGGGATCCCGCTGATGGGGCCGTCGTCGCCCGGATGTCCCGCGTACGGGGCGTCGATCGAGGCGCGGCAGGGCGTCTCGACGGGGATCAGCGCCTCGGACCGCGCCACGACCATCCTCGCGGCCGTCGCCGCCGACGCGACCCCGAACGACGTCGTCATGCCGGGACACGTGACGCCGATCCAGGCGACCGAGGGCGGGACGCTCGTGTGCGCGGGGCTACCCGAAGCGGCGAGCGACCTCGTACGGCTCGCGGGCGCCGGCGCGGAGGCCGTCGTCTGCACGGTCCTCGGTGCCGACGGGAACCTCGCGACGGCCGCCGAGCTCGACGCGCTCGCCCGGACGCACGCGATCCCGTCGCTGACGATCACGGACGTGATCCACATGCGGCTCCGCTCCGACACGCTCGTGCGGCGGGTCGCGGAGGCCGTCCTGCCGCTCGGCAGCGGCCCGACCTTCCGGGCGATCGTCTACGACACCAGCATCGACCGCCACCAGCACATGGCCCTCGTCCTCGGCGACGTGCAGGGCGACACCGAGGTGCTCGTCCGCCTGCATTCCGAATGCCTGACGGGTGACGTCTTCGGCTCGGAGCGCTGTGACTGCGGCGACCAGCTCCGCCAGGCGCTCGAGTGCATCGGCGTCGCAGGGCGCGGCGTCCTCGTCTACCTCCATCAGGAAGGCCGCGGCATCGGGCTCGCGAACAAGATCCGCGCCTACGCGCTCCAGGACCTCGGGCGCGACACCGTGGAGGCGAATCTCGAGCTCGGCTTCCGCGAGGACCTCCGCGACTACGGCATCGGCGCGCAGATCCTGCGCGACCTCGGCGTCCGGCGCGTGCGGCTCCTCACCAACAACCCGCAGAAGATCGGCGGGCTCGAGAGCTACGGCATCAACGTCGTGGCCCGCGCGCCGCTCGAAGTCGCGCCGCACGCCGGCAACATCGAATACCTCCGCACCAAGCAGGCCAAGCTCGGGCACCTCCTGACCGGGCTCCAGCGGAAGAGCTGAGCATCCCGTCCGTGCCCCGGCGATTCCAGGCGACTCCAAACGGCGACGGGCTTCGCATCGGCGTCGCGCTGGCGCGCTTCAATCAGAGCGTCACGGACGGGCTCCTCGCGGGCGCGCTCGATGCGCTCGTCAAGCATGGCGTCGCGGAGGACGCCGTCGACATCGCGACCGTCCCGGGTGCGTTCGAGCTGCCGCTCTGCGCGCAGCGGATGGCGACGACCGGGCGCTACGACGCGCTCATCTGCCTCGGTGCCGTCGTCCGCGGCGAGACGCCGCATTTCGACTTCGTCGCGGGCGAAGCGGCGCGCGGCGTTGCCGACGTGGCGCGCCGGCACGACCTGCCGGTCGCGTTCGGCGTGCTCACGACCGACACGATCGAGCAGGCGCTCGCGCGCGCCGGCGGTGAGCGCGGCAACAAGGGATACGAGGCGGCCGTCACCGCGCTCGAGATGGTACACGTGCTCCGCGCCCTCCAACGGTACTGAGGCGATGGGGCCCCGACGCGAGGCGAGGGAGCTGGCGCTCCAGGCGCTCTATCAGCTCGACGTCGCGAGCGGCGACGATCCCGCGCGGGATTTGACGCTCTTCTGGAGTCACTTCGACGCGGCGCCCGACGTGCAGGCCTTCGCGCGCGAGCTCGTCGACGGCGTGCGCGAGCATCATGAGCGGATCGACGCGCTCCTCGCGGACAGCGTCGAGCACTGGCGGCTCTCGCGCCTCTCGCGGGTCGACCTGAACCTCCTCCGGCTGGCGACCTACGAGCTCCTCGACCGTCGCGACATCCCGGCGTCGGTCGCGATCGACGAAGCGATCGAGATCGCGCGCCGCTTCGGGAGCGAGGATTCCGCGGCGTTCGTCAACGGCGTGCTCGATCACGTCGCGGGCGTCTTGGGGGTGAAGGCGAAGCCTGGTAGGGCGGAGTGACGATGGCGGAGCGGGAGGGGCCGGTCCGGTACGATCCCGGGTCGATCGAGACGAAGTGGCAGCGCCGGTGGGAGGAGACGCGGGCGTTCGTCGCGCGCGTCGACGGCGAGCGACCGCCGTACTACGTCCTCGAGATGTTCCCGTATCCGTCCGGGAAGCTCCACATGGGCCACGTCCGGAACTATTCGATCGGCGACGTGATCGCGCGTCAGCGGCGCATGCAGGGGTACGAGGTCATGCATCCGTTCGGCTGGGATGCGTTCGGCCTGCCGGCGGAGAACGCGGCGATGAAGCACGGCGTCCACCCAGCCAAGTGGACCTACGACAACATCGCCCACATGCGTGGACAGCTGCGCCGGCTCGGCTTCTCCTACGACTGGACGCGCGAGCTCGCGACGTGCGACCCCCGTTACTATCGCTGGGAGCAGCTCTTCTTCCTCCGCATGCTCGAGCGCGGGCTCGCGTACCGGCGCCGCTCGCTCGTCAACTGGTGCACGCAGTGCACGACCGTGCTCGCCAACGAGCAGGTGATCGACGGCCGCTGCTGGCGGTGCGACACGGTGGTCACCGAGCGCGAGCTCGAGCAGTGGTTCTTCCGCATCACGGCGTATGCCGAGGAGCTGCTCGCCGACCTCGATCGGCTGACCGGCTGGCCGGAGCGGGTCCTCGCGATGCAGCGGAACTGGATCGGCCGGAGCGTCGGCGCGGAGATCCGCTTCCCGCTCGACGGACGCGCCGGCGACGTCGCCGTCTTCACGACGCGTCCCGACACGCTCTTCGGCGTCACGTTCATGAGCCTCGCGGCGGAGCATCCGCTGGTCGCGCCGTTGGTCGCCGGCACGCCGGCGGCGGCCGAGGTCGCGGCGTTCACCGCCCGCGTACGGGCGACGCCACGGACGGAGCGGACGAAGGGCAAGGAGGGCGTCGCGACCGACGCGTACTGTCTCCATCCGATCACCGGCGCCCGCATCCCGATCTTCGTCGCGAACTTCGTGCTGATGGAGTACGGGACGGGGGCGGTGATGGCGGTTCCGGCGCACGATCAGCGTGACTTCGAGTTCGCGCGCGCGTACGGGCTGCCGATCCGCGTCGTCATCCAGCCCGACGGCGAGCGGCTCGATCCGGCGACGATGCCCGAGGCGTGGGAGGGGCCGGGTCGACTCGTCGACTCGGGGGAGTTTACCGGGCTTCCGAACGACGTCGCGAAGGAGCGGATCGCCGAGGCGCTCGCCACGCGCGGACAGGGCGGGCCGACGGTCTCCTACCGGCTCCGCGACTGGGGTATCTCGCGACAGCGCTACTGGGGGGCGCCCATCCCGATCATCTACTGCGACGCCTGCGGCACGGTGCCGGTTCCGGAGGCCGACCTGCCGGTCGTCCTTCCCGAGGACGTCACGCTCACGGGCACCGGTGGATCGCCACTCGCGGCCCACGCCGCCTTCGTGAACACCCGCTGCCCCCGCTGCGGAAGCGCGGCGCGACGCGAGACCGACACGATGGATACCTTCGTCGACTCGTCGTGGTACTTCGCGCGCTACGTGTCGCCGTGGGACGACGCGGTGCCGTTCGATACCGCGGAGGCGGCGTACTGGATCGGCGATCGCGGCGTCGACCGCTACACGGGGGGCATCGAGCACGCCGTCCTGCATCTGCTCTACTCGCGTTTCTTCACGAAGGTCCTCCGTGATCTCGGGCTCCTCGCGGTCGACGAGCCGTTCCGGAACCTCTTCACGCAGGGCATGGTGATCAAGGACGGCGGCGCGATGAGCAAGTCGCGCGGCAACGTCGTCGAGCCCGACTACCTGATCGAGCGGTACGGTGCGGACACGGCGCGCCTCTTCTGTCTCTTCGCGGCGCCGCCCGAACGGGACCTCGACTGGAGCGACCAGGGCGTCGAGGGCATGAGCCGCTTCCTCCACCGGCTCTGGCGGCTCGTCCAGGGCGTCGCGCCGCGACTCGCGCCGGCGAGTGCGCCGCGCCCGACCGAGATGACCCCCGCGGATCGCGACCTCCATCGCCTGACGCACCGGACGATCGCCCGCGTCACCGACGACGTCGTCGAGCGCCTCCACTTCAACACCGCGATCGCGGCGATCATGGAGCTCGTCACCGGGATCACCGACGCCGGGGCGGACGCGGGACCCGCGGTCCTCCGCGAGGCGGTCGACACGACGCTCCGGCTGCTCGCGCCGTTCGTGCCGCACGTCGCGAACGAGCTCTGGGAGGTGGCCGGGCACGCCACCAGCCTGGACGACGAGCGCTGGCCCGCCGCCGATCCGACCGCGCTCGTCCGCGACGTGATCGAGCTGCCGGTGCAGGTGAACGGCAAGCTCCGCGGGCGCATCACGGTGCCCGCCGACGCGCCGGAGACGGAACTCGTCGCCGCGGCGCTCGCCGACCCGCAGGTGCGGACGCACCTCGGCGATCGCCCGGTCCGGAAGCACGTCGTCGTGCCCGGCCGCATGGTGAACCTGGTCGTATGATGCGGATGCTCGTCGCACTCGCGGCACTCGTCGTCGGCTGCGGCTATCACCTCACGGGCGCCGGTCCTGCGTTGCCGGAGGGCGCGCACACGGTCGCGGTCCAGACGTTCTCGAACCAGACGCGCGAGTACGGGCTCGAGGTTCACCTCCGGCGCGCGCTCGAGGACGAGTTCCGGCGCTGGGGGACGCTCGGCGTGGTCGAGAAGGGCGATGCCGACCTCGTCCTGTCCGGCTCGATCCGGCACTTCCGGATCGCCCCGGTCGCGTTCAGCGCGACGGACGAGGCGGTGCAGTACCAGGGCGTCATCCGGGTGAGCATCCGTCTCGTGGAGCGGGCGACGGGCCGGGTCATCCAGGAGAACAAGCTCCTGCAGGAGGCGCAGGACTTCGGCGCGGTGAGCGGCGTCGTCATCGCGAGCTCCCCGCACTTCCAGCGCGGCACGATCGACGCGCGCGACCTCGCGCACCTGACGAACGTCCAGATCGGCGACGCGCGGCGGCGGGCGGCGCTGAGCGACCTGATCGACATCGTCGCCCACGACATCTACCTCCAGTCGACGGAGGGCTTCTGACGCCGCCGCGCCCGGGCGGGGGGCGCGGCGAGCCGGCCGACCCGCTCGCGACGCTCGAGCGCGCGCCGCTGCGTCCCTACTATCTGCTCTACGGCGAGGAGACGTTCCTCGTCGAGCGCGCCCTCGCCGTGCTTCGCGAACGTCTGCTGCCGCCCGGCCGCGCCGGGACATGGCGGACGCTCTGGGCGGATCAAGACGCCGATCGACTGCCGTCGGCGCTCGACGACCTTTCCGCGCCGTCGCTCTTCGGCGGCGTTCCGGTCCTCGTCGTGCGCCATGCCGACACGCTCCGCGAGGAAGACCAGGCGAGCATCCTCGACATGCTGCCGCGCCTCGATGGGAGCGGCTCGCTGCTCCTCGTCGCGCGCGCCGCGGACCAGCGCCGGAAGCTTTTCGCCGCCTGCCTCCGCGGGGGCGCCGGATTCGGATTCCCGCCGCTCGAGCCGCGCGCGGTCCCGCCGTGGGTCGTTCGGCTCGCGCGCGAGCGCGGCCACGAGATCGCACCCGCCGCGGTCGAGGAGCTCGTCGAGCGGTGCGGTGCCGATCTCGGAGTCGTCGCCGGCGAGGTCGAGAAGCTCTCGCTCGTCGCCGGTCCGAAGGCGCGCATCGAGCCCGCGCACGTCCGCGCCGTCGTCGCCGCGGTGCGCTCGCACCAGGTCCAGGAGCTCACCGACCGGCTCGCACGGAAGGACGTCGCGGGCGCGGCGCGGGTGCTCCGGCTCCTCCTCGCGGAGGGCGAGCCGCCGATCCGGCTGCTCTCGTTCCTCGCGGCGAATTTCCGCCGGTCGCTCCACGTCGCGGAGCTCGCGGAGCAGGGCGTGACGCCCGACGAGATCGGCCGCCGGCTCGGCATGCCGTCGTGGCTCGTCGGCCGGAGCCTCGGGCGCGGCCGCGCATCCGACCTCGTGCGCGCGCTGCTCGTTCTGCGACGCCTCGACGTCGAGCTGAAGACGTCGCGGGGCGCGGAGGTCTTCGACGCCGCGCTCCTGGAGATCGCCGGAAGCGCCGCCGCCCGCTAGGGCGACCTACGCCGTCTTCGCGGGGAGCTTCTGCACGGCGCGCGCCAGGCGCGAGACCCGCCGCGCGGCGTTGTTCCGGTGCAGCACGCCCTTCGTCACGGCTTTGTCGAGGACACGGACGGCGTTCGCGAGGCACTTCGCGGCGGCGTCCGCGTCGCCGGTCGAAACCGCGGTGCGGACTTCGCGCACGCTGTGACGGACCTTCGTCTTGATGGCGCGGTTGCGGAGCCGGCGCTTCTCGCTCTGGCGGTGGCGCTTCAGCGCCGACGGATGATTGGCCACGGGGTCGTGCAGCTAGCACGCACGCCGTGTCGCGTCAAATCACGACGAGCTCTCCGCCTTCGCGGTCGCCCACAAGCGGTCGATCTCGTCGGCGTCGAGCGCGTCGAGGCTCGCACCGCGCGCCCGGGCCGCCGCCTCGACCCGTCGTGCGCGGACGGCGAAGCGCTCGTTCGCCCCGCGAAGGGCCATCTCGGCCGAGACGTCGAGGTGCCGGGCGACGCTGACGACGGCGAGGAGCAGGTCGCCGAGCTCGCGCTCGGCTGCGGCGCGGTCGTTCTCGCGGATCGCGGCCTCGAGCTCGTCCGTTTCCTCCCGGACCTTCGCGACGACGCCGCGCACGTCCGGCCAGTCGAGGCCGACCTGAGCGGCCTTCTCGCCGAGCTGCTGCGCGCGCAGCACCGCCGGCAGCGCCGCCGGGACGCCGGCGAAGAGGTCGCGGTCCTCGCCCTTCGTCCGTCGCTCCTCGGCCTTGATGCGCCTCCAGTTCCGCATGACCTCGTCCGCGTCCGCGACGCGGACGTCGCCGAAGACGTGTGGATGGCGGCGGACGAGCTTGTCGGCGATCGCCTGCGCGACGTCGGCGACCGTGAACCGGCCCGCCTCGGCCGCGAGCTGAGCGTGAAAGACGACCTGGAGGAGGAGGTCGCCGAGCTCGTCGCGGACCGCGGCGGCGTCGCCGGCATCGAGGGCGTCGAGCACCTCGTACGCTTCCTCCAGGAGGTAGGGACGGAGCGTCTCCGGCGTCTGCTCCCGATCCCAAGGACAGCCGCCGGGGCCGCGGAGTCGCGCCATGATCTCGACCAGGCGAGTGAAGGTCTCCGCGACGCGCGCGTCGGACATCGCGGGACGGTATCGGCGGTCGCCGGAGCTGTCAACGCGGGACTTGCGACGGTGTGAGGTGCGGTCTAGCTTCGATGCGTGGCGCGGGTGGAGATCTACACGACGGCGAGCTGTCCGTACTGCGTCCGCGCGAAGCGTCTCCTCGCGGCGCGCCAGATCCCGTACGAGGAGATCGACGTCGGGAGCGACGACGCGCTGCGGGCCGACCTCGTGCGTCGCACGAGGCGTCGAACGGTCCCGCAGATCTTCATCGACGGCCGCTCGATCGGGGGTTACGAGGAGCTCGCCGCGCTCGACGCGAGCGGTGAGCTCCGCGAACTCGTCGGCGATCGCGACGACGTGGCCTGATCGCGGTGCCGCGCTTCGCGACGCCGCGCGCGACGTCCTTCTTGCTCGCCGTCCCGGTCGTGCTGCTCGCGGCCTGTGGCCCCGATCGGCCGGCCGCGGAGCCGACACCGGCGACGTCGCCGGCGGCGGTCGACGGGAAGGCGGTCTACGAGACGCGGTGCTCGCCGTGCCACGGGATGGGGGGCGCCGGCGACGGTCCCGCGGCGGCCGCCATCGAGCCGAAGCCGCGCAACTTCCGGGATCCGGCGTTCTGGGCGGGTCGCACCGCGGAGCAGCTCCGCATGGTCGTGCGGCAGGGCAGGCCCGGAACGATGATGGCGCCGTTCGCGGGCATCCTCTCCGATCGCGAGATCGAGGCCGTCGTTGGTTACATCGAGACCTTCCGCCGCCCCGCATCCTGACGCCCGCATCGTCGTCATGGCGAAGCATCCGGAGCCGGGACGGGTGAAGACACGTCTCGCGGCGGCGGTCGGCGCCGACCGCGCCTGCGCGCTCTACCGGGCGTTCATCCTCGACCTCGCCGAACGGCTCGATACGCTTTCGTATCCGGTCAGCTGGGCGTATTGGCCGCCGACGGCGCCGTTCGGGTCACTCCTTTCCGGGGCACGCGTCGTGCCGCAGCGCGGTCGGGATCTCGGCGAGCGGATGGCCGCGGCGATCGCCGACGAGCTCGCGGCGGGAGGCGCGCCAGTCCTGATTGTCGGCGCCGACGTACCTCACGTTCCCGCGACGGCGTTCCACGACGCGGCGCAGGCATTGGCGCAGGACGCCAACATCGTCCTAGGCCCCGCGAGCGACGGCGGCTACTACCTGATCGGGCTCCGCGCGCCGGCGCATGACCTCTTCGTCGACATCGCGTGGGGCACCGCCGGCGTGTTCCGTGCGACCCACGATCGGGCGACGGCCCTCGGGCTCCGGACGCACGTCCTCCCGACCACGTTCGACGTCGACGATGCCGACGGGCTCGACGCGCTGCGCGCGCTGATCGTCCGCGGTGACGTGACGTTGCCGCGTACCGCGCGATTGCTCACGGCAAGTGCGTCTTGACACGGTTTCGCATCCGGGCGGACACTGGTTGCTCCATCGAGCCACGGCCCGCACGCGGGCGCAGGAGGACGCCATGGAAGACTGGATCGAGGAGGATCTGACGCTCCTCTCCGACGGCCCGAAGGCGCCTCGGGTCCTCGACCAGCGGATGATTCGCGAGCCCGTCCGTTTCCTCGAGCCGCGTGCCCCGATCTGCCTCGGGCCGACCGCCACGGTCGGGGATGCGATCCAGGTCATGCGCGAGCACCGCGTGGGGTGCGTGCTGGTCGTCGAGAACGAACGCCTGCGCGGCATCCTGACCGAGCGCGACCTGCTGCTGAAGCTCGAGCACGCGAACGTGACGCGCCCCGTGCGCGAGCTGATGACGTCCGATCCCGAGGTCCTGACGCTCGCCGACCCGATCGTCTACGCGCTCAACAAGATGAGCGTCGGCGGCTTCCGGCACATCCCGATCGTCGACGCCGACGACCGCCCGGTCGGCGTCATCTCCGTCAAGGACATCGTCGACTACATCGTCGACTTCTTCCCGAACGACGTCCTCACCGTCCCCCCCGACACCGCCCGCGGCGAAACCTGGCGCGGCCGCGATGGCGGGTAATTGCCGACCCGCGACTGGCGTCGCGGGTCGGGGTCCGGACGCGAGAGTTTCGCGGGGTGCTCACGGCTGACGCCGTGCCGCGGCCGGCAGAAGCCGGCGCGGCAGACTTTCCGGAAGGTCACGCCGACGAGCGCACGTGGTAAGCGCGCTCACACGGGACGTTCGGTCGTGCCAACGCTTTTGCCGCGCCGGCTTCTGCCGGCCGCGGCATGACCCGCGCACGAGGTAGCGGGCGCCGCAGACTCGCCCCCGCTAGCCGGTCGAAGACCGGCTAGCGAGCAAAAGACCGGCTAGCGAACGATCCAGGTATCGCCGTGGTCCAGGAGTGCGCGCAGGTCGGGTGGGGATTTCTTGCGGGCGGCCTCGACCTGGGCGCCGAGCGCCTCTTCGTAGCGCGGGCGTTCGACGGCGGTGAAGACGCCGATCGGGGTGGGGAAGCGCGGCGGGCCGAGGCGCGCGATGAGATAGGCGAGCGCCGGGTTCCGCTCGTCGTGGACGAGGAGGTCGGCTTCCGTGACGCCGTTGCCGAGCTCCACGACTTCGGGCTGGAAGTCGCGGAGGCGGATGCCGCGGTCGCGATTCTTGCCGAAGACGAGCGGCTTCCCGTGCTCGAGGACGAGCGTCGCGTCGGCCTTGCTCGCCTTCTCGGTCACGTCCGCGAAGGCGCCGTCGTTGAAGACGTTGCAGTTCTGGAGGATCTCGACGAACGCGCCGCCCTTGTGCTCGTGCGCGCGCCGCACGACCTCCTGCAGATGCTTCGCCTCGACGTCGACGCTCCGCGCGACGAAGCTCGCCTCGGCGCCGAGCGCCAGCGCGATCGGATCGAACGGATGATCCACCGAGCCGATCGGCGTCGACTTGGTGACCTTCCCGACCTCCGACGTCGGCGAGTACTGCCCCTTCGTGAGCCCGTAGATCTTGTTGTTGAAGAGCAGGATGTTGATGTCGACGTTGCGACGGAGCACGTGGATCAGATGGTTGCCCCCGATCGACAGCGCGTCGCCGTCGCCCGTGACGACCCACACCGAGAGCTCGGGGCGCGTCGCCTTGAGGCCCGTCGCGATCGCCGGCGCGCGACCATGGATCGAGTGAAAGCCGTAGGTGTTGACGTAGTACGGGAAGCGGCTCGAGCAGCCGATGCCGGAGATGAAGACGAACTTCTCGCGCGGCACGCCGAGCTCGGGAAGTACCTTCTGCACCTGCGAGAGGACCGCGTAGTCCCCGCAGCCCGGACACCAGCGGACGTCCTGATCGGAGACGAAGTCCTTCTTCGTCAGCTTCGTTTCGGCCCCGGGCGCGCTCATCGAGCTCTCTCCTCCGTCGCCTTCCCGTTGAGCAGCTTCACGCAACGGGTGACGATCTCGGCCACCTTGAACGGGCGGCCCTGGATCTTGTTGAAGCCGATTGCATCGACCAGGTACTCGGCGCGGAGCAGCCGCACGAGCTGTCCGAGGTTCATCTCCGGGACGAGCACGCGGCGATAGCGGCGCAGGATGTCGCCGAGATCGGCCGGCAGCGGGTTCAGATGCCGCAGGTGCACCTGAGCGACGCGGTGCCCGGCCGCCTGCAGCTCGCGCACCGCCTGCGTGATCGCGCCGTAGGTGCTGCCCCAGCCGACGACGAGTAGATCGCCGTCCGCCGGTCCGACCACCTCGAGCGGCGGAATCTCGCGCACGATGCCGGCGATCTTCCGCGCGCGGACGCGGATCATCTGCTCGTGGTTCGTCGGCGCGTAGCTGACGTTGCCGGTCAGGTACTCCTTCTCCAGGCCGCCGATCCGGTGCTCGAGCCCGGGTGTCCCCGGAAGGACCCACGGGCGCGATAGCGTCTCCTGATCGCGGAGGTACGGGAAGAACCCGTGCGGATCGGTGCGGAAGTCGACGGCGATCTCGGGCAGTCTGTCGGGATCCGGAATGAGCCACGGCTCCGCGCCGTTCGCGAGGTAGCCGTCCGTCAGCAGGATCACCGGCGTCATGTACTTGACCGCGATCCGGACCGCCTCGTACGCCATCATGAAGCAGTCGGCGGGTGTGGCGGCGGCGAGGATCGGGACCGGCGATTCGCCGTGACGGCCGTACATCGCCATCAGGAGATCGGCCTGCTCCGTCTTCGTCGGCATGCCGGTCGACGGACCGGCCCGCTGGATGTCGGTGACGACGAGCGGCAGCTCGACCGCGAGCGCGAGGCCGATCGTCTCGGCCTTCAAGTTCATGCCCGGACCGCTCGTCGTCGTGATCGCGACCGCGCCCCCGAATGCCGCACCGAGCGCCGCGCCGACGCCGGAGATCTCGTCCTCCGCCTGGACCGTATAGACGTCGAACTGCTTCAGCGCCGAGAGCTCGTGCAGCACGTCGCTCGCGGGCGTGATCGGGTAGCTGCCGAGGAAGAGCGGCCGGCCGACCTTGTTCGCGGCGCAGACGAAGCCGAGCGCCGTCGCCGTGTTGCCGGTGATGTTCCTGTACTTGCCCGGCGCGATCTTCGCCGGCCGGATCTCGTATGAGACCGCGAACAGCTCGGCGTTCTCGGCGAAGTTGTAGCCCGCACGGAGCGCGCGCACGTTGGCCTCGACCAGCTCGGGCGTCTTCTTGAACTTGTCCCGGAGCCACGCCTCCGCCGGCTCGATCGGCCGATGGTAGAGCCACGACGTCATGCCGAGGCAGAAGAAGTTCCGGCAGCGGAAGACCGTGCGCGCGGAGAGCCCGAGATCCTGCAGCGCCGCCGTCGTCAGCTTCGTGACGTCGGCCTGGAACACCTGGTAGCGCGTGAGGGAGGCGTCCTCGAGCGGGCTCCGCTCGTATTCCGCCTTCTTCAGGTTCTGCTCGTTGAACCCTTCGCGATCGATGATGAGGATCCCGCCGGGCTTCAGGTCGCCGAGGTTCACCTTCAGCGCCGCGGGATTCATCGCGACCAGCACGTCGAGGTCGTCGCCGGGCGTGAACACCTCGTTCGAGGAGAAGTTCAGCTGGAACGCGCTCACGCCGGCCAGCGTGCCCGCGGGCGCCCGGATCTCGGCCGGGAAATCCGGCAGCGTCGCGAGGTCGTTTCCCGCGAGCGCCGATTCGGTCGTGAACTGCATGCCGGTAACCTGCATGCCGTCGCCGGAGTCGCCGGCGAAGCGGATCACGACGGCGTCGCGAAGCTCGACGCGTTTCTGGGGCGTCGCCGCACCATCAGGCATTGCAGCGGATCCTCTCGTGAGGGGGACGAACGGGAAGGAGTGTTCCGTGGCGTCCTGTGATGCGGGACCTATACCGTGCGGGTATAGGGGTTGCAATGTTGAAGACGCCGCCGACGATTTCGGTGATCGTCCCGACGCTCGACGAGGAGCGCACCATCGCGGCGACGTTGATGGCGGCGCGTCAACCGGGCGTCGCCGAGCTGATCGTCGTCGACGGCGGCAGCATCGACCGGACCGTGAGCGTCGCGCGCACGCTCGCCGACCGCGTGCTCACCGAGCCACCAGGTCGCGCACGCCAGATGAACGCCGGCGCGAACGGCGCCCGCGGCGACGTCCTCCTCTTCCTCCACGCCGACACCCGCATGCCCGCGGGCTATACGCGGTCCATCGCCGATGCGCTCGCGGATCCGCGCACGGTCGGCGGCCGTTTCGACCTCCGGCTCGATGCCGACGGCGTGGGGTACCGCGTGATCGAGCGCGCGATCAGCCTCCGGTCGCGCTGGACCGGCGTCGCGACCGGCGACCAGGGCATCTTCGTGCGGCGCGCGGTCTTCGCGCGGGTGGGGGGCTATCCCGCGATCCCGCTGATGGAGGACATCGCCCTCTATCGCGCGCTCAACCGCGTCGGACGGATGGCATCACTACGGGAGACGGTGCTCACATCGGCGCGGCGGTGGCAGACCCGCGGGATCGCACGCACCGTCGTCCTCATGTGGGCGCTGCGTGTCGCGTACTACGTCGGCGTCTCGCCCGCGCGTCTCGCGCGCGTGTACGCGAATGCCCGCTAGCAACATCCGACCTGTTCGCTCTGTGGTACGAACGACGACATGGCGAGTCCCGCGGCGTGCGGGGCCGCCTCGGGGACGATCGTGCCGCCGCAGGAGAACCCGTACGCGCTCTCGCTGTGCTCGGCGAGGTCGAGCCCCTGGACCTCGTTCTCTTCGTCGACCCGGAGCGATCCGAAGAGCGCCTGCAGCGCGAGGAGGATCCCGGCGGTCGCGATCGGCGCGAACGCGATCACGAACGCGATGCCGCGAAGCTGGACCATGACCTGCAGGACGGGGTGGCGTCGCCGGGACGCTCGGCGACCGGCGGCGGAACGCGATCCGGCCGCGCGGCTTCGGGGGTTCTAGTCGGAAGCGCGCGATGCGCCGCGACGAGCGCGTGTCGCCCGGCAGGCGCCTGGTCCGGCGGGGCCTCGACCATCGGCACGCCGCGGGCTCCGACACTGATGCTCGCGAGCGCCGACGCGAGACCCGCGAGGACGAGCGCGAACCATCGACCCTCGTCTGCGTATCGCATCGCCCGCGAAGTCCCCGTGCTCCGCCGGGGGCAACGGGCATGCCACGCGGGAGCGGCCCTTCACCGGATGGGGCGCGACCATCGGTCGGCTCTCGCGTGTTGCCTTCGCGAGCAGGTGCTGCCCGGCCCGGGGGCAGCCCGCCGCTACTCCGCCAGCCGCCGCAACGCTTCCGCTTGGGTCTTCCCTTTCTTCGCGTTGTGACCGACGCGGAAGGTTACCCTTGCGCCGAGCGACATTCCCTCGCCGCCGTCCTCGCACTGCGTGACGTGGAAGAAGATCGACTGGCCGTGATCGTAGCGGACGAACCCGAATCCCTTGTCCGGGAAGAAGCGGTCGACGACGCCGGTCAGGCGCTGGTCGAAGCTCGCCTCGATCGCGACCTCCCGGAGCACCGCGAGCTCCGGGGGCAGCGGGGCGTCCTCCACGGGAGCCAGTGCGGAAGCCGCTGGCCGATGCCCGAGCTCCTCACGGCGGGACCTGACCGCGCCGTCGTCGGGGACCGCGCGCTCGAGCTGCTCGAGATAGTGGATCGCCTCGTCGACGCGACCGAGGCGTTCGGCGACGTCCGCGGCGAGTCGCAGGCCGTCCGGGAACGCGCCGTCGCGGCGACAGGCGAGCGCCCGTTCCGCGTGGATCCAAGCAGTCCGTGGCCGCCCGCACGCGAGCTCGAGCCGCGCGAGCTCGACGCGGATCAGCGGCTCGGCGCCGCGCAGCCGGTGCATCGCCTCCGCGAGCGCCCCCGCCGCCGCCGGCAGATCGCCCTTGGTGTGCAGCTCGAAGCGGCCGAGCGCCAGGAACGCGAACGCGCCGCGCGGGAGCGTCGTCGCGCGACGAAGCGCCGCCTCGGCTTGGTCGACCTCACCGCGCAGCTCCTGGACGCGCCCGAGGCGTTCCCAGAGATAGCTGGACTCGGGGTCCCGGTCGCGCGCCTCGACGAACGCGGCAAGTGCGCCGTCGAGGTCGCCGCGTCGGAGATGCAGCTCGCCGCGGCAGGCGAGCGTGTGCTCGCCGCGGATCGTCGGCGGATCGCTGTTCCGGTCGAGCTCACAGCACGCGTCGAGCGCCTCGGCCGCCGCTTCGAAGTCGCCAAGGTCGCGGAGCCCCCGCGAGAGGTGGAAGAGGACCTGTACCTGGACGCCGCGACCGCGCTGCCGCTGCTCGCTCGGGGCCTGCTCCCAGATCGTGCGGGCCCGACGGAGCGCGTCGACCGCCTCGCGTGGCCGATGCAGCTTCTCGAGGCAGTACCCGCTCCGGAAGAGGCACAGGTGGTACGTCGGGAACGACGCCAGCGCGCGATCGTACCAGCGAAGCGCCTTCGTCCATTTCTTCTTCCGCTGGAAGTACCAGCCGATCGCGCAGTGGAAGACCGCCGCCCGTCGAGGCGCGAGCTCGGCGCAGCGGAGGAGGTAGCGCTGCACCTTCTCCTCGTTGCCGAGCATCCCGAAGGCGCGACCGATCTCGAAGAGGAGGTCGGTCGAGTTCCAGGTCTCACTTTCCGGGGTGTCGTCGAGCGTGCCGTAGCGATCGACGATCGTCTGGAGCTCGCCGCGGTGCGCGAGCGATCGGACCTCGGCGAGGATCGACGCGACGTCCATCATCGCGCCCGGGCCCGCCCGGAACTCCGAGGCCGCCGCTCGGGACGCCCGGCGTCGCTCAGCGTGCCGAGCCCGTCACCCCCCGCCTCATCGGTACCGATGGCGCCACCCCCGGGTATCTGTGGGACGTACGGGTCACCGTATATCAACGAGTTGATTAGATTTCAAAGGAACGGCGGTCACCAGTTCAGAAGCGGCGGGGGGAGGGGAGCCCGGCTGCCACGGACCCGGACCCGACGGCCGTCGACCGTGAGCCGTCCCTCGGCGAACAGCTGGATCGCAGCGGGATAGAGCTCGTGCTCGACGGCGAGGATGCGCTGGCGGACCGTCTCCTCGGTGTCGTCGGGGCCGATCGCGACCGCCCCCTGGGCGATGATCGGCCCATGGTCGGCGTGCTCGTCGACGAAATGGACGGTCGCCCCGGCGATCTTCGCGCCGTACTCGAGCGCCTGGCGTTGGCCGTGAAGACCGGTGAACGCCGGGAGCAGGGCGGGGTGGATGTTCATGATGCGGAGCGGGAAGGCGTCGAGGAAGACCCGCGTGATCAGCCGGTCGAACCCGGCGAGGAGGACGAGCTCAACGCCGGCCTCGCCCAGCGCGGTGACGACGGCACGATCGAACGCGTCGCGGGTCGGGAACCCTCCGTGCTCGATGACGCGGGTCGGGATACCCGCGTCCTGTGCACGCCGGAGGCCGGCCGCAGCCGGGCGGTTCGAGATGACGACGCGGAGCGTGCAATCGAGGCGGCCGGCGGCGATCCGATCGATGATCGCCTGGAGATTGGTGCCCGCTCCGGAGATGAGCGCGCCGGCGGCGACCACGCCGCTCCTTTACCGTCCGCGCGGAGCGTCCTCAAGGGCGCGGCGGCGACGCGACTCTACGGTGCACGTCCGACGGTGTAGACGTCGACGTGCGTGGCGCCCGCCCGGCGCAGCGCGTCCGCACAGGCATCCGCCGTCGCGCCGGTGGTCAGCACGTCGTCGACGAGGACGATCGGAGGGCCCGCCGCCAGCTTCCCGCCGCGGACCAAGAAGGCGTCGGAGAGATTCCGGTGTCGGTCGGCGGCGGCGAGCCCGGCCTGCGCCTCGGTCTCGCGCGTCCGCGCGAGGAGGCGCGGCGCGACCGCGAGGCCACGCCGGCGGCCGAGGACGCGCGCCAGGAGCACCGCCTGGTTGAAGCCGCGCGCGCGGAGCCGAGCGGGATGGAGCGGGACCGGCACGAGAAGCGCGTCAGCGGCGAACGGATAGCGCTCGGCGAGGAGCGCGCCGAGGTCTTCGGCGAGCACGCGACGCCGCCGGTACTTGAGGCTCTGGATCGCCGTCGCGAGCGGGTTCCGTCCGGTCGCAGCCGGGAGATACAACGCGGCGGCCCGCGCCGACCCGAACCTCGGCGGCTGACGCGTGCACCGGGCGCACGCGTCGAGCGCCGCGTGCATCGGCACGCCGCACCGTGCACAGAGCGGCGGACGGGGCGGTGACATGGCGACGCGGCACCGCCCGCAGAGGGACCCGACGTGGCCCGGAGCGAGCGGTGTCTCGCACACCTCGCAACTCGCCGGGAAGACGAGGTCGACGAGCGTGCGCAGCCAGCGTTCCATCGCCGTTCCGGGAGCGGGCGTGCAAATTGTGCGCGGCCGACGCACCGATGCAACGCGAGATGGACTCGATCCGTGCTTTACAATGGTGACGCTTCTCCGTACGCTACCGCGGTCGTGGCGGTCTCCGAGCAGGCGCTCGCCGACGAGCTGACGCGGGCGATGAAGGCGCGCGAGATGCCGCGCGTCTACGTCCTTCGTGGGCTCCTCACGGCGGTGAAGAACCTGAAGGTCGAGAAGCGCGGAGCCGCGCTCGAGGAGGCCGACCTCGTCCAGCTCGTGCGTCGCGAGATCCGCAAGCGGGAAGAGGCCGAGGAATTCGCGTTGAAGGCCGGACGCACCGAGCTGGTGGAGCAGAACCGGAGCGAACGCGCGATGCTCGAGACGTACGTCCCCGCCCAGCTCGACGCCACGCAGCTCGAGCAGACGATCCGCGAGATCGCGGCGAGCCCGAATGCCCGTTCGCTCGGGTCGATCATGAGCGCGCTCCGCGAGCGCTGCGCCGGGCGGTTCGATGGCAAGCTGGCGAGCGACATCGCGCGCCGCGTGCTCGCGGAGTGATTCATGGAGCTCCCGGTCATCACCCGGCTCAAGAAGGAGCTGGCCGATCTCAAGTACGAGCTCACCGTCAAGCTCCCGAAGGAACTCGAGACGGCGCGCGCGCACGGCGATCTGTCGGAGAACGCCGAGTACGAGGCCGCCAAGGAGCGCCAGGACTACGTCCGGTCCCGGATCGGGCAGCTCGAGGGCCGCGTGCGCGAGCTCTCGATGTACAACATCTCGTCGATCCCGCGCGACGTGATCGCGTACGGGAGTCGCGTCACGGTCGAGGACGAGGCCGGCGAGTCGGTCACCTACGACATCGTGTTTCCCGAGGAGGTCGACGCCGGCAAGGGGCAGATCTCCCTGTCGTCGCCCCTCGGTCGCGCGCTCCTGAACAAGACCGTGGGCGACGAGATCGAAGTCCAGACCCCGGGCGGGAAGCGGACGTATCAGATCGTCGAGCTGTCGACGCTCCACGAGCGCGCGACACTCGACTGAATCAGCCGACGGCGGCCGCGCGAAGCTGCCGCGCCGCATCCTCCGGCGGAACCGGGTTCGAAAAGATTCCGGTGCCCCATTCCATTCCGACCTCGTGCGCGAGGTGGGGCACGACCTCCCAGTGCCAGTGGAACTCCGCCTGGTCGGCGCCGTCCAGCGGACCGGCGTGGAGCGCGACGCTGTACGGCGGACCGCCGAGCGCCGCACGCAGGCGGGCGAGCGCGTCGACGAGGAGCTCCCCGAGCGGGACGAGCGCGGCCGCCGGGAGGCTGCCGAAGTCGGCGGCATGGCGCCGCGGCGCGATCCACATCTCGTATGGATATCCGGAGGCGAACGGCGTGAAGCTCACGAAGTCGGCGTTCCGGGCGACGACGCGGACCTCCGCCCGCAACTCCTCGGCGAGCTGATCGCAGAACACGCAGCGCTCGCGCATCCGGTGGTACTCGCGCGCGCCGGCGAGCTCCTCCTCGAGACGCTTCGGCGTGAACGGCGTCGCGATCAGGTGCGAGTGGGCATGCTCGTACCGGCTCCAGGCGGCGCCGTGGTTCTTCACGATGAAGACGTGGCGGAACCGGCGGTCGCGGCGCAGGTCCGCGATGCGGGCCTGATACATCTCGAGCAGGCGGACGATGTCGGCGGTCCGGAAATCGGCCCACGTCCGCTCGTGCTCGCGCGTGTCGGTGACGAGCTCGTGGGCGCCGATCGCGTTCATCACGTCGAACATGCCGGCGCCGCGGCGGTCGGGGTCACCCTCGATGTGCAGCAGCGGGCGCTTGTCGGGCGTCACCCGAACGGCCCAGCCGGCACCGTCGCGGGCGGCGGCGATCTCCTCGGGGTTCAGGGGCTCGTTCCCCGGGCAGAAGGGACACTGCTCGGGGCGATCGGTGGCTGCCGGCTCGGCGCGGGTCGGCACGAGGTCGGTGCCGCGCTCGGGCGCAATGATCACCCAGCGGCGGAGGATGGGGTCGCGGCGCAGCTCGGACACGGGCAGTCTCGCGGCCGCGACACGCCGGCGCGTCCGGGTGTTGAGCGGCGAAACGGCACTATTATACGGTACCTGTCCCCCGCGCCAGGCGCGGGCGGGGAGGGGGGCCCCGCATGCCGTACGCGAACCTCGCGCAGATGTTCTTCCAGCGAGCCGACGAGCTCGCCGATCGCCCCCGCTATCGATTCCGGCGCGGCGACTCGTGGGACGAGGTGACGTGGACCGAGATGGCCCGTCGCGTCCGCGAGATCGCGGCGGGGCTCATCGCGATGGGCGTCGCGCCCGGCGATCGGGTCGCGCTCCTGTCGGGGACGCGGCCGGAGTGGATGGAGGTCGACCTCGCCATCCTCGCCTGCGGCGCCCTCACCGTTCCGATCTATCAGTCGAATCTCCCGTCCGAGTGCGGCTACATCATCGCGAACTCCGAGTCGTCGGTCGTCGTCGTCGAGAACGCGAAGCAGCGCGCCAAGATCGACGAGGTGACGCAGCGGGGCTTCGAGCTCGACGGCGTGACGCAGAAGGTGGCGATCCGCGGTCTCGTGACGATGGACGGCGACGGCGGCGGCGAGGGCCTCGAGGGTCTGATGACGCGCGGCCGCGCCGCGCTCTCGACCGCGAACGCGGAGATCGCGCGCCGGATCGACGCGATCCGGCGCGATCAGCTCGCGACGATCGTCTACACGTCCGGGACCACCGGGCCGCCGAAGGGCGTGCTCCAGACCCATGGCAACCACCTGGCCGCGGTCGAGGCGGTGAGGAACACCGGGATCGCGCGGGAAGGCGACGTCGACTTCTTCTTCCTACCGCTGGCGCACTCGTTCGCGCGCCTCGTCGAGTACCTGGGGCTCTTCGTCGGCACCGTGACGGCCTTCGCGCGGAGCATCGATACCCTGGCGGAGGACATGGCCTCGGCGCGCCCGCACATCGTTCCGGCGGTCCCGCGTGTCTACGAGAAGCTCTTCGCGCGCGTGCAGTCCGCGCGCGAAGCGGCGAGTCCCCTCCGGCGCGCGCTCCTCGACTGGGCAATCGGCGTCGGCCGTGTCCGCGGGCGTTTCCAGGAGCAGGGGCAGGCGCCGCCCGCGCTCGTGCAGCTCCAGCACGCGCTCGCGCATCGGCTCGTGCTCTCCCGCATCCACGGGCTCCTCGGCGGCAACGTCCGCTACATGGTGTCGGGCGGCGCGCCGCTGTCGCGCGAGATCGCGGAATTCTTCCTCGCCGTCGGGATCCCGATCCTCGAAGGTTACGGGCTCACCGAGACGACGCCGATCCTGACGTCGAACCGTCCCGACCGCTTCCGGCTCGGCACGGTCGGGCTGCCGCTCGAGTGCTGCGAGGTCCGCCTCGCGTCCGACGGCGAGATCCTGGCGCGCGGGGCGAACGTCGCGCTCGGCTATCACCGCCGCCCCGAGGCGACCGCCGAGAGTTGGGACCCCGAGGGTTGGTTCCACACCGGGGACATCGGCGAGTTCGACGCCGACGGCTTCCTCCGCATCACCGATCGGAAGAAGGATCTCATCAAGACGTCGGGCGGGAAGTACATCGCGCCGCAGAAGATCGAGAACATGCTGAAGCTCCAACCGCACGTGAGCCAGGCGGTCGTCATCGGCGACAACAAGAAGTACTGCGTGGCGCTCGTCACGCTGGACCCGGAGGAAGTCGCGCGCTGGGGGAAGGCGCACGGGCGCGACTTCCGCAGTTCGGAGGACATGGCCGCCGACGCCGAGATCCAGAAGCTCATCGACGGCGAGATCGCGCAGGTGAACCGCGAACTCGCGTCGTACGAGTCGATCAAATACTTCCGGATCCTGCCTCGCGATTTGACCACCGAGAGCGGCGAGCTGACACCGAGCCTTAAGGTGAAGCGCAAGGTGGTGGCGGAGCGATACCGCCGTGAAATCGAGGAGATGTACGCCTGACGCGACCGCGTCCGGGTTCCTGCGGGCGTTGCGGGGGTGCGGGTCGCGTGTTATAGGTCCACGTCTCTCCGGCCTTCACTGACCAAACTGAGTGGGCCCCGCCCACTTTTTTATTTTGGAGGAGCAGGTTTCATGGATCGGTCCGCGGTGACCCAGCGCGTCTGGGAGCTGGCGGAGCCCCTCGCGCTGGCGATGGGGCTCGAGCTCGTCGACGTGCAATATCGCCCCGAGGGGGGCCGGGTCGTCCTGCGCCTCATGATCGATCGCCCCGAGGGTGGTGTCACGCTCGATCAGCTGTCGGCCGTCTCGCGCGAGCTCGGCGACCTGCTCGACGCCCACGACGCCGTGCCGGGCCGCTACCACCTCGAATGCTCGTCGCCCGGAATCAATCGGCCGCTCCTCCGCGAACCGCACTTCCGACGCGCGGTCGGGCAGCGCGTGAAGGTACTGACGCGCACGCCGATCGGCGATCGACGCCATTTCCGCGGGACCCTCGAGGCCGTCACCGCCGACGAGGTGACCGTGCACGAGGCGGGCGCTCC
>Ga0070741_10002313_pt1 | contig 52000 bp, 40 predicted proteins | sample Coa_R1_4_FD_66440 | JGI IMG/M metagenome (GOLD analysis project Ga0070741, IMG submission 66440) | Surface soil microbial communities from Centralia Pennsylvania, which are recovering from an underground coalmine fire - Coalmine... | ecosystem: Environmental > Terrestrial > Soil > Unclassified ... | reverse complement strand
GCCTGCCCAGGAACTGCCGCTGTTCCGTTGGGAGAACTTCACCGCTGCAAACGGCCTGCCTGATAACCACGTGTATTGCGTGCTGGTCGACGGCAAGCGGGTTTGGGCCGGTACCGACAACGGCCTGGGAATGCTCGAAAAGGGGATCTGGAAAGTATTTCGTCCGGCAGACGGACTTGCCCATCAGGCGGTGCTCTCCCTGGCGCTGGACAAGCACACCGGCGATCTGTGGGCAGGGACCATGGGTGGATTGAGCCGCATATCTGCGGGGCGCATCGACACATTCACGCAGTTGAACTCCGGATTGAGCAACGACATTGTTTACGGAGTGGGCGTGCAGGGCGATTTCGTCTGGACGGCCACCGCTGCCGGAGCCAGCCGCCTGAATCTTCGCACCGGCCAGTGGGCGCTGTTCAACGAGCGCAACACTCCGATGTTCGAGATCTGGACCTATGCCGTAACCCCGGCAGAGGACAAGGTGTATTACGCGGTCTGGGGAGGGGGAGTGCTGGAGTACGACCAGCAGACCGAGCGCTGGAAAGACTACAACGATCCCGACGGCGAAACTGAGATGGTCCTGATGAAGGATCAGGGGCTGATTCACGAGATCACGACTTCGGTCAGCTATGTGGACAAGATCCTGTGGGTGGCGACCTATTTCGGCGCCAGCCGCTATGACGGCCGCTACTGGCACAACTTCCTGCAGAAGGACAGCGGCCTGCCCAGCAACTTCCTGAGCCAGGTCAAAGCCGTCGATGGCAATCGCGCATGGTTCTCGACCGATAAAGGACTGGCTTACTACGATGGCACAAATTGGGCGGTGTATAGGCCGGCACTCGATTCCCATACGCCGGAGATGATGGTGCGCAACAGGGATGGCGAGGTTAAGAACATACCGGTTCAGAGTGCTCCAGCGCACAACTACATTCTCGCGGTCGACTTTCAGGGCGACGACCTCTGGGTCGCTACCGCGCACGGGTTGAGTCACGGGATTCGGCAGAAAGAATCGGTAGCAATCGCGAAGGTCTTTAGCAGGGATAGAGCAAAAGGCAAGTAATCTCAGGAGCCACGTCATGAATATTCAGGAACTACTCGCAGAAGTAGCCACGGCCCCGGTCGCCAAGCGGGCCATCACCAATCACTCGACGTTGAACGAGGCCTACGACTACGGCAGCGCCTTTTCCCGGGGCATGCGGATCGATCTGAATGGGCTGACCATTCTGTTGATCTCGGGCACGGCCAGCATCGACGAACAAGGGCGCACCGTTCACGCCGGAGACTTCCGCGCACAACTCCGGCGCACCTACGACAACATTACCAGGCTGCTGGAGTCGGAAGGGGCGACCTGGCACGACATCGTTCGCACTACCTGCTACCTGCGCGACATCGAGCGCGACTATCAGGCGTTCAACGAGGAGCGGACCGCCTTTTTTAAGTCGCAGGGTCTTGATCCGCTGCCCGCCTCGACCGGCATCCAGGCGATCCTGTGCCGTCCGGACCTTCTGGTTGAGATTGAAGCCATCGCCATGTTCCGCCGGGAATCGGCCGAGTAAGTTAAGAAGGAGCGGTTCCATGCGCCTCGCATCTCTTGTTGCCGCGGCTGCGCTCGCTTGCACCGCTTGGGGGCAGACTGCCTCGCCCTGCGCCTGCGGAAAGAATCCGCCGGGCCCGCCTCCCTCTCGATCTCTCAGGCCCTATACCGGCGCGCCAGAGGATCTGCGGCCCTTTTCCCGATTCACGACTCCTTATTACGAGCACTATCAGGACCTGATCGAGTACAACGGAGCGGCTCGCGAAATTCCTGATCCCGATGTTAGGGAACTCAGCGACATTCGCATCGGATTTCTGGCTCCGCTCTATGATCATCCCGATCAGGCGCGCGGGGAGCGCATGTTGAATGGCGCTCAAATGGCGGTGGACGAGGCGAATGCCGCCGGCGGCTATGGCGGCAAGCCATTCCGCCTGATTACTCACAACGATTACGACAATTGGCAGAACAGCAGCACATCCGTTACCGGCATTTCCAAAGATTCAGCCATCTGGGGCGCGGCCTCGAATGACGCCGTCCGCATGATCTATGACGACAAGGTCTGGGCCATGTTCGGCTCCATCAGTTCGGAATCCACCCACATCGCTCTTCGGCTCGCGCTGAAAGCTGAAACTCCGCTGGTGAACAGCGCCTCCACCGACCCCACCATTCCCGAGACCATCATCCCCTGGTACTTCACCGATCTTCAGGATGACCGCGTGCAGGGCTATACCCTGGCGCGTCACATTTACACCGAACTCGGCATGAAACGGGTTGCTCTGCTGCGGGTGAACGACCGCTATGGCCGTTTTGGCGTGATCAAGTTCCGCGATGCTTCCCGCCGCCTCGGCCATCCGGTTGTGATCGAACAGAAGTTCCTGCGGGCGGACACCGACTTTCGCCGCCAATTGCAGGTGATCCAGGATTCTCGCGTCGATGCCATCGTTCTCTGGGCTGACATTCCCCAGGCCGCCGAGATCCTGCGGGAAATGCAGGCTCTGGGGATGAAGCAGCGCGTTTTCGGCAGTCACCGCACTCTCGGCGAGGAACTCATCAAGCTCGCGGGTCCCGCGGCTGAGAACTTCGAGGCGGTGTACCCCTACGATCCGGCTCGCAAAGATCCGCGCTGGCTCGACTTCATTTCGCGGTACGCGGCCCGTTACCACGAGAGTCCCGATCACTTCGCAGCCCTGGCTTACGACCAGATGAGAATTCTTCTGGACGCGATCTGCCGCGCCGGGCTGAACCGGGGACGCATTCGAGACGCGCTGACCGGTCTGACCAGTTATAAAGGCGTCACCGGCGATATGACCTTCGACCCCAACTGCAAGAACATCGCCCCGCTTTTCCTCGGTCACGTACAGAATGGGCAAATCGAGTACCGGCGCATCACTATGGAGAAGCCTTATGCCCGTGTGGGGGAAAATGGGGTGCAATACTCCGGGCCGCCAACCTCGAGCGATCTTGGTGAATCCGGAAAGATTGGAGTCTTCGGACCTGGCGCCGACCGGGTCGTGCAATCGCCGGAGGCGCAGAGTTATCTTGCAGGCCACAGGGCCCGGGGCCACTACTATGCCCTGATCGCCATACCATCGGAGACATCCTGGGGCAAAGCCTCCAGCGACCTGGTCAAGGCCGTCTATCAGGATCACGTGCTCGCCCTGATCGCGCTGGATCGAGCCTCCAGTCACCTTGCCGAACAGATTGCCGTGAAGTCGTTCGTCCCGGTAGTCGCGCTTTCATCGGATCACGCGCTGACGTCGACCAATATCCCCTGGCTCTTCCGCTTACCCGAGAAGACCGCGCTGGATCAGGCTCTGGGCTGCCTTACTGATGCCATTCAAGCCGCCGGGCCCAACCGCGCGGGTATCCGCGAGGCTCTGGCTTCCGGCCGCACGATGGCGGGGATACGCTTCGATACAACCGGGGAGGCGATACCATAACCCGTCGAGGCCCTGCTGCGTTTTCACCCTGAAAGAAATTCCTCCTCCTCGGGACCACAGACCGGAACAAAATTCGTACAATCAAGGTTCATCTCCGGCTTCGCGGGAAGCGGGCTCTGTGAACACCACCATGCACCCACGAGTGCAAGTCATCGACTCCCACACGGGCGGCGAACCCACTCGGCTGGTCATTGGGGGCGGGCCCGAACTAGGTCATGGTCCGCTGGACGAGAGGCTCCGCCGCTTCCGCGATGAGCACGACCGGTTCCGGTCCGCGGTAGTCAACGAACCGCGCGGCTCGGACGTCATGGTGGGCGCCTTGCTGTGCGATCCGGTGGACCCCGCATGCGCTGCCGGGGTGATCTTCTTTAACAATGTGGGCTATCTGGGGATGTGCGGGCATGGCACGATCGGTTTGATCGGGACCCTCCATTTCATGGGCCGCATCGGACCGGGAGAGCATCGCGTGGAAACTCCGGTCGGAAAGGTGACCGCTCTGCTTGACCGCAACGGCCAGGTTACGGTCAACAATGTCGCGAGTTATCGCCATGCCGCCGATGTCCCGGTTCACGTTCCCGGGTATGGAAGCGTGCGTGGCGACGTAGCCTGGGGAGGCAACTGGTTTTTCCTGGTGCGGGAGCACACCATGACTCTGGCACTCAAGAATGTGGAAGAATTGACCAATTTCACATGGGCAATCCGTTCGGCGCTCCGACAGCAGGGAATCACTGGAGAGCACGGCCAGGAGATCGACCATATCGAGCTCTTCGGGCCCTCTGCGTTGCCGGGAGTGGATAGCAAAAATTTCGTTCTGTGTCCGGGCAAGGCTTATGACCGCTCTCCGTGCGGTACGGGAACCAGCGCCAAGCTGGCCTGCCTCTTCGCTGACGGGAAGATTGGCGAGGGCCGGGTCTGGAAGCAGGAGAGTATTGTGGGCAGCGTGTTCGAGGGTAGGGTCGCGGTTCGCAATGGCAAAATATACCCCAGCATTACGGGCTCGGCCTACGTGAACGGGCAGGCGGAACTCGTGCTCGATCCTGAGGACCCCTTTTGCTGGGGCATTCAAGCCTAAGCTACCGCCCATGTTGAACGCTCGAAGAGAATGGAAAATGAATCGATGAATCCACGCGACCTGGCCCGCAACTTCGAGGCACGTTTCGGAAACACGCCCAGGATTTTCCGCGCGCCTGGCCGCGTGAACCTGATCGGGGAGCATACCGATTACAACGAGGGCTTCGTACTGCCTGCCGCGGTTGAGTTCTCCACCTGCGTAGCCATCTCGCCACGCGCGGACAGCAAGCTGCTGATTCAATCCAACGAATTTGCGGGAACCCTGGAATTCGATGTCGATCATCTGCCCGCCAGCCGCACCGGTTCCTGGTCCGACTACGTTTTAGGCGTCGCCTCGGTTCTGCGCCAGCATGGCAGTTCCTTCCCGGGAGCCAGCCTGCTGGTGCACGGAAATGTGCCGATCGGCGCCGGCTTGAGTTCATCGGCTGCCATCGAAGTGGCCTCGGCACTGGCTTTCATGAGCCTGGACGGTAAAGGATTACCGCTGCCTGAAGTTGCCAAGCTTTGCCGCCAGGCTGAAAACGAATTCGTCGGCGCACGCGTCGGCATCATGGACCAGTTCGTCTCCTGCATGGGAAAGGCCGGGCACGCCCTGCTTCTCGATTGCCGCTCTTTGGAATTCAAGTTCGCTCCCATTCCTCCGGGAATCGAGCTTGTCGTCTGCAATACGATGGTCAAGCATGATCTGGCGACCGGAGCTTACAACCAGCGCCGGGAGGAATGTGAACGGGGCGTGCGCCGCTTCGCCCAGGCGGATCCTTCCATTCGCGCCCTGCGCGACGTCTCGCCTGAGTTACTGGAGCGAGTCGGCAGCGAGCTTCCGGAAACGATCCGGAAGAGATGCACGCATGTGATTCAGGAGAACCAGCGCACCCTCGACGCGGCGCGCGCCCTTGCCGACGGTGACCTTGCGCGCATGGGAAAGCTGATGCGTGAATCCCACCAGAGCCTGCGCGATCTCTACCAGGTGAGCTGCCGGGAACTCGATGCAATGGTGGAGGCGGCGCAGGGATTGCCCGGCTTCATCGGAGGACGCATGACCGGCGGCGGTTTTGGGGGATGCACCGTGAATCTGGTGCGCTCGGAAAAGGCCTCGGAGTTTGCCGCTGAAATTGCGGAACGTTACCAGAAGGCCACTGCCATACGCCCGCAAATCTATTCCTGCCGAGCTGAAAATGGAGCGCAGGAAGTCAGCTTCAACTAGCCTGATCGCCGTTCGCAGCCCACCCCTGTAGTTTCACCAGCCAGTTCGCCGGCTCGGGAAGGATCGCGAATTTCGGCAGTGCGCCTCGCACCATCGCTACTTCATCACAGCAATGGAATCGCGGGCAGGCGTGGCAATCCTTGTAAATCTTGTCGGGAAGATCCTCGCGCTGCGCCACCGAGAATCCCTGGCCGGCAAAAAAGTCCGGCTTGCGCGTGAACAGGCAGATGCAGTCCACTTGATGACGTTTCGCTTCCGCCATCAGCGCCTTCACTAAGCGGCCTCCGCCTCCCTTGCCTTGAGCCCAGGGAGCCACGGTAATCGATCGAATTTCCGCCAGGTGCGTGCCGTAAAGATGCAGCGCGCCACAGCCAATGATCTGCCCCGCGTCTTCGAGCACGACGAAGTCTCTGACGTTTTCGCAGATTTCCGGCAAGGTGCGCGGCAGAAGAGTGCCGTCCCCCGAATAGGCTGCGATCAGCTGGTGAATCTGCTGGGCGTCGGGAAGAACCGCTTTACGCGTGCGCATGGGCCTCCTCGCGAAGAGACTCGGCAGATTCTTTTGCAGCCGCAATCGCCTGCCGCACCTGGGCCGGCGCCGTGCCTCCTTTGACGTCGTGCAGAGCCAGCACCGAGGCCAGAGACAACGCCTGGTAAAAGTCTTCGCCGAACGCGGGGCTGAGCGCTCGCAGGTCCTCAAGCGGCAGATCGCGCAACTCGCAACCCCGCTCCAGGCTCAATTGCACCGCCTTGCCGATCCGCTCATGCGCCAGCCGCGAGGGCACTCCCCGGTTCACCAGGTACGTAGCTCCGGCCCAGGCATTCATGAATCCCGAATTGGCGGCCGCTTGCATTCGCTCGTGATGAAACTCCACCGCTTTCATCCATCCTGCCGCCAGGGGCAGTATCTGCAGGATGGTGTCCGTGCTGTCAAAAAGCGGCTCTTGCGTCTCCTGCAGGTCCTTGTTGTACGCCAGCGGCAATCCTTTGAGGGACACCAGCAGCGCGGTGGCGTGACCGATCAATCTTGCCGTCTTGCCGCGCACCAGTTCCAGCAGGTCAGGATTCTTCTTCTGCGGCATCGCGCTGCTCCCCGTGGAGTAGGCCTCGGCCAATTCAACGAATCCATACTCCTGCGTCGAGAAAAGGATCATCTCCTCCGCCCAACGGCTCAAATGAGAGGCGAGAAGGGATAGCGCGCTGACGAACTCGACGAGAAAATCGCGGTCGCTGGTGGCATCGATGCTGTTGGCGGTGGCGCGGTCGAATCCCAGCTTGCCGGCCATCAGCGCGCGATCGAGCGGCAAAGTCGCGCCCGCTACCGCGCCCGATCCCAGCGGGCAGACGTTCAGCCGCTTGCGGCAATCGGCCAGGCGGTCAGCATCCCGCAGAAACATCTGCACGTAAGCCAGAAGCCAGTGGCCAACCAGAACCGGCTCCGCCCGCTGCAGATGCGTGTACGCGGGCATGGCCGCGTCTCCTGCCTTCTCGGCGCGCTCGATAAAAATCGCGCACAATCCCGCGAGATGGTTGCGCAGCTGATCGACGGCCGCTCTGACGTAAAGCCGCAAATCGGTTGCGATCTGCTCGTTGCGGCTGCGGCCGCTGTGCAGTTTGTACCCCGTCTCGCCAATCAGCGCGGCCAGTTGCTTTTCCACGAAGTGGTGCACGTCCTCCGCTTCCTCATCTTCGAGGAAGCCCGGCGAACTCGAGGCGCGCTCCGCGATTTGCTGCAATCCCTGCAGGATCGTGATCAACTCATCCGCAGACAGGACCCCGGCATCTTTCAAGGCCTGGGCGTGGGCTTGGCTGGCCGCGACTTCGTAACTCAGCAAGCGGCGGTCAAAGTCGAACGACCGTTGCCAGCGCTCGAATTCGGGGTCCAGCGGCTGCCGGAACCTGCCCGACCACATTTTCATCGCGCCACCTCCATCCGGGCGCGGGCTCGCGAGCGGGAAGGCAGCCCCAGAATCCGGATGAATCCCGCCGCATCCTTCTGGTCGTAGCTGTCGTCCATGGTGAATGAGGAAAGGTCCGTGCGGTACAGCGAGTTCTCCGACTCGCGGCTCACGACCGAAACGTTCCCCTTGTAGAGCGAGAGGGTCACGCTGCCCGACATTTGCGTCTGCGTCTCATTGACAAAGGCATCGAGCGCCTCGCGCAGGGGAGTGAACCACAGCCCGAAATAGACGAGTTCCGCGTACTTAAGGCCAATGTGCTGCTTGAAGTGGGCCACATCGCGCTCCAGGCACAGGGCCTCCAGTTCACGGTGGGCCGCGATCAGCAGCGTGCCGCCCGGAGTCTCATAACATCCCCGGGACTTGATTCCGACAAAGCGATTTTCCACGAGATCGACGCGGCCGACAGCGTTGCGCGCCCCAATCTCGTTCAGCAGTTCGACCAGCGACACGGGATCCATTTCCATCCCGTTTACCGACGCCGGAATCCCTTGCACGAAGCCGATTGTCACCTGTTCTTCTTTATCCGGCGCCTGCTGCGGAGAGCGGGTGATCTGCCACGTGGTGGGCAGCGGCGCATTGGCTGCATCTTCCAGTTCGCCGCCCTCGTGACTGATGTGCCACAGATTCCGGTCCCGGCTGTGAATCTTCTCGCGGCTCGCCGCCACCGGAATCCCGTGCTGCTCGGCGTAATCCAGGCAATCCTCCCGGGACTTCAGGTTCCATTCCCGCCACGGCGCAATGATCTTCAATTCCGGGGCAAGCGCCTGGTACGTGAGTTCAAAGCGCACTTGATCGTTGCCCTTGCCGGTGCAGCCGTGCGCCACGGCGGTTGCGCCCTCGCGCAGCGCTACTTCGACCTGGTGCTTGGCGATGACCGGGCGCGCCAGCGATGTTCCGAGCAGGTATTTATGCTCATACACCGCTCCAGCTTTTAAGGCCTGGAAAACATATCCCGTGAGGAATTCTTCTCTCAGATCTTCCACGATGACCTTGCTGGCGCCGGTCGCATAAGCCTTTTCGACCACCGCCTCGATGTCGTCTCCCTGGCCTACATCTCCCACCATCGCGATGACGTCATACGAGTAGTTTTCCTTGAGCCAGGGGATGATGATGGAGGTGTCGAGTCCACCCGAATACGCAAGCACGACTTTCTCAGGCATGAGCGCTCCTTATGGGCAGGCGCACCGCGCCTCCCAGCAACAAATAAAGAATTGATTTCTGCACGTGCAGGCGGTTCTCCGCCTGCTCGAAGATCACCGAGTTTTCCGAATCCATGACCTCGTCGGTAACTTCCTCGCCGCGGTGAGCCGGCAGGCAGTGCATGAAGGCGGCATGCGGCGCGGCCCCGGACATCAACTTCCGGTTCACCTGGTACGGCTGAAACAGTTTTGCCCGTTCCGCCGCCTCGTGCTCTTGCCCCATGCTGGCCCACGCGTCCGTATATACGGCGTCGGCGCCTGCGGCCGCGGCATGAGCATCGGTAAGAAACTCAAGTTGCGCGCCGGTCTGCTTTGCCAGTTTCTTGGCGTCCGCGACAATCTGGGGATTGCATGCGTACCCTTTGGGAGTGGCGATGCGGATCGAGGATCCCAGGCAGGCGCAGGTCAGCAGCAGGGAATGGGCCACGTTGTTGCCGTCTCCAACATAGGCCAGCGTGATCTTTTTGAAATCTCCGAACCGTTCCTGCAGCGTCAGGTAATCGGCCAGGGCCTGGCAGGGATGCTCCAGATCGCTCAACGCATTGATGACCGGCACCGAAGCGTGGCGCGCCACGCCTTCGATGGTCTCGTGGGCAAACGTGCGCAGCACGATCACGTCAATCCAACGCTCCAGGTTCTGGGCGATGTCGCTGAGTTTTTCTCGCGCGTCCAGCCGGCTGCGGGACTGGTCCACGAACATGGCCGTTCCGCCCAGGCTCACCATCCCCGATTCGAACGTCAGGCGCGTCCGCAGGGAAGGCTTTTCAAAGAACATCACCATCTGCTTTCCCGCAAGCGCCCGCTGGAAGACCGAGGGGCGCGCCTTCATCAGTTCCGCCAGGTGCAGAACCGCCTGCACGCCTTCCGGCCCCAGGTCGCGGGTGGAAATCAGATCGGAGCACCAGAAGATGCCGGGTATGGCCTGTGGCCCGACCGGTGTTCTGCTATGCAATTGAGTGTTCAACTTTTCTTCCTCTTTCCGTAACTTCGAGGATCATGCCGCTAGCCGGCGATGCTCACGCGCACGTCACTTCCGTGCCGCAGTTCAGCTTGGTCAGATAAAACTGCGGCAGCGCTTCCGCCTCCGCCGCCGGCAAAATACGCACGCGTCCCACTCCTTGTTTCAAAGCCTGCGTACAGGCGGCCAGCTTGGGCAACATGCCGCCGCTGATCACCGACCCGGCGGCGAGATCCTGAGCCTGCTTCGTGCTCAGCCAGGGAATGACCGAGCCTGTCGCATCTTTGACTCCGGGGACGTCGGTAAGAAATATGAGAGCGTTCGCGTGACAGGCGGCCGCGCACGCGGCGGCCATTTCATCCGCATTCACGTTGTAATACTCGCCATCGGCACCGAGGGCCAGCGACGCCAGCACGGGAATGCCCCCTTGCTGCCACAATGCCTCGATCCAGCAGGGCTCGGCGAAGCAAATTTCGCCCACGAATCCCACGTCGTTTCCTTGAACTTGCTTGCGCCGGGCCCGGAAGCTCATGCCGTCTCCCCCGCAAAATCCGACCGCGGGCATCCCCGCCGCCTGAATCGCCGCCACCAGCCGCTTGTTCACCATCCCGCCGAGAACCATGAGGGCCACATCCCGGGTCTCGGCGTCCGTTACCCGCAAGCCGGCGACGAACTCGGTCTGCTTGCCCAGCTGCTGCAGCACTTTGGTCAAGGCGCTGCCGCCGCCGTGAACCACCGCGACGCGGTGCCCATCTTGCGCCAGCTCCGCGATGGCTCGAGCGCACTTGCGCAGGGTTGCCACATCCTCCAGAGCCGCCCCGCCTATTTTGATCACGATGGTCACTGCAGGCCCTCTTCCTCGCCCCATCCGTACATCAGGTTCATGTTCTGCACCGCCTGCCCGGCGGCGCCTTTGAGCAGGTTGTCGAGGCACGAGATCAGCACCAGCCGCCGGCCGTCATCAGCCAGGCAGAATCCGAGATCGCAATAATTCGTATGCACCGAGAATTGCACCTGCGGGAGCTTGGGAGTCTGAAAGACGCGAATCCAGCGCTTGCCCGAATAAAAGTTGCGGAAGCACGACTCCACTTCGAGCGGGGTCATGCTGCGGTTAAGCTGAACGTACACCGTGGAAAGAATGCCGCGCGGGATAGGCAGCAGGTGTGGTGTGAAAATCAGCTCCGGCCCATCCAGCGCCAGCTGCTCCACCATCTCGCCCAGATGCCGGTGATTGAACACCGCGTAGGCGGAGAAATTATCGGCCACCGACACGAAATGGGTTTTGGCGGTGGGCTCCTTGCCTGCCCCGGATACGCCCGATTTCGAATCTGCGATGATCCCGCGCGTGCGATCCAGCACGCCGGCCTTCACCAGTGGGGCGAGCGCCAGGATCACCGACGTCGCGTAACATCCCGGGTTTGCGACCAGATCAGTTCCCGCAATTCGCTCCGCGTTGAGCTCAGGTAAGCCGTACACCGCCTGCTCTGTGAGCTGGGCCGCGGTGAGCGCATCCGAGTCCTGAAAGCTGTAGATTGCTCGATGCTGCTCCTGCTTCAGGCGCCAGGCCCCGCTCAAGTCGATGACTCGCAGCCCGTGGTCGATCGCTTCCGGCACCAGCGCTCGCGACACGTCGTGCGGCGTGGCCAGAAACAGCAGTCTTACCCCTTGCTGCTGCAGCGCCGCCCACGAAAGCGAGTGCAGCGGGTACCCGCCATTTCCCGAGAGAGCAGGGAAAACCTCGGCCAGGTCGGCTGGACCGCCATTCTCCGCTGCGCGCCGGAGCAGAACAGGTTTCTCCAGCCGGGGATGGCGCAGAAGTATCCGCGTCAATTCCAGCCCGGAATAACCCGTGGCCCCCAACACGGCAGCTTTAAGCTTCCCCGGCATTACCACAGCATTTCCTCGATGCGTCCGGCCAGCGTGCGCGCCTGGTCTTTGTCCGGGCACACGATCAGGATCGTGTCGTCGCCCGCAATCGTGCCTACAACCTCCGGCCAGTCCGCCTCGTCGAGCGCCGCCGCCACGGGCTGAGCGCTGCCCACGATGGTTTTGATGACCAGCAAGTTCTGGGCGGTACGGATGTCCAGCACGAATTCGCGGACCAGTCGTGAGACCGGGGGGAGCGCCACTCCTCCTCCGTTTTCTCCCTGGGGAAGGCTGTATCCGTGCGCGGTCTTGCTGAGATTCAGGTCCCGGATGTCGCGCGACAGGGTGGCTTGTCCCACCTTGAACCCGCGGCGGCGCAGGTGCCGCTGCAGGTCCTCCTGGCTGGCGATGGAGCCGTGCTTGAGGACATCCAGTACCGCGCGCTGCCGCAGAGTCTTATTCATAATGAATAAATATTCACAAATCTGAATAAATATTTCCACATCTTACCGGGCGTGCCGGAAATGTCAAGCGGAATGCCCACGGCTTTACGTAACTTTTCCAATTCAGCGCCCGCTCCGCCGAAAACTATTCGGCGAATTTGCAGGCTTGATAGACTACTCGGCGGTTGCCGCAGCGCCGTTTCCAAACACGGGAGAGGGAATGAACTCGAAACCAACTCTGTTGGCGGAACTCATCGCGGAATTCCTGGGCACGTTCGTCCTGATTCTTTTCGGCACCGGAGTGGTCGCCATGGTGGTGTTGTTTCCCACCCGCAATCCGGGCGAGACGATCCATGGAGGGTTTACCAACATCACGCTAGGCTGGGGACTCGGCGTCACCATGGGGATTTATGTCGCCGGTAAGATTTCAGGGGCCCACCTCAATCCCGCAGTCACACTGGCGCTAGCGGTGTTTCGCAAGTTTCCCTGGTCCAAGGTGGCTCCCTATTCAGTCGCGCAAACCGCAGGAGCTTTCGCCGCCGCCGCCCTGGTGTTCTGGAATTACCATCCCGCCTTCCGGCAGGTTGACCCTAATCTGGAGAACACGGCGGGCGTATTCACCACCTTCCCCGCCTTTCCCGGTTTGCCTCAAGCCGGGTTTCTGGATCAGTTCATCGGCACCGGCCTGTTGGTCCTGCTGATCTTTGCCATCGTGGATGAATTCAATTTTCCGCCTGGTGCCAATCTCGCGCCGGCGATGATTGGTTTGGTTGTGGTGGCCATCGGCATGAGCTTTGGAGGAATGCATGGCTATGCCATCAATCCCGCGCGCGACTTTGGCCCGCGCCTGTTTACCGTGTTCGCGGGATTCAGCAATAACGGCATCACCGATGGCACTCGCGTCTGGTGGATTCCGGTGGTCGCGCCCTTATTGGGAGGCCTGGCCGGCGCGGGTCTCTATGACTTCGGAATCCGGCGCTACCTGAAACCTTCGTAGAGACGTTGCTGGCAACGTCTCTCGGATGTCGCAACCAAAGCGGGAGGATTTGTGAAATACATTCTGGCCCTGGATCAAGGGACAACCAGTTCGAGGGCGCTGCTGTTCGACGCCCAGGGGACCGTCCGCTCCGTTGCTCAGCGCGAGTTCGATCAGATCTTTCCCCAGCCCGGATGGGTAGAACACGATCCCGAACAGATCGCATCGTCTCAAATTGCGGTGGCACTGGAAGCGCTTGAGCGAGGCGGAATTAAGGTCAGCGACGTGGCTGCCATCGGCATCGCCAACCAGCGCGAAACGACTCTGATCTGGAACCGCGATACCGGGCAACCGATCCACAATGCCATCGTCTGGCAGGATCGCCGCACCTCTGACTACTGCGAGCGATTGCGAAATGAAGGCCACAGCGGCCCCATTCAACAGAGCACCGGCCTTCTGCTCGACTCTTATTTCTCGGCTACCAAGATTTCCTGGATGCTGCAAAACGTTCCCGGAGCCCGCAAGCTGGCGGATGCCGGAAAGCTCGCCTTTGGAACGGTGGATACCTGGCTGGTTTACAAGCTGACTCGGGGAAAGATTCATGCCACCGATATCAGCAACGCTTCACGAACCATGCTCTTCAATATTCACACGCGCCAATGGGATGGCGAGCTTCTTAAACTTTTCGGCGTTCCCATGTCGATGCTGCCGGAGGTTCGCTCCTCCAGCGAGATTTACGGTGAGGTCACGGACGTGAAGGGTCTCGATGGCATTCCGATCGCCGGTATCGCGGGAGACCAGCAGGCCGCCCTCTATGGCCAGCGCTGCTCCCAGCCCGGCATGACAAAGAATACCTACGGCACCGGATGCTTCATGCTGCAGAACACCGGCACGCGCGCCGTGCCTTCCTCCAACCGCCTGGTCACGACCGTTGCCTGGAGGCTGGGCGACAGAACCGAATACGCGCTCGAAGGCAGCGTCTTCGTCGGCGGAGCGGTGGTGCAGTGGCTGCGCGACGGGCTTGGCCTGATCCGCAAATCGGAGGAGGTCGAAGCCCTCGCCAAGTCCGTGCCGGATAACGGCGGCGTGTATTTTGTGCCCGCGTTCGTGGGCTTAGGCGCGCCCCACTGGGATTCCTACGCGCGCGGCTCCATCTTCGGCCTGACTCGCGGCTCCACTGCGGGACACATTGCCCGCGCAGCGGTGGAAAGCATCGCTTATCAAGTCGCGGATCTGCTGGATGCCATGCAGCGCGACTCCGGCGATTCGGTACAGGAACTGCGCGTGGATGGCGGGGCGTCAGCCAACGACAGCCTCATGCAATTTCAGGCTGATATTCTCGGCGTCCCGGTCGTGCGCCCCGCCGGGACCGAAACCACAGCCCTGGGCGCTGCGCTGCTCGCCGGCCAGGCTGTCAACTTCTGGCCCGGCGGCCAGAATCCTTTGGGCGGGAAGGATCGCCGCTTCGACCCGCGGATGCCCGCATCCCAGGCGCGGACTCTGCGCGAGCGCTGGAACGAAGCGGTCTCTCGCTCCAAGGCCTGGGAACCCGGCGCCTGAATTCCGTTCTACGGTTCGTACCAGAAAACCGCGCCCCGAGTGATCGCCGGCAGCGTGAACGTGACCGAACCGCCGTCGCGAACCCCCTTCACCGGCTGCGCCTCTCCGAGGAACGGGAGAAAGAATCCTCGCCCCTCCGACGGGGATGCGATCTTGACCTGCACGCCGGTTTGCGGCGTAGCGATGGGGTTCGAGCCTCCGCGCAACCCGGTGAAGTTGGCGAAGTAGCAGTTGATGTGACCGTCGGACGTGCGAGCGATCGAGGTTGCCACCTGCGCTCCCGCCTTCACTTGCACCTTGTCCCCGCCTTGCAGGCTGGCCAGCAGCGATTGCTGGGACTCGGGCGAAGCATGCTCGAAGTCCTTCTCCAACGCCGCGCTGTATGCCTTGCCCGGTGAGTCAGGGAATCTGGCTACATTACCTGACTCCCCAAGACCGGTGGCGTCCGCGCCCGCGATCACGACTTTTCCGCCGGAAGCGGCGAAATCCTGAAGGCTCTTCTTCTCCGCATCGCTCAGCACTCGGACATCCGGCAACACCAGGGTGCGCCCGTGGAAGTCTGCCAGGCTGCGCGGCGTCACAATCTGAAACTCAAGATGCTTCTGGATCAGCAGGATCAGGATTCCCCGGTACGAAGAAATAAACTCCTGCGCAAAGTAATTCCTGGTTTTCGGGGAGAAGTAGACGCCGATGGGATCAATGGGGCTGCGCGGCAGATAAAAGGTCTTGTCATGCGCGCGAATCCAGTCGAAGATGATCTTCCTCGTCGGCAGGTCGTTGGACCCTGCCATCGAGTGTCCGGGTGCATCCCAGAAGTTCGCTCCGTCCATGACCTGCGACATGGCGAGATTCTTCATGGCCTCGCGCTTGTCCACTTTCTTGTCGCCGTCCCAGGAGTAATTCAGAATCCAGGTCGCCTTGCCCTCCGCGAAGGCGCGGAACGAATGCATCCCGACCTGGTAGCGGAACCAGTCCAGCGGCGTGCGCGCCGTAGCCATGTGATTCCCGCCGCCGAATTCGTACTCATGGGCAATCGCGCCCACCACCGGATACAGGCTGTACACGTCGGTGCCCACCCGCACCGCTTCTTCTTCGATCCCAGGATAAATTTCCGGAATGGTCTTGATCTCGGGGTTTACCGCCTTGGCCGTCCGGTCAATCTCCTGCAGAAAATCCGTAAAGGTCTGGAGACGGAAGTCCACCCACTTGCGAAAGCCCGGATCCGAAAAATCCCCCAGCTTCAGATCGTGTTTCGCGTCCAACCCGCTCTGCTGCTTGAAGGCCGCGACCGTGTAGTCGTCGAAGCTGGCCCAGGAATTTTCCCAGCCCTCAAAATGAGTCATCCAGTACGGGATATCGATATAGATTCCATCAATACCGGTCTGCGCGATCTGTCGCACGCGTTCCATGTAGATTTTCCGCCACTCGAGAGCGTACGGGCTGATCCAGACATCCTCATCTCCCTTCGCAATCCAGAATGCGGTGCCTCCGCCGAAGATGGCCGGCTCGCCCGTGATTTTCCGCTGCAGCCAATCCGGATGATCCTTGGCCATGGTGTGCGGAGTCTGATCGCCATGGGCGGTAATGCACTCCGTGCCTGCGATGTAAACGAACGCGTGATCGCCAACCTTGTGCGCGGCCTCAGCCACCGCGCGAATTGCCTTCAATTTTTCTTCGGGATGCACGAAGCTCTCGTAGCGGCCGGGGATGTCGTTGTCCACCTCGATGCCGGACACTCCGCTGGCCTGGGCCTTCTGCACGATCTCCTGGGCGTCGCCGCCCTTCAGGCTATAAGCTCCGATGCGAACGTAGTTGGTCCAATCCTGTTTGTGCGGGTCAGTAGCCGCGCCCAGGCATAACGCGATCACGAGAAGACAGAAAAATGCGATAAACACATTTCGTTTCATGATGCCTTTCGATCAGCTGAAAGAATTGAGCTCAGGAAAGCTCACGTAGCTGCGGACGCATTCGTCCGGGCTCCGCGCGCCGTGCTGCGCGGGGCGGACCTATGGGTCCGCCCGTACGTGTTCCCTTAGAACTGGAAGCGTGCTCCAAACTGCATCCGGCGGAAGTTGTTGGTGGTGGATGTGACCTGCCCCAGCGCGCCGTCTCCCGATCCTAAATCCGGGAAAGCAAAGCGCTGGTGATTGAAGGCATTGAACATCTCTGCCCGTACCTGCAGGAGCTTACCCTCGCGGATCTTGAATTCCTTGGAGAGCGATGTATCCAGGTTATGGACGCCATCACCGCGTAGATTGGAGAAGTGCCGCGGCGCATTCCCCGGAATATTATCGCCCGGGTCGCCAAAACAATCCTGATTCAGAACGCTTCCCCCGGACATCGCCGCCTGGCGATAGCTGAGGCCTGAGGAAAGCTGGGAGCAGATCACGTTTGGTCTTTGGTTGCCATCCACCAGCAGGCCCGCGGCGTTGTAGAGAGCCAGGGGTTGACCGGATTGCATGGTGACCACGCTGTTCAGCGCCCAGCCTCCGACGATGGCATCCAGCACGGGATTCATGCCGCGCCCGATCCAGCGGTCTCTTCCGAACGGCAGGTCCAGAATGATGGCCGCCGTCAAACGATGCGGGGCGTCGTTGGAACTGATCCCATGCTCCGCCTTCAGGTTGTCGAGCACTTGCGGGTTATCGAGCCACAGGTTCCCCAGCCACGCGTTCCGCCCGGCAGAGGAGTCATCCGTAGCCTTGGAGAAGGTGTAGTTGCCTTCGAAGCTGATGTAATGACTGGCGCGCTTCTGGAACCGGACTTGCAGCGAATGGTACCAGGAGGTGGCGATCAGCTTTGGCAATCCTTCAAAGCCGCCATCGAATTGCGGGTACGGTTCCAGCAGCAGCTGTTGCGGAATCGTGTCGTCAACATAGCGGGAATCCGCGACGTCGGCCGCGCTGAAGATGGGGCTCGCCGGACACCATGAGCCGGTCAGCGCCGCGCCCGTGGTGAAGAAGCACTGGAACGGGTTGGGTACCTCGGTATTGAGATAATCGGTGACCGCGGTGCTGGCCGGATCGTGGGTCGGATTAAGACTTGCCACCAGCGCATTTCTCACCGACGACGGAATGAAGTTGCGGTTGCGTGTGGAAATACCGCCTGCCCCGGCCCAGGGCAAATGCGTGCTGCGATTGGCGGAGTAATCCACCCCGATGACGATTTGTCCGGGGAACAGGTGCTGAACCCCCAGGTTCCACTGGTAGATCTCCGCATTCCGGGCGGTGCCGGTGTCCAGGTCGCTGGAGTTGCCGAAGCCCCATTGCGCCAGCTTGCCATATTTCGTTCCCTGCGGCCCCGCCAGCCCATTGGGGAAGGGGCTGTCACAATTGGGCTGGAGTGGCGAAGGTCCCAGGCACCCGAACTGGGTCGCGAAATTGTCCTTGGTGAAATACATGTTTGCCGTCTTCGCGAAGGCGGGGCCGGCATACTGGAAGTTGGTTGCGACGTTCATCCCGTAAAAGACGCCCGCACCCCCGCGCAGGACGGTGTTGGACGCCAGTTGGTATGCGAAGCCTAAACGCGGAGCAAAATTGTTCCGGTCTACTGGAGAATTTCGATGCCCCGAGGTCGGAAACACCGAAATGCCCTTGATTTCCCCGATCTGCCCAAATTGCGGGAATAGTCCGGAGGCGTCGCGGGCAAACGGAATGCTGATTCCCGTGTCGGCAGTGAAGTCGTTGAACTGAAGCCGGTTGTAGCGTTCTGTGTAGGGCGTGCTCCATTCGTATCGCAGGCCGATATTTACAGTCAGCCTCGGCGTGACCTTCCAGTCATCTTGTACGTAGAACGCTGTCTCTTTCGATTTGTCTGACACCGCCGGCACCAGGTGCAAGGAAGCGTCATGCGCATACCCGGTCAGGATCGTGGCGAAGGGATTGCCTTGCCGGTGATCGTCGTCCCCCAGGCTGTTATTAGGCTGCGAGGTGGTTACGTCCCGGGAGAAGTTGAAAATGCCCGTGGGATTGTCCGGTTGCCAGAAGTTATTGAAGAAGACCCGCTGCTCGCCTCCGAACTTAATAGAATGCCGTCCCTTCACCCATTGCAGGCCGGAAGAGTAACTGACCAGCGTGTGGGCAAAATGCGTATCCACACAGCATTGGGTAAAAATCGAGAGGAACGGGTCATCGACGCCGATGGTGGGCATGCGGGTCAGTCCATTCGCCGCAAGGTCCGGCGACAGCCCCACGTCGGCCAGGGTTGGATAATTGTTGCTGATTCCCGGCGCGTGCACCCGGTCCACGCTGACGCGGTTGGTCAAAAGCGCGGTTGGTGTAACGGACCAGTTGTACTCTATGCCGCCGTTCTGGGCGTTCGTTATGTAGATCGCGCCGTCACCCTGATCGCTGCCAATGACGGTGGGTGCGGTGAATTGGTCATGGTGCCGGCTGTACCGCCCCCCGATTCTGTGCTTGGTATTAAATTGATGATCTAACTTGACGTCCACTTGCCAGCCCGGATCTCTACCGACGATGACTTGGCGCCAGTTGGGATCCGGATATTCCGCGCCCGGTATATTCTCGTGCGGATACAGATTCAGTATGGCTTGCCCGATCGGATCGATCCTGTCCGGCGGGATAACGTTGTTGGGAAATTGAGTGTGCGCACAGGGCGTCGTGGATCCCTGGTTTCCGGCGCACGGATCGTAGATTCCGGCCTGAGCCGTATCCGGGTTCGTCGGATCGGGCAGATTGGCGAGGCTCTGCGAGAAATCCCCGCTCCGTTCCAGGTCCGTGGGGACTCGCCCTTGCAAGTTGATCGGATCCTGCTGGCGAACCTTTTCCAGGTCCACGAAGAAAAACGTCTTGTTCTTGATAATCGGGCCGCCCAGAGCAAAACCGTACTGATCCCGCACATGGTCGGGCTTCTCCCCGGTGTTGAAGAAATCGCGAGCATCAAAGTTCGATCGTTGTCCGTACCACCAACCGCTCCCATGGAACGCGTTCGAGCCCTGCTTGAGCACCATGTTGACAATCGTGCCGCCATTGTTGCCGAACTCCGCCGAGAAGCTGTTGTTCTGCACCTTGAATTCCTGCACGATCTCGACCGAGGGCTGGTAGTAAACGTTGGAGTTGCCGCCCTCGCCCTGTTCCGGGGCACTGATCGGACTGCCATCGAGTGTCACTTGCGCCGTGGCATTGCGTTGTCCGTTGGAGACAAAATTGGTGCCGGAGGGGTAATTGTCGTTGATCCCGGAGCCGCTGGTCTCGGTCACTCCGCCGGCCAGGAACACCAGGCCGAACATGCTGCGGCCGTACAGCGGAATGTCGCGCACGTACTCATTGGTGACATCCGTGCCGATCGCGGCACTCTCGGTATCCAGCAGCGGGGCCGCCTCGGTCACCTCCACCGTGGTGATGACTCCCAGAGGGTTCAAGGTAAAGTCGATAGAGGTCTGCTGATCCACCTGCAGCACAACGTTCTTCTGCTCCGCGGTCCGGAATCCCGGAGCCTCGGCTCGAATGGTGTACACGGCTGGACGAAGGCCGGTGAGAATGTACAGCCCGTGGTCATCCGTGTGCGCGGTCGTCGAGATTCCCGTGCCGTCGTTGATAATTGTGACATTCGCCTGCGTCACCATCGCGCCGCTGGCATCCTTTACCACCCCACGCACCTGCGCGGTGTAACTTGCCTGGCCGAACGCGGTGATTGCAGCCAATAAGAGAAAAGTTATGACGAAAGACGGAAACGAGGAGAAGCGATCGGCACGCATAGCAGCCCCCTGACCTTTCATTTCTTTACGAGTCAACACTATTACTTTCGGTTATGGCGAAAGTCAAGTCAAATCCGGCGCAACGCTCGCCGGAAAAAGCGCACAAGCCATGCGCTTTCATGGAGCATTGTACTCCTTACGACTCCTTTCTTCTTGTTTCGCCTGATTGCGTAACGGGCTTGGAACACCTGGCCCGGGATTAAGATCCGGCGCAGCCGTGCCCATTCCACTCGCAGCCCTTCGGTTCTGACCCTCGAGCTGCAGCCGGTTTCGTATCATTGAACGCCTGGCTGGGGGCTTGGGCTGCGTACCAACGGGATTGGAAACAGCCCTAAGATCTCTGGCATCATAACGGCGGCAAGACTCCCCCATGAAAGCCGCCATTCTGTCTGCTCCGCAATCTGTCTCCGGGCGCCCGCTGCAAATCGTTGAGGTCGCGAATCCCCGCCTTAGGTCCGGCCACGTGTTGCTGCGCGTGCGCGCCTGCGGCGTCTGCCGCACTGACCTCCATATCGTGGAGGGGGCATTGCCGGCTAAGCAACTGCGGCTCATCCCCGGGCACCAGATCGTGGGCGAGGTTATCGACGGCTCTACCGAGGACCTGCCCCTCGGCTCGCGGGTGGGGGTCTCATGGCTGGGCGGCACAGACGGCACATGCTGTTACTGCCAGCGGGGTCTCGAGAATCTTTGCGACGACCCCACCTTTACTGGCTACACCATTGCCGGAGGCTATGCGGAGTACGCTTTCGCCCGCCATGATTTTGTTTTTCCTCTCCCCAAAGCGCTCGATGACTTGCATGCTGCGCCTCTGCTCTGCGCCGGCATCATTGGATTCCGCAGCTTGCGCGTGGCCGGGGTTGAACCAGGCGAGCGGGTGGGATTATTTGGCTTCGGAGCCTCCGCCCACCTCGCCATCGCAGTGTTGCAGGCATGGAAATGCGAGGTGTATGTGTCCACACGGGGCAAATCGCATCGCGCCTTGGCCGAATCGTTAGGGGCACGCTGGGTTGGAAGCGAAACCGACAAGCCGCCCGTTGAACTGGACCGCGCCCTGACCTTTGCCCCCAGCGGAGACGTAGTCATCGCTGCCCTGGCAAGCTTGCGCAAGGCCGGCGTCGTAGCCATCAATGCCATTCATCTGGATCGCATCCCGGAGTTCGACTATGACCGCCTGCTTTGGGGAGAGCGCCAACTGCGCAGCGTCGCCAATATGACCCGCGCCGACGCCCGTGACTTCCTGGCGCTCGCCGCGGAAATTGGCCTGCGCCCCAAAGTCACCGTCTTTCCCCTGGATCAAGCCAACGAAGCCCTCATGGCAGTGAAGAACGACGCCGTGGACGGCGCCGCCGTGATAGTCCCCTGATCCGAAGATTTAGTGTGTAGGGGCGGACGCCTCGTCCGCCCTGCGTCGCGGAACGCGACGCATATGACGCCAAGCCTGCTTAGGATGATTCGATCGCGCTTCGCGCGACCCCGGACGAGGCGTCCGGGGCTACATTCCTGAGTAAGCCCAACCATCCCGCTCCGAACGGGAATTCGAATTGCTCCTCTGTGCACCTACAAAAAAGTACATTGCAATGGTGGTTAAAGGAATTTTTCCGCAGGGGCGCTGCTGAAAGCAAAAGGACACACCTCCCGCGCCGGCTCACCAGTCCCTAAACGCTCAACGCGGACGTTGCGATGAACAACACACAGAACACAATGGCTTGGGTGAGTTCAGTCCAGCCCAGTCGGCGTACTCGCAACGGGGCCGGTTTCTGTACGAAGTAGTAGGACCCGCGCAGCAGCAGCGGAACAAACGCGATCAGCGTGATCCAGGGCATCCACCCCAGCAGGCAGGCGGCGCACAGCGCCGCTGCCATCGCGAGTTGCCCGGCTGCGAAGGTCCAGGCGCGCGCCAGTTTGGCGCGCATTCCCGCCACTTTGGCCGTATGAATCCGGATTTGCACGTAATGGATCTGATTTCCCGCAAACAACATGTTCACCAGCCACAGCATCCACGCCGTGACCCCGAATTTTCCGGTTATTACGTAATAGACTGCCGCGGCCGACGACGTCAGGCCGATCGTACCCACGATTTCTGAGAGCATGCGGGTGCTGCGCCCCCACGTCCTGAGCAGCGCCTGCCCAGCGAATGCCAGCCCCGCCGCCCCCCCGATGGCCCAGAGCAGGGGATTGTGCCCGGCCCACAGGAGCATGCTCAGCGCCAGGCCCGCAACCATGGCGAGGTAAGCGATCACAAACGTTACAGAACTGCGTTCCTCTTTGCCCTGCGCGCGCATGGCGGAGGTTCCCAGCAGGCTCTCCAGCGGAGTTCTCAGCCAGAACAATGCCAATGCGGCGGTGAGTAACAGGACAAACGGGAACACGTTGTGGCTCTCGCGAAAGGCCACTCCAGCCGCCGTGACCATGGGCACAAGCAGCAATCCCCACGCGCCGTGCTCGCGGGGCACGATCAGGGCGCGATTGCGTTCGCGGAGCGCGGCTACCTGCGCCTCTTCCCGATCGCCGCCGGGGAACTGGACAGCCGGGGACGATTGTCTCTCCACTTTCGTTTCAGGTCTCCATGTGAGTGCCGGTTCGGCATGAGTCTTCGCTGTCATTACCGCCATCCTGCCGTATGAATATGCTGCATGCCTTTGACCGCGCGCATGTACTGGGCTCGTTCGAAGGCTCCGGGATCGGGGCAGCGCTGCTGGCTCATGCTGCCTTGCATCTGCTTGACGGATTCGTATTCGTGCTCTTCCATCCACTCCCGCAGTTCACGCTCCACGTGGCGAAGGTGGTTAATGCCGTGCCGCATCAGCGACGAGCATAGCATCGTCACATCGGCGCCCACCATTAACAGCTTCACTACATCCTCAGCGCTGTGCACTCCGCCGGTTGCGGCCAGGTTCGCCTGCAGACGCCCGTAGAGTATGCCAATCCATGTGAGCGGCAGCCGCAGCGATTGCGGCGTGCTCAGCAGCACGTTGGGTTGGATTTCCAGTTCTTCCAGGTTTATATCCGGCTGGTAGAAGCGGTTGAACAGCACCAGCGCATCGGCGCCGGCCTGGTCCAGGCGCTGCGCCATGTTCGCCAGGTTGCTGAAAAAGGGGCTCAGCTTCACCGCCACCGGAATCGTCACCGTCTGCTTCACCGCCTGGACGATCTCCAGGTACATCTTCTCGATATCAGCGGCGGCGAGCCGCGGGTCGGTGGCAATCGAGTAGATATTGCATTCGATCGCGTCGGCGCCGGCCTTCTCGATCTCGCCGGCAAACTTCGTCCAGCCGCCCAGGGTAGAGCCATTCAGGCTCGCGATCACCGGGATCTTCACGGACGCCTTGGCCTTGCGGATGTGCTTCAGGTATCCCTCGGGCCCAGTATGAAATTCGCTCGGCTGAGGAAAGTATGTGATGGATTCCGCGAAGCTCTCCGTTCCAGCGTTGAGATGGTAGTCGAGATCCACCTCTTCCTGGCGCAGTTGCTCTTCGAACAGCGAATAGAGCACCACGGCCGACGCGCCGGCGTCTTCCAGGCGGCGGATTCCATCTATATCGCGGGACAGAGGCGAGGCTGAAGCAACCAGCGGAGTGGGCAGTTGCAGGCCCAGATAGGTGGTGGTGAGGTCGATCATAGCGTTCTCCTTCGTGCGTGCCCTTGCCGAGTCAAAATCCCCACCCTGTCGCGGAAGACGCGGCCCGGGCGGGCAACCTGCTATTTCGGTGTTCCCGCCAGAGTCTCTTTTTGCTTTGCGGCCGCGGGAGCTTCCGCCGACGGTTTCGCCGGAGGCTCCGCTTCGGTCTTGCGGCCGGCCATGTATTCATACATGCGGAACCGGGCTTCGACATCTTTTTGCGCCAGCTTCCACAGCCGGTCGGCTTCTTCCGGCTTGCTCTTGGTCAGCATCTTGAAGCGAGTCTGCTGCAGCAGGTAATCCTGCACTTTCCGCGTGGGAGCGCGGGAATCCAGAGCCAGCGGATTCTCGCCCGCCGCCGCGCGCTCCGGGTGGTAACGATAGAGCAGCCACTGCCCGGAATCGACCGCAACTTTCTGATCGCTCATCGCGGTCGTCATATCGATGCCGTGAGCGATGCAGTGTGAGTACGCAATGATGATGCTGGGGCCGTCGTAGGCTTCCGCTTCCAGGAATGCCTTCAGCGTGTGCTCGTCTTTGGCCCCCATCGCCACGCTCGCGACATAGACGTTGCCGTAGGTCATCGCCATCATGCCCAAATCTTTCTTCGGGCCGGGCTTGCCCCCGGCGGCGAACTTCGCCACCGCAGCGCGCGGCGTGGACTTCGAAGCCTGGCCTCCGGTGTTGGAGTAAACCTCGGTATCCAGCACCAGGATGTTGACGTTGCGGCCGCTGGCCAGCACGTGATCGAGGCCGCCGTAGCCGATGTCATACGCCCAGCCGTCCCCGCCCACGATCCATACGCTCTTCTTCACCAGCATGTCGGCGAGGGAGAGAAGTTGCTTCGCTTCCGCGGAATTCATGGCGCGCAGCTTCTCTTTCAGGATGTCCACGCGCTGGCGCTGCTCGTAGATGTCGGCTTCGTCTTTCTGCTTTGCGTTGACAATGGCCGCGGCCAGCTCTTCCCCAACGTTGTTTGCCAGGCGCAGCAGGAGTTCGCGGGCGAACTCGGTCTGCTTGTCCATGGAAACGCGGAAGCCGAGCCCGAATTCCGCGTTGTCTTCAAACAGCGAGTTCGACCAGGCCGGGCCGCGTCCATCCGCGTTCTTGGCCCAGGGAGTCGTCGGCAGGTTGCCGCCATAGATCGAGGAGCAGCCGGTGGCGTTGGCGACCACCGCGCGGTCGCCGAACAGTTGCGATACCAGCTTCAGATAAGGCGTCTCGCCGCACCCGGAGCAGGCGCCGGAGAACTCGAACAGCGGCTCCTGCACCTGTTGCTGGCGAATGGCGCCCACCTTGATCTTCCTGCGATCGAGTTCGGGGAGCTTCAGGAAGAACTCCCAGTTCTCGCTCTCCGGAGCGCGCAGCGGCGGCTGCGGCACCATATTGATGGCCTTGAGCCGGGTTTCCTGCTTGTTCTTGACCGGACAGATATCGACGCACACCCCGCACCCCGTGCAGTCTTCCGGCGCGACCTGAATGGTGTACTTCAGGCCTTGCCATTCCTTATCGCGCGCCTCGCAGGACTTGAAGGTCGCGGGCGCGGCCTCCAGTTCTTTGCTGTCGTAAACCTTGATGCGGATGACGGCGTGTGGGCAGACCATGGCGCACTTCCCGCACTGGATGCAGATCTTCGAGTCCCACGCGGGGATTTCCAGCGCCAGGTTGCGCTTCTCCCACTTCGCTGTGCCGGTGGGGAAGGTCCCGTCGCAGGAGAACGCGCTCACCGGCAGTTCGTCGCCTTTCCCGGCATAGATCGCGCCCAGCACGGCGCGTTCAAATTTCGGGGCGCCCGGGAAGGTGGCGGGAATTTCGCTCCGGCTGGTCACACTTGCCGGGATGGTTACTTCGTGCAGGTGAGCCAGGGTTTCGTCCACCGCCCGCATGTTCTTCTGGACGACGTCTTCGCCCTTGCGCCCGTAAGTGTGGCGAATCGACTCCCGGATGGCTTCGATGGCTTCGTCCCGCGGCAGGACTTTTGAGATCGCGAAAAAACAAACCTGCATGATCGTGTTCATGCGCGAGCCCATGCCGGTATCCCGCGCGACCTGGTAAGCGTCAATCACGTAGAATCTGGCCTTCTTCGCGATGAGCTGGGATTGCACTTCACGCGGCAAGTGGTCCCAGACTTCATCCTTGCCAAACGGGCTGGAGAGCAGGAATACCCCGCCCTCGACCAGCGAGCTGAGCATGTCGTACCGCTCCAGGAATATCCACTGGTGGCATGCCACGAAATTCGCTTTCGACACCAGGTAGCTGGACTTGATCGGCTGCGGGCCGAAACGCAGGTGCGAAACCGTCATCGCGCCCGATTTCTTGGAGTCGTACACGAAATACCCTTGCGCGTAGTTGTCCGTGTTCTCGCCGATGATCTTGATGGAGTTCTTGTTGGCGCCCACTGTGCCGTCTGCGCCCAAGCCGTAGAACAGGGCCCGGATCACGCTGTCGGGCTCGGTCGAGAACGAGGCGTCGTAATCCAGGCTGGTGTGGGTGACGTCGTCGTTGATGCCGACGGTGAAGTGATCTTTGGATTCGGACCGCTTCAGGTTGTCGTAAACGGATTTCACCATTGCCGGGGTGAATTCCTTGGACGAGAGGCCGTAGCGCCCGCCAACCACAGTAGAGCGACGGACGCCTCCGTCCGCCGAACCCCGGACGAGGGCGTCCGGGGCTACACGTTTTGATTCGTGCAGAGCGTTGACTACGTCCAGGTAGAGTGGCTCGGCTATGGCTCCGGATTCTTTCGTGCGATCCAGAACTGCGATCTGGCGAACGGTGTTGGGGAGGGCTTCGACAAACGACTTCACGCAGAACGGGCGGAACAAGCGGACTTTGAGCAAGCCAACTTTTTCGCCGCGCGCGTTGAGGTAGGCAACCGTCTCGTCGGCGACTTCGGCGCCCGAGCCCATGATCACCAGCACGCGCTCCGCGTCGGGCGCACCCACATAGTCGAACAGGCGGTAAGAACGCCCCACGACCTCGGCGAACTTGTTCATCACCGCCTGCACCTTGCCGGGAGCGGCGCTGTAGAAGGAATTGGCGGTCTCGCGGATCTGGAAGAAGACGTCAGGATTCTGCGCCGTCCCGCGCAGCACCGGATGATCGGGGGAAAGGGCGCGCTGGCGATGCTCGATGACGCGGTCCATGTTGATCAGGGCGCGCATGTCGCCGTCTTCCAGCATTTCAATCTTGTTTACTTCGTGCGAAGTGCGGAAACCGTCGAAGAAATGGAGGAACGGGATGCGGGTCTCCAGCGACGCGGCGTGCGCGATCAGCGCCAGGTCCATGGCTTCCTGCACCGAGTTCGAGCACAGCATGGCCCATCCCGTGGTGCGGCACGCCATTACGTCGGAGTGGTCGCCGAAAATGGACAGAGCATGAGTGGCCAGGGTGCGCGCCGTGACGTGAAATGCCGCCGGCGTCAACTCGCCGGCGATTTTGTTCATATTGGGGATCATCAGCAGCAAGCCCTGCGATGCCGTGAACGTCGTGGCCAGCGATCCCGTCTGCAGCGCTCCATGCACCGCCCCGGCAGCTCCGCCCTCGCTCTGCATTTCGACCACGTGCGGCACGCTGCCCCAGATATTCGGCAGGCCCTCCGAGGCCCACTGATCCGCCCACTCGCCCATCGGGGAGGAAGGCGTGATGGGGTAGATCGCGATGACTTCGTTTACCCGGTAAGCCACATGCGCGACCGCCTCGTTGGCGTCCATGGTCTTGAACTTACGTTTCATTGACTTCCCCCATTCGCGAATCTCGACGGCGGCCACCAGGGTGACCGTGCGATGAGATGAGCATAAAGACGCGGGTATGTGGATGTCGGGACGTGGGTTCACAGCGGGGTGTGATCAGGATCACAAAGAATGGCAGAGGTCTGTCTTTTCAGTATTTTAGTGGGAATTGCTTTTGGGATTTACCCGAGAGCGTCGAAGGGCGGGAGTTGGCGTAAATCCTCTCCCACCTCACAAGTCGCTGAACATGAAGTTTTGCCGTCGGCCCGCCGATAGATAAAAGGGGATCGTCACTAGCCGGCCCTGCTAAATCAGGAAATTGCATGTCACGTGCGAATTGCTGGGAGTTTAAACGATGTGGGCGCCAACCGGGTGGCCGCGGAACAGGCCGAATGGGTGCATGCCCCGTCCCGTCCGAGTCACGACTTAACGCCTGCAATCACGGAGAGAATGCGGGACGAGCGTGTTGGTACGTCGTGGGAACAATGTGTCATGGAAGAGTACAGGGAAGATTTGCCGAAAAGCTGGGAGACTGTTTGCGGTGCGATTTCTATCGCGCGGTTGCCGGGGAGGAAGGCCCTGAGTTCGCCGCGGCAGAAGACGTGTTATCCCAGCTTCGACGGAAGTGACTCCCGTAAGCCTGATTATGGCAGGCTTTGACTCACAGTGAGGAACAATTCGCGCTGCTCACAATGCCGCGCAGCATGACGATCACATCATGCGGCGGCTTACCTTTCGGGCGATCAAACCACAATTCTGCTACGGACCCACCCCGCCGGTATGGCAATCGGCGCAGTTGACCTGGGTCAGGTCTCCCAGATCGACGGGATGCTGGAAACTCGGCGGACCCGCGCTGGGCACGGCTGACGGACCGAGGCTTTCACTCAACAGAGTGTGGCACTGGTTGCAATCCTTGCCGATGACCCGGCCATCGCTGCTGACATGCTGACCGTCGTGGCAACGGAAGCAGCCATTGGAGTAGTAATGCCCCAGATTGTTGGGATGCGTCTGCCAGTTCAGTTTCATCTCGGGGAAGGTAGTGTGCTGGAAGATCTGCTGGAGTTCGGCGACGGCATTACGGATTTCCAGTTGCTTGGACTTCCCCACGTCGGGATACTTGCTCTCGTAGAAATCGTCGATGCCCTTGGCAATCCCTTGCAGCGCCACATCGGTTGTGGCGTAGTTCCCGGTGAGCACCGTAACCGCCTGCTGCTTGATAAAGGGCAGGGAAGTGTCCAGGCGGCGAGCGGCGAGCGCCTGATCGACCGACTGATCGGGGGGGACGTAGATGTGGGTCGGGCGATTGTGGCAGTCCACGCAGTCCATGTGGTGGCGCGGAGCCTTGGCGATCTGATCCCTGGTCAGCGAGGAATCTTTCGCGTAGTACTCGGTGACCCGGCCTTGCAGGTCCTGCACGTGGATGTAGGGAATCACCTGGCGCTTTTCGTCGGTGGCGACGTAGTCGATTTTGTTGCCAATGTTCATGTGCCAGTGAATGCCTTCGGGCGCACCCGTGGCGGGATCGCCGCCGCCGGTCTTGATCAGCATTCGCGTCTGACGCATCGTGTTCTTGTCGTCATTGGCGAAATGGGTGAAGACTTTCAGCTGCCCACCGTAAAACTTCTTAGGCCAGTGGCATTGCTCGCACGTGTCCTGGGCCGGGCGCAAGTTGTGCACCGGCGTGGGGATAGGGCGCGGGAAGGTATTGAAGGCGGCGGCAAACACCTGGCGCGTGCCGGAAAGTTTCGACTTCACAAACCAGGTGGCGCCCTGTCCGACGTGGCAATCGACACAGGCGACGCGGGCATGAGGCGAGAGGGAATACGCCGTGAATTCGGGGCTCATCACGGTGTGGCACAACTGTCCGCAGAAGGCAACCGACTCCGTGTATTCGTACGCTTTGTAGCTGCCGGCAGAGCTCACCAGCACAAAAACGATCAGGAAGGTGGAAAACGAAATGACAGCGCTGCGCTGCGTGCGATCGTTCAAATCGATTACGGGATAGAACTCGGTGGGCGTAACTTTCTTCCGCCGCTCCAGGAGCAGGCCCGCAAGGATCAGGATCAGGCCTAATGCAAAGAAGGCGGGCGAAACCATGTACGCCAGAATGCCAATGTAGGGCCCGGGCTTGACGGCGATCAGGTCGATGAGGACGAAAAGGAAGATGTTGGCCAGGCTGACGATGGCCAGCGCAATTCCCGCCAGGCTTACGGGGTTGCGCAGCAGCATGCGCAATCCATGCCTGGCCTCGGGTTCATGGGGAGAGACTTGCTCAGTATCCATGCTTGACCTCAGTCGTCTCGGATTCCGCTTCCGCCGCAGCTTCCGGTTCGATTACTTCGGCTGCCGGGCTGGAGCTTTCAACCAGCGGAGGTGCATCCAGGCCATGCTCTTCGCGATAGTGGTGCAGCGTCATTTTGCCATCCCACCACGCCCAATTCATGGGGTAGACGTCTGGGTCGAAGAATACTTGATAAAAGTGCCATACCAGAATCGCGAGAGTGGCCAGCACCGCTTCATAAAAATGGACCGCGGTCGCAACATCGAGCCACCAGCGCGGCAGATGATTCCCCACGACCACTTTGGCCCACAGCATGATGCCGGTTCCGGCCATCACGAACATTCCCCAGACCAGCGCCCAGTACTCGGCTTTCTCGGCGTAATTGAAGCGGGCAAACTCAGGTTTGCGGGGAGTCAGACCCAGATAGTACGAGAGATTTTGCCACGCGCCGCGGACGTCGTCCAGCGTGGGAAACAGATCGCGCGCCAGGCGGCGGCCTTCCCGCGTGAGCGCCACGTCGAATATGTGGTACAGGCTGACGCCGATCAGGGCCACGGCGGCGATGCGGTGCAGTAAGCCGCGCATGTGTTCGCCCAGGGTGAGCATCGACGCGAACCACGAATCCGGGAACTTGAGCGCGAATCCGGTCAGCACCAGCAGGATGAAACTGGTCAGCAAGCCTGCATGCTGCAGGCGGAACCGCAGCGGCATGCGCATGACGAAGGCGTGCTGCAGCTTGCGGCGCGCGATGACCTTCGACCGCCAGATGATGAAATTGTGCAGCAGCATGCCGCCGATGACGGCGAAGATCATGCCCAGGTAGAACTTGCGAATCCAGCGGACGGCCTTGCTGCCGACGTCGGCCGAGAGCGGGGCGTCGACGTGTACTTTGGCGGAAGCGAATTTCTCGGTCACGCCGGGATGACATTGCCCGCAGGTCTGCGCCAGGCGGCTGCGGTGAATCGTGGAGCGGGGGTCGGTGGACGGGAAAATGCTGTGCGTCCCGTGGCAACTGGCGCAGTTGGCGACCACCTGTGAGCCCAGCTTTGAGGCCAGGCCGTGATAGCTCGCCAGGTAGGTGGTGGCGCGGCGGCCGGCAATCCCGAATTCCTGGGAAAGGCGGACTCCTTCATGGCAGCGCGCGCAGGTGGCCTGGGCCACGTTCTGCGCGGAGACCGGGGAATTCGGATCGGTACGCGCCTTGATGGAGTGGATCCCGTGGCAGTCGGTGCACGCCGGCGCCTGCCAGTTCCCCTGCGCCAGTGCGGTGCCGTGAATGCTGGATTGGAATTCCCTGGAAATCGTCTCGTGGCACTTGCCGCAGGTGAGCGGCACATTGAACTTGAAGATCGGAGACTTGGAATCCTTCGCGTCCAGAATCTCGTGGCTGCCGTGGCAATCGGTGCAGACCGCGGCTTTCTCCGAGCCGTTGGCGACGGCGTGTCCGTGGACGCTCTGATGGTAAGAGGCGACCAGCTGCGCGCTCTGGCCGCCGTCGGCCATCACGAATTTCTGACCGTGGCAGGCGCCGCAGGTGGCCGGAATGTTGGCATGGCTCACCCGCGACTTCGGATCTCCGGCGGGCAATAGATTGTGCGGGCTGCCGTGGCAGTCCACGCAGGTGGCCGCTTTGCTGTTGCCGCCCTGAACGGCTTTGGCATGGTGGCTGCGCTCGTAGGCGGCTTGCTGGTCGGCGTGACAGGTCGCGCAACTTAGCTTTTTGGGAGGGGTTTCGTGCGCGGCGCTGGTGACGTCAGTGTGGCAATCCACGCAGGTAAACATGCTGCCGTGGATGGAGTTTTTGAAAGCTTCCGGATCCACGTGCAGGCCGGCCGGCTTGCCATTGACTTCATGGCTCAGCGTGGCATCGCTGTGGCAGGCGAGGCATTCGTCGGCGGTGGGCTTGGGAGGCGCCTTTTTGGTCGCGGCGGAGACAGAAGCGGCCGCCAAAAGCAGGGCGAGGGCAACTCCAGGCGTAAAAAGCTTCTGAATTGTTCGCATGGACACTCCCTCACCCGCCAGCCGGCGGCCGCAATGCGGCCGTGCTTCTTTGGTTCAGCTACTTCTTCGCCAGACCGCGGATGTAGGTAACCAGATCCTTGATCTCGCCTTCTTTAAGTTTCTCGCCGTACTTCGGCATTTTGCCTTTGCCATTGGCGATGACGCCGGCCAGATCCGCATCGCTCTGCTTCTGGACTTCAGGCGCGGCAAAATCGCGGGTGCCCATCTTGCCGCCCTTGCCGTCCGGCCCGTGGCACATGGCGCATTTCGCCTTATACGTGGCGGCTGCGTCCTGAGCCATTGCCGGAGCGGCGCACATGGCGATCAGTCCAGCAGCCAGTAGAACAACCAAGCCCATACGAAATGAGTGATTCATGAGTTGCTTCCTCCTGAGGAAGTAAATTTTGTCCGCACGATATCACAGAGCAGGGATTGGCCGTTGACTGCTGGCTACAATCCCGCGAATCAGGATTGCATTGGATCGTGCTTTCGTCCTGCACCCTGAGAACTCACTCGCAAGGCTAGGTTCGCACGGGGTGCGGAGGCGCCCTATGGCAGACATCACGCCGCCCTGTGACATCAATCACAGGGCTTTCTGCCGTGAATTGTGACGATTATCACCACAGGGCGTGAGGAGCCGCACGGTTGGCTCGCCGCCCCCAACCTAGCATCGGAGCATGTCGGTGATCGAAGACTTGCTGGACGGTCCGGTGCCTGTGCCGGTCAATGGGAAAGACCGGACTCCGTGGCGAGCGGGAAAGCAAAGTGTGCCGTTCAAAGGACCCGGATTCAGGCCACGTCCGCTGCAGGTGACCTGGGAGCTGACCCGCGAGTGCGAGTGGAAAGCGGGGTCCGCGCGGGCGGCGGCGCGCGCTCGCCGCGGGCGGCCGGTATTCTCCACGGCCGAAGCCTTTCACCTGATCGAGGAAGTTGCGGCCATGCATGTGCCTTTGCTGGCGCTCACCGGCGGGGACCCGCTCTGCCGTTCGGATCTGTTTCCCATCATCGATTTTGCCTCGCGGCATGCGGTGCGCACCTCGCTGACCTTACTGCCGACTCCCAAGCTGGATAAAAGTGTCATTCCGCAACTGAAGGCATTGGGCTTGATGCGCATTGGTCTTTGGCTGCACGGTTCGACGCCGGCGTTGCATGATGCGTACTGGAGCGTCAACGGATGTTACCGCCGAACCCTCGATATCATCGCGGCCTGCCATGAAGCGCAGCTTCCCGTGCACATCAACACGATCCTGGCGCGGGTGAACCTGCAGGAGGTGGACCCGATGTTGGAGCTGCTGACGCGGCTGGATGTCGCGGCATGGAACGTTTTCTTTTTTGTTCCGGGGAATGCGGAGCAGAGCCGCGAGATGCTCAATGCCGAAGAAACCGAGCAGGTGTTCGCCCAGTTGTATAGCGGATCCAGCCGCGTTCATTTCCAGGTGAAGACCACGGAAGGCCAACACTACCAGCGCTACATTCTGCAGCAGCGCGCGCGGGAGTCGAAGACCCGCTTTCTGGAACTGGAAGCAGTCCGTTATGCGCCCAAAGAGGTAAACGACAGCAGGGGATTCGTATTCGTGGATGATCAGGGCGAAGTGTATCCCAGCAGGTTCCTGCAGATTTCCGCGGGCAACGTTACCCGGCAGGCTCTTTCCGAAATCTACTGCGATTCGCCCCTGTTCACCTCGTTGCGCGACCCCGGGCGATTGAAAGGCAAGTGCGGACGCTGCCCAGTCCGCGCGATTTGCGGCGGATCCCGCGCCCGCGCCTATGCCGTGAGCGGAGATCTATTCGCCGCCGAACCCACCTGCGCCTACGAACCCTGATCGTCTGCTGCGGGAAGCGACCGGAAAACCCAGCCGGTCATTCCCCAAAACGTCCTGGCAAAGTGTTATTTGCGGCGGCAGTGTGGGAGCCACACTCTTTCTATGCCGGGCCGGATTGTGATTCAAATCACATCGAGCTGTGATCTCTCATCCGGCGCAGTTTCTACGATCGCCAGTAGTATCGCTTCCATCCTGGGACTGGACTAGAGGCCAATACACCTCTCGAAATCACTGCTAGGAGGCAACGTGATGCGAAAGCTGGGACTTTTTTTGCTTACAGTTGTGCCGGTTCTGGTTCTGTTATCTATGGCGGCCATGAATCCGCCCAAAGTTTCTGCGGTGCCAAGTTATGCACGGCAAACGGGGTTAGCCTGCAGTGGCTGCCATTACACCCCCCCGGAGCTGAATCCGGCCGGGCGCAGATTCAAGCTGCTGGGGTATGTCGACCGGGCCGATGAGACCAAAGTCGTGAAGGCGGATCCGGGGAAGAAACGGGCTGCCCTTGATCTGCTTTCCTCTCTGCCGCTTTCCGCAATGCTGGAGACCTCTTTTACCTCCACCAAGTCGCCGGTGCCTGGGACCCAGAATGGCAGTATCGAGATGCCGCAGGATATCTCGCTGTTTCTGTCGGGCGCATGGACGAGTCACGTGGGAAGCTTCGTGCAGGTAACCTACGACACGCAAGACGACCACTTCGGAATCGACAACACGGATGTGCGCTATGCGAACACTACCAAGTGGGGCGGCAAGGAACTGGTTTATGGACTGAACGTGAACAACAACCCCACGGTCGAGGATCTTTGGAATAGCACTCCGGCATGGGGCTATTCGTGGGTTGCCGATGACTGGGCGCCCACTCCTACGGCCGCGCCCATCCTGGCCAGCCTGGGACAGGATGTAGCCGGATTCGGCGGCTACGCCATGTGGAATAACCACCTTTACCTGGATGCGACTCTCTACCGCTCGGAACATGTCGGCGCTGCCCAGCCCAATGCGGGAACCGACTTCGGATTCAACGTACGCGGATTAGCGCCTTATTGGCGGGTGGCATGGCAGCAACTCACCGGAAAGACGCAATACGAGTTCGGCGCCTACGGCATGCACATGCGGTCCAGCCCCGGCGCGATTACCGGGCCGGAAGATGACTTCACCGATTGGGCCCTGGACGCGCAGATCGACCGGACACTGTTCCGGACCGATGTGCTGTCCTTCCGGGGAACGTACATCCGCGAGAATTCCAACCTGGCAGGCATGGCCGCGCTGGGCGCTGCTTCTCCCGGCAGCCACCATCTGAACACCATCATGGCCAATGCCGAATACCACTTTGGCAATCGGGCTTCGGGCACCTTCGGCTGGTTCGATACCAGCGGAACGGTGGATCCGTTGCTCTACCCGCAGGAGGCGGTCGGCGGCAGCGCGAATGGCGATCCCAAGGGCTCGGGCTACATTGCGAACTTTTCCTACTGGCCCTGGCAGAACCTGCAGCTCTCCGCCCAGTACACCGGCTACACCCGTTTCAATGGCGGCAGCACGAACTACGACGCGGCCGGCCGCAACGCCAACGGCAACAACACGGTTTACCTGGTTGCACGATTTCTTTTCTGACCTACGCGTAAATATCGATCATTGTGAATGCAAAGGAGAACAAGGTAATGAAAGTCAAGGGATTGGTTGTGGTGCTGGTGGTTAGCGCTTTCTGCATGGCGGCCTGGGCGGGTGATATCGAAGGCAAGGTCAGCGGAATGAAAGGCAAGTCGGTGGTATACGTCGATGCGGTTGCCGGGAAGACGTTTCCTGCTCCGAAAGATCACCCCGTCATGGATCAGAAAGGGCTGATGTTTACTCCCCACATCATGCCGGTCCAGCAGGGAACCACGGTAGAGTTCCTGAATAGCGACACGGTGCAGCACAACGTGTTCTGGACGGCGATCGGTGGAGATAAGAAAGCGGGGCACAACCTGGGAACGTGGCCCAAGGGTGAAAAGCGGTCCTTCACCTTCGATAAGCCTGGGGTGGTGCCGGTGCTGTGCAACGTGCATCCGGAGATGGCGGGATACATCGTCGTGAGCCCTACGCCGTATTTTGCCGAAACGGATGAGAGCGGAAATTACAAGATCAAGGACGTCCCCGACGGCAATTACACGGTAAGCGTGTGGCATGAGGGGGCGAAGAATCAATCCAAGCCGGTGAGTGTCGCGGGCAGCGGCAAGGCCGATTTCACCCTGACGAAGTAAGGAGTGCGAAGCGGGGAGGCCAACACAGACCTCCCCTCCCCGCTTTTTGGCCTCTGCGCCACGGTGTGGACGTCGAGCGCGCTGGTAGGAACGGAATAGTGCCGCGATGCTGAAGCGATTCAAGAACAAGAAGGTGGATGCCGATTGGCTGCACACGAATTTCCCCTGCATGATGGCCTGTCCGGCCCACACCAACGCCGGAAGATATGTGGGCCTGATTGCGGAGGGACGGTTCGAGGAAGCCTACCGGCTGGCGCGCGATCCCAACCCGCTGGCCAGCATCTGCGGACGGGTATGCGCACATCCCTGCGAGACGGCGTGCCGGCGCGGCGAGATCGACCGGCCGATATCGATCCGCGCGCTGAAGCGGTTTCTTACCGAGCAGTACGGGCCGGAGTCCAAGCGCCCGCTCAACATCAACGCAGGGCGCGCGCAGAAGAAACTTCCCTACAAAGTTGCGGTGGTTGGCGGAGGCCCGGTCGGACTCTCGGCGGCGCACGATCTGGCACTGATGGGGTATGCAGTGACGATCTTTGAAGCTGCGCCCGTGGCGGGTGGAATGTTGTACCTGGGCATTCCCGAATACCGCTTGCCGCGCGGTGTGGTCGAGGCGCAAGTGCGTGAAATCCTCGAAACCGGCGACATCACGCTCAAGTTGAACCAGGCGGCGGGCCGCGACTTCACCATCTCTGACCTGCGGCGGCAGGGTTTCGATGCGGTGCTGGTGGCGGTGGGCGCCCATCGCAGCCGGGACCTGAGCATTCCGGGCGTAGATCTCGATGGAGTTCACAAAGGCATCGACTTTTTGCTCAATGTAAATCTGGGGTACAAGTTCACCATCGGCAAGAAAGTGATTGTGATTGGCGGAGGCAACGTGGCCATGGACGTTGCCCGGTCGGCGGCGCGCGAGGTGGTCCGGCAACATGCGGGGGGAGTCGAGGACGTGGAGCCGTCGGCGGAGAATGTGTCCGCCGTCGCGACCAAGGAAATGGTCGATATCTCGCTTTCGGCGCTGCGCATGGGCGCTCGCGAGGTGAACCTGGTCTGCCTGGAGCGGCGCCAGGAGATGCCGGCCGCCCTGGAAGAGATCGAAGAGGCCGAAGAGGAAGGCATTCGCATCCACCCGGGATTCGGGCCGAAGCGGATCATCGGCCAGGACGGGAAGGTCGTTGCCCTCGAGGTACTCACCACCAAGTGGGTATTTGATGAGAATCGCCGGTTCAATCCCGCGTTTTACGAGAACAGCGAGAGCCAGATCGATTGCGACACGATCATTATGGCGATCGGGCAGGCGCCGCGGCTGGATTTCCTAACGCCCGAGGATAAGGTGGAGATCTCTCCCCGCGGGCTGATTGCAGTGAATCCGCAGACGCTGATGACGTCGGCGGCGGGAATTTTTGCGGGCGGCGATTGCGTGTTCGGCCCCCGGCTCATCATCGACAGCGTGGGTGACGGGAAGCGCGCGGCGGTCGGCATCGACGAATATCTGCGCGGCGGGAAACATCCCGAGCCGATTATCGAGGTCGAAATCCTCAAGCGTCATGCCATGCCTCTGGGGTATCTGGATATCAACCGGCAGCCGGTCCCGATGCTGCCGCTGGAGCGCCGCACCGGGGTGACCGAAGTTGAGGTCGGATACGACGCCACGACCGCCGTAGCCGAGGCGCAGCGCTGCCTGCATTGCTGGACGAACACCATCTTCGAAGGCACTCCGGAAGACGGCAGCATGTGCATTCTGTGCGGCGGGTGCGTGGATGTGTGTCCGGAGAAGTGCCTGGAACTGGTCTCTCTCGATCGCATCGGATTTGAGCCGGAGACGGTACAGCACATTCGCGATAACCAGGAATGTTTCGGGGTGGAGTTCGACGAGGTGGCTGCCGACGAGCTGGGAGTGGTCACGGGCGCGGCCATGCTGAAGGACGAGACGCGCTGCATTCGCTGCGGACTTTGTGCGATGCGCTGTCCGGTGGGCACGATCACGATGGAGTCGTACAACCTTGTCCCGGCTGAGCCGACCGGATTGATTTCGGTGGCGGCCATCGGGGCGGGACTGCAGAGATGAATTAACCCCGCTCGGCTCTCGCCACAGCGCGAGGTCGAAGTGGGATACCCGAGGACGTTATGGCAGAAGAGACGAAAAAGACAGACGACGTCAGCCGGAGGCAGTTCTTCGTGAAACTGGGTCTGGGATCGTTAAGCATCGCCGCCGCGGGAACCGCCGCATTCGCGTATCAGTACCTGGAGCCCAACGTGCTGTTCGAGCCTTCGCCCGTGGTCAACGCCGGCAAGCCTGACCGCTATCCGCTGGATTCGGTCACTCTGGACGTGAATTCGGGAATCTACGTCATTCATTCCCAGGAGGGCTATTTCTCGCTAAGCGCGGTGTGCACGCACCTGGGCTGCCTGACGGCGTGGAAGCCGGAGCTCAACATGATTGCCTGTCCCTGTCACGGCAGCAAGTTCGAAACAAGCGGAAAGAAGATCGAGGGTCCGGCGCCCAAGCCGCTGCCGTGGAAACGGATCTGGCTGAACGACGATGGCGATCTGCTGGTAGATCGTTCGACCGACGTACCGGCGCTGGCGCGGGATTCCTTCGTGAGGGTCTGACATGGCAAAAACGGTAGACCAATACTTCGACCATCTGCGCGAGACGCGAGTGTGGCGGTCGATCTTCCGCAGCGGGGCGGGATCGAGCACGCTGAAACGCGCTCTGGCCATTCAGCAGAACGTGTTCCTGCACCTGTTCTCGACCAAGGTGCGAACCCGCATGCTGAGCTTCAGCGCGACCTGGTATCTGGGGACGCTGACGCTGGGCACATTCCTGATCCTGGTCGCGACCGGCATTCCGCTGATGCTGTACTACCATCCTTCGGCGCCGCAGGCGTACGCCGACACCAAGGATCTGCAGTTCGTGGTGTCGTCCGGACTATTTCTGCGCAACCTGCATCGCTGGTCGGCCCATGCCATGGTGTTCCTGGTATTCGCCCACATGTTCAAGGTCTTTTACCGCGGGGCCTACCGGCCGCCGCGCGAATTTAACTGGGTGATCGGCATCGTGCTCCTGCTGATCACGCTGCTGCTCAGCTATACCGGATACCTGCTGCCCTGGGATCAATTGGCCTACTGGGCCATCACCGTGGGATCGAATATTGCGTCGGCGGTGCCGGTCATCGGAAACAAGATTCACTTCCTCCTGCTGGGGGGCAATGCGGTCAATGCCAACGCGCTGCTGCGCTTTTACGTGCTGCACTGCATGATTCTTCCGCTGGCCGCGATGTTCTTCGTGGCCATTCACTTCTGGCGAATCCGGAAAGACGGCGGATTGTATGCGCACGCCAGCGAGCCGGCGACGTTGAGAACGGCCGCCAGCAGGACGGCGGCGGTCACGGAGGCGCAATAGCCATGGCGGAGAACAAAGACTTTGTCGCGGGCGTCGATTCCAACGCGAAGAAATCTCCGCGGCGCATTGTATTCATCACGCGGCGCACCTCCGCGCAGGTCAAGGCCGAGACCGAAGACCAGTTGCAAACCTTCCCGGAGGTGCTGTTTCGCGCCGCGCTCGCGATCCAGTTGCTGGCTATCTTTCTGGTCTGGATGGCGCTGTTGTTCAATGCGCCCCTGGAGGGACTGGCGGATCCTTCGCACACTCCCAATCCGGCGAAAGCGCCCTGGTACTTCCTGGGATTGCAGGAGATGTTGCACTACTTCCCGCCGGTCGTGGCCGGCGTGCTGGTGCCGGGATTAGTCGTCATGGCGCTGGTGGTAATTCCATACTTCAAGGTCAATATCGAAGCGGACGGATTCTTTCTGAAGGACCGGCAAAAGCGGCTGCGGCTGTTCTATGCGGTCGCGGTGGTGCTCATCGCCTTCCTCGCCTCGTTCGACGTGATGGTCGCGCTGGTCCCCACGGTGATCATGGCGGGCCTGATGCTGCTGGCCTCACAAAGCTCTCCGCAGTCCGCTTCGGCGTTTCGGCGCTACCTGGCGGCGAGGCCGCTTTCGTATTGGGTGATGACCTGGTTCCTGTTCGAACTGGTGGTGCTCACCGCCGTGGGCACGTTCTTCCGCGGGCCGGGATGGTCTTTTATCTGGCCTTGGCAGGGTTCCTAGCATGAAAAAGGTACGACGATCATGAAACGGAAACTAATGTCGCTGTGGCAGAAGCTGTTTGGTGACAGCGTGCGCGCGTTTGGCGTGGTCAGCCTGATCTTTCTGGCCTCCATGGCGGTCGCGCCGGCCAAGAATTTCTTCAGCGAATGGAGACATTACCAGCGGGGCTACCTGGGCGTGATCCGCAACCGCAGCGAGGCGAATACGCTGCGCCGCCACCTAAAGAGCGGCATACAACAGATCTGGCTGCCGGAGTTGGGGGTGGTGGACCGGTGCACCAGTTGTCACGTAGGGCTGAAGGAGACTTCGCTTGCCGATGTCTCGACTCAGCCTTACCGGATGCACCCGGTCATTCCCCATAAGCCGGACCAGTTCGGATGCACAGTTTGCCATCGCGGCCAGGGCGCGGCGACTACCGTGGAGGAGGCGCATAACAGCACCCTGGCCTGGGAACAACCCATCGTTCCCGCGAAGTACATCGAGTCTTCCTGCGGAGAGTGCCATCAAAGTGCGTTGCCCGGGACGCCTCAGCTGAACCAGGGGCGCACCCTGCTGTCGCGGGAAGGATGCGTGCATTGCCACACGGTGAAGCTGCCGGATGGGAGCGCCATGAAGGCGACGGATGATCCGCCGTCACTGTCGCACATCGCCGACAAGACCAGCCGGGAGTGGATCTTCGCCTGGCTGAAAGATCCGCAGGCTTATGCCGCGACCGCCACCATGCCGAATTTCAAGCTGAGCGACGATGATGCGCGGGATATTTCAGCATTTCTGATCGCCAACAGCACGCCCGTGCCGGGCGACAGCCTGACCCTCAGCGCCAAAGCCTCTGGCGATGCCACCGCGGGCGCCAGCCTCTATGGCGAATCTTTCTGCGCATCGTGTCACGCGGTGCAGAACGCGGCGGGCAACCTGGTGGGCGGGGACATTGGCCCGGAGCTGACCCGCGCCGGCAGCAAGCTGAAGCCGGAGTGGCTGCAAGGCTGGTTAAAGAATCCCCGCGTCTACGATCCGGCGACGCCCATGTCGCATTACCGCTTCACCGACGTTCAGATCGCAACTCTGTCCGGATTCCTGATGGCCAAGGCAGATTCCGAGCTGCTGGGAAAGGTGCATCTCGATCCGGCCACGCCGGAGCAGATCGCTCACGGAAAGAGGCTGGTATCGGATTACGGGTGCGCTTCGTGCCATGAAATCGCGGGGGTGAAGCGGCCCGACAACTTCGCGCCGGAACTGAGCCGCATCGGGAGCAAGCCGGTAACGCAACTCATCTTCCTGCCTGGCATGCCGCACACCCTGCCGGACTACATTGCCAGCAAAATCAGGCAGCCGCGAGCATTTTCTCCCGGCCTGAAGATGCCGCAGTACACGTTCACACCGGCGCAGGTCGATGCTCTGACCACCGCACTGCTGTCGCTGAATGATCGTTCTTACACGTTGCCGCCATCGCTGGCGGTGCGCGCCAAGCCGGAATCGGACTACCAGCCTGCGGGGAAAGCGGGAAAGCTGATGTCGGACCTGGCCTGCTTCAGTTGTCATCGCATCAACGGTCATGGGGGCGACATGGCTCCCGACTTGACGTGGGAGGGCAGTTCAGTGCAGCGCGAGTGGCTGGGGCAGTTCCTTAAGAATCCCGGCACGCTGCGCCCGGCGCTGATAAGGCGCATGCCCCGGTTCAACTTCACCGACAGCGAGATCAATGAGCTGGCCGATTACATGATGACCGTGTATCAGAACCCGGGAGTCGATCGCGATGCCATGCCGCTGAGCGGGTACCCGCAGGGCCAGATCGAACTGGGCAAGCAACTCTTCTATGGAAAGTATGCCTGCCAGGGCTGCCACATCGTGGACAGCAAAGCCGACAAGGGATATATCGGGCCGACCTTAACCCAGGTGGGTTCCCGGCTGACGGCGGCATGGATTTATCAGTGGATGAAGAATCCACAAGCGCTGCGGCCCGGAACCATCGAGCCCAATCGCGCCATGAGCGACGAAGACGCGCGGGCACTGACTGCGTTTTTGATGTCGCAGAAAGGGGCGAAAAGTCCGCATCCTGCGAAGGCGGCAAGGAGCAGAGCGACGAAACAGGAGGTTGCCAGCCGATGAACCGCATGGCGGCGGTACTCATGATTTTCAGCGTGGCATTGGTTTCGAGTTCCTGTTCGCGAAAGCCATCTTCCACGGCCGGGCCCGGGCCTACAGGCTTTGGCGCAGCAATCGTTGAATCCAGCGGAGGCAAGCAGTTCGCGCAGACGGGAGCGCTGTTGCCGCAGCCAGTCGTCGTACAGGTCAACGATGCGCAGGGAACTGCCGTTCCGGGAGCGCTGGTCGAATTCGCGGCTGCTCCCGGAGTCACTTTTGACCCGCCCCGCGGATTAACGGACGCAAGCGGCCAGCTTACGACCAACGTCTCCCTCGGCGGCATGGCTGGACGCTACTTGATCACGGCGTCCACCTTCGATAAGACACACAAGAAGGTGGAACTCAAGATCGAAGAGATCGCGCTGGGATACCAGCAGGCGCTGGGAAGGCATCTGAATGAGCAGTATTGCGAGCGCTGCCACAATCCGGAGTCAACGGTGGAACGTGTTTCCAATTACGACAACCTGGAGATCAAGCCACATCCCTTCACCGAGGGCGACACGCTGAACAAGATGAGCGACGCCGACGTCACGGCCATCATCACGCATGGAGGCCCGGCGCTGAACAAATCGGCGCTGATGCCGGCGTGGGGAAACACGCTGAGTAAAGCCGATATTCAGGCGTTGATTGCGTACATTCGCGCCGTGTCGGATCCGCCGTCGCGGAGCGCGGGAGCGGTGTATACGCGAAACTAGCGGGCGGAAGGCGGCGTCCGCCGCCGCGTGTCCAGAGTCACCTCCCGCTGTGATTTTGATCACATGGCCCTTTTCAGGAATCTCTGGAAAGCAAGGCAATTCCAGCTCCGGGCAGCGAATTCCGCCCGACAACTTGTGATCAGAATCACTATTTCTAGTGATGAAATGCACGGAGTTTCTCCACTGCCTCTGTCATTCTGACGGTCAACTGAGGTGACCTATGGCTCAAGACGGACGCGATATTTTGGAAGTCCTCCGATTCGAACTGAACTTTTTGCTCGACGGTGGCTACGGTCGCTCGCCGAATTCGCCATGGCGCGCGCCAGCCGTTTTCGAGGACTCTCCCATATGCCCGAACTTCTGCGATACGGCGCATCCCTATCCTTGCGAGAGCTGCCTGCTGGCGCAATTCGTCCCGCAGGAGCAGCGCGGCGAGACCGTGCCTTGCCGGTTCATTCCGCTCACGAAGGAAGGGCAAACGGTCGAGGATCTCTACCGGACAGGGAGCCAGCTCGAAATCGAAGAGGCGCTGGCCGATTGGCTGCGTACCCAGATCGCCAGGATTGAACGGGAACGCGGAATTTCCGGCAAAGAAGGCGTCGCATAGAAGCAGGGCTGGCGGCGACGTGTATTGCGGGATTCCCTTTCATCATGCTGTAGAAAACTTCCCAAGGAGACCAAGGATCATGAGCGAAGAGCATGCGTATCGAGTGGCCGCATGGTGGACGTCGGGACGAACGGGGCTGGCGAAGTCGGATTCCGCGCCAAACGCAATTCATTTCACGGCACCCACAGAATTCGGCGGGCTGGAGGGGCGGTGGACGCCGGAGGAACTCTTGCTGGCAGCGATCGCCGGATGCTACACCACGACCGTGCGCGCGATTGCCGGGGGAGTGCAATTCGATTTCACCGATCTGCAGGTGGAAGCCAGCGGCATCGTTCGCAAAGTGGAATCGGGGTACAGCTTTACCCAGATTACGGTACGCCCCAATCTGAAGATTGCCTCGGCCGAGGAGCGGGATAAAGCTTTAGAGCTGCTGAAGCGGGCGGAAAAACTTTGCCTGGTCTCGCGTGCGATGGGCACCACGCTGAAATTCGAGCCGCAGTTGGAAGTGACGAAGCCGGCGACGGTTGCCTGATCTGCCCTAAAGTTCAAGCAAGGCGGAAACAGACGATGGGTCCTCCATCGACTGCAGCTTGAATCCTGCCTTTTGGAAAATGGCCTGGGTGGCGAGATTGTCCCGCAGGATCTCTCCCGAGAGCGTCTTGAACTTCTCCGCGCGGGCGACGCGCGCCACGCTGGCCAGCAATTCCGTTCCAAGCCCGCGGCCCTGCCACTGATCGGAGACGAGTACGGCGGCCTCCGCTTCCAGCGGCGTGATTGCGCTGAAGCGGCCGACGCCCAGCAGTTCGGGGTGGCCCGTCTCCGGATGCTTGCGCTCGGCTACCAGGGCGAAGCCGCGATCGTAGCTGGCGAAGCAGATGCGCACCAGGCGCTCGTGTTCCACGCGCGTGCTCAGGCTTAAAGAGCAAAAATAGCGGAGGTAAACGCTACGCTCGGAGAGCGTGGTGTGAAACTGCACCATGAGCGGCTCGTCTTCGGGACGAATGGGACGAATCGTCACCGCCGTTCCATCCTTGAATTGCCACTGGTGGACGTACTGTGACGGGTAGGGGCGAATGGCCGGGCGCGGCAACTGCTCGGGAGCAACCGAACTGTCATGCACCACGATGCGCGCATCCAGCGCAAGCAGTTGCTCCGGCGTGGCCAGGAGTGGATTGATATCGATCTCGCGGATCCAGGGCAGTTCGAGCACGAGCTGGCTGAATCGCACCAGGAGTTGCTCGAGAGCGGGCAGATTGACCGGCTTGCGTCCGCGAACGCCGCGCAGGGCGGAGAAGATGCGGGTCCGCTCCATCATGCGCTGCGCCAGAGTGGTGTTCAGCGGGGGCAAGGCGAGCGCGTGATCGCGGTAAACCTCGACCATGACACCGCCGGAGCCAAACAGGATCACGGGGCCGAACTGCGCATCCATACTGCTGCCCAAAATAAGTTCGTATCCATCGCGCGCGACCATGGGCTGCACTGTTACTCCCAGGAAATGTTCCAGTCCGGCCTTCTGGGCGACGGAGGTGCGGATCGAGTGAAACGCGGCCCGAACCTGGTCGGCGCTCTCCAATTTCAGGCGCACGCCATCGACGTCGGTTTTATGGGCGATGGTGTTGGAGAGGAGCTTCAATACGACGGGGTAGCCAATCTTTCTGGCGCAGGCTACGGCATCGTCCTGGGTTTCTGCCATCCGGGTGTCGACGACCGGAATGCCGTACGCAGCCAGCACCTGTTTCGACTCGAACTCATTCAGCATGGTGCGGCCTGATTGGCGGATAGCATTCACGATCTCTTGCGCCTTCTGCCGGGCATCGTCGGAGAAATCGGGACCTTCAACCAGGGCGGGAGTCTGGTAGAGGCCGCGCAGATTGTCGGTGTAGCGCCACATATAGGTGAAAGCTCGAGCGGCGGTATCGGGATAAGAGAACGTCGGGATGCCCGCTGCGTTGAGGATTGCCGTTCCCTCGGCCACGCTCTCTCCTCCCATCCAACTGGCGATTACCGGCTTGGTCGTGCTGTGGGCATACTGGCTGATCTGCAATGCCGCCTGGGTGGGATCGGCGCCGCCTTGCGGCGCGATGATGGCGAGCAAGCCATCACTGCCGGAATCTTTGGAAACGATGTCGATGGCCCTTACATAGCTTGCTGCGTCGGCGTCGGCCAGTACATCCACCGGATTGCCGCGACTCCAGTTGGGAGAGAGAAAATCGTCCAGAGCATGAATCGTGTCGGGGGAGAGGACGGTGAGTTCGCCGCCGGTGGCCATCAGGGCATCAGTGGCAAGAACGCCAGGGCCTCCGGCATTGGTGACGATGCTCAGGTGCGGTCCGCGCGGCCGGGGCTGCTTGCTTAAGACCTCCGCCATGTAAAACAGGTCGGCAATATTCTGTACGCGCAAAACGCCACAGCGCCGGAAGGCTGCTTCCAGGACTTCGTCGCTTCCGGTAAGGGCGCCGGTGTGCGACGCGGCGGCGCGCGAAGCCGCCTCTGAGCGTCCGGCTTTGATCACGATGATGGGCTTGGCCAGCGCGATCTCGCGAGCGGCGGCAAGGAAGGACCGCGCATCGCCTACCGATTCCATATAAAGCAGAATGCTCTTGGTATGGGGATCGTCGCCGAAGTGGTAGATGAGGTCGCCCCAGCCGATGTCGAGCATGGAACCGGTGGAAACGATCGCGCTGAAACCGACGTCTTCTTTCTTGCTCCAGTCCAGAATGGCGGTCTGCAGAGCGCCGCTCTGGCTGAGAAACGCTACGCTGCCTTTCTTGGAGATGGATTTTGCGAACGTGGCATTCAGGCCGATGCTGGTATTCATGAATCCCATGCAGTTCGGTCCCAGAAGCCGGAGAGCGCCGCGGCGCAGGTGACCCTGTATTTCCGCCTCGAGCCGTGCTCCGGCGATTCCTTGCTCGCGAAAACCCGCGGAGATCACAACTGCCGATTTCACGCCTGCGTCGACGCAATCGCTGATAATCTGCGGAACGGTTGGGGCAGGCGTCACCACCACGGCAAGGTCGACAGCCTCCGGCAGGTCTCCAATATGCCGATGCGTCTGGATTCCCAGCACTTGGTCATGGCTGGGATTCACTACAAATATTTTTTCTGGAAACTTACTTTCCAGCAGATTGGCGGTCACGCTGCGGCCAACCGTGCCCGGGCGTTCGGTGGCGCCAATGACCGCGACGGTACGAGGCAGGAACAGGGACTGTAACCCCGGCCGCGGCATGGGTTTCTTTCCGAGCAGTGCTGACAACGGTTTAGCGGAAGCACTGGACAATTGGCTCACACCGGCGCTCCTGGAAATCGAGATGGCGTCATTTTTTCACAATCGGCTGGGGCGGATAAGGATGCATGGGGCCAGACACATCACCCATCATGGCAGAGTTTGCCGCGTGTGTCTGTGATCACAATATGAGCGTGATCACGTGCGGTGGTGATGGTGATCACACGAGATTACTGGGTGCTACAATTTGAGTGAAAGAGAGGTGCTGCTTCCATGCGCGCCCCTTACGGCCTAAATATTCTCGATAATTGCCTTACCTGTCCGGTTCGGGAAGAGCATATTTTTTGTAATCTTTCGGTGCACGCCGGGCAGCGTCTCAATGACATCAAATCCACGGCGGTCTATCCCAAGGGAGCGATGCTGTTCATAGAAGGGCAGCAACCGCGCGGCGTGTTTGTGCTTTGCGCCGGGAAGGCCAAACTCTCAACCTCGTCTCGGGAAGGCAAGACGATCATCACCAAGCTTTCCGATGCGGGCGATGTGCTGGGGCTGAATTCGGTGATCTCCAACCGGCCGTACGAAGTGTCGGCGGAGATGATGGAACCCGGCCAGGCCAACTTCATTCCACGCGAGTCCCTGCTGCAGTTCCTCAAGGACCACGGGGAAGTGGCACTACGAGTCGCGGAACAGTTGAGCCGCAACTATTACACCGCCTACGAGGAGATCCGGACCCTGGGTCTGGCGACCTCGCCGTCGGAAAAATTTGCCAAGCTCTTACTGTCATGGTCGACGAAGTCAACGCAAAATGACGGCTCGACGCCGGTCAAGCTGACCTTGACCCACGAAGAGATTGCCGAGATCATCGGGACCACGCGCGAAACCGTCAGCCGGCTCTTCTCCGAATTCAAGAAGAGACAGTTCCTGCAGCTGAAAGGTTCGACGCTTTTGATTCGCAACCGTCCGGCTCTGGAAAAAATCGTTCAGTCATAAACCGGTCTGGGACAGCTGAGCCAGCTGTCCCAACCGCAGGCCTGCAATTGCCGCAATTCTTTACTCCTCCGCTGCGATCCTGTTTCACCCCGCTACGCTTAGAACCGGGCAATGCGCGTCATGAAGTACCTGATGCACCGCGGTCCAGGGGAGATGAGCTGAAACTCGCGCCGAGGGTGAGCGCTTCGTTCCCATCACGATCAAGCCGGCGTTAAACTCTCCGGCTGCGGCAAAAATACCTTCCGCCAGAAAATCTGCGCCAACGATGTATTCCGGTTCGGGCTGGAGATGTCCGTATGGGGCAATCCAGTCGCGCAGGTTCTGCACGGTGCGTTTGGCTGCCGACGCCTCCCATTCCTGAACTTCGTCCGCCGCCGGCGCGGCGGGCGCGTAAGCGGAGACGATCGATGATGCCACCGGGAGGGGCGGAATTATGTGCACCAGGATGAGCTTTGCCTGGTGAGCGCGAACCATTTGCAGTACCAGCGGCAGCGCTTTCGTGGACCCGGCGCCGAAATCGGTGGAGAACAGGATGCTGCGGAAATCCAGCGGCTTTCGAGCACTGGCCGCCGCCTTGGGCCCAATTGTCATGACCGGGCAGGGAGCCGTGCGCAGCAGCTCTTCGGCCACGGAGCCGAGAGCGACTTGCGTGATCCCGCCTCGCCCGTGGGTGCCGATTACGAGCAGGTCGATCCCCCTGTCCGCAATGACGGACAACACGGCGGGCGCGATGGACGCGCTTCGAACCACGATCCCATCGGCCGCTCGACCCGGGCGGGCGGTGCTGATCAGGGTTTCCAACAGCCCCTGAGGGTCCGCGCGGCTCCTGTCGGTCTCCTCCGGATTGGCGGGGATTTCATAGCGCCCCTCCCGCTGAACCACGTGCAGGAGGGATAACTTCGCATCGTAGCGCGCGGCCAATTCCGCCGCGAACCAGAGTGCCGGGAGCGAAGCATCCGACAAATCAGTCGCCATCAGGATCGAACGGAAGACCGGAGTCTTCGTGGAAACTTCGTTCCGCTTCAACTCTGCGATATTCATAACTGCCTCCCACGCCGGATCATTCGACGTCCCATCCGAAAAACCCAGGGCGCGTCCTGAAGCGCTTGGGTGGATGTAGCTCGGTTACCCGTCTCGAGGCGAGTTGGACGAGCTGTGGACGATCGCCGCCCCAGACAACTGTCATCCTTTTGCAGCAACGTTCGCACAGCCAGAACCGCTCGTCCAGTTCAGGGGACAAGCCTTCACTGCAACCAGCTACTTGTGGAGTCGGCGCGAAGTGGAAGACTCTTCCCTGACCGATGCGGAGAAATTGCTCGCAGCATGCGGGATTGGCGCACTTAGAAAGCACGGCGCACCCCCGTACGTCCTTCTGAGAACATCCTAATCCCGCGGCGGCGAACGTGAGGTGATGACAGATACGAGAGAAAGTGATGTTCATCACCTGCTGTCCGAAGGCCTTGCGGTACATGGGCGAGGCTGCAATCCCGGTGGTTTACAATCGCTCCGGTCCTGTTGATAAAAAGCGAAGAAGGAACACATGGAACGCTTCATTCTTGCCGAAATCTTCAACTACTCATACCTGCCCTCCGCTCCCGAAAACACTGTCGACATGAGAGTGGTAGCTAAGCCATGACCCAGATCGAATGCGCAGCCCTGTTGTTCGATATGGATGGCGTTCTCATCAACTCCACTCCCGCTGTGGCGCGGGTGTGGCGGCGCTGGGCTATGGAGCACGGATTTGACCCGGAGGAAGTAGTGGCGCGCGCTCATGGACGTCCCAGCCTGACTACGGTTAAGGAATATCTTCCGCAGGCAGATCACGAGGCGGAAAATCGCGAGGTAGAGCGGCGGGAAATCGAAGATCTGAAGGGCGTGGTCCCGCTGCCCGGGGCTCTGGACCTTCTGGCCAGCCTGCCACCGGATCGGTGGACGATCGTAACATCCTGCACGCGCGCCCTGGCGGAAGTGCGCATCCGCGCGGCGGGCCTGCCGTTGCCCCGGCAGCTGATTACTTCAAATGACATCACGAACGGCAAGCCTCATCCCGATCCGTATCTGAAGGGAGCCTTGAAATTGGGCTTTCCTGCCAGCGATTGCGTGGTGGTGGAGGACGTTCCGGCGGGGGTCCGGTCGGGCAAGGCGGCGGGGGCAAAGGTCATTGGGTTCACCACGACCGTGGAAGAGCCAGCCCTGCAGCAAGCCGGCGCGGATTGGGTCTTGCGGTCCTGTGCGGACCTCCGGTTGCTGCGGCGGGATGCTGGATTAACTTTAGGGGTGAACCGGGAAGTTGACTGAAATCCTAACCCTGACGTTATCACGCGACCGCGCATTTTTGCGGGAGTTGTGCCTTCCTTCCAACTGTCTGACCCGGAATTGCATCCACTCCTTTAGCCACAGGGAGATTGTAAGGAGAATGGAAATGCAATTGAGATCGAAGGTGCTGGTCGTGTTTGTCAGTATGGTTTCGCTGATAGCGTCAATGGCGGTGGCGCAGAATGCGGAGCCGTCAAAGTCGGAATCCCGGATCGCGCGAGAGGTTCGCCACGAAATATTGATGCTGCCCTATTTCGGGGTGTTCGACAACATCGCTTTTAAGGTGGAGGGAGGAACGGTGACGCTACTGGGGCAAGTCGTGCGGCCGTCTCTGAAATCCGACGCGGAGAATGCCATCAAGCGCATCGAGGGAATCGATCGAATCGACAATCAGATTGAAGTCCTGCCGCCATCTTCCCAGGATGACGCCATCCGCATCGCGCTGTTTCGCGCGATTTATCAATATCCATCGTTGCAGAAGTACGAGTTGGGAGTGCAGAAGCCGATTCGCATCATCGTAAAGAATGGCCGCGTGACGCTGGAAGGCGTAGTCGATAGTGACGCGGATAAGAACCTGGCCGGCATCCGGGCAAACTCGGTGCCGGGTATTTTTCAGGTTACCAACAACCTCAGAGTAGAGAAACCGTAGAAGGCCGTGGTTCCGGGGGACGCCTCGGCGTCCCCTTGGTGCTAGTTCCGGGCGCTGCCCAAGTCGCTGCAATAACGTTTTACTTCAGCAGTTTCGTCGACCGCGTATAATGCTCCCGCATTTGATTTCCGCTCCCGCGGACTACTTGGAGGAACGCCATCATGAGTTTCCATGCCATGAACCGCCGCACCTTTTTGGAAACCGCAGCGACGATCGCCGCAGGTACCCTGTTCAGCAGTCGCCTGGGATGGGCGGCGGGCGAGCACAAGATCAGCAAGATAGCCGTCCAGCTGTACACCGTTCGCGACCTGATGAAAGACGATTTCGAAGGCACGATCGCCAAGGTGGCGCAGATCGGCTACAAAGAAGTGGAATTCGCGGGGTACTTCGGCCGCACCGCCCAGCAGGTCAAGGACGTCCTGGCGAAGAATGGCCTGACCGCGCCCTCCACCCACGTGCAATACGATGAACTGGACGAGAAATTCCCCTCGGTCCTCGAATTCTCCAAGACCGTGGGCATGAGCTACGTCATCTGCCCATGGATTCCTGAAGAGTTGCGCAAGTCCCCTGACATCTGGAAGCAGGCTTCCGAGAAATTCAACAAATGCGGCGAGCAGACCAGGAAAGCCGGCATGCAATTTGGCTATCACAACCACTGGTTCGAGTTCCTGCCCACGGATGGAAAGCTGCCTTACGACGAACTGCTTAAGAATTGCGATGCGAAGCTGGTGAAGATGGAGATGGATCTTTGCTGGATCACCGCCGCAGGCGGCGACCCGGTGCAGTACTTTGCCAAATATCCCGGGCGTTTCCCCCTGGTGCACGTCAAAGATCTGAAGACCAAGCCGAATGTGACCAGCGGGGGCGCGCAGAATTATGGCGATACCGTGGATCTGACCGAGGTGGGCAGCGGCATCATCGACTGGAAACGGATCTTCGAGCACTCGCAGCAGGCGGGAATCAAGCACTACATCGTCGAGCACGATCATCCGAAAGAGCCGCTGGAGAGCATTACGAAGAGTTACCAGTATCTTTCGACGTTACGCTGGTAGTAGTAGGAAGCTTAGACAGGACATGCCGCCGCTGCGGCGGCGGCAATTCTTCCGGGGAGAAGATCTGGGTCCATGCAGGTCCGGCGTACTCCAAAAACT
>Ga0070741_10002312_pt1 | contig 52040 bp, 44 predicted proteins | sample Coa_R1_4_FD_66440 | JGI IMG/M metagenome (GOLD analysis project Ga0070741, IMG submission 66440) | Surface soil microbial communities from Centralia Pennsylvania, which are recovering from an underground coalmine fire - Coalmine... | ecosystem: Environmental > Terrestrial > Soil > Unclassified ... | reverse complement strand
GGGGGGGGGGGGGCGAAGGCAACACACTATCGGTAGCCGAAACCGTGGCGGCGGCGAGCATGCTGCCGGCGTCAAGCGCTCCCGACGCCTCGTCTGGCAGGCTGCCAATCGCCACCGGCAGCGTGAAGCGGATCGTGGTGCCTTTGCCCGGGCCATCACTCTCCGCCCAGATGGTGCCTCCAAAGGCCGTGATCAGACCGCGGCAGAGAGCAAGACCCATGCCGGCTCCGGGATGCCTGCCGGTAAGGGCCACGTCACCCCGGTAGAACTTTTCGAAGATGCGGTGGCACTGCTCGCGGGAAAGCCCGGCGCCACGATCGGCCACCGCCACCTCCACCCGATCGCCGGCCGAGCGGGCAGTGACGAGGATCTCGCTGCCCTGGGAAGAATAACGAGCGGCATTCGTCAGCAGCTTTACCAGTACCTGCTGCACGCGCTGGGCATTCGCCGCGACGGGCGGCAGATGGGATGGGAGATCGACCGTAATCCGATGCTCGCGCCCTTCGGCCCGCGCCACCTGGTCGACAGCCAGCCTTACGCAGCGCTCGATCTCGGTTGGCTCGACCTCTCCAATCCCCTGGCCGGATTCGATCTGCGCCAGATCCAGCAGCTGGTCGACAATGCCGCGCATATGCTCGGCGGCATCGAAGATCTCCTGCGCCATCTGGCGCTCACGTCGCGGGAGCGCATCCGAGAGCAGGAGGAGCTCGCCGTAACCATAGACATACGAGAGGGGCGTGCGCAGCTCATGGGAGACGGTGCGCATCAGCTCATCCTTGAGCTCGTTGATGCGTCGCAACGCCTGCGCCTCAGCCGCGGCACGCTGGAGCCGCAGGTTCTCGATGATCGGCGCAGCGAGATTACAGAAGGAAAGCGCCACGTCGGCATCATCTTCGGTATAGGGCGCGGGGCGGCTGCTGGTGAGCAGCACGGCGCCGATCGTAGCGTTCCTGCCGATGAGCGGAATGGCCATGGCGGCGAGGAGGCGGCCGCCGTCTGGCTCGACTGCTCCGGGCGCAGGACGGCCGCTGCCGGCATCTCCGGCCTTCCGCACCACCGCAGGCGCTTCATCCGTCTCCGGGCTCGCTGCTGCCCAGAGGCAGGGCCGGCCACAATCGATGGCCTGCCGCGCCAGCGCCTCAGGCTGCGGCAGGCCCGCGCCAGGCACGTCCCCGGCGCCGCTGCCGCCGGAGTAGATGGCCGTCAGGACAGCAGGGCTAACGCTGGATTCGGGGGAATCGAGCAGGTAGACCGAGATGCCGCGCCGGCACTCCATGAACTGGCGAAGCCGGGTAGCAAGCAGCTCGGCCAGCTGGCGCTCATCCTGGGCTGCGAGCAGCTCCGGAGTGGCGCGCAGCAGCGCCTCGCGCTGGGCCACCCGTGCGGCCAGGGCCAGGCGTAATCGCTCGTGCTCCGCGGCGAGTGCCGCCAGGGCCGCCGCCTGCCGGCGCGCGCGGATGGCCAGCGTGCGCAGCCAGGCCACACCGGCCACGGTGGGCACGAGCGCCGCGTAGCCGGCCACCCCAACCACCTGCAGCACCTGCGCCGGGAAGAGCACCAGCCCCAGCAGCACCATCGCCAGGGTAGCAATGCCTCCACCGAGGAGCCCCGCGGCGCCGGCGGCCACAACGACGGGGACGAGCGAGAGCGGTGCCATCGGTGGCCGCGCAGCGGCCGGCACGAACAGGAGCACCAGCGTGTAGGCGGCCACCGCTAGAAACACGATCGCGCACTGCCACGCCGCATGCATGCACGCTAAGGGAAGGAAGGAGCGGCGGACCATCGAGCAGAGTTTCAGCCCCAAGGATACGAGCAGTGTGGCGCAACTGCAATAGTCTTGGGCAAAATGGCCCTGGCCCTCCCACAGGTAGGACGGGGGTGGGAGCGGGCGCGCTCATCAGAAGAACAGGGGTCACTGTGGGAGATGCAAGGCTCGTGCGCCAGGGTGCCGAGCGTGGGAGCGCCTCGTGGTCAGGTGATACGTTCAGGAGGTCGCTGCCGGTGCCAGGCGGTCTCGCGCTGGAACCAGTCGCCGAGCGATAGCAGCACCCCCTCGGCGAAGGGGCGGCCAACGAGCTGCAGCGCCACCGGGAGCTGAGCCGGTGCGGCGGCCGGCCCTCCGCCATGCGGGCTCCCCGGTGGCGACTGCTGCCGGCGTGCCTTGTTGCGGCCGCCGGCCATGGTGGCGAAGCCGCACGGCAGGCAGAGCGCGGGCAGGCCGGCCAGGTTGCCGGCCGGAATGAGCGCCGAGCTGTGCGGCCGGCCGGCCAGGACAGCCGGTGCCGCAGCTGATGCCGGCGAGTCGAGTGGCTCGACCACCGGCGTTGCCGGTCCCGGCCGGCCCACGCTCACCAGCACATCTACCTCCTGGAAGAGCCGGCGGAAGACGTGCTGCACCTCCGTGCGCAGGCGCATGGCTTCGAGATAGTCGCGCGCCGTGATCTGCAGGCCGGCGCGCAGCCCGGCCTTTTGCTTGGCATCGACAAGCGTCTCGAACGCCTCGCTCTCGATCAGCCCGGCGAAGGCGGTCGCGCCTTCGGCGCCGATGATCGTGCGCGTGATCGCGCCATAGGGCAGATTGGTTGGCAGCGCTGCCTCTACCAGCGGAGCGCCCAGGCCCCGCAGCACGGCGAGCGCCGCGGCGAAGGCCGGGCGCGCCTCCTCGCCGGCCAGCTCATCGAAGTCGGCCGGAGCATAGCCGAGGCGGAGAGCACGCAGCTCGGCCAGCGCCAGCGGCTGCCAGCGAAAGCGCCGGCCGGTACACGTTGGGTCACGCGCATCTGGGCCGGCCAGGGCTTCGAGCGCGAGCGCGCAGTCGGCAGCAGAGCGGGCCAGCGGGCCGAGCTTATCGAGCGTCCAGGAGAGCGCCATCGCGCCATACCGCGAGACCCGGCCATAGGTGGGCCGCAGGCCCGTCACGCCGCAGTACGCCGCCGGCGTGATGATCGAGCCAGAGGTCTCGGAGCCGATGGCAAGTGGCACGAGCCCGGCCGCCACGGCCGCGCCGGAGCCGCTCGATGAGCCGCCGGCCCAGTAGTCGGGATGCCACGGATTGCGCCCTGGCCCCTGGAGCGACGCGCTCGGGTAGCGGTACCCGCCGCCGCCCGCAAGCTCGACCATGGCCAGCTTGGCCGCCTGCAGCGCGCCGGCGCGCTGCAGGCGCTCCACGGCAGCCGCGTCGAAGTCCAGCACCTGGTCGCGATAGGGCGGAGCGCCCCAGGTCGTCGGCGCCCCGCGGGCCGCCAGCAGGTCCTTAGCGCCATAGGGAAGGCCGTGCAGGCGGCTGCGCACCCGGCCTTGCGCGCGCTGGCGCTCGGCGCGCCGTGCCTCGTCCAGCGCGCGCTCGCGCAGCACCGCTGCCACCGCGTTGTAGCGCGGCCCCAGGCGCTCGAGGCGCCCCAGAAAGAGCTGGGCCAGCTCCACCTCGCCAAGCTGCCGGCGCTCCAGCAGGGTGGCGAGCTCGGTCGCCGTCGCGAAGGCAAGATCGCTCATGGGGGGCACTATAGCGCGGCGCAAGGAATGCCAGCCGTGCCACCCGATCACGCCTGGAAGCGAAAGGCCGGCTCGGTCGCTCTGGGCGGCGCGTGCCGGCGGAGCGTAGCTGCGGTCTGGTGCACCTGCTCCTCGGCCTCCACACGCAGCACCGCCGGACAGTCGGCCGTCTGGCCGGTGATCTCGCGGAGCAAGGCGAAGAACTGCTGCTTGGTCGGCGTATTAATCCGCCAGTCGACCGGCACCAGCTGATACCCATCGCGGTAGTTGCCGTGCGCGATCCCGCCGCCGCTGGCCGCCCCACCGTCGAAGAAGCCCCACGAAGCGTAGCGCTCCACGGCAGCGATGAAGTTGTTGCGCGGCCGGTCGAAATCGAAGTGGTCGTCTTCGTTGAAGAGGATGGGCATCGGGCGCGCGCGGTAGGCCGGGAGGGCGCGCGTCTCGTCGACCATCTGCGTGATGCGGGCCGGATCGCGCACGCCGTTGCCGTGCAGCAGGATGAAGTCGGAGGCGGCAACGACCGAATCGTCGGGCACGCGCCCGCCGCCGTAGCTGGTGCCGGCCAGCAGCCGCCGGCCGGCCAGGCTGGCCGCCTTCGCCTGGGCAATCAGCTCGTGCACGCGGTGCGGCCGCAGGATCTCATGCTCGTAGCGCGCAACGTTGCACTCGTTGTTGACCTCGAGCAGCCCGTGCTGGTCACCACGGGCCAGCAGCCAGTGCACGATCTCGTCCAGTGCGCGACGCACGGCACGCTCGTCCTCCAGGCGCTCATCCTGGCCGAAGTAGAAGACGCCCAGAATGGCCACCATGCCCAGGGCATTGAGGCGATCGAGCACCAGTGCAAGCCGGCGCAGATAGGGCTCCTTGAGTCGACCCTGCGCGTCGAACGCGCTATTGTGCCAGGGCTGCGCGCCGGCCAGCCGCCCGGTGAGCTGCTGCTGCACGGCGCGGCGGGCTTCCGGCGGCAGCGGCGCCAGGATCTCCTCCAGGCGCTCGGGTCGGTAATAGCCGGTGGGGCAGCCACCCTGCAGGTTGATGGTGACGGCGAGCAGCCCGTGTGCGCGGTAGGCAGGAAGCGCAGCGATGAGCTCGCGCGTGTTGCGCTCCGCATCCCACGGCCCATCGGGATAGCTCCAGAGGGGACGGGTCAGCTCGTTCTCATCGTCGAAGGTCGCCTGCACCATGCGTGCGTTGAGCAGCAGGCCCTCGATGGGATGGCCGTGCCACTCGCGGCCGGGGTAGGTAGGCTCTCCATTGATCAGGAATCGCTGGCCGTCGATCTCAAGGCGCGTGCGTGTCATTCTTGCAGGTACAGCTGATCCATACTTCCCAGACAACGCTGTACTGGGCACTCAATCGTGCTAGGCGTACGGGCGAGCGATCGCCACACGAGCCGACCTAGTCCGAGTCGGCGGGACGTGGCCACAGGGCTGCGCCGAAGGCGGCGCGGCTGCGCGCATCGATCCAGGCGGTGATGGCACGGCGCGCGGCCCCGGCCCCCGGCGTGCTATTGGCCACGCGCACCAGCGCACGGCCGAAGACGGTGCCCGCGTGGCTGGTGGCAATGGCCACGGAGATGGTCTCGCCGTCACGAAGCTGCACGTCGTCGCCGACGACGGTACCGTAGATGACCACAAGCTCCGGCGTGCCGGCGGGTGGGTCGCCGCCCTCGGCTGGCATAGCGAGGTCGGACCGGGGACGCTCGCCGAGCACGAGGGCGCGGGGCACCAGGTGCTCGCCGAGGACGACGTCGACGTACTTGAAGAGGGTCGAGGCCGGCGTGCCAGGGGGTGCAGGTGAGGGTGCAGCCATGGGCTGGCTCGTCGCTGAGCCGGCAGGGGTGCGTGCTTCCATTGGACGCCTCCATCAGGTGATCGTCCGCCGCTCCGGCCGGCGCCTCAGGGCGCTGGGCACTCAGCCGGCGGCGGCTCTACCCGGCAGTAGAAACGGCTCAAGGGCCCGTGCAGTGCCGATGCTCCTCGCCGAGCCTCGTCCCCCACTGCTCGGGTGGGGTAGAAACAGCTCAAGGGCCCGTGCAGTGCCGATGCTCCGTCCTACTGCTGTGGTTGCCATCGTATCCGCAGCCGCCGGTTCTCGCCACCGGCACCACCGCCAGGCGCTTCGGGCAAAAAGCTTGCCAGGACACGCTTGGGGTGGCGCAGCTAGAGGGCATAGAATTGTGTGAGAGCGCAGGGGTGACAACGGCGATCACAGATCGTGCAGATCGTGGCAGGTCCCGGAGAGCATCGCTTGGCGACCCCGTACTGCAAGAAGCGGTGCGGCGCCTAGTGGAGGTGCTGGCACCTGAACGAATTTACCTCTTTGGCTCCCGCGCGCGTGGCGATGCGCGGGAGGACAGCGACTACGACCTCCTGATCATCGTGAAAGAGCGCACTGGCCCCGGCTACCATACCGAGCGTCTCGCGTATGACGCGCTTTGGGGATTGGGGTTGGCCAAGGATCTCGTGATTTTCACGCACGAGCAGTTCAGCCGCCAGCGGCTAGTAGTGGCCTCCCTGCCGGCTACGGTTGAGCGCGAGGGACGGCTACTCTATGCAGCCTGATGAGGAGAAGGCACAGCTCACTCGCGCTTGGCTGGTGAAGGCCCGAAACGATTTACTCGTAGCCGACCGTGCGGTGGTGCCGCCGCCCGTCCTCAGTATTGCCGCCTTTCTCGCACAACAGGCTGCCGAGAAAATCTTGAAGGCCTACCTCACCTGGTGTGATCAGTCGTTCCGCAGGACCCATGAGCTGGAGACGCTACTTCGGCAATGCATGGCCATTGATCCAGAGTTCGCCGAACTCTCCGAAGCAGCGAAAGCGCTGGCCCCTTATGCCGTAGGGCCACGCTATCCCGGGCCAGCCTCAGAGCCAACGCAGGAGCAGGCTGAGGCTGCGCTACGCTTTGCCCGCGAGATCATGGCTTTTGTCCTTGACCGCTTGCCCCCTGAGGCGCGGCCACATTAGAGGCTGCTGTTGGGGGGAACAGAAACAAGCCATCCCCGCTGCGGATACGAGAGCTGAGCCTCCTATTCGGCGAGCGCGGGTACGGCCTCATCGTGGATCGCCAGGGCATCTGGCGTGCCAAGCTGGCGGTAGAGGTCGATGAGCCAGGCCGGCACACGGCCGGCGGCGTGGTAGAGCGTCAGGGCAGCCGGGGCTGCCAGCGCCACCGCACCGGCGAGCCCACCGGCCCGCAGCAGGTGCGGCAGGCAGAGCTGTCGCAGATACGCGTCTTCGCTCTCCCAGTCGAACCCACCGAGATCGGCTACCAGGTGCGCGATCATGTCTGGAGCGAGCGCGCGTGCCAGGAGACACCATAGCCCGGCCTCGCCCATCCCCAGGACCTCGACGGCATGGGCGCCAGTGAGCCGACGCAGCGCGACCACCGCCGTGAGGATGTCTTGCACGCGCCAGGCGGTATCGACGCGGTTGTAGCCAGCAAAGTGTGTCTCGGCCACCGGACGGCCAGCCGCGCCAAAGGGGCTCCGGTACTCGCCGGTGAGGAAGACGTCTACCAAGAGCGCAGCCTGCCCCCGCTTCAGCAGCGCGGCCAGCACAGGTCCAGGCTCGGGCGGCTCCGGCGGCGGCCACAGCTCATCGATCGTCCCGCCGGCCAGCCATGCGCCCTTCCCGCGAGGATCGACGAGCACGACTGGGGCCACTTCGCTGCCGGGAGCCTGCTCGGGGAGCGCGAGCAGCGCTGGGAAGCGCCCGGCCGCGCCGACAACCTCCAGGCGCTCGATCGCAAAACCGCGCCCCTCGGCTCGCACGCGGTGCTCGAGCGAAATCTCGCTGCTCTCGGGCAGGGAGGCCGCCAGCGCGTGGCGCAGCACGGAACCATAGCGCTCGCGGAACGCGGCCAGCGTTCCGGCGTCACGCGGGCGGGCCTGCTCCAAGGCAGCTCGGCGCAGCGCGATCAGGCGCTGCGTCACCTCGCGCTCGTCACGCAGTGCTCCTTCCGGCAGGGGGGTGCCATCGGGGAAGACGCGCAGCCGCTCCGGCGGCTCGATCAGCAGGTCGTCACGCTCCCGCCGCGGCTCGCTCGGGCCGGTCCAGAAGACCACCGACGGCGAGGGCGGCGCCGGCTCGGCCCGGCCGCCCAGGTAGCGAGCCAGGAAGCCGTAGACCAGCTCACGGCTCTCGCGGTTGTAGTTGTGCCCGGCATCGAGCTGCACGCATTCGAGCCGGCCGGCCGCGCCGTAGAGCTCATAGATCGAGCGTACCGCCGGATATTCGACGCGCGGCGTATTGGCCGTCCAATCGCCGGTGGCAGCGACGATCAGCAGAGGGCGCGGCGCGGCGCAGGCGACGATCTCCATGTTGGTGACGTCGAGCCGCAGGCCGGGCGCGTTCTCGCACACGCAGCCGCCCGCGTAATGGGCCGAGAGCATGCAGACCGGCGCCGCGTAGCGCACGCGGTCATCAACAGCAGCGAGGAGAAAGGTCTGCGACGCGCCTCCCGATTCGCCGGTGCAGGCAATCTGCTGTGGATCGACCTCCGGCAGCGTCTGCAGAAAGTCGAGTGCGCGGATATTGTTCCAGAGCTGCAGGCCCAGCACACCAATCCCCCACAGCCAGCGTGCCGGCGACTCGAAGCGGCGGTGCGGCACCTGGCGGCTGTCGTTGTAGCCGACCATGTCGGGCGAGAAGACGACGTAGCCCTGCTGCGCCAGGCTGATGCAGCGAGCCGGGACCGAGCCCTGCGGCTGATGGGCGAACCGGCCCTCGCGCCAATGCCCATGCGGCGTGAGCACCGCGGGCACGCGCCCGACGGGATGCACCGGGCGGTAGAGGTTGCCCGTGCAATAGAAGCCGGGGAAGCTTTCGAAGGCCACGTTTTCGATCACGCAGTCTTCACGCTCGATGTGGCCGGCGACGATGGGGTTCAGCGGCGTGCGCTCCGGCAGCGGTAGCAGGCCGGCGGCAAAGAGCACCCGCTCGCGGATGGCCGCTGCGCGCTCCTCCCACGCCTCCCTGGATTCATAGCGCGGCATCGTAAAGGTCTCGCGCCAGTGCCGCACCTGGCGCAGGCGAGGATCGTCGATCACGCGCCTATAGTACGCCACGGCGCAGCGCGTCGAGCACGGGCATGTAGTGCGTCCGGCGTTCGACCTCCTTGCATTGCTTTCCTTACAGCTCATGCCCTACTCTTTAGGTAAGGAGCCGTAGCAATGGTCCTGGCTAAGGTCACGAGTAAGGGGCAGATCACCCTTCCCAAGGAGGTGAGAGACACGCTGGGGGTACGTCCTGGCATGCACGTGGAGTTTGAGGTCGTGGAGCCGGGGCGCGTGGTCATGCGCAGGCAGGTGCCGCCAGAGGTGTTCAAGCGCTGGCGAGGCTACCTGAAGGGCAAAGTGGGCGGGCGCACGACTGATGAAATCCTGCTCGAGCTACGTGGCAAGGTTGATGGTCTCGACGTCGCTGGAGAGTAATTACCAGCTACTTACCTGGTGACAACAGGGCCAACCTGATCACGCCGCCATGGCCTCGTAGTAGAACCTATGACTATCGCTGTCGACAGCAGTATCCTGTTTGATCTCTTGATTGAGGACCCCGCATTTGTGGATGCCTCCGAGGCGGCGCTCACGGCCGCCTCGCGGGCTGGCCCAGTGATTGCCTGCCCGGTGGTGTACGCCGAGGTGGCGGCCTCCTTTGATGCGGCCCAGGAGCTCTCCCGGTTTTGGCAGGATCTGGGTATCGAACTCAGCCCCTTCAAGCTCTCATCCCTTTGGCACGCCTCTCGCACGTGGAGGACCTACCTGCGTGGGCGAGGCCAACGCATTCAGTGCCCCCGCTGCGGCAGCTTCGCCCAGATCGCCTGCCCAGCATGTAGCTGGACCATCCAGTGGCGGCAGCATATCATCACTGATTTCCTCGTCGGCGCTCACGCGGTCACCCAGGCGGATGCACTCCTCACTCGTGACCGTGGCTTCTACCGCACCTACTTCCCGCAGCTGCTGCTACGTGTGCCTGGACAGTAGCGGCGTGGTCCACGCTTGGGCCCGGAGTGGTGGCGACCGCCTGCCCTTGGCCCTGGTCACTACGACCGGGCGCCGGCGGCTTGGCCACGCTCCCGGCACCTCTACCGAAGCCAAGCTGGGAATGCCAAGGCTCAATCCCGCTCTGCTGCGGGTTCCGGCTTGGCGCTGGTTGAGGGCCTTAGCCGGCAAGCGCATCGAGCTGCGGCGTTGGCTCCGGGCGCAGCGCCTTGCGCAGGGCAACATAGGCCGGAATGCCGGCCGGCCCCAGCCAGGGAGCGCGCACCGTGCACACCAGCTCGTAGCCGGCGCGCGCATAGGCGGCGCGAGCGCGGGCGTTATTGCTGGCGGTGTGCAGCAAGATCGCCCCGGCGCCGGCCGCGCGCGCCTCCTGCTCGGCAGCTGCCAGCAGTGCCTGCCCGATCCCCCGCCCTTGCCACGCCGGATCCACCGCCAGGAGCGAGACGTAGAGCTCATCGCGGCGGGCGGAGCGCCTGGCATACGCCAGTGCCATGGGGAGAAAGAACGACGGCAGGCGCCACAAGATGGCCGGGCCGATCCTGCGCCACCAGGCGACAAGCTGTCGCCACTCATCGCCGCGCCGGCCGTAGCGCTCGCGTGCGCCGGGTCTTACGACCACGGCGAAGCCGGCGATCGTGCCATCCGGTAGCTCGGCAACGATGGTCGAGGCGATGCGAGCATGCAGGCTGGGCTCCCAGAGCTGCCCCAGCGTCTCAGCATCGACGCCGAACGCGCGCCGGTAGTCGCCAAAGGCGCGACCAAAGATGGCTGCCACGTGCGGGACGTCGCTCGCCGTAGCCGGCCGCGTGCGCGCTGCTACCCGAGCGGCGACGAACGTCTGCCCCGGCCGATCGTCCATCACCCCGCACCAGGGAGCCGGGCGAGGGGCTCGATCCACGCCCAACCGCATGAGCGAGCCCGAATGCGCACCATCGGCGCGCAGAAAGCTTGCGGGCGGTCCCGACCGGATTCGAACCGGCGATCTCGTCCTTGACAGGGACGTATGCTAGGCCGCTGCACCACGGGACCTAATCGGGAGAACATGCAGTGGCTGGCATCGCTGCATGCCACCGCACAAGAGTCTATCGGCCGCCGCTCGCCAATGTCAAAGCGCACGCCTGGAGTATGAACCGGCGGCGTGGGCCTGCTTCGGCCCGGCTCCTCCGGCCCGGCTGGCCAAACCGAGTATGATCATACTACGTAAGCCCGCACGAGAAGCTCATGACCGCTACCGCCACCGCGCCGCTCGACCTCGACTCGCTGTACGAGACCACTGCCCCCTCCCCTCCGACCGAAGATCCTTTCAGCCGGCAGGCGGGGGAGATGCGGCGCGTCTTCACCGAGATCAAGAAGGTCATCGTCGGCCAGGATCATCTGATTGAGCGCCTGCTGGTGGCGCTGCTCGCGCGAGGCCACATTCTGCTCGAAGGTGTGCCGGGGCTTGCCAAGACGCTGGCCATCAAGACCACGGCGCAGGTGATCGGCGGGACCTTCCGGCGGATCCAGTTCACGCCGGACCTCGTTCCGGCCGATCTGGTCGGCACGCGCATCTTCAACCAGCGCAGCGGCGAGTTCGGCGTCGAGCTTGGGCCGGTCTTCGCCAACCTGCTGCTCGCCGACGAGATCAACCGCGCGCCGGCCAAGGTGCAGAGTGCCTTGCTGGAGGTAATGCAGGAGCGGCAGGTCACCATTGGCGGCCAGACCTACGCCGTGCCAGATCCGTTTCTGGTGCTGGCCACGCAGAACCCGATCGAGCACGAGGGCACCTACCAGCTACCGGAGGCGCAGGTCGATCGCTTCATGTTCAAAACGGTGGTCGGCTATCCCTCGCTGCGCGATGAGCTGACGATCGTCGATCGCGCCGCCGAGGGCATGGCCCAGGTGCAGCCGTTGCTCACACCCGAACGGCTGCTGGCGTATCAGCGGGAGGCCGATGCCGTCTCAGTCGATCCTCGGGTGCGCCAGTATGCCGTCTATCTGGTCGCCGCCACCCGCCAGCCAGAGCTCTTCGAGCTGGGACAGCTCAAGCGGCTCATCGCCTATGGCGCCAGCCCGCGCGCCTCGATCAACCTGATTCTCGCTGCCCGCGCACTCGCCCTGCTGCGCGGCCGGCGCTACGTCGTGCCGCAGGACATCCGGTCGCTCGCTGCCGACGTGCTACGGCACCGGCTGGTGCTCTCGTACGAGGCGCTGGCCGACGAGGTGAGCGCCGACTGGATCATCGACCAGATCACGCAGAAGATCCCGGCACCACGCCTGGGCCTGCCAGACGACGTCGACGATCGCCGGTCGGAGACGATCCTGCCGGCGAATACCAACGTGGCCGAGCCGGCGCGGCGGCGCTGGCGGCTGTTTGGTGGGAAGAAGAGCGCGCGGGCGTGAGTGTCGTCGCTGCCGCCGGCCGTCTGCTGCGCCGCGCCCGGCGGGGACCGGCGCCGGAGCCGCCGGCGCTGGCGCCACCCGGGGAGGCTGAGCGCCTGCTGCGGCGGCTCGACTTCCGTGTGATCAAGCCGCTCGATGGCCTGCGCCAGGGCGATCACCGCAACCGCGCCTACGGCAGCGGCCTCGACCTCGCTGAGCTGCGCGAGTACCAGCCCGGCGACGACGTGCGCGCGCTGGACTGGAACGTCACCGCGCGGCTCGGCACGGCCTACGTTCGCCGCTACCACGAGGAGCGCGACATCACTGCGTGGCTGGTGCTGGATCTTTCGCCCTCTACCGACTTCGGCAGCGCCGAGCAGACAAAGCGCGAGCGCCTGATCGACGTGGCCGGAACGCTCGCCCGCCTGCTGACCAGCCGCGGCGACCGCGTCGGCGCGCTGGTCTACACCGGCGTCGCCCGCCGCGCGACGCGCGGCCCGATCGCCTCGCTCGTGCCGACCGGCGGCGGGCGGCAGCATGTGCTGCGCCTGCTCCGGCACGTGCTGGGGGCAGCGCATCAGGCCTCGGCGCCCGGCGCAAGCGCCACGCCCCACGCCGAAGAGCCTCCCCCGGGAACCGATCTCGCCGGCCTGCTCGAGCACACCTTCCGCACGGCGACGCAGCGCAGCCTGATCATCCTGCTCTCCGATTTCCTCGATACGGCCGAGCTGGCCGGCCTGGTGAGCGGCGAGCCACCCTGGCCCGCGCCAGGCACAGATGGCGTCGGCTACCGGCCCGGCGATCGACGGGGCCCAGTGGGCGGCGTGCCCCGCTGGCCCGTGCCGGAGGCGCGCCGGTACCGGCCAGTGCCGTGGACGCGGGCGCTGGCCACGCTGGCCCAACGGCACGAGGTAGTGGCCGTGTGGATTCGTGATCCGCGCGAGGAGGCACTGCCAGACACCGGCGTGGTGACCTTCGAAGATGCCGAAAGCGGGGAGCAGCTCGTCGTGGATACCAGCCAGCCGTCGCTGCGCGCGGCGTACGCGCGCCTGGCCACCGAACGCGCGCAGGCGCTGGCGGCTCTCTGCGCCCGCCACGGCGTCGCCCTCTGGCCGGTCTCCACCGATGAGCCGCTCGTGTCGGCGCTGGTGCGATTTCTCGAGCGGCGGCGACAGGCGGTGGCCGGGGCAGAGCGCCTGCTGGCCCGCCGGGGGTAGTGGAGGTTGAGCAAGGTTGAACCATGAGCCGGTGCGCTAAGGGCGGCTAGTATTCGGCCATTGTGATGATGATGCGTTCCCTCATCTGGCTACCGTCCATCACATGCAATGTGGTGGGCTACTAGGGCGAAGGCGAGCGATGGAATTTGTTGTGCCTCAGATGCTGTGGTGGCTGGCGCTGCCGGCCGCGCTGCTGGCCGCCTATGCGTGGGCGCAGTCGCGCCGGGCGCGCGATGCCGTGCGGTTTAGCAGCGTGGCCCTGCTGCGCGCGGCGACGGCCGGCCGGCCGTCGACCGCCGGCCGGCGCCATCTGCCCCCAATGATCGTGCTGGCTGGCGTGGCCGTAGCTATCGTGGCGCTAGCACGGCCGGCGGTACGCACCCCGCTGCCGAAAGAGCGCGCGACGATCGTGCTGGTGATCGACGTCTCGGGCAGCATGGCCTCGGGCGATATGTTCCCCTCGCGGCTGGCCGCCGCCAAGCGCGCCGCCAAGATGTTCGTGGACACGCTGCCGGCCGACTTCCGGCTGGGAGTCGTCGCCTTCTCGTCGCAGGCCACCCTGGTGCAGCCGGTCACCGACGATCATGCGGCCGTGCGGGCGGCGATCGATAAGCTCCAGATCGGCGGCGCGACGGCGATCGGCGATGGCCTGCAGGTCGCCCTCGCTGCCCTGCCTCCGGCGCAGCCGGCCGCGCCGGCAGCCCCGGCCACCGGTGCCGTGCCGGCTGGCGCGCCTCCACCACCACCGCCGGGCATCGTGCTGCTGCTTACCGACGGCGAGAATACCGACGGCACGCCGCCGCTGGAGGCGGCGCAGAAGGCGCGCGACGCCAACGTGCCGGTGTTCACCATCGGCATCGGCGGGCGGGGCGGGCTCTTCGGCACCGGCGGGCGGGGCGGCGTAGACGAGCAGCTGCTGCGCGAGATGGCGGCGCAGACCGGCGGGCAGTATTACTATGCGCCGAGCGGTGGTGACCTGCGCCGCGTCTATAACGACCTCGGCCTTGCCCTCGGCTGGGACTGGCAGCGACGGGAGATCGGGCACTACTTTGCCGGGGGCGCGCTGGCCCTGCTCACCGGCGGCCTGGGGCTGGCCTTCCTGTGGCTGCACCGGCAGCCATAAACCATGCGCGGACGAGCCATGATGCCAGCGACGCCAGAACGCAGCCCGGGGCCGGCGAATGGCCGGCCGCCACGCGGAGGCTCGCGATGCCGCTGAACGACACCCTGGTCTGGCTACACGACCAGGGGATCGAGCTCCGCCGGCCCGAGCTCCTCTGGGCGCTGCTCCTCATCCCCCTGCTGGCACTCGCCTATGCAGCGGCACGCCAGCACCGGCGCCACGTGGCCGGTGCGTATCGGGTGCGGCGGCCGGGCATGTACCGCTCGCCCGGCCGCGTGGCGCGATTGCTCTCGATGGTGCTGCTGCTGGCCGGGCTCGCGGCGCTGATCACCGGGTTTGCCCGGCCGGTGGTGCCGCGGCAAACCCCCGACGACCATGCGACGGTGGTGGTGGTGCTGGATGCTTCGACAGCGATGCGCGCGACCGACGTGCAGCCCACGCGCTTCGAGGTAGCCAAACGGATCGCGCAGGGCGCGATCGGCGCGCTGCCCGACCGACTCCAGGTCGCGCTGGTAGCCTATGCCCGCACGGCGTACATCCTCGAGCCGCCGACGCACGACCATGGCGCGGCCACACTGGCGCTGCACCAGGCACGTACCACCGATGGCGCCGCCTTGGGAGATGCACTGGCGGTGGCGCTCGCCACCATACCGCTGCGAGACGAGCCAGGGGCGTCGGCGCCTTCCGCGACGGCACCCTCGAGTGGCGCCGCGCCCAGCGTCCCCAGGGTGCCGGCCGCGATCGTGCTCATCGCCAGCGGCGCCCTGGATCAAGGCCGGCCGCCGGCCGGGCCCGCCGCCAACGCGCAGGAAGCCGGAATCCCGATCTACGTCGTGCCGGTTGGCCCGGCGGCGAGCCGCGCCGCGGCCGGAGGAACGGTGGCGCCGTTCGATCCGGTGCTGCTCAGCCGGCTGGCGCAGGCCACCGGCGGCCGCGCGCTGTCCAATCCCAGCGCGCGCGACTGGCGGCGCATCTTTGACCAGATCGGCAGCGATGTCACGGTGGAGCGCCAGCCGCAGGAGGTCGGCCACCTGGTCGGCGCGGGCGGACTGGCCGCCGGTGGCCTCTCCATGCTCATCTCGCTGCTCACCAGCCGGCGCCTGATCTGACGGTGTGTACTTGGTAACGGGGTGGATCCACCGGTGGCTGAGCGCTATTCCCGCTCTTTGGAGAAGTTCCGCGCAGCGCGGCGCAGCGCGCGGCGCAGCGCGCGGGCCTGCGTGATGTCGATGAGCGCGTCCACCAGCGGCGGCCCGCCGTGGCCCAGCCCCTGGTCGTAGGCCAGGATGCGGGCAAAGCCACCCTGGCGGCGGTCGCTCCCGGCGTCGACGGCGTCGAGGTGAATGTCTTCGGTAAAGAACTGGATGGCCGCCTGCACCTGCCCCCGGCCCGGCGGATCGCCGGCGGCAAAGGGAGGAACGCCAAGCTCGGCTGTCTCGCCCTTGGTGTTCTCCAGCAGCTCGCCAAGTGTAGCGGCGAGTGCGCCGGCCGTCTCGGTGGGAAACCACACGGCAGCCCGCAGGCCCGGATGCTCCATGAAAACAGCCGTGCAGCAGCCCTCGCGGCACGTGCCGACATCGACGCGTTCGACAACGCCGACGCGGTAGCCGATGAAGGCCGATGGCCAGGGCTCTTCGTCATCGCCGTCGCCGCCTCCGCCGCCCTCGTCGTCGTAGTAATCGTCGCCCCCACCGCCTTCGTCATCGGAGAGCCGGCGCTCCTCCCTGACCTCGGGAGGCTCGAGAGTTGCTGCCGCCCCCCGCCCCGGCTCGCCCAGTGCGCCGAAGAGCTCGCGCCCCAACGCCTCGAAGACACGGGCCAGTGCGCGCAACGAGGGATCGTCCGGCCCCTGGCTAGCCGCCAGGCGACGTGCCAGCGCTTCCTGCGCCCGCGGCGAGGCGGCCAGGCGGCGCGCCGCCTTCAGAAAGGCTTCGACGGGATCGTCGCCGCCAGCCGTCGCGCCCGATCCGCCGGCCGCCCCCTGTGCCGTGCTGCGGCTACCGCGGCCGCCCGCCTCCGTGGCTCCGGCCCGCTGCAGCCGGAGATTGCGCAGCCAGTCCTCGACGCGTGCCGCTGTGGCGCCGGCACTCGTGTCCTCGTCACGCTCACGCCGATTCCGTGGATCTTCCATCTTCCCTCAAGCTCAGCATAAGTCTAGCGCCGCCGGCCAGGTTTGCGAGGGCTCCAGCCGGACCGGCGAGCCTCTCGCACCGGGCCGGCTGGAGGCAGCACTGCGCGCCGCGGCTCACCGCCGCGCCAGGAGATTAATGAGCAGCGTCAGGACCAGGCTCAGGATGATCGATGTCACCAGGGGAAAGTAGAAGGTGAACGGCCCTCGGCGGATATAGATATCGCCCGGCAGCCGGCCAACGTACGGCACCTGCCCCAGGACGACGAGCAGCAGGCCGACCCCCACCAGCACGATGCCGGCCAGCACCAGGAAACGACCAATCGTCCCAAGGTCAGCCATTATCCACTCCCTCGCTGCGGCGCCCGGGCCCTGGCGGGGCCGGGCGTAACGCCCTGTCCAGGGCGTGGGCCGCCATCCAGAAGAGCGGTACGTGACACACAGCTTCTACGAAGCGAGCCTAGGCACCGCGAGCGGCCGCCAGCTCGCCGGCCTTCTGTCCGATCGTCGCCAGCAGCTCCTCGTATGACCTGGCAAATGCCGCCACGCCCTCATCCTCGAGCTGCTTCGTCACCGCCTTGAGGTCGATGCCGGCGGCGGCCAGCGCGGCTAGCTGAGCATGGGCCTCCTCGCGCCCGTCACGGATACTTAGGCGCACGGTAGCATGGTCGAGAATGGCCTCCAGCGTTGCCGGTGGCACGGTATTGATGGTGTGTGGCCCGATCAACGGCTCCACATACTTCAGATCGGGATAGGCAGGGTTCTTGGTGCTGGTGCTCGCCCACAGCACGCGCTGAATCCGCGCCCCTTTGTCGCGGAGCCGGGCGAAACGCGGGCTCGCGAAGAGGCGCTCGAAGCGCTCATAGGCCACCTTGGCGTTGGCGACGGCAGCCGTACCCAGGAGATGGGCGTGCTCCGGACGCTGCGCCAGGAGCTTATCGACCGCGGTATCGACGCGGCTGACGAAGAAGCTGGCGACCGAGGCAATCCGATCGATCGGCTGGCCGGCGGCAACGCGCTCCTCCAGCCCCTCGAAATAGGCGTTGACCACCGCCTCATAACGATCCACGTCGAAGAGGAGAGTAACGTTGACGTTGATGCCCCTGGCGATGCTGCGGGCGATCGCCGGCAGGCCCTCCAGGGTGGCCGGAATCTTGATCATCACATTCGGCCGCGACACCTCACGCCACAGGCGCTCCACCTCCGCCACGGTCGCGGCCGTAGCGTAGGCCAGCGCCGGTGAGACCTCGAGGCTGACGAAGCCATCAGCGCCGTCCAGCCGATCGTACACGGGACGCAGCCGGTCGGCGGCATCCTGGATATCCTGGACGGCCAGCGCCTCGAAGATGGCTTGCGGCGCCAGGCCCTGCCTGGCCAGTGCAGCCAGCTGCGCGTCGTAGGCGGTGCTACCGGCGATCGCCTTTTCGAAGATGGTGGGGTTCGAGGTCATGCCGAGCAGCCCCAGGTCGATCAGCCGGTCGAGCTCGCCGGAGGTGATCAGCTCGCGGCTGATGAAATCGAGCCAGATACTCTGGCCCAGCTCATGCAGCCGGCGCAGCGCGTTCTCCTGGCCGGCCGGCCTGGCAGCTGCCGGTGCTGCGGATACAGCGGGTGTGGTGAGAGCCATGAGGAGTTCCTCCTTTGGGAGCGCCGCCGGGCAGCGCCCTATTCCATTCTAGCCTCCAGCGCCCGCTCCGCTCTCGCGCCGTGGCGGCGGCCCCGGCGAACACGGCCGCCGATCAGTGCCGGTCATCAGATGGCCGTCCAGCCGCCATCGACCAGCAGGCAGGTGCCGGTGATGAGGCTCGCCGCCGGGCTAGCCAGAAAGAGCACCGCATTGGCCACCTCGTCGGGCGTGCCGAGCCGGCCCAGGGGAATGCGGCGCAGGATGTCGTCGCGAATGGCCGGATCGCCGAGCGTGATCCTGGTCAGGGGCGTCTCCACATAGGTGGGGCCCACGGCGTTGACGCGCACGCCGTACTCGGCCCATTCCAGCGCCAGCACGCGCGTTAGATTGATCACCCCGGCCTTGGCCGAGCAGTAGGCGGCCCGGCCGTAGTAGCCGATGACGCCATTCTGCGATGCGACGTTCACGATCACGCCGCGGCGGCGAGCCACCATGCGCCGCCCGGCGGCCTGGCAGCAGAAGAAGACACCCTTGAGATCGACATCAAGCACGCGATCCCAGTCCTCCTCGGTCGTCTCCAGCGCCGGCCTGGGGATATTGATGCCGGCATTCGCCACCAGGATGTCCAGCTCACCAACGAGCGCCTCGGCCTGCGCCACGGCGCGCTCGATCCCGGCCACGTCGGTGACGTCGAGCGCGATCGCGGCCGCGCGGCCGCCATGCGCCTGCGCCAGCTGGCGCGCCATCTGCTCCGCCTCGCCAAGCCGGCTCGGGAGCTCGGCAAGCGCGAGGTGTGCACCGGCCGCGGCAAACGCCCGGCACATGGCGCTGCCCAGCCCGCCGGCTGCGCCGGTAATTAGCGCTACCTGGCCATCCAGCCGAAACTGCTCGACCATCGAGAGACCTCCTCATGGCCCGGGCGTCGGGAGCACAGCCATCGCGGCAGTCTGCGCGCCGCTCGGGGCCGGCTGCCAGGCATCCAGCAATGGAGCGAACCGCGCGATGGGCCGGCTCGATCGCAGTTTACTGATCCACCACCGATCCATCGACGTGCAGGCGCGCGCCCACCGGGCGCGGCCGCGGCGGATACTTCTCCGCGGCGTCGGGCGCAAGCTCGATGCCGATGCCCGGCGTATCGGGAATGATGAGAAAGCCATCCTGGCAGCGCACGGTGGACCTGACGATCTCGCTCTTGGGCGGCTGGTCCTCGCCGGTGGGATATTCCTGGATGGCGAAGTTCGGGATCGCGGCCGCGAGCTGCAGGCAGGCGGCGGTGCTCACCGGCGAGAGCGGATTATGCGGCACCACGCCAACGTAATGTGCCTCGGCCAGCGCGGCGATCTTCTTGCTGCCGCTGAGGCCGCCGGCCAGGCAGACATCGGGGCGCACGTACTGCACCGCGCCACGAGCGAGCAGCATCTCGAACTCGTGAATGGTATGCAGCCGCTCGCCGGTGGCGATGGGAATGGAGATGTGCTGGGCCACCAGCCCCATCGCATCGAAGTTATCGGGCAGGATGGGGTCTTCGTAGAACATCGGATGATACGGCTCGATGCCGCGCGCCAGCGCCACCGCCTCGGCCGGCGTCAGGCGCCGGTGGATCTCGATGCAGAGATCGACCTCGTTGCCCACCGCCTCGCGGTACTGGCGCACGCGGTCGATCGCCTCGGCGATCTTGCTGGCGTGCGTCTTGAAGTAGGGCACCTCGCGCGGTTCGTCGAGGAAGGGCGTCAGATGGCCCACAGCGGTAAAGCCACGGCGCTTGGCGTCGATACAGCCCTGCACGAGCTGCTCGGTGGTGCGGCCAAAGACGTGATAGTAGACGCGCGCCTTGTCGCGCACCTTGCCGCCGAGCAGCTCGTAGACCGGCACCCCCAGCGCCTTGCCCTTGATGTCCCAGAGCGCGATGTCGATGGCCGAGATAGCCCCCATGATCGCCGCGCCGCGGAAGTGGCTGGAGCGGTACAGCACGTTCCAGTGGTGCTCGATCCGGAAGGGATCCTGCCCCTCCAGATACCGCGCGTACTTCTCGATAGCCGCCTGCGATGCCTCGAGGTAGCCCCACGTACCGGACTCGCCCAGGCCGGTGATCCCCGCATCGGTATGGACCTGCACGAAGAGGTAGCGATCGATGGGCAGCGGCTCGACTCGAGTGATCTTCAGTGTTCCCATGGGCCACAGGATAGTCGCTCGGCCCCCGGCCGCGCCGGTAGCGGGCCGGTGATGCGCCTCCAGATTTGTGCTAGAGCACAAACATTGCTGAAAGCTGCGGTCGCAGGGCAGGCAGTGGCGAAAAGGCCTTGACTCCGGGACGGAACCCGACTAGAGTCAAATGTGCCGGGTGACCAGCCCGGAAGTGCTCCGCCGGTAACGGAGCGCGAGCTGTCGAGGGTCGTAAGGCGCTCGACAGGGCTCGACGGATGCAGAGCAGGTGTTCGTCGAGAAGTCCAGATCCGCTGCTCGTGCTGCCGGAAGGCGGCGCAAGCAGGCGCAAAACGTCGACTGTTCACGGCGTAAGATTTGGGCGCAGCGAGAAGAGCCCTGAGCGGCCGAAAGGTCACTCAGGGCTCTTCTCGCTGTTTTCCGCCTTGCCCAGCCCCACCGCCTTCCTATTTCCCTTACCCCTTGCTCCCCCCACGGCTCCCACGAGGGGAAGCTACCACGAGCCGTGGCGAAGCCAGAGCAAAGAAGCTGCCCTGGCTAGCGCAGCCCATGCCCCACGAGCGCCGGTGCGGCGCTCGCGAACGGCGCGAACGAGCGCGTCGTACGACGGGCTAGCGTAGCCCCATACCCCACGAGCGCAGGTGCTGCAGGCTGATGCGCGCGCTCTCCAGGGGTGGGCGCTCGCAGCGATCCTGCTCGACGCAATGCCACTCGACCCCGGCGGCCTCTGCCGCCTGGAGAATAGCCGGCCAGTCGAGCCGCCCCTCTCCCACCTCAGCAAAGGTCTCGCGCTCGTCGCGGGTCATGTCCTTGAGGTGGGTGATTGGCACGCGGCCGGCATGCCGGCGAATGAGCGCCGCCGGATCTTCGCCGCCCTTGGCGATCCAGTAGACGTCGGGCTCCCAGAAGACGAGCTGCGGGTCGGTCTCTCCCAGGAGCACGTCGAGGCCGCGGATGCCCTTGGTGCCGGGCACCTCAGGGAACTCGAAGGCGTGATTGTGATAGCCGAAGGCGAGGCCGCGCTCGCGGCACCGCTTACCAATGGCATTCAGCGACTCCGCCACCTGGCGCCAGCCAGCGAGGTCACGCCGCCGCGCCTCGGGCAAGGCAGGGCAGATGATCCAGCGGTTGCCGATGGCGAGGTTGAAGTCGATCTCGTCGTCAAGACGGTTCTCGAGCACCTCGAGCCCGGTGTGCGTGCCGGCCGGCCGCAGCCCGGTCTCCTCCAGCAGTGCACGCAGCTCAGCGGCCGTGAGATGGCCGTAGCCCGCGAACTGCACGCCATCGTAGCCGAGCTGGGCCACGGCACGAACCGTCCCAGCGAAGTCTTCCCTGAGCTGGTCACGCACGGTGTAGAGCTGGAGCGCCACCGGCAGGCGGCGCAATGAGTGCAGGCTCGCAGACATCAATCCCTCCTCATATGCATCTTCCATTGTGCTTCTAATGACCCGCCATGGCTGCGGGCGCCCAGCTGGATGACCTGGGCAATCTGGACGAGCCGGGGGGAGAGAGCCTCCGGGGGCGCCGGTTAGCCGGCCCGCAGGCGCTCCACCGCGCCGACGAGGTCGAGCAGCTCGAACGGCTTGGGCACATGGCCGGCGGCCCCAATCTCCTCGGCCCAGCGCCGGGAATCGGCGGCCGCGGTCATCACCACGATCGGCACGTCGATACCGCGCGTGCGCAGCGCGCGGGCGAAGCCCCAGCCATCCATGACCGGCATGCGCATATCCAGCAGAATGGCCCACGGGCGCGCGTGCTCAACGAGCCGCAGCGCCTCGGCACCGTTGGTGGCCGTGCGAACCGCGTAGCCTTCGAACTGGAGGATCTCGCTTACCGTGGTGAGGATGGCCGGATCGTCGTCGACCACCAGCACGTAGCTATCGGGCTGGCGCGGACTGCTGGCGCCCGCGGGGTTCATGGTGCACCACCTCCTCTCCTGGCGGGGTCTTGCTGGGGAGGCACTCGGCGCATGGCAGCCCCCGTGAGCATCGCCGATAGTTCATACCGCGCCACCTCCTGCCTTGATGGGAAGCACCACGTGGAAGGTGCTGCCATGGCCAGGCGTGCTGGCCACCCAGATTCGTCCACCATGCTGCTCGACAATGCTGCGACAGATGGACAAGCCGAGCCCCATCCCGGCAAACTGCCGGTCATCGACGTTTGCGGCGCGGTAGAAACGGTCGAAGATGTGGGGCAGGTCGCTCGATGGGATGCCAATCCCGCGATCGGTAACGCTCAGCCGTACCTGATCGCCTTCCGACCAGACCCGGATCGTCACCGGCTCACCATTGGGCGAATACTTGACGGCATTTTCCACCAGATGTTCTAGCACCTGCGCGATGCGATGGGAATCGTACTCCCCTACCACCGGCTCGGCGGACACAAGTACGCAGCGTCCCGGCGGCCATCGCGCGCAGACCTCGGTAGCGAGCGCGACGAGATCGATCGGCGTGCGCTGGCCGACGAGCCGTGTCTGCCCGACCCGGCCGGCATCGAGCAGCTCATTCACCAGCGCGCTCATGCGTCGTGCCTCTGCGATGATCCGCTCGATGCCAGCCCGATCGGCAGGGGCTTCCGGCATCTGCTCAGCCTTGCGCGCCAGAAGCTGCGCCTGGGCCAGCAGCGTTGTAAGCGGGGTTTTGAGGTCATGAGCGGCGGCCGAAAGAAAGTCATCCTTGAGCCGGGCAGCCTCCTCGAGCGCACGCGCGCGGGCGGCTGCTTCAATCAGTGCATGGCTTTCGAGGACCACCGCCGCCTGATCGGCAAGCAGCTTCACCAGATAGAGATCCTCCTCGGCGAAGACCGGCGCCCGTGGCGCGTATACGACCAAGACGCCGAGGCGGCGCTCGCCCGCGGTGATCGGCGCGGCCAGGAGTGCGCGGGTTTGCACGGCATCGTAGAACGGCGCGTGGGCCGGGTCATCCCGCTTTGGATTGGTGGTGAGGACAACCTGCTGCTGGGCGAAGGCTCGCCCGGCAATCATGCGGCCGGGCTTCAGTAAAAACCGATTCCCCTCTACCCAAAACGGTGCCTGCGACACCAGGTGCTGGGCCCGCGCCAGCGCCTCGCGCAGCGCCGGCCCGCGGAGCTGAAAGCGCAGCGCCTGCTCATCCTCATCCCAGCGCCCGATCGTGGCCCCAGGCACACCGAGCGCGCCGGCGGCGCCGCGCTCCAGCGCCTCCACGATGGCACTCCGATCCGGCAGATGAGGGAGCGCGGCCGCACGACCAAGAAAGGCGCGTAGCTCCGGCTCCTGCCAGGCGCGGCGCAGCCACGCTGGTGGCGCAAAGCCAATGAAGTAGCCGAGGCCGGCGCCGAGTCCAAGCAGACGGCTGGCGATCTGCCACAGCTCGGCCGCCCGCGGCACAGCCATCTGGAGCGGCGCAAGCACTAGCAGGAGCCCGAGCAGGAGAGAGCCGGCCGCCACCGCCTGCAGGCGCCGCCGCGTGACGCCGCTGGCTCTTCTAGCTTCGGTGATGTACCGCGCGGCTGCATAGACCATGAGCGCGACGAAGTAGGCGACGAGCGCCAGCAGGAGCGGTAGCGGGAGGGGCGAGGGTGCACCGGACGACCACGGCAGCAGCTGATAGAGCACCAGAGCCGCTACTGCAAGCACTAGGCCGGCCGCCGCCGACCACATGAGCGCGCGCGGCACGTGCGCAAAGTCATCGACCAGGCGCAGCAGCAGATACGGCAGGGCCATCAGGAAGGCGCCGCTCATGGCCCCGGCGATACCGGCCGGTGTGATACGCAGCACGGCACTGGCCCACTGCTGGGCAATGATGAGCGTGAATGCGAGGAAGAGCAGCGCCGTATCCATATTGGCACGCGTGCGGTGGCGCGCGGCCCGAGCGCAGACGACACCAAAGACGGTGATAAAGATCACCTGCGTCAGGAGCTGGAGCAGACTATCGGCGCTCATTGCTCGGCGTGGACTCGCTTACCGGTGAAAGGGCCAGCGGCGGCCAGCACGGGTGAGGCCCAGAAGCACCACGACTGAGCACGCTTCTCCAGGATCGTCGCGTCTGGCGCGCGGCGGCCAGCACCGATGGGGCTCAGAAGCCCACCAGCACAGATGCGGCAGACACAGATAGGTATAGTACGCACGCGGAGGTGTCAGTGCATCCATGGAACGTGTTCGAGTCGGCGTGATCGGCGCAGGAGGAATCGCGCGTGCTGTCCATATACCGCAACTCCAGAGCCACGGCAAGGTAGACCTCGTCTGGTGCGCCGATGTCGACGAGGCAGCGGCGCACCAGACAGCAGCGCGGTTCGGCATTGCCGTGGTGGGCACCGATTACCGCCGGCTGCTGGCGGAGTATCCCGTCGATGCGGTGACGATCGCGACGCCGCACAATGCGCATTATCCGGCGGTTATGGCCGCCCTCGAAGCCGGCGTGCACGTGTGCTGCGAGAAGCCGCTCGCGTTCAGCCTGCGCGAGGCGGAGGAGATGGCGGCAGAGGCCGAACGGCGAGGGATCATCACCTTCGTCGCCTTCTCCTACTGGTTCGTGCCGGCGGCGCGGCTGCTGAAAGAGCTGATCGAGGCCGGCGATCTGGGCGAGATTCTGCACGTCACCGGGTACTACGCACAGGGTAATGCGCTGGGGAATGCGCCGCTCGTCTGGCGATTCCAGCGCGCGATTGCCGGGTCGGGCGCGCTCGGCGATCTCGGGTCACACCTGATCTCGCTGGCCTACCTCTGGGCCGGGCCGATTGCGCGGCTCACGGCGCAGCTGAAGACCTTCGTCCACCAGCGCCGCCTCCCGGGCAGCGAGACGGAGATGGGCCCGGTGGACGTCGACGATGATATGCAGCTTATTGGCGAGCTGGCCGGCGGCGGGATCTGCACCCTGGCCGCCTCACGCACGTACACCGGCCGCGCGAACTACCAGCGGGTAGAGGTCAGTGGGCGCGAGGGCGGCGCCGTCTACGACAACTCTAGGCCGGACGAGCTACAGGTCTGTCTGGGCAAGGCGTGGCGAGCGCGCAATGCCTGGGCACCGCTGCCGGCCGGCCGCGCGCATCGTCTGACGCAGATGCACGTCTTTGTCGACGGCATCCTGGCCGGCAAAGCCCCGCGCGAGGTCCAGCCGAGCTTCGCGGTGGGCCTGGAGGTGCAGCGAGTGATGGACGCCGTCGAGCGCTCGGCCGCGAGTGGGACGTGGGTGGACGTGCGCTGAGTGTGCCGTTGGTGGTCAGGACGCGGGCCAGCCACGACGGAAGATGAGTGGGACGCGGGTGGACGTGCGCTGAGCGTGCTGCCGGGCACGTGCGGCTGAAAGACGAGCGACGAACGACGGCGGCTCCATCCTTCGTCCTGCCGATACAGGATGTGGCCGACGCTCGCACAGAGCACTAACCACCACGTCACCACGCAACACGTGTCGCCTGCCACGCGTACCACGCGTAGGTGCAGGACGTGGCCGACGCTCGCACAGAGCACTACAGCAGCACACTCAGGAGCTTGCGGCTTCGTGGATCAAGGCGGTTCACGTCTGGAATGCGAAACCGGTTGGTGTCGATATCGACGAGCACTACGTCCGCGGGGCCCAGCCACAGGATCGTGTCGGCGCCCCACTTGACCACGAAGTCGCGCCGGCCGCGGTCGGTCTCTACTTCCCAGAAGAGAGTGCGATATTCGTTGCGAATGGCGTAGATGCGGGTGATGGTGCTTACGCGATACTGGCGCGCCAGCTCCTCCTCGACCACGTGCTGAGACTCGGGGTCGAGCTGGGCAGGGTCTTCGATCGTGCAGACCTCCTTGTTCTTGGCATCGAGCACGGTGATCCAGCGTGCCTGGTGCGAAAGGGGAAAGGCCCGCACCACCTTCGCCCGCAGGACGCTCTTGACTCCTTCGATCGTGCAGCGCAGCACCCCGTGAGGGCCGCGGAAGAGCCGCACCCGCGCCGGGTCGATCGCACCATCGGGTCGAAAGGCATCGTTCGGCTCGCGGCGCTCCAGGAGCTGGAGGACCGGCGATTCGGCCGGCGCATCGCCGGCTGCCAGATCGGAACAGGTGGTTGTCACAGAGGAGAGCTCCTTTTCACTACTGAGGGCCACGCCCCGCAGCCGACCGACCTTGGCGCGCATGGCCGGGCATCCAGCCCGGTTAGCTACTAATGGCCACGCTACGCAGCCGGTTGACCTCGGTCTGCATCTCCACCAGCCGCCAGTAGACGCCGCGTCGCTCGAGCAGCTGCTCGTGTGTGCCCATCTCGACGATGCGTCCTTCATCGAAGACCACCAGCCGGTCGGCGTTACGCAGCGTCGAGAGGCGGTGCGCGATGGCAAACGTGGTGCGCCCTTTCACCAGGCGCGCCAGCGCCTCCTGGATCGCCTTCTCCGTCTCGGTATCGACCGAGGCCGTGGCCTCATCGAGAATGAGGATGCGCGGGTCGCGCAGGATAGCGCGGGCGATCGAGATGCGCTGCTTTTCGCCGACCGAGAGCTGGTTACCGCGCTCGCCGACCTGGGTGTCATAGCCATCCGGCTTGCCCACGATGAACTCGTGCGCATTGGCGGCGCGCGCCGCCGCGATCACCTCGCGCTCCGAGGCATCCGGCCGGGCATAGCGGATGTTCTCGGCGATCGTGCCGTTGAACAGGAACGGCTCCTGGAGCACAACCCCCACCTGCTCACGCAGGCACTCCAGCGAGAGGTCCTTGATATTGTGGCCGTCGATGAATAGCTCACCGTGGTCGGCCTCGTAGAATCGGCAGATGAGGTTGACGAAGGTCGACTTGCCGGCGCCGCTCTTGCCCACCAGGCCGATCATCTCCCCCGGCTCGACGTGGATCGAGACGTCCTTCAGCACCGGCTTAGCCTTGTCGTAGCCGAAGGTCACGTCGCGGAACTCCACCTCGCCGCTGATGCGGTCGAGCCAGACCGCCTGGTGAGCCTGATAGGGCTCCTGGGGGAGGTCGATGACCTCGAAGATGCGCTCGGCGCCGGCAAACGCTCGGCTCATCCACTGGTAGATATTGTTGAACCACTGCAGCGGGCCGTAGAGCAGCCACAGGTAGCCAACGAAGGCCACCACCTCACCGAGCGTCATGTGCCCGCCGATCACGGCGCGCCCGCCGGCCAGCCAGGCGATATACGCCCCGGTGCCGGTGACGAAGTTGAGCAGGGCAAAGGCTCCGCCCCAGAAGCGCCCCTCGCGGATGGTGATATCGGCCAGATCGAGATTGCGCCGGTCGAACCGCCGGATCTCCGCGGCCTCCTGATGAAAGGCTTTGGAGACGCGGATTCCGGCCAGCGACTCGCTCAGATGCGCCGAGAAGAGGGCCCAGCTCTGCGACCAGCGGTTCCAGTACAGGCGCATGCGTCGCCACAGCAGGCTACCGCCCAGCACGACCAGTGGGGCCGGAATGAGGATCAGCAGCGTAAGCCACCAGTTCATCGAAAGCAGGATGGCCAGGATGCCGAACAGGAGCAGGCTATTCGTGACCAGGTACGGCAGCCCCTCGATGAGGAAGTAGTTGAGCTGGTCGGTATCGCGCGTGACGAGCGACATCAGCGCGCCTTGCTCGCGCTTGTTGTGGAACGAGAGCGAGAGGCGCTCAAGGGCGCGATAGAGATCGGCGCGGATGGCGACAGTTACACGCGTCCCGACGACGGCGGCCAGCCATGAGGCGAGGATCATCAGCAGAGCCGTGGCAAGCCCGGCACCGGCGGTACCGAGCACGTAGAGCACCAGCCGTCCGTAGTCGCCGTAGTGTGGCTTGGGCGGGCCGCCGGCGAGCGGCGGGGTGAGGATCTGGTCGATCATCAGCTTCTGGAAGTAGGGTGGCGCGAGCTGGACGATAGTGCGGCCGCCGGTGGCCACCGCCAGCACGAGCGCCAGCGGCCACACCGGCTGCATGTAGCGCAGCAGGCGCATCAGGATGGCCGACTTGCGCACGCACCGCCCGCACGGCGCATTCTTTTCCGCCAGCAGCCGCCCGCAGCGCTCGCAGCGCAGCTTCGGCAGGTCGTCGGAGACGCTGAACGGGTGGCCCTTGATGAGCTGCTGCAGGCCGCGGGCTACCTCCGAGAACTTCGGTCCCAGCGAGCTGGTGTACTCGACCAGCGGCACGGGCACGATCCCCTGATAGGCCTCGAGTCGGCCGCCGCCGACGTGCGGCTCGGTCTTGACCTCGGTGAGCGTCTCGATCGGCAGGCTGAGCGCGCCATCGGGTGGCGGTGGACGAACCACGACCGACGGGCCGGCCTCGGCACGAGAAGAGTGGCCGTTCGTCTTTCGTCCTTGGTCGTTCGTCTCACCATCGGGCAGCACGACCACACGGCGGTTGGTGACCACCAGCCAGCGTTCGCCGTAGCGGCCGCCGGCGTCGACGTCGCTGGCGACGGTCAGCAGCACCTCTTCGTCCGGCTGGACGAGCGCGCGCCACTGCGCCTCGGCTGCCGGTGAGAGCGGATCAGCAACGGGCATGGGAACACTTCCTCCAGTCGACACACCTGGGGACCAGCGGGTGGCCACGGCGCGGCTCCATGGCCGTCACGCAAAATCGCTAGGCCCGCCTGGGCGACACACACCTGGGACGACACCCCACGTGCCAGCATTGTGCTCCACCGCTGGCACGCGCGGCGGTAGCCGCGGCCGGGCCACGAGTGATGGCCGCTGCCCGGCGGTAATGCTGGCCGCCGGTGGGGCAGCGGTTTGGTTACCGGCGGGTCAACCGCGACGGCAGACCAACACGGGCATCGACTCCTCCTTCTCCCTTGAGAGGTTCCCGTGGCTCCTCGCTACGGCACACGGCGAACGACGGCCTGGGCGAGGGCAAATATCAAGATCCAGGCCGCCTGGGTGGAGCAGAACAATACCACACTGCCGATATATTCGCAAGCGAAGCGCGGCGGGCTATGGCCATTTCAAGCTGGTCAACCGTGCTACAGGTGCACCTTCCACCGACCAGCTTGAAACGGTCGGCTACTGGCTCAGCACGGCGTTGCCGGCCTGAACCGCCTTGGCCGTGGCGTCGGCGACGCTCGCCTGCCCCTTCCAGAAGTTCGCCAGCTCATCGTTGACGGCCTTGAGCAGCTCGGTGCGGCGATTATTAGCCGGCAGGCGCAGCGAGCCGGCGCCCTGGGGATAGGCCTTGACGATGTTGCTGTAGATGGGGTCGAACGCCAGGAGCTTGGGGTCGGTCCAAACATCGGTGCGGCCGCCGGGGCTGCCGGCACCACCGAACACCTGGCCGATGCCGTTCTCTTTGCTGGTGACGAACTTGAGCCATTCCCAGACCGCATCGGCCTTGGCCGGATTGGTCAGGCCCATGCCCGATCCGGAAGCCTGCGTGCCATGGCCCTTGGGGCCCTTGGGGAAGAGCGCAATGCCCAGATCGAACTTGACGCGCTGCTGGCCGGGCTTGCGATACTCCGCCACCAGCCCGGGCGTGGTGCTGCGCGTGAGCAGCTTTCCCTGCTGCTCGAAGAGCGCATCCTTGCTCTCGCTCCGGTAGAGGTTATCGATCAGGCCGAACTTACTGGCGCAGTCGTAGACCCACTGCAGGCCATCGCGCGCCTCCTTCGAATCGAGCAGCACCTTCTTGCCCGCCTCATCCAGGAACTCGCCGCCGAACTGGCGTACCCAGAAGACGCCGAACTCGCTGACATCCGCGAAGTCGGGCCAGAAGAACCAGATGTCCTGATCTCGCTTCACCGCCTTCTGGCCGGCGGCCACGAACTCATCGATCGTCCAGTTGCCATCGGCCGGGATCTTGATGCCGGCGGCATCGAGCGCAGGCTTGTTGTAGTAGAGCACGTTCGTGCCGTAGTGCGCATGGATCGGCAGCGCGTAGAGCTTGCCGGCCACCGTAAAGGCATCGAGCATCGACTTGAAGTAGGGCTTGAGGTCGAACTTGGTGTCCTTCTTGATCAGGTCGTCGAGGGGCTTGAAGATGCCCTTCTGCGCCTGCTCCCGGCCGGCCGAGCCATCGGCCACGATGCCGAACCATGAGGCATCCGGCACCGTCCCACCGGCAGCCATCACCGTGAGCTTGGTGCCAACGTCGGGATCAGCATCGATGAAGTTGACGGTGATGTTCGTCTCCGGCGTAAAGCTTTGCTTGGCGGTGGTGTTGAAGTACTGGCTATGGCCGGTGGGGTTATTCACCCCCGCTCGGGTGAGGACATCGATACTCACTGGGCCTCGGCGCGCCGCGCCCTGGCTGGGCTGGCCCGACGTACCGCCGGCCCCGCACGCCGCCGCGAGTGCACCACCCAGCCCCGCCGCCCCGGCAGCGAGCGCCCGGCGGCGGCTCAGCCACTGCCCTGCCATCCCATCTCTGTGCTGCATAGCCTTCCCCTTTCCCTACCTGAGATGATCTCGCCCGCCTACCGCAGACCACCCCTTCCACGGCCGGCGGCTCCTGTAACGTACTGTAGCGCCAGGCGCGAACGAGGGCAAGCGGCGGTGATCAGCGATACTGCGCGAGCGTCTCGAACTGCTTGTGGAACTCCGGCCCGAGGATCTCGCGCAGCCGCGCCTGCTCCCGCTCGCGCACAGCCCTGGCCTGCGCCGCCACCCGACTCGCAATCTCTGCCGGAATGACGGTGATGCCATTTTCATCGCCGTGGAGGAGATCACCCGGCTGCACCTCCATGCCGGCAATGCGAACGGTAGCTCCGACGTCATAGATGCACGGCCGGCCATGGGCGACCACCAGGCCACGACCGAAGTAATGGAAGCCACCCAGCGCGCGCACCTCGTTGATGTCGCGCAGGCCGCCATCGGTGACCAGGCCGATAGCGCCGAGCCGCTTCATTGTCGTAGCCATCATCTCGCCCGCGTGGCACGAGAGATTGATTTTCGATGGATCACCGTCGTCGCCGATGACCACCACCACGGGCAAGGGCTGCATCGCCCAGATGGCCTGATAGAGCTCGGCGTGCTCGCGCCGATCCTTCGTCTCGGTGGTGCTATCGCCCCGGCAGGTCACGGCATAGCCAAGCATGGTGCCCAGGCCCGGGATCAGGCACCGGATCTCGGCGCCACAGTAGCCCGAGACCCGCGGGCGCACCTCAAAGTGCTCGATGGCATTGGCGATGGTGGGGCTATCGATCGAGCGAAGCTCGGCGAGCTGCTCGGCGGTGAGTCGCGCCCTTGGAGAGAGACTGGCCATGCGTGCTTTCCTTTCTCGCGTTGCGCGACGATTGTACTCACTGGGGCGGGAAGGGCGACGCGTGGGAAGCGGGATCAGGCGGCTACCGTGGCCGGCGGGAGCGGCTGCGGCCGCGGCAACGGTGCTGCTTCCTGCTCACCGGCCGGCGAGGCAGCAAGGCGCTGCAGCAGACCTGCAAGCCCCCAAGCCAGGAGCTGGGTGAGGTGGCGGCGCAGCAGCAGCCGGTCCAGGAGCCAGACAACGAGCGAGCGCGGCCGATAGACCAGGCGAATACGCAGGCGTGTCTGGCCACCGGGATGAGGCACCAGGATGAGCTGCAGGCGCCAGCGCTGCAGCGCCCGGCCATCCAGCAGCCGGTACTCGAGCAGGCGATGGGGGGCGGCGTCGGCCACGCAATCGTGCCAGGTAAGGTACCCTCGACGGCCGAAGGGGAGCGGGCAGGAGAGCACGCCCCGGCGCCGGTGGCCAACGGCGCCGGGGTGCGGCTCGAGCACCTGGATCGCATCGAGCGTCCAGGCCCGGCCGCGAAGCTCCGGTGCTGCCGCCACCCACTCTGGCCAGCGGGCATCGTCGATCAGGATGGCCCAGACGGCAGGCGGCGGCGCCGGCAGAATGGCTTGCAGGTCGATGGTCGTCATGCGAAACTCCTCCCAGTGCTCGCCGGCCACAGCGCTGAGAGCGTCCGTCGGCGCTGCCGGTAGAGGAAGATCATGTAGTCACCTCTCAGGCGCGGCCACCACGTGACACTTGGCTTCCCTGTCTGTGGGTCGATGGCTGGAGATCATGCAGCTCACCTCTCAGGCGCGGCCGCCCCGCGGCGGTGGTCTTCGGGCGGCGAAACGGGCGCTATGGGCGGCGGTTGCGCGCCGAGGAGGGCGCCGCCTTCTTCGGCCCCCAGCCGGTCAGGCGGCAAGCGGTGGCGCGCCTGGTAGCATCGAGACCATCGAAGGCTGCACGCTCGACGCCGGCTGATACAGCGCAGCGATGGCTGCTGCTGGCCACTATCCCCTCGCGGCCGGCAATGACGTGCGCTCAAGGAGGGCAATGAGGTGAGGAGCGAAGCTGAGCCGTGGCTGGCCGGAACGAGCATCGGCGCGCACCCGCTTTCGGGCCAGGTGGCGGTGGTGACCGGTGCCGGGAGCGGGATTGGTCGCGCCACCGCCATCGCCCTGGCAGCGGCCGGAGCGCGCGTGGCGCTCACGGGCCGCCGTCACGCGCCGCTGGAGGAGGTGGCGGCGGAGATCGCTCGCCTGGGGGGAGAGGCACTGGTACTACCGGCCGACGTTGCTCGACCCGAGGAGGTAGAGACCCTGTTCGACCGCGTGGTGGCCCGGTGGGGCCGGATCGACATTCTGTTCAACAACGCCGGCATCAATACCAAGCAGCGCAACATCCACGACATCTCGCTAGACGACTGGCGGCAGGTCATCGACGTGAACCTGAGCGGCAGCTTCTACTGCGCGCGCAAGGCGCTCCAGACGATGCGCCGGCAGCGGTCGGGGACGATCATCAATCTCGTCTCGATGGCGGGCAAGCGGGCGAGCGTGATCTCGGGCGTAGCCTACAGCGCGGCGAAGGCCGGCCAGGCTTCACTCACGCAGTCGATCAACGCCGAGGAGCGCGCCTTCCATATTCGTGCCTGCTCGATCTTCCCTGGGGAAGTGGATACGCCGATTATCGACCAGCGCCCGGTGGTGCCGGGGGCTGAGGCACGCGCCGCGATGCTCCAGCCTGAAGATGTGGCGGCCGCCGTGGTGCTGGTGGCCGCGCTGCCGCCACGGGCGACGATCGAGGAGCTCGTCATCCGCCCCACGGTGCAGCGCGAGACGCGGGCGGAGGAGCAGCGAGCCAGGCCGGAAGAGGAGGCTGCCAGATGACGACCCACCCGGCGGTGCCCCATGCTCGCGTGGCGATTGTGGGATGCGGGCAGATCTCGCAGGCGCACCTGCGGGCTCTTCGTACCTCGAGCTGGCCGATTGAGATCACCGGGCTCTACGACCGTGACCAGCCACGCGCCGAGGCGCGCGCTGGCGAGTTCGGGGTCACGCGGGTCTATCGCTCATGGGAAGAGGTGCTCGATGACCGCGCCGCCGAGGTCGTGGCGCTGCTGCTGCCCCATAATGTGCACTGCGACCTGGCAATCGAAGCGCTCGCGGCCGGCCATCATGTGGTGGTGGAGAAGCCGATGGCCACCTCGGTAGCCGAGTGCAGCCGGATGCTGGCGGCGGCGCAGCATGCCGGGCGGCAGCTACGCCCGGTGCATAACCGCGTCTACGACCCGGCCAGTGAGGCGGCCAGATCTTTCATTGAGAGCGGCGCCATTGGCGAGGTTTTCCTGGCACAGACTATTGGTCTCGAACCGCCGCAGACAGTGAGTGTGCGGCCGTGGCTGGGGACGGAGGCAGGTGGGGGCGGCGTGCTGCTGGCCCAGGCGATCCACCCGGCCTACGTCCTGCGCTGGGTGCTGGGAGAGGTGGCTGAGGTGGCGTGCTTTGGCGCGGCGCGCAAGGTGGTGGAGATGGCGGCCGAGGATACCGCGGTGGCGATGCTGCGCTTTGCCTCTGGGGCGATTGGCCAGATGGCCGGCACCTTTGGTCTAAGGGTGGGGCCGCACGAGCACGGCCTCACGTTCTATGGCCCGGATGGCTACGTGGAGGTGCACAGCCGGCGCGGTGTGCTGGCGCTCTCCGAGCGGCACTTCGGCGACCGTGAGCGGCATCCGCTGCTGGCGGAGCCGGGCTGGGGCCAGGGCTTCGTTCGCCTGTGGGAGGATTATGCGCGCGGCTTTACCATGGGCGCTGCGACACGCGTCGGTGCCGAGGATGGCCTGCGGGCAGTGGAGATCATCGAGGCTGCCTACCGGTCGGCAGCCGAGCGACGCGCCGTGACGCTCCCGCTCGCCTGACTCGCCTGTGCGATCAGTGAGCTCGTCCTTCCAGAAGCCTAGGTTAACACTTAGCCGGATGAGTCGGGCACCAGCGCCACGCGGATGGGGGGCACCACCGGCGGCGGAACGGGGACCGGCCACTGGCTGCGCGGGATGGTGACGAGCACATAGGGAAGGAAGGGGCCATCGGCGGCCGGCGTGGCTGGGCTCGCGCCACCAACTCGCGGCCCCACACGCACCTCCACCGCCTGGCCGGCCACCCGTGCCGAGCGAAGCTCTAAGCCACCCGAAGCGAGCACGTCGGGTGGCGCCGTCGCCGGCGAGGCCCAGACGAGCACGGCGACCTCGCGCATGAAGTCGATCGCCGGCGGCCGGTTATAGGGGAAACGCCCCACCTGCAAGAGATCACGCCAGGCGCGCGTCTCGAACGATTCCTGGTCGGTCCAGACGGTAAATGCGAGCAGGGAGCCGGCCTGCTTGGCCATTGTTTCGGCGGCGGCAAAGTCGCCGCTCTCGTGGCCCGGGCCCGGCCGCGCGAAGATACCGGTAGCGACCTGATACGCGCGCACGACGCCGGCCTGAGCGGCCCCCGGCGGCGCAGCCGCCACACCGGTGGCCGGAGCCGCGCGGCGCGCCGCCAGCAAAGAGAGACCCGCCACCAGGCCGGCGAGGGCAAGCAGCACGATGGCGCCAAGGCGCAGGCGGCTGGCAGTACGGCGCCGGTAGCGATGCACGGCCGGGCTAGGCTGCAGGATCGAGCAGGGCCTTGATGCAGCCGGTCTGATGGCCCAGCAGGCGGCCGAAGAGCGCGGCCCCCTCCGTTAGCGGAAAGACCGAGCTCCAGGTACTGGTATCCACGCGGCCGGAGGCAAGCAGGCCCAGGGCGGTGGCAAAGTCGTCGTCGGTGTAGGCATAGGCGCCCTGGATACGCTTCTCGTTATTCACCGCCTCCTCGCCGGATACCGGCACGACGTCCTGCGCCTTCCCCACCCACACCGCAGTGCCGCCCGGACGCACGAGCCGCAGCGCGCCGGCCCGCGTCTCTGCGCGGCCGACGGCGTCGATCGTGCCATCGAATCCATCACCACCGGTCAGCTCGAGCGCGGTGCGCTCAAGCGTTGCACCCGAGCCGGTCTCAGCGCGGGGATCGAGCACCAGGGTGGCGCCGAGACGCCGCGCGACCTCGAGGCGCTCGGGATCAACATCCAGGACGAGGGTGGTCGTGGCGCCCGCTAGGTGCGCGGCCTGGAGGGCCAGCAGGCCGATCGTGCCGGCACCGAAAACGGCAACGGCGCGCGGCAGCACGGCCGTAGCGCCCAGGAGCCGCACCGCGTGCACCGCCACCGCCAGCGGCTCGGCCATCGAGGCCGCCTCGTCACTGAGCGTAGCGGGAATGCGATGGAGCTGCGCCGCTTTGCAGATGACCCACTGCGCATGGCCGCCGTTGACATGGAGGCCGAGCAACGTGCGATTCGGACAGGCGTTGGTCAGGCCACGCGCGCAGGTGCGGCACCGGCCGCAGGGGACGAGTGGATTAGGCACCACGCGATCGCCCACCTGCCACCCGCCGACCTCGGGCCCCACTGCCTCGACGCGCCCGGCAAACTCGTGCCCCATAATCAGCGGTGGAACCCGTCGCGGGCTCTTCGTCGCCACCGCCTCGAGCTCCGACCCGCAGATGCCGGCGCGAGTAACGCGCACCAGTACCTCGTCGTGCTGCGGCGCCGGCGGCACGGCGACCCGGCGGTTCTCCACCACGCCCGGCGCCGTGAGCACCAGCGCTTCCATCGTCTCTGCAGCCATCTTCTCCTACCGTCCTCTTCCCTCTCTATGGTTCTGTGGGTGCTGGGGGTGCTGTGGTGCAGCGCCGCCGGCCACGGCCGTCCGGTACACTCGTGCACGCTGCGCATGGAGATAATAGCTCCCGCCGAGGGCACGATCGATCTGGCGCCTGTAATCGCTGCCACTCTCTCCCCATAGCCCACCATGGCGCGACCGATCTGGCACCTGCTCTCCGCGCTTCCACCGACCGTGCTGGCCCTCTGGCGCGGCCGGCCGTTGGCCGCGCTGGCAGCGGCCGGGGCGGCCGTGGCGATCGATATCGATCACCTGGTCGACTGGTCGCTCAATGGCGGGCGAGAGGATTACAGCCGGCGCATCGTGGTGCCGCTGCACGGCTGGGAGTTTCCCTTGATGCTGATGGCCCTGGCGCTGGCACCGGCGCTCGACGATAAGAGGCGCGCGGCCATGGCCGCGCTCGCCGGCGGCTGGGCCTGCCACCTGCTGCTCGATTATCTGGTCAACCGGCCGCAGACGCCACTGGGCTATTCGCTGCTGCGCCGCGCCTGCGTCCGGTTCGAGCGCCGCGCGTGCGGCTGGCTGCCGGTGGCCGAGTGGCGGCTGGTCTATGGCGCGGTGCATCGCGCTGCCCCGCGCGAAGCCCTTGCTGCCGGCGCGCTGGGCGCCGCGTTATCGCTCATAGGTGCCGTGCCTTCCTGCCTTGGCGGCCGGTAGCTCGCAGCTGGTCGTCCATCGTTGCCGGTCGCGCCGCACGGCGAGCGCGGCAGCAATCGAGCCTACCACGACTACCGGCAGCAGGAGCAGGCCAGCACCTGCGCCGGCCGCGCACGGTGGGACATGCTAAACCAGAGCCAAGGTGGAACCCGCAGCCGGGCCAGGATGGGGCCATGGGGTAATCAGCCTGGCTTCGGTAGAGGAAGCTACCCGCTGCAGCGATGGCGCAGCCGGGCGCCAAAGGAGCCAGCGCTGGTGGTCGTTGTCTTCCAGCACCAGGTGGAACGGAAAGAGGTGGCGCAGCCGGGCGCCAAAGGAGCCGGTCCGTACCCGAGCCGCCCGCACCGCCGGGCTGGAGGTGCCAGGCTGGCGCGGTTCATGCATAGTCGATGGGAGGTTCATGGAGCAGATGCCAGCGCGCCGCCGGGCACCGGCTCGCAATAGCGTGCCCGGCACGTCTCGCCAGGCAGTGCGGGCGCAGGCGTGGCAGCCGCCGGCCGGTGGAGGGGTGCGTCGTGCCCGTGCCAGAAGGCGTGGGCCATTCCAGCTCAGATTGGTCCTGGTCGCGGCGCTGTGCGCCTTCGTGCTCCTCGGGGCCGGCTCCGGGGCAACCTTTGCCTACTATGCGCGCTCGCTCCCCTCGCCGGAAGCCATTACCGCGCGCCACCAGTTTCAGAGCACCAAGGTCTACGATCGGAACGGCGTGCTGCTCCACGAGCTCTACGATCCGAACAAGGGGCGGCGCACGGTCGTTCCACTGGCGCAGATTCCAGAGACGGTACGCAATGCCTTCCTGGCCGCTGAGGACGCGCGCTTCTACCAGCACCCGGGCATCGATCCGCTGGGCATTGCGCGGGCTTTCTGGCACGACGTGACGCACCGTGGCCAGTCGCTCAGTGGCGGCAGCACCATCACTCAGCAGCTCGTCAAGAACACGCTGCTCTCCGGCGAGCAGACGCTAGCCCGCAAGATCAAAGAGGCCATTCTGGCGCTCGAGGTCTCACGTCGCTACTCCAAGGACCAGATCCTGGAGATGTATCTGAATACTGTCTTCCTGGGTAACCAGGCGTACGGCGTCGAGGCCGGGGCAGAGACCTACTTCGGCAAGACGGTCTCTGAGCTGAGCCTGGCCGAGGCCGCCCTGCTGGCCGGCCTGCCGCGCTCGCCGTCGACGACGAACCCCTTCGCCGACGCCGAGGCGGCCAAAGGCGAGCAGCGCCGCGTGCTGGAGGCCATGGTGCACCACGGCTTCATTACGCAGGAGGAGGCAGAAGGTGCGCTGGCGCAGCCGCTCCAGTACAGCACGGCCCCGCTGGCCGCCATCAAGGCGCCGCACTTTGTTCTGTGGGTCGAATCGCAGCTCGAGGCAAACCCCAAGTACGGGCAGCAGGGGATCTATCAGCGCGGGCTGGAGATCACCACGACCATCGACGTGCGGCTGCAGGAGCTGGCCGAGCAGATCGTCCGCGACCACGTATCACGGCTCGGCAATTTCAACGTGCACGATGGGGCGCTCGTGGCGATCAATCCGGCCACGGGGGAGATCCTGGCCATGGTGGGCAGCGCCGATTACACCACTGCGGCCATTCAGGGCGAGGTCAACGTGGCGCTGGCGCTTCGCCAGCCGGGCTCGTCGATCAAGCCGATTACCTATCTCGCCGCCTTTCTCAAAGGCTGGAATCCGGCCACGATCATCGACGATGTGCCGTCGGAGTTCCCGGGGAACCCGCCGTATCGGCCCAAGAACTATGATGGGCAGTTTCATGGGCGAGTGACCGCGCGCACAGCGCTGGCCAACTCCTACAACATCCCCGCCGTAAAGACGCTCCAGTTCGTGGGCATACCGGCAATGCTCGACCTGGCCCGGCGGATGGGTATAACCACCTTCAAGGATCCCTCGCAGTACGGACTCTCGCTCACGCTGGGTGGGGGCGAGGTCAAGCTGCTCGAGCTCACGGCAGCCTATGGTGTCTTTGCCACCGGCGGCCTGCGCATCGCGCCGGTGAGCATGCTCAAGGTGACCGATTCGCAGGGCCACGTGCTCGACCAGTGGGCCGGCCCCAGGCCGGAGCGCGTGGTCGATGCCGCTCACACCTACCTGATCACCAGCATTCTGTCCGATAACGCCGCTCGCACACCGGCTTTCGGCGCGCACAGCGCACTCGAGCTAAGCCGGCCGGCCGCGGTCAAGACGGGCACCACGGACGACTTTCGCGACAACTGGACGGTGGGCTACACCTCGCAGCTCGTGGTCGGCGTGTGGGTCGGCAATGCGGACAATAGTGCGATGCGGGGCACCACTGGCCTCACCGGGGCCGCCCCCATCTGGCACGACTTCATGGAGGTCGCACTCAAGCCGCTCCCGATCGACCCCCTGGCCCCGCCGCCGGGTGTGCAGCGGGTGGCGCTGACGGAATCGGGCAAGCTGTGGGCCGAAGGCTGTCCGGAACGGAAGATCGAGGACTTCGTCGTCCAGTCGGCCATGCCCAAGGAGACCTGTGCTCCTCCCACGCCCACACCGTCTCCCATCCCCTCGCCGGTGCCGACGGCGACTCCGGCCCCAGCTACGCCTACCACAGTGGCCCGCGGCCCCGAGGTTCGCACAGTCGATGAGCTGCGCACGCGAGTGGCGGCGACGGTGACCGCCGCCTGGGCATCCGAAGCAACCCGCATCGCGCAACGCCGGCCGGCCGAGCCGGCCCAGCCATCCCAGACACCAACGCCAACCTCGACCCTTCCTGCCGGCCAGGCAACGGCCTCTCCCACGCCAGCGGCGCAGCAACGAGGGCGAGGCAGAGGCCGCTGACGGCTCCCTTCGCCGTGCCGCCTGGGCATCGGCCAAGCAGTCGCTGGCGGGCGAGGTCGTCGGACAGGGCACTAGGGCATAGGGCGGAGCTGGGCCGCCAGCAGGCCAATGAGCACCAGTGCAGCGAGCGCCAGCGCAGCCACGGCGCAGTAGCGCAGCCAATCGCGCAGCGAGCGGGGCTCGTCGAGCGGCCCGGCCCAGGGAACGGCTGGCGCTGGAGCCGGGAGCACGGGCCAGCCGGCTATCACCTCGCCTCGCGCCACCGCCGCCGGCGGATCCTGCAGCGCCTCTTGGAAGGCAGCCATGGTCTGGAAGCGCGCGGCCGGGTCGCGCGCCAGCGCCTTCGCCAGCACTCCCTTGAGCGCCTCGGAGACATCCGGCCGGTCGATCGGCGGCGGCACGTCTTCCAGGTGGCGGCGCATGATCTGCACCGCGCTCTCGCCGGGGTGCGCAGCGAAGGGTGGCCGTCCGGCCAGAGCCTCATAGAGTAGCGTCCCCAGCGCATACACGTCGGTGCGGGCATCGCCGCGCCGCCCCTGGACCTGCTCGGGCGCCATGTACTCCGGCGTACCGAGCTCGCCGCTCAGCTGAGCAAAGGTGAGGCGGCGTGAGCCTTCGAGCAAGACCGAGCCGAAGTCGATCAGCACCGGCCGGCCCTCGGGCGTGAGCACCACATTCTCCGGCTTGAGGTCGCGGTGCACGACGCCGTGCTCATGGCAGTAGGCCAGTGCCTCGGCGAGCGCGAGTCCGAGGCGGAGTGCTTCCTCCACCGGCAGCGGGCCAGCACGCCGCAGCCGCTCGCGCAGCGTCTCGCCCTCGACGTAGTCGAGCACGACGTACGGCCGCAGGCCATCGCGGCCGGAATCGAGCCAGCGCTGCACGCCGGGATGGTGCAGCCGGCGCAGGGCCTGCTCCTCGCGCTCGAACCGTGCGTGGGCCGCAATGTCGCCGAGCAGCTCCGGGCTGGGAAGCTTGAGCAGCACCAGGGTGCCGGCTCGTGGATCGCGCCCCAGATACAGCTCACCCATGCCGCCGCGGGCGAGCGGCCGCTCGATGGCGTAGGGACCGATGTGCTGCTGGGGCTGCCCTTCGGGCCGGCGGGTCGGACGCGCCTTGGCCGGGGGGGACGGATTCACCGGGGTCGGCAGCCCGCCTGACGCGAGTGGCGCGCCCTCCAGCTGGTGGCCAGCAGGCATGGCAGCAACCGCCCTACTGGCCGGGCACACCCGGTGGTGCCGTGCCGCCGGGGCCGGGCGGGCGGCGGCTGCGGCGGAGGAACTCTTCGAGCGCATCGATCATCGAGGCGCCACTCGGCAGCTCGCCCGCGCCGGGGTGCGCCGGAAGCTCATCGTCCTCTTCCTCCTCGCTCTCCTCCGCGTACTGCCGCTCGAGCTCTCGAACGAACGCCGTTGCTTCCGGATCGCGCGCGACTGCCTCGCGCACCTGCTCATCGAACTGCTGCGCCGCCTCGTCGAGCTGGCTCAGATCGACCGTGAGGTCGAGAATCTGCGCCGCCTCGCGCAGCAGCCGCGCAGCCACCACGGGATTGGGCGAGGCCGAGATATAGTGCGGTGCGTGCGCCCATAGATTGATCACCGGATAGCCGGCATTGGCGAAGCGGCTCGAAAGCACGCTGATAATCCCGGTGGGGCCCTCGTACTTGGAGCTCCGCAGCCGCGCGCGGCTGAAGAGAGGATAGTGCTCGGCACTGGGCGAGGCAGCGTAGGCATTGATCCGTGGCGGCGCCGTATGCGGCACGTCGGCATAGAGCGAGCCTAGCGCAACCACCGACTCGACGCCAGCGCGTCGCGCCACCTCCAGCACGATGTCGCCGAAGCGGCGCCAGCGCAGATCCGGCTCGGTGCCGAGCAGCACGATCACGTCCCGCTCGCGAGCGGAGCGCATCGAGGCCGGGCAGGCAAAGAACTCGTTGCCAGGCCATTCGATGCGCCGCCGCCCGCGCGAGGTGATGCGCAGGTGGGGACGCGTATCGGTGAAGACGAAGAACTCTTCTGGATCGATCGACGCGAAGCGCTGCTCGTCATGCTGCGCGACGACGAGACGCGCCGCCATGCTGGCCGCCTCGCCGGCATCGTTCCAGCCCTCGAAGGCCATGACGAGCACCGGGCGCCGCAGCGTGGGGAGCCGGGTGATGGTGAGATACGGCGGCAGCCGATCAGACGGCCGGCGCGCGGTGCGCCCGGAGGTCCGGGCTGCGCGGCGCGCGGCAGCTCCCTCCCCCGCCTCCTCACCGGGCGCAGCGGCGGCTGGCGGTTCGGCCGGATCAGGCGCCGTTCCCTCTTCCCCGGACCGGAAGCGTGTCATGAATCCTCTTAGGACATGATACCGGCACGCGCACGCCCGTGGTTGATCCGGCACAGGCCGGCGGGATGTGGAACCCGCAGCAGAGCCAGGATCAGGGCCATGGGGCTCCCAGCCCGGCTGCGGGAGAGATGCGACCTCGACGGGGGCGGGATTACTCGCGGCTGCCGGCCAGCGCACGCAGCTGTGCAAGGCGCTGCCGGTAGCGGGCGAGCCCGCGGGCAATCGTCTCTCCAATCTCCTCCTGCGTGACGGCTCCTTCGAAGACGAGCCCGATGAGCAGATACCGGGCTAGATGGTCGGCATCGGCGGCGTAGGCGGCTTCAGCGGCGGCGAGGGCGGCGGCCGGGCTACTCAGGGGAGCCAGCACCCGGCCGCCAGTATGGCCGGCGGCATCACCGGCCGCCGGAGAGGTAGCGGTCATCGCACGCAGTGTACCGGCTGGCGGGCCCCACTGGCTCATGGCGCTTGGAATGCCTGAGCCGGCGCAACGGCGCACGACCAGGCCCACGCTTTGGCCCGCATGGCACTGGTGGCCGGCAATGCCGAGGGCAACTATGCTGCGCAGACCGGCTCCTCGCCCGTCCACCGATTGAACTTCCGGTCCGGCGGGTTCGCCGCCAGGCGGCGCCGCGTCTCATACCAGAGATCGGCCCACACCCGCCAGTCGGTCACCACGCTTTCCGGATGCCGCCGGCTGCGGACGACGAAGGCGGGAAACCAGGGCCGGCCGGTGGGCTGGCCGATGGGCTGATAGCGCAGGTCATAGCTCCAGCGGACGCTATCACTGAGATTACGCAGCGACGCGTGGATGGTGCGGCGATGCAGCAGCAGTACACCACCGCGGCGCACTGGAATGGGCATATAGTCGGGTCCGCGGAGCTCATCCGGAATGTGAAGCGCCTTGCGCCCCTCGGCGCGCCCAGGGCAGTGCGTGAGGAGCCCGCGCGTGTGGCTGCGGGGGACGACGCACAGGCAGCCATTCTCAACGGTGGCATCGGTCACCGGCAGCCAGACCGTCAGCATCTCAGTCTCGTCGACCTCCGGCAGGGCCACCCCCTGATCCTGGTGCCAGTCGGTCTGGCCCACAAGCGTATTGCGAAACTCTGGCGGCAGAAAACGCTCTGGCGGCTTGATACGCACGTGCTGGATCGGATTCGAGAGGATCTCGGGTCCGATGAGCTGCTCGACGACATCGAGCAGCCGCGGGTGCGTGAGCAGCCGAAAGGTGGCCGGGCCGAGGTGAATGGGTGTCTCCTCGGTGACTCCGGCGAAGGGCAGCGAGATATCCAGCGGCTGAATGCCAGCCTTGCCGACCTCACTCAGCAGGCGGCCGAGGCGTTCGGCAAAGGGCCGGTCGGCATAGGTGGAGCTCGCCTTGCCCTCGGCATACCAGCGGGCAGCAAGCTCATCGATGAGAGCCGAGTACTCATCGACGACCGGCTGCAGGTCGCGCTCGACATCGAACACGCTGTCGACAACGAGGTAGCCTTCCTCCTCGAAGCGCTCGACATCGACCTTGATGGGGCTGAGCACAGACATCCGGCGCGTCTCCTCCTTCCTCTCTCCCTCGTGCGGCGAGTAGCCGGGCCGGAGTGCCGCTTGCGCCACTTTCGGGCACCGGGGGGCTCGCTCTGGCACCGGTGCACCCACTGTACGCCGCCGCGCAGCAACGCGCAAGGGCAAGGTCTCCGCCGCCGGGCTCAGGCATCGCGTCGGGCCGGGCGTCTGCCGACCATCAGGCGCTACTCTTTGGCCGCCTGGAGCGGCTCCGCCGGGCACGCGTGCGTGCGCTTCAGACCGGCAGCGAGAAGAGGCGAACCGCTGGTGCAGTGCCGGCCGGACGAGGGCAGGCATTGGGGGGAATGTCGGCCACCCGTCCGGCACGGCCGCCGGCTGCACGGGGGCTGCAGACCGGCCCATAAGCGCTCGCCACTGCTACCGGCCGGGTGAACCGCTAGCACGCCGCGCGATGGTGACAGCCCGCCGCGCCTTTCGAGGATTTACAACGCGCGAGGGCTATGGCCGGCCCGGTGGCCCAATCGAGGTACCGGCAGCACCGACGCCGGCAAGCCGGCCGGGCGGCAGCACAGCCACCATACCCCGCCGGTGATCCTACCCGAGACCCTGAGGCACCGGCAGCACCGGCGCGGGCCATACCAGGGGCAGGCTACTTGCGCTTGTGGCGCATGCGCTTCAGCCGCTTACGGTACTTGTGCCGCGAGATCTTCCGACGACGCTTCTTGATGACCGAGCTCATGCCGATGGACCGGCAGAATTGCGCCAGATAGGAGAGGCGGAACTCAAACGGCCGGCCATTGCCCCGCAACCCACATCGATCCAGGCAGCAGCTGCATCGGTTGTTTGACGCCCTGGAATCGCTTGGTTACAATTTCTTGGTGCGATGGTGCGTCGGGAGCCCATCGCACAGAGGGACCCGTTCCGCACCAATCGGGGAGTGGCGCAGCCTGGTAGCGCGCAGCGTTCGGGACGCTGAGGTCGGAGGTTCAAGTCCTCTCTCCCCGACCATTGCACCGTCGCACCACCGTGCCTTGCACGGAAGTAGGAAGCCTTCCTCTTGTCCCTCTGTAGCAGGCCACGTACTAGCCGGCTGCGGCGGAAGACCCTTCCGCGCGCCAGACACCGGCGCTGCGCGCGCATGGCACCCCACCCAGTAGCCAGCTTCACCCAAACGACCGGCATGGCCAGACGCGGACCAGTAACTGAACCTGCATTCGGTGACGCGGCCGGCCACCACGGCATGTCGACCAGGCCGCACAGAACCCCTTGCTCGGTGTGTGGCGGTGTGGATAGGCGATAGGAGGGCAGACCACCGGTGGGGTGGAAGCCAGACGAAGTCGTGCATCGGCCAGACGGCTCGTGGGAGGAGCGCCGCTGGCGCCGTTCGCTCGGTCGAAACGGGGAGCGCAGTTGCATCGTGAAGGTTTTCGCTGCCAGTGGCCAGCTCGATGAGATCTGGCATCGTGTGTGGGATGCGCGCGGTACCATCATTCACGACCACGTGAAATGGCGGAGGCAAGCCCTATGAGTGCCTCGCTCGGGAATGAAGCGCTCCCGCCCGCCCCGCCGACGACGGAGCTGGCCTCGCTCGTTGAAACCTCGCTCGCGGCCGGCTACGAGCGGGTCGCGGAAACGCTGCTGGCAAGTCTGGCCCTGTGGGCCGTTGAAGGGCTACGAGCCGGTCGCATCTCACCGGCCCAGGCGGATCAGGTCTTCACAGCGCTGGACGTGTACCTGACTGAGAACCGTGGGCGGCTCCCAGCCCTCTCTGAAGAGGCACAGGAGCTCCTCCTGGAGGCGGAGCATCTGCACGATGCGGGCCAGCCCTTTGCGCCGGACCTGGAGGCGCTCCGAGCGCTGGCGGTCCAGCTCCTCCATCGGGCCGAGCACACCATGGAACACGTGCGCTGAGCCAGCACGTGCTGCCAATTGCCGGCCATCAGCCCCCATCGTAGCCGCACCGCGCGCGGTCACTGAGCAAGTAGGTGCTCTCGATGTAGAGCTCCTGGAAGCTAGCCCCGGCTTACAAAGGCAGCCATGAAGAAGGCGATGGCCACCAGCATGGCGCCGATGATCCACCAGTCGGCCACATCGTAGCCCGCCACCGACAGTCCGGCTGAAACGAGCACGATCACGAGCCCCAGCAGGAGGAGGGTGGCGACGATAGGACTCGGCGCCACCCCACCGACGATCGCCTCCTCATAGTTCGGTGGCTGAATGAGCGGATAGTCGAGCGGCGGCCGCCTTTCGCGCGCCTGGCCGGCGGGGGACGGCTGCGCCGGCCCCGTCTCCGCGCCGCCGGCCGGGCGGCGCACCGCTGCCGGTGCCGCCGCCGGGCCGTCCCGACGGCTCGCTACCTCCGCCGCTACAGAAGAACTGGCTGGTGCCGCCCGCGAGGCGGTGGTGGTAACCACGTTCCTCCTTCTTCGTGCTTCCTTCGTGCTTCGTGCGCTCTACTTCTTTGTTCCGTGCCCGATGCTGCTCAGGCCATTCTTTGCTCTGGATGGTGCTCCATCTACCTCGGCTGACTGGCTCTGCCGGCAGTACGTCACGCAGCACATCATTCGCTGGTAGCGGGGGGCGCCTGCGGGGCCGGCGGAGCTCCCGCTACCGGCGCCGGGCGTGCCGCCTGATCACCGTGCGCTGCCCGCTGCTGGACACGCGACGGCGGCCGCGCATTCATCGCCTCGTCCAGCCCCGGCACATCGATGCCGCAGAAGTTTCGCAGATCGTAGCCGTAGATATAGACTCTTCCGGGGGGAACCTCCTCGCCGCCCTGTGCGGTGATAGGCTCTCCGCTGGCGGCATCGACGTAGACCATCTGGCGCCGCAGGCGATAGCCGGGGAAGTACTTGATGATCTGATACCACTTCTTAGTGGGAATATGCTCGCGTGCCCAGGGAAAGTGCTCGATGTCGAAGAGCCAGCGTTGGGTATTCTGTGCCATACGCCGCGTACCCGTCAGGCTGACGATAGCAATTGCGCGGCCCCTTTGGCTACCATGTTGATGCGTGCAAGGCGGTGAAGCCGGCCATGGCGATCAGGATCGTGCTTGCCGACGACGAATCGATCATCCGGATGGACCTCAAGGAGATGCTGACCTCCTTGGGCTATGTGGTGGTGGGCGAGGCGGGCGATGGCCGCAGCGCCGTGAACCTGGCTCGCGAGCTACGCCCGGACCTGGTGATCATGGATATCAAGATGCCCGACCTCGACGGCATCGATGCCGCGCGTATTCTCACGGAAGAGAATATCGCCCCGGTGCTGCTGCTCACGGCCTATAGCCAGCAGGAGCTGGTCGAGCGCGCCAAGCAGGCCGGCGTGGTGGGCTACATCGTCAAGCCTTTCCGTGAGAGCGACCTCGCGCCGGCAATCGAGGTGGCACTGGCCCGCTACCGGGAGTTTCAGACCATCCAGGCACAGCTCAAGGACATGCGCGAGACCCTCGAGACCCGCAAGCTGGTCGAGCGCGCAAAGGGCCTGCTGATGGATAGCCAGGGCTTGAAAGAGGCTGAGGCGTTTCGCAAAATCCAGAAGCTGTCGATGAATACGCGCAAGTCGATGCGCGAGGTGGCCGAGGCCATCCTGCTCGCGCACGAGTTGTAGCCACGGCCGGGGACGTTGCGTGACCGCCGCGACCTCGGCTGCTCCAGCACAGACCTCGCGCGGGCCGGCCGTTGTGCCGCTGCAGCGTCCAGTCGGGCACGGGCGGCGACAGCCGCTGGCGCCGGCTAAGCGGCTTGGGCCGCCGCTGATCCTGGCGCTGGCCACCGCCGCGCTGTGCTGGAAGCTGCTCTTTACCGGCCTGGTGGTCATCGGCTACGACACGATGACCTACATGTATCCCTACCGCTTCGCGGCCGCCGCTGCTCTGCGCGCCGGCCGGCTGCCGCTCTGGAACCCGGAGATCTACTACGGCGTGCCTTTCCTCGCCAACCTGCAGAGTGCCGTCTTCTATCCGCTCCACATGCTCTTTCTGCTCGTGCGCCCGACGGTGGCGCTCAACTGGTCGGTCGCTCTCCACCTCTTCCTCGCTGCTTTCTTTGCCTACCTTGCGGGCCGCCAGCTCCTGGCACTCGGTCGTCTGAGCGCCACGGTGGCCGGGGCGCTCTATGGCTTTGGAGGATTCGTCGGCGCGCAGGTTGGCCACCTGAACCAGCTGAATGCAGCCGCCTGGCTACCGGCGGCGCTGGTGGCGTTTCATCGTGCGCTAGCGGGGGGAAGCATTCGCTGGGCAGCGCTTACCGGCGCGGTCCTGGGCATTCAGCTGCTGGCCGGGCATGCCCAGGAGTCGTACATGACGATGGTGCTCCTGGCGCTCTATGCCGCCTTCTGGGCCATCTGGCAGGCGGCCGCGGCACGGCTGCCGAGCCACCCCGTACCCGACGGCAGCGGCGGCCTGCCGGTGCCCGATGGCGCCGCCACGCAACGCAGCGTTTGGCTCCGGCGTTCGGCGTGGGGTCGAGTCTCGGCTGCGTCACTGCTCACGCTGGCCCGCCTGGCACTGCGGAGCGTCGCCACCTTCGGCGGCGCCGGTGCGCTGGCAGCGGGGCTCGCCGCCCTCCAGCTCCTGCCCAGCCAGGAGCTGACGGCACTCTCCATCCGCGCTCAGGGGATGAGCCTGGGAGAAGCCGTTTCGTTTTCACTGCCGCCGCGCGAGCTCTTCATCGGGCTGCTGCCGACCTTTGGCCTGGCCGCCCCCAGCAGCAACGAATACCTCGGCTGGATCGGCTTTGGCGGCCTGATTCTGGCGCTGGTGGGTGTGCTCTTCCGTGCGCGCCGGGCGGCCACGCTCTTCTTCCTGCTGGTGGCGATGGGAAGCTTTCTCCTGGCCCTGGGTAATCACGCGCCCCTCTATGCCTATGTCTTTCACCTCCCAGGCATGAACCTCTTCCGCGTGCCGGCGCGCTGGCTGCTCCTCACGTGCTTCTCGCTGGCCATGCTCGCCGGCAGCGGCCTGGACTTTCTGCACCGGCTGGGGCAAACGGGATGGGGCGCGCTGCCGCCGGCGATCGACGAACGCGACGCGGCGCGGCTCGATGGCCATGAGACCGGCGCCGGGCCATGGCGCCGGCTGGCGGCGGCATCACGTCTGCTCTTTGGCCTGCTGGTGGCACTCACCGGCGCGGCCGTGCTCTGGCCGCTGCAGCGAGCCGGCGCGGCGGATAGCTTCGGCCTGCTGCCAGGGATCTGGCTGGCGCTGGGCGGCGCGGTGATCCTGCTCGTCTATGTGGCCCTGGCCATTCCCGGCCGCTGGCCGGCGCTGCTCCTGGCACTGTGGGTCTTCGTCGAGCTCTTCGCGGCCAGCCGCAGCCTGGAATATAACAACCCCAACCCGGAATCGGTTTACACCGAGCCACGGCCGGTCATCACCGCCTTGCAGCGCGACCCGCAGCCCGAGCGCCTGCTCACCGTGGCCCGCACTGGCTATCAGCCATCGGACGCCGCGCGCCTGGTGGCACCCTACGAGGCGCTGCTGGGGTCTAACGGCGTGCTGGCCACCTTGATCAACACCAAGTACAAGGAGACGCTCAACCCCAACCTCTCCATGGTCTTTGGCCTGCCGACGGTCGATGGCTACGATGGAGGCATCCTGCCGCTGCGCCGTTACGTCGACTACAAGCGCCTGGTCGTGCCGGCCGACCAGAACCAGCCGGACGGCCTGCTACGCAATCAGCTCCACGGCGTGCCACCGCTACCGGTGCTGCGCACGCTCGGCGTGAAGTACGTCATCGACGACACGATGGATGACCTCACGCAGGACAGCGTCTACTATGACCTGGCGGGCACGGTGACGCTCGCTCCCGGAGAGGTGCGCCGCTTCGACCACATCGCGCTGCCGTCGCCCGACGCGGTGCCCGTGCCGGCCGGCCCGGTGGCGGCCCTTGGGATCATTACCTCGCTCGACGGCGCGGCAGGCGTGCCGGATGGGATGCCGGTGGCGATCGTGACGCTGGAGGAAGGCGGCGGGCCGGTGTGGCGCGGGCAGCTTCTGGCCGGCAGCGATACAGCAGAAGGACTCTATACGCCCGCTGTCCGGCACCGGCAGCCGGCGCCGCTGGGCCCGCAGGGAGCGGGACGCAACGCGAGCGCCACCTACCTTACTCGCCTGCCGGTCGACGGCGCTCCCCATACCGTGGCGGTGAGCATCCAGAACGTGCTGCCGGCCGGCAGCGGACGGGTGCAGGTGCACGCCCTCACCCTCATCGGCTCCGGTGGCCAGACCTGGTCGGTGACGCTGGCGGGCGACGGCGGCGTGCGCCTGGTGCACCGCTCAGACGTCAAGCTGTATCGCACCGAGCCACCGCTGCCGCGCGCCTATCTGGTGAGCCGGACGCAGGTCGTCGAGGACGATGCCGCCGCGCTGGCCATGCTTGGAGAGCCCCAGCACGATCCGGCGCAAGGGGTGGTACTGGAACGCGACCCGGGCTCGCCGGCGGCAGCGGTCTCTCCATCCACGAGCTGGCGAGCGCTGGCGCGCCGCGCACGTGACGATCTCAAGGCCTGGCTCGGCATTCTGGTTGACCCGCGCGACGGGCTAGTGAGCGATCCGGCCGCGCTCGCCCAGCTGCTTCCGCCTTCCGCGGCCGGTAGCTCCTCCGAGACGGCGGCACCGGGACGCGTGACGTGGATCGAATCGACCCCTGAGCGCCTGATGCTCCGTGTCGAAACCACGCAGCCAGCGGTGCTGGTCGTGCGTGATACCTACTTCCCCGGCTGGCAGGCCATGGTCGACGGCCGGCCGGTGGCGCTCTGGCGGGCGGATCTGCTCTTTCGCGCAATGCCGGTCCCGGCTGGCGAGCACACCGTCACCCTCTCCTACCATTCACGCGCCTTCGTGCGCGGGGCGCTGCTCTCCGGGCTCGCGCTCGCCGCCCTGCTGCTCGCGCTGCTCCTCCCCATCTCACGCCCGGCGAGTGGCCGGACGGGCAGCGCTGGCAGCAGCAGCGCTCCGGTGGATGGAGCACGGTGAGCACCACCCTGCCTCCTCAAGCCTCACAAGCCTCGCCCGCCGGCAGGCATGCCATCGGGGCAGAGGCGCCAATGGACGCGGGCCTGGCCGGCGTTACGCCGGTGGAGAGAATGGGAAGGGACGAGGCTCGATCCGGGCTGCGCCTCGTCTTCATCGCACCGTTTGCCCGTGCGCCCAAGTCGACGACCAGCGCCCGCGTGATCCCGCTGGCGCGCGCCCTAGCCGCCCGCGGCCATCGGGTCACCGTCTTGATTCCCCCGTACGACAATCTCGCCGAGTCGGGCCAGGTGAGCGAGGAAGGCGGGGTGCGCATCGAAGCGCTCTCGATCGCGGAACGGGTGCCCGAGCAGAGCTTGCGCCAGGCGTGGCTCCAGCCGCGACTGGCACTGGCGCTGGTGCAGCGCGCCTGGGCGCTCAGCCCGCACGCCATGCACATCTTCAAGCCCAAGGCAGTCTCCGGCCTGAGCCAGCTGCTGAGCTGGTATGGCCAGGCACTGCCGAGGTTGCTGGCGACTCGGCTGGGCGTTCCCGTCCCGCCCCCGGCGCTCGTGCTCGATACCGACGACTGGGAAGGCTTCGGCGGCTGGAACGACTACGAGCAGTATGGCTGGTGGCAGAAGCAGCTCTGCGACCGGCAGGAGCGCTGGGGCCTGCGGCACGCTCACGCCGTCACGGCAGCGAGCCGCACGCTCGAGACGCAGGCCTGGAGCCAGGGCGTCCCACCGGAGCGGACGGTCTATCTTCCGAACGGGCTCGATCTCGAAGAGTATCGCCACTGGCTAGAGGCGGACGGACAGGAGGCCCGCGAGCGGCTGGGACTGGACGGGGTGCCGGTGCTCGTGCTGTACACGCGGTTCTTCGAGTTTCAGCCGCCGCGAGTGGTCCAGATCATGGCGCGCGTGCGCGCGGAGGTACCCGAGGCCAAGCTCCTGGTGGTGGGGGCCGGCAAGTTCGGGCAGGAGCGTGAGCTCGAGCGGCTCGCGCGGGCGGCGGGGATGGGCGAGGCTATCGTCCTGGCTGGCTGGCAGCCGCCGGCGCGGCTGCCCTCGCTGCTCGCCGCCGGCGACATCGCGCTCTCCCCCTACGAAGATAACCTGGCCAATCGGGCCAAGTGCTCGGTCAGGCTCCTGCAGCTCCTCTGGCTCGGCAAGCCGGTGGTAGCCGACCGCGTGGGCCAGCAGGCGGAGTATATCGAGCACGGGGTGAGCGGTCTCCTGAGCGATCCAAGCGATCCGGACTCGATGGCGGCGGCGGCCGTGCGCCTGCTCCGCGACCGCGACCTCGCCGCCCGGCTGGCCGCCGGTGGGCGGCAGCGCGTCCAGCAGGAGCTCACCTGGACCTGCCTGGCATCCCGAGCCGAGCAGGCCTATCGCGTGGCGCTCGGCTGCACGCGCGGCTCGCAGCGGCGCTAGCCGGAGGCGCGGGAGACGGCCACCGTCACCGTATCAGGCGCAACCCGCACCACGCGTATCCCCTCTGGGGCCTGGACGGTGACCGGCAGCGCTTTGGTTCCGCTATTCAGGCCGCTTGCATCGACCGTTGCTGTGACATCATCGCTCGAAAGGCGCTGGAGCTGTGGCTGCGGCCCGGCCAGCGTGACCGAGACGGTCGGGGGCGTAACGCTGGCGGTAAGCCCGGCCGCCACGTTCTGCACGCCGACGGCAAGATCGCGCACCTGCTGGCCATCGAGCGGCTGGATGGAGACGCGCACCGTCACCGGCTGATCCGGCACCACCGAAACGCCGGCCTGGCGCAGCAGCGGCACCGAGCGCACG
>Ga0070741_10002311_pt1 | contig 52043 bp, 52 predicted proteins | sample Coa_R1_4_FD_66440 | JGI IMG/M metagenome (GOLD analysis project Ga0070741, IMG submission 66440) | Surface soil microbial communities from Centralia Pennsylvania, which are recovering from an underground coalmine fire - Coalmine... | ecosystem: Environmental > Terrestrial > Soil > Unclassified ... | reverse complement strand
CTCGACGAAGCGGGTCTTCCCGCAGCCGGTCGGGCCCTTGAGCAGCACGGGGAGGCGCGCCTCCCAGGCGGCGCGGAAGACCGCCACCTCGTCCCCGATCGGGAGGTAGTAGGGTTCCACGCCCCCAGTTCAATACGGGTCGGCGCGCTCGTACAAGGGCCGCGCCGATCCGGGTGTGGCCCGGCGCGCCGGCTTCGCGTATGCGGGGGAGCATGCGAGCACTCCTCGTCCTCGTCCTTCTGCCGTGGGCGGCCCTCGCCGCGGAGCCGAGCGCCGGCGAGGCCCTCTATCGCCGGTACTGCGCGAGCTGCCACGGCCTCGAGGGGCGCGGCGACGGGCCGGCGGCCGGCGCGCTCTCGCCGAAGCCGACGGACCTGACGCGCTCCACCGCCGACGTGCCCGAGCTGATGCGCTGGATCGACGGCCGCGCGACGGTGCGCGCGCACGGAACGGCCGCCATGCCGGTCTGGGGCGAGGTCTTCGAGCAGGCGCTCATCGAGGAGCCGCACCGCCGGCGCACGGCGCTCCTCCAGGCGAAGACGCTCGCGGAGTACGTCCACGCGCTCGAGCGCGGCCGCTGAGGGCGCGCGCCGGCGGCGCCCGTGGTCAGCCGAGCGCCCGGCGGACGGCCCGGACGAGCGTCCCGAGGTCCAGGCACTCGACGACGGCGTCGCACGCGGGCGCGTAGAGGCCGAGCACGCTGTCGCCCGTGTTCCACCGCCCGCGCGGCTCGGGGACGAGCCAGACGACGGTCTTCACGCGCTCGCGGACGGCGCGCCAGAGGTCGACGCGCGGCGGGAGGCGGTTGTTTCGCGCGTCGCCGAGGACGAGGAGGAGCGTGCCGCGGCCGAGGAGGTCGCGATGGCCGCGCCAGAGGTCGTCGAGCACCCGCCCGAAGTCCGAGCGCGCGTGCAGGTCGAGCCGGCCCTCGGGCGCGACGTGCCCGTCCTCGATCGACACGGGGCAGAGGCGGTCGACGTACGCGAACAGCCCGACGCGCCGGAAGTATCCCGCCGCGGGCGCGACGAGCCCGAGGAGCAGCTCGCTCGCCGCGGCGACGGAGCCGGAGAGGTCGCAGAGGGCGACGAGATCGGGGCGCCCCGGGCGGCGCGCGCGCATCGCGGGACGGAGCGGCGTGCCGCCCGTCGCGAGCGAGGCGCGGATCGTGCGGCGGAAGTCGACCGGGCCGCGGCGCGCTCGGCGCAGTCGGCGCGCGAGCCGGCCGCGGAGCCGCCGGCCGAGCTCGCGCACGAGGTCGCGCGCCTCGGCGACGTCGCGCGCGGTGAACTCCGCGAAGGGGAGCGCGAGGAGCCGGCGGCGCCGGGCCGCCCGGCCCTCGCCCTCGCGGCCGGCGGCGGGCACGCCGGCGCCGCGCCGCGCGCCGCCGGCGCGCGCCCCCTCTCCCTCGCGCGGCGTGGCGGCCTCCGCCCCCGGCCGCGGCCGCCCGCCCGCCGTCCCCGCGGCGCCGCGTCCGTCCGCAGCGGGGCCGCCGCCCGCGCGCCGCCGCCGCGCCCGCCGGCCCTCCCCGTCGTCGGCCCCACGCAGAGGGAACGTCTCCTCGAAGAGCGCGTCGAAGACGGCGCGGTCCGCCTCGTCCTTCACGAGCGTCGCGGCGAGCGCCTCGCGCAGCACCTCGCGCTCGACGCCCGCGGCCGCGACCGCACGCACGGCGTCGGCGGTCTCGGCGGGCGAGATCTCGACGCCGCGCGCGCGCAGGCGATGGACGAGGTCGAGGAGCCGCTCCCGCACCCGCGGATGCTAGCGCGTCACGCGTAGAGGAGCGAGACGAGGCGGGTCATCCAGGGGATGAACGAGAACGTCGTGTAGACGGCGGCGAGGGCGACGAACGCGTGGTGCACCACGCGCCGCCCCCCGAAGCGCCGTAGGACGACGAGGAGGCCGCACGCCTTCGCCTTGAAGATTAGCAGCGCCGGCCCGATGCCGATGAGGGCCATCCAGGAGAGCAGGAGCGGATTGCCCTCGCCCCAGTGCAGGACGCCCTGGTACGTCGCGACGCCGTCGAACATCTGGAGGCACAGGTTCAGCAGAAAGAGCTGATGCACCCGCTCGCTCGCCATGGGGGCCAGGTGCCGGGAAGTGCAAGCCGGGTGCCACCGCAGGGGACGCGGATCCTGAGCCGGCGAGGCATCGTCCGTGGCGCCGGCGTCACGCCGGCGGGCGGCGCGTGCCGCGACGTGCGCATGGGCGCGGTCGGCCTCACCGCGCGGCGAGGAGCGCGCCGACCTTGCTCTCCGCCTTGCGGAGGTCCTCCTCGTGCTTGACCACGAGGGCGAGCGTGCGGCGGACGGTCGCGGCGTCCAGCTCCTTCACCCCGAGCGCGCAGAGCCCCCGCGCCCAGTCGAGCGTCTCGGCGATGCTCGGCGCCTTCTTCAGATCGAGCTTCCGGAGCCCGGCGATGAAGCGGGCCACCTGCGCGCGCAGGCGCTCGTCGAGCTCGGGCACCTTGAGCGCGATGATCTCGGCCTCCTTCTCCGCGCCCGGGAAGTCGATGAAGAGGTGGAGGCAGCGGCGGACGAGCGCCTCCGAGAGCTCGCGCGTGCGGTTCGAGGTGAGCACGACGACGGGGCGGTGGCGCGCCGTGATCGTCCCGAGCTCCGGGACGCTCACCTGGAAGTCCGAGAGCACCTCGAGCAGGAACGCCTCGAACTCCGGATCCGCCTTGTCCACCTCGTCGATCAGGAGGACGACGCGCCGGGGCGCGGTGATGGCCCGGAGGAGCGGGCGCTCGAGGAGGAACTCCCGCGAGAAGATGTCGTGCGACACGTCCGTCCAGCCGCGCGACGCCTCGGGATCCGCCTGGATGCGGAGGAGCTGCTTCTGGTAGTTCCACTCGTAGAGCGCGCGCGCCTCGTCGAGCCCCTCGTAGCATTGGAGGCGCACGAGATCGGTCGCGAGCAGCTGGGCCAGCACCTTGCCGAGCTCCGTCTTCCCGGCGCCCGCGGGCCCTTCGGCGAGGAGCGGCTTCTCGAGGGCGAGCGCCAGGAAGAGCGCCGTCTCGACCCGCGGCGTCGTGATGTAGCGCGCGGCCCGGAGGCCGTCGCGCACCTGCTCGGGGGTCACGTCCACGGCCTCACCTGTCGCACGGGCGTCCGGGCCGCCGCAAGGTCAGGACGAGGCGCGGATCCCCGGCAGCCGCCGCCGGTCGAGGACGCGGTGCGGCCGCTTCGTCTCGCGGATCCACTCGAGATACGCCGCGGTGTCGGCGACGAGCGCCTCGACGTCGACGCCGAAGGCGAGCGGGCGGAAGTCCTCGAGCGTCACCACGGCCTGCGCGAGGAGGTGCTCGGCGCCCCTCGTCGCCCCGCGCCGGGTGCGGAGGTGGAGGCCGGCGGCGAGCTGCACGAGGGCCTCGAGGAACGCGCGCGCCGGCCCGTCGGCGTCGCGCCACGCCTCCTCCCACGCTTGCTGCGCGCTCATGTACCGCCCCCGGTTGAAGAGCCGCACGCCGCGACGGACGGCCGGCGGTGCGTCGCCGGCGTCGGCCATCAGCGCCGGTCGACGCGCGGGACGGCGGCTTCCATCTCGCGCGCGAAGTCCTCCGCCGACCGCGCCGCGCGCGGGTCGAGGTCGAAGTCGTCGACCGGGGGCGCCGCGGCGAGCTTGGCGAGGAGCTCGTCGATCTCCCGCCGCGAGAGCCCGAGGGCGGCGAGCTCGGCCGCGGACACGGCGGCGTCGCGCGCGACGAGCCCCCCCTGCTCGACCGCGACGAGGCGGCGCAGCGCCCGAAGCTCGCCGCGCGAGAAGTGCGCACCGCCGAGCTCGTAGTCCATCCACGCCTCGAAGCCGAGCGGTGCCACGCGCTTCACCATGCCCGCAATCACGCGCGCATAGGCGCGGATCTCCCACTGGGCGTGCGCGTCCGCGCGCACGCTGAGGAAGTGGAAGAGGTTGTGGAGGTCGATCTTCCAGTACCACTGCGTGTAGGTCGAGAGCGGCAGGTCGATGCGCGCGAGCTCGCGCGCGACGTCCTGCTCGACGAGCCATTCGTACGTGGCGGCGGCGTCCCGGCGGACCCGCTCCCAGCGCTCGGCGGCGGCGCGGTAGATGGCCTCGTCGAGCACGGCGCCGCGGCCCTGGCGGTTCGCCGCGCTCTGGGCCTGCACGTGCTCGGGCGCGGGCGAGTAGAACAGGAGCGGCAGCAGCGAGTACCGGCCGCTGTACTCGTTCACGTTCGCCGAGCGATGGCGGATCCACTGCCGGGCGACGAACATCGGCATCGCGCAGTGGAACTTTAGCTCGACCATCTCGCTCGGCGTCGTGTGGCGATGCCGGCGGAGGTAGCGGATGAGCCCGCGCGTCTCGCTCGTGCGCCGCGTGCCGTAGCCGTAGGAGACCCGCGCGGCGCGCTCGACGTCCTCGTCGGAGCCCATGTAGTCGACGAGCGCGACGAAGCCGTGGTCCAGGACGGGGAAGTAGAGACCCAGGATCTCCTCGGCCGCGGGGTTCGTCGGGCGGCGGGTCTCCATCGGCGTCGTTGTACGCAAGCGGCGGAGGCAGCGCAAAGCCGTCCGTCTCGCGCTCGTCTCACACCCACGGGGGCCCGACGAGCGCGATCACCATCCCCGTCGCGAGCTTCGGGTAGAAGTACGTCGACTTCTCGGGCATCGTCTCGCCCGCGAGGCAGACGGCGCGCACGTCGTGCATCGAGGGAGGATTCAGGAGGAACGCGGCGGCGGCGCGGCCGGCCGCGACCGCGTCGATCGCCTCCTCGTCGTCGTGCGTGTAGTCGAGCTGGGGGCCCTCGAGCCCGAGCAGCGGGCGGAGGATCGCGCCGTGGACGAGCGCGACGTCGAGCCCGCGCAGCACGGGGGGCAGCGCGTCCAACCGCACCGTCGCCTCGGGCCGCGGCCGGAGCCGGAGCTGCCGGCCCGGCAGCACGAGGTCGATCTCGTTCGCCGCGCGCTTGCAACCCGCGGGCCGCGGCGTCACGTCGAACGCCGCGCGGATGCCGGCTTCGAGCCGCTCCGCGGGGATCGGGAGCGGCGGGCGGACCAGGCGGTGCGTCGGCAGGATGACGACGCCCTCCTCCTCCTCGTTCGCGAGGTACGCCATCACGAAGCGCGCGGCCGGGTTGCCCGGCTGCTCGTCGCGGTACGCGAGCGCCGTCTCGTAGCGGTGGTGTCCGTCGGCGATGATGACCGACTCCGCGGCGAGCGCCTCCGTGAAGCGCGCGATCGCGCCGGCGTCGGTCACGCGCCAGAGCTGGTGCCAATCCTGGACGGCGAGGACGGGCGCGCGGAGCGCGGCCCCCCCGAGGAGATCGCGCACGCGCTCGCCCGGGCGCGCGTAGAGGCCGAAGATCGGGCTCAGGTTCGCCCCCGTCGCGCGGAGGATGCGGAGCCGGTCCGCCTTCGGGCCCGGGAGCGTCCGCTCGTGCGGGCGGACGACGCCGCGCGCGAAGTCCTCGAGCTGGAGGAGGCAGATGACGCCGTCGCGGCGGCGCGTCGTGCCGTCCGGGAGCGAGAAGCGCTGGGAGTAGAGGTAGAGCGCGGGCTCGGGGTCGTGGACGAGGACGCCCGACGCCATCCAGGCGCGGAGCTGGCGCCCGGCCGCCGCGCCGCGATCCGGGTCCCTGGGGAGGATCAGTCGGATCACGTTGTACGGGCTCCGCGCGTGGAGGGCGTCCTGGTCGGACGGCGAGATCACGTCGTACGGCGGCGCGAGGACGTTCCCCGGGTCGCCGACTTTCGTCGTGTCGTAGCGGACTCCGGCGAGCGGACGGACGACGGCCATCACGCGTCCTCGAGCGCCGCGCGGAGCGCCGGCTCCGCGATCGAACCCGGCCGCAGGACGCGCACGCCGCGGTCGTCCGCGACGGCGACCGTGGAGGCGCCGCCTGGAAGCGTGCCGCCGTCGACCCACGCGTCGACGCGCGCACCGAACCACGCGCGCGCCTCGTCGAGGCGGCGCGGCGGGGGCGCGCCCGGCGGATTCGCGCTCGGCGCCGTCACGGGGCGGCCGAGGCCCGCGACGAGGGCCGCCGCGACGGGGTGGCTCGACACCCGGACGCCGATCGTCCCCGTGCCGGCGGTGAGCGGGGGCGCCAGATCGTCGCGCGCGGGCAGGACGAGCGTCAGCGGCCCCGGCCAGAACCGCGCCGCGAGCCGCCGCGCCGCCGCCGGGACCTCGCGCGCGACCGACGCCGCCATCGCGAGATCGCGGACGAGGACGAGGATCGGCTTCCCCTCGTCCCGGCCCCGGACCTCGACGAGCCGCGCGACGGCCGCGGGCGCGAGCGCGTCCGCCCCCAGGCCGTAGACGGTTTCGGTCGGGAACACGACGAGGCCGCCGGCGGCGAGCGCCGCCACCGGGTCAGGGGCGCGCGTCACGCGCCTCCTTCGTCCCCCACGCGAGGGCGCGATGGCCGATGTCCTTCCGGAACTGCATGCCGCGCCACCGGATGCGGCCGACGCCCTCGTACGCCGCCGCGACCGCGCGCTCGATCGTGTCGCCGAGCGCCGTCACGCCGAGCACGCGCCCGCCGTCGGTCACGATCGCGTCGCCGGCGCGTCGGGTGCCGGCGTGGAAGACGACGCCGTCGGGCCAGTCGCGGAGCGCGTCGAGCCCCTCGATCGGCCGGCCCCGCTCGACGGCGCCGGGATAGCCCTCCGCCGCGAGCACGACGCAGACGGCCGCGCGCGGGTCCCACTCGATCGTCGCCCCGGCGAGCCGCCCCTCGCACGCGCGCTCGAACAGCTCGATCGCGTCCGAGCGGAGCCGCACGAGGAGCGCCTGCGCCTCGGGGTCGCCGAAGCGGACGTTGAACTCGAGCACCTTGGGTCCGCTCTCCGTCAGCATGAGCCCGGCGTAGAGGACGCCCCGATAGACGATCCCCTGGCGCGCGAGGCCCCGCACGACGGGCTCCATGATCTCGCGCATGATGCGCGCCTCGAGCTCGGGGCCGACGGCCGGCGCCGGCGAATACGCGCCCATGCCGCCCGTGTTCGGGCCGCGGTCGCCGTCCTGCGCGCGCTTGTGATCCTGCGAGGTCGCGAGCGGGAGCACGGTCGTGCCGTCCGTGAGCGCCATGAACGACACCTCTTCGCCCTCGAGGCACTCCTCGACCACGACGCGCGCGCCCGCGTCCCCGAAGATGCGGCTCCGCATGAGCTCGTCGATCGCCTCGAGCGCGTCCGGCACGGTGGGGCAGATGAAGACGCCCTTTCCCGCCGCGAGCCCGTCCGCCTTCACGACGAGCGGTGCGCCGACCTCGCGGACGTAGTGCGCGGCGTCGTCGGGATCGGTGAAGATGCCGAAGAAGGCGGTCGGGACCCGATGCTGCTTCAGGACCTCCTTCGCGAACGCCTTCGACCCCTCGAGCCGCGCCGCGGCGGCCGACGGCCCGAAGGCGCGGAGCCCGGCGGCCTCGAACCGGTCGACGAGCCCCATCGTGAGCGGCAGCTCGGGCCCGACGACGGTCAGGTCGATCCGCTCCTGCCTCGCGAGCCGGAGGAGCCCCGGGAGGTCGTCCGCGGCGACGGGCGCACACTCGGCGAGCGCCGCGATGCCCGCGTTCCCGGGCGCGCAGACGACCGCCTCGACCCGCGGGCTCCGCCGGATCCTCCACACGAGCGCGTGCTCGCGCCCGCCGCCGCCGACGACGAGGACGCGCATCACCTAGTGCCGGAAGTGACGGACGCCGGTGAAGACCATCGCGACGCCGAGCCGGTCGGCCGCGGCGATCACCTGGTCGTCGCGGGTCGAGCCCCCGGGCTGGACGACGGCGGTCGCGCCCGCGGCCGCGGCCTCTTCGAGCCCGTCGGGGAAGGGGAAGAACGCATCGCTCGCGAGCACGCTGCCCGCGAGCGGGATCCCGAGGCGCGCGGCGCGGGCCCGCGCGTTCCGCACCGGCTCGACGCGCGAGGTCTGCCCGCCGCCGAGCGCGAGCGTCCGGTCCGCGGCCGCGAAGCAGATCGCGTTCGACTTCACGTGCTTCACGACCTTCCACGCGAACGCGAGCGCGCGGAGCTCCTCGGGCGTCGGCGCCCGCGTCGTCACGACCTTCGCCGCGGCGGGGTCCTCCATCGTGCGGTCGGCGTCCTGCACGAGGAGGCCGCCGACGACGCCGCGGAGCGCCTTCGCATCCCGCGGCGCCGCCTCGGGATGCCAGCGGACGAGGCGGCGGTTCTTCTTCCGCCGGAGGAGCGCGAGCGCGTCCGGCTCGAAGGCGGGCGCGATCAGGACCTCGGTGAAGAGCTCGTCGACCGCCCGCGCGAGCGCGAGCGTCCAGGGCGTCGTCGAGACGACGATGCCGCCGAAGGGGGACTCCGGGTCCGTCGCGAGCGCGCGCTCCCACGCCTCGAGCGCGTCGCGCCCCGTGCCGACGCCGCAGGGCGTGTTGTGCTTCAAGATCGCGACCGCGGTCTCGCCCGCCGCGCGGAACTCCTCGGCGAGCGCGAGCGCGGCGTCGATGTCGACGACGTTGTTGTAGGAGAGCTCCTTGCCGTGGAGCGGCTCGGCGACGCGCAGGAAGTCGCCGTAGAGCGCGGCCGCCTGATGCGGGTTCTCGCCGTAGCGCATGGCGAGCGCCTTCGTGCCGCCCCAGTGGAAGGTGCCGCCCCCGGAGAGGAAGTCCGCGATCGCGCCGTCGTAGACGGCCGTCGTGTGGAACACCTTGACGGCGAGGCGGCGGCGCGTCTCGAGCGTCGTCTCGCCGTGCGCGCGCAGCTCGGCCAGCACCGGCTCGTAGTCCGCCGGGTCGACGATCACCGTGACGGCGTCGTGGTTCTTCGCCGCGGAGCGCAGCATCGAGGGGCCGCCGATGTCGATGTTCTCGATCGCCTCGGCGAGCGCGACGCCGGGCTTCGCGACCGTCTCGCGGAAGGGATAGAGGTTCACGACGACGAGGTCGATCGGCTCGATCCCGTGCCGCCGCATCGCCTCCACGTGCGCGGGGAGATCGCGCCGCCCGAGAAGGCCGCCGTGGATCTTCGGATGGAGGGTCTTCACGCGCCCGTCCAGCATCTCGGGAAAGCCCGTGTAGTCGCTCACCTGCGTCACGCGGAGGCCGCCCTCCGCGAGGAGCTTCGCCGTCCCCCCCGTCGAGAGGAGCTCGACGTCGAGCGCCGCGAGCCCGCGCGCGAAGTCGAGAAGCCCGCGCTTGTCGCTCACGCTGAGGAGCGCCCGTCTCGGTCTACCCATCCGTGAAGTCCTCCACGTGAACGCGCGGCACGCGCTTCCCCACCGCCGTCAGCACCTCGTACGCGATCGTCTCGCACCAACCGCCGAGCTCGTCCGCGCCGATCCCGTCGCCGAAGAGCGTCGCCCGATCCCCGACGGCGACGCCCGGCACGTCGGTCACGTCGAGCATCGTGTGGTCCATGCAGACGCGCCCGGCGACCGGCACGCGCCGCCCGCGGAGCGCCACCTGCGCCCGATTCGAGGCGAGGCGATGATAGCCGTCGGCGTATCCGACGGGCAGAACTGCGATCGTGCTCGGCCGCTGCGCCACCCACGTCCCTCCGTACCCCACCGCGCGCCCCGCCTCCACCCGGCGGACGAGCGCGACCGCGGTGCGAAACCGCATCGCCGGCCGGAGCGCGGCGCGCGCGGCGAGGTGCGGCGCCGGCGCGTAGCCGTAGAGCATCAGGCCCGGGCGGACCATGGTGAAGTGCGCGGCGGGCAGCGCGAGCACGGCGGCGCTGTTCGCGAGGTGGACGTGCGGCGGGCGGACGCCGGCCGCGGCGAGCGCTTCGACGGCGGCGGCGAAGCGTGCGAGCTGCGCCCGCGCGGTCGCCGTCTCGACCTCGTCGGCCGATGCGAAGTGCGAGAAGACGCCGGCCACCGCGACGTGCGGCAGGGCGGCGACCGCCGTGCCGAGCGCGGCGAGGTCGCCGGCGTCGCAGCCGAGGCGCGTCATCCCCGTGTCGACCTTCAGATGGAGCGCGACGGTCCGTCCCGCGCGCGCCGCCGCGGCCGAGAGCGCGCGCGCCGCCGCGGGCGTGCTCACTGCCGCCGCGAGGTCGTGGGCGACGACGGCGTCCTCCTCGCCAGCGAACGCGCCGCCGAGGACGACCATCGGGCCCCCGATGCCCGCCCGGCGGAGCTCCACCGCCTCCTCGACCGTGGAGACGCCGAGCGCCGCCGCGCCCGCGTCGAGGAAGGCGCGCGCCGCCGCGGCAGCGCCGTGCCCGTAGGCGTCGGCCTTGACGACCGCCATGACGGCGACGGAGGGTCCGACGAGCTCACGGGCCCGGCCGCAGTTGGCCCGAAGGGCCGAGAGGCTCACCTCGGCGACCGTCGGCCGCCCGTGGACGTCGCGCATGGGAGGAGGAGCCTCCGCATACCAACGCGGGGGCGCGGTGTCGAGGAGACTTCGGGAACGCGGGCGGGAATCCCCTCGCCTGCGCGAGGTCACTCGGCGGGCCGGTCCGGACGCGCGACGACCTCGGCGGCGACCGGGACGATCGCCAGGTGGCCCGGCCCGCCGGCCACCGACGCGTAGTAGCGCGTGCGGAGCGGCCAGCGGGCCACGTTCGCGACCTCGGAGCGGAGCGCGCGCGGCGCGAGGTAGTACTTCACGGCGATCCGGAGAAGGACGGGCCACGGGGGAAGCCCGGGCCGGAGCGTCGCGCGCCCCCGGAGCCGCACCGCCACCTCGGCCGCGTTCGTCTCGCCGTGGATGAGCACGGTCACGTCGGGATGCCGCGCGACGTTCCGCGCCGCGCGCGTCGCCGTTCCCGTCGTCACCCAGACGACGCCCGCGTGCACGACGAACCAGAGCGGCGTGAGGAACGGCCGCCCCGCGGCCGAGCGCGTCGCGACGAGCGCGACCATCCCGCGGCGGAGGAACGTGCGCACCGTGGGGTGCGCGAGCTCGACCCTCATGTCTCGCGGATCCGGCCGAAGTCCCAGGCGAGCACGCGACGGGGCTCGATCGCGAACCAGACGAGCCCGCCGTCCGCGCCCGCGGCCCGTCGGGCCGTGCCGCGCACGGAGAGCCCGCGGAGCTGGAACCAGTAGGGGCCGTCGTCGACGACGAGCACCACCTCGCGCCCGTGGAGGTCCGCGGCGTCCCGCGCCGGGACGCCGACGCGGTGCACGCCGTCGACGAGGCGCGCCGCGACCGGGAGGGCCTCGGCCACGTCGCTCGCGACGAACGCGAGCGTCGCCCGCGGCGGCCGCCCGCCGAGGTCCCCGACGGCCGAGGGATCCACGTCGCGCGTGACCGCCACGCGTCCCCGTAACACTTCCGCACCGAGCGAGCCAAGGGACCACGCAGTTGTCAGCCCCGGCACGAGCGGGTATCGTCCCGACGGGCGTGAACGTCATCGTGAACGACGAGCCGCGCACGCTCGCGGCCGGCACCACCGTCGCCGGGCTCGTCGCGGCGCTCGGCCTCGGGCCGCGCCGCATCGCCGTCGAGCTCAACCGGGCGGTCGTCCCGCGCGCGGACTACGACACGACCGTGCTGCACGAAGGCGACCGCCTGGAGATCATCCACTTCGTCGGAGGAGGCTGATGCACGACCCGTTCGTTCTCGCCGGCAGGGAGTACCGCTCGCGCCTCATCACGGGCAGCGGCAAGTACGCGTCCTTCGCCCAGACGCGGGCGGCCGCCGAGGCCGCCGGCGCCGAGATCGTCACGGTCGCCGTCCGGCGCGTGAACGTCACGGACCCCGGGAAGGAGAACCTGCTCGACCACCTCACCCCCGACCGCTTCACGATCCTCCCGAACACCGCCGGCTGCTACACCGCCGAGGAGGCGATCCGCACCTGCCGGCTCGCGCGCGAGGCGGGCATCGGCACGCTCGTCAAGCTCGAGGTGATCGGCGACGAGAAGACGCTCTTCCCCGACGTCGCCGCGACGATCGAGGCGGCGCGCGTGCTCGTGCAGGAAGGATTCCAGGTGCTCCCCTACGTCACGGACGACCCGGTCGCCTGCAAGCGGCTCGAGGAGATCGGGTGCGCGGCCGTCATGCCGCTCGCGGCGCCGATCGGCTCGGGGCTCGGCATCCGCAACCCGTACAACCTCCGCATCATCATCGAGCAGAGCCGCGTCCCCGTGATCGTCGACGCCGGCGTCGGCACGGCGTCGCACGCGGCGGAGGCGCTCGAGCTCGGCTGCGACGCGGTCCTCATGAACACCGCGATCGCGGGCGCGAAGGACCCGATCCTCATGGCCGAGGCGATGCGCCTCGCGGTCGACGCGGGGCGGAAGGCGTTCCTCGCCGGGCGGATCCCGCCGAAGCTCTACGCGACGGCGTCGAGCCCGCTTACGGGGTTGATCCGCTAGAGCCGCCCCCCGGCTCCGGCCACCGGCGCCGCACGTCGACCGCGACCGCGCCGGCGGGCTCGACCCGGACCGCGTCGCATCCCTCGCGCGCCGAGTCGGGGCCATGGCGGCGTCCGGAACGCCTGCGGCCCGCTGTCGCGGGACCCGATCCCGCGCTATGGTCGCGCGCCATGATGCGCGCCGTCGTCCTCGCTGCCGTCCTCGTCGCCCGGATCGGGCTCGCGGCCGGGCCGCTCGACCCGGCCAAGGCCGTCGACCTCACGTGGACCTTCGACGCCGCCACCGTCTACTGGCCGACGGAGAAGCCCTTCGCGCTCGAGGTCGAGCACCGCGGCGTGACCGAGGGCGGGTTCTTCTACGCCTCCAACCGCTTCTCCGCGCCGGAGCACGGCGGCACGCATCTGGATGCGCCGCAGCACTTCGCCGAGCACGGCCTCACCGTCGACGCGCTGCCGCTCGCGGCCGGCATCGGGCCCGCGGTCGTCGTCGACGTGACCGCCGCGGCGGCGCGCGACCGCGACTACCGCCTCGCGGTCGACGATCTCGCGCGCTGGGAGCACGCCCATGGCCGGATCCCCGACGGCGCGATCGTCCTCATGCGGAGCGGCTGGGGACGGTTCTGGCCCGACAAGGCGCGCTATCTCGGCACTGCGACGCCCGGCGACACGGCGCACCTCCACTTCCCCGGCTTCTCGAAGGAGGCCGCCGAGTGGCTCCTCCGCGAGCGGCGCCCGGCTGCGATCGGCGTCGACACGCCGAGCATCGACCACGGACCGTCGGCGGACTTCCCCGTGCACCGGGCGGTCGGCGCGGCGAACGTGCCGGGGTTCGAGAACGTCGCGCACCTCGACCGCCTGCCGGAGGCGGGGGCGGCGGTCGTCGCGCTCCCGATGAAGATCGGCGGGGGGACGGGTGCGCCGCTCCGGATCGTCGCCTTCCTCCCGTGACCGTGCCGCGGCTCGTGCTGGTGACCGACCGCGGGGCGACGGGCGGACGGGACCTCCTCGCCGCGGTCGCGCTCGCCCTCGACGCCGGCCTCCCCGCGGTGCAGCTCCGCGAGAAGGATTTGCCCGGTCGCGAGCTCCTCGCGCTCGCCGAGCGGCTCCGCGCCGCGACCTCCGCGCGGAAGGCACTTCTCTTCGTGAACGATCGCGTCGACGTCGCGCTCGCCGTCGACGCCGACGGCGTCCACCTCGGGCAGGCGTCGATGCCCGCCGGCGCCGTGCGCGCCCTCCTCCCGCCCGGCGCGCTCGTCGGCGTGTCCACGCACTCGCCGGCGGAGCTCGCCGCGGCGGCGGGCGCCGACTTCGCGTTCTTCGGCCCGGTCTTCCCGACACCGTCGAAGCCCGCGGCGCAGGGCGAGGCGGCGCTCGCCGCGGCCGTGCGCGCCACGGCGCTCCCCGTGCTCGCGATCGGCGGCGTCACCGCCGCCCGCGTCCCGCACCTCACCGGCGCCGGCGCCGCGGGCGTCGCCGTGATCCGCGCGATCCTCGCCGCCGACGATCCGGGACGGGCGACCCGCGCGCTGCTCGCCGCCCTCGCCTGACGTCGGCCAGCACGCTTGCATGCGAGGCGCCCCGCGCGCTAGCAGGCCGCCATGTCGACCCGCGTGCTCGCCGCCCTCGCGCTCGCGGCGCTCGTCGCTCCCGCCACCGCCGCCGAGTGGCGGCCCGCCGCGCACGCGAGCGACCGGACGCTCGAGCTTCGCACGCAGGCGGCGGGCGAGCGGCCGCACTGGTTCCGGGTGTGGCTCGCGGTGATCGACGGCCAGGTCTACGTGCGCCTCGGGCCCCGGGCGGCCCGGCGCGTCGAGGAGAACGTCCGCAAGCCCTACCTCGGCGTGCGGCTCGGCGGCGTCCAGTTCGACCGCGTGCGGGGCGAGCCGGCGCCCGAGATGGCGGCGCGGGTCGGGGAAGAGATGCGGCGGAAGTACTGGACCGACGTCCTCGTGCGGCACATGAGCCATCCGCTCGTCCTGCGGCTCGTCCCGGAGTAGCGTGCGAGCGCTCGCCCACCCCTGACAGGCGGCCGCGTTCCCCGCTACTATCCGCCCCGAGGGAGGACGTCATGAGCTGCATCTTCTGCCGGATCGTCGCGGGCGAGGTGCCCGCGGAAGTCGTCGCGCGTACCCCGACCGTCGTCGCGTTCCTCGACGTGCAGCCGCTCGCCGACGGCCACGTGCTCGTCGTGCCGCGCGCGCACGTCCCGGCCGTCGAGGACCTCGAGCCGGCCGACGCGGACGACCTCTTCCGGGAAGTCGTGCGGCTCGCGCGTCCCGTACGCGAGGCCCTCCGCGCCGAAGGCACGACGATCGGCGTCAACAACGGCGAGGCGACGGGGCAGGCGATCCCGCACGTCCACGTCCACATCGTCCCCCGCCGGACGGGGGACGGCGCGGGCAGCATCCACACGATCTTCCCCCGCCACGCCTCCCGGCCGCTCGCCGAGATCGGCGCGGCGATCCGCCGCGCCGCGGGCGACCACCAGGGAGACCTCGGGCTCACGTAGCGCGAGAACGGGGTTGACGCAGCTCGCCGGGCGCGCCTAGTTGGCCGCGTGACGCGGCCGGACCCCCTCGCCGGCTTCCGCCGGCAGCGCCACCGCACCTTCGAGCTGGAGGTGGACGCGCTCGAGGAGTCGAACGGCGGCTTCGCGCAGTCCGTCGTCCGGGGCCTCTCCGACCACCCGCGCTGGCTCGACTGCCGTTGGCTCTACGACGCGACGGGCAGCGAGATCTTCGAGCGCATCTGCGAGCAGCCGGAGTACTACCAGACGCGGACCGAGGCGGCGCTCCTGCACGCGCACGCGCCAGAGATCCGCCGGCGCGCGCCGGCGCCCACCCTCGTCGAGCTCGGCTCCGGCAGCTCGACGAAGACCCGTCACCTCCTCCGCGCCTGGACGGCGGCCGGCTCCGCGCGCTACGTGCCCGTCGACGTGAGCCGCACGATGCTCGCCCGGTCGTGCGCGGCGATCGCCGCCGAGCACCCGGGGCTCGAGGTGCGCGGCATCGCGGCCTCGTACGACCGCGCCTTCCCGCTCTTCCGCGAGGTCTCGCCGCTCGTGCTCGTCTTTCTCGGCAGCACGATCGGCAACCTGAATCCCGAGGAGACCGCCGGCTTCCTCGACCGCGTGTCCGCGAGCCTCGCGCCCGGCGACCACTTCCTCCTCGGCATCGACCTCGTGAAGGACGTGCGCACGATCGAGGCCGCGTACAACGACGCCGCGGGCTGGAGCGCCGCGTTCACGCGGAATCTCTTCGCCCGCATGAACCGCGAGCTCGGCACGGCGCTCGACCTCTCCGCGATCGAGCACGTCGCGTACTACAACGGACACCTCGACCGCATCGAGATCTACGCCCGCTTCACCCGCGAGGCGGAGATCGCCCTCCCCGATTTCGGCCGCCGCTTCCGCATCGCCCCGGGCGAGATGATCCTCACCGAGATCAGCCGGAAGTTCCAGGTGGACGAGGTCGCCGCGAACACCGCGCGCTTCGGGTTCGAGACGGTCCGCACCTTCACCGACCCCGAGCGGCGCTTCGCCGTCCTCCTGCTCCGCATGGGCACGAGGCGAGCCGTGACGGCGGACCGCGAGCGGTCCTGTCTCACGCACCTCGCCGAGGCCCGGGCGCGGACGCTCGAGCTGATCGAGCCGCTCACCGACGAGCAGCTCGTGAACCAGCACAGCCCCCTCATGAGCCCGATCGTGTGGGACCTGGGCCACATCGCCAACTTCGAGGAGCTCTGGTCGATCCGCGCGCTCGATCCGACGGCGGGCGTCGGCGACGCCGCGCGGGACCGCATGTACGACGCGATCAGCCACCCGCGTGCGAAGCGGAAGGACCTCCCGCTCCCCGACCGCGACGGTGCGCTCGACTACCTGCACACCGTCCGCGCGGAGACGCGCCGCCGCCTCGCGCACGTCGCCTTCGACCCGAGCGACCCGCTCCTCTACGACGGCTACGTCTACAAGATGATCGCCCAGCACGAGGCGCAGCACGGCGAGACGATCCTCCAGACGATCCAGCTGATCCCCGACTGCGTCTACGAGCCGCCGCGGCGCCGGGAGCCGCCCGGGGCGGCGATCCCGGTCGACGCGGAGTACGCCGTCGTGCCCGCAGGTCCGTTCCTCATGGGCACCGACGACCGCACGTTCGCCTACGACAACGAGCGCCCGCAGCACGTCGTCGAGCTGCCGCGCTACCGCATCGACCTGGCGCCGGTCACGAACGGCCAGTACCTCGCCTTCATGCGCGACGGCGGCTACCGGCGTCGCGAGTGCTGGTCGGAGGCCGGCTGGCGCTGGCTCCGCGCGGCCGCGGTCACCCACCCCGCGAACTGGATGCCGGGTCCCGGCGGCTCGTGGGGCGAGCGCGCGTTCGGCCGCGTGTCGCCCCTCGTCCTCGACCGCCCGGTGATCCACGTGTCGTGGTACGAGGCGGACGCGTACGCGCGCTGGGCGGGCAAGCGCCTCCCCACGGAGGCCGAGTGGGAGAAGGCGGCGGCGTGGGACGCCGAGCGGCGCGTCGCGTGCCGCTTCCCGTGGGGGGACGCGCCGCCGACCGAGGACCACGCGAACCTCGACCAGCGCACGTTCGCCCCCGCCGCCGTCGGCGCGTACCCGCGCGGGCGGAGCTTCTTCGGGTGCCATCAGATGATCGGCGACGTGTGGGAGTGGACCGCGACCGATTTCGGGCCCTACCCCGGCTTCGTCGCGTTCCCCTACCGCGAGTACTCCGAGGTGCACTTCGGCCGCGGCTACAAGGTGCTCCGCGGCGGCTCGTGGGCGACCCGGCCGATCGCCGTCCGGAACACCTTCCGGAACTGGGACCTCCCGGAGCGCCGGCAGATCTTCGCCGGCTTCCGCTGCGCCGCCGACGCCTGAGGCGGCGCGTCCGTCACGGACCGACGGTCGACGTGAGGAGGCGATGCGCGCCCGCCGCGGTGACGCGGAGGCGCACCGCGCGCGTGGTGGCCCACGCGGGCGCGTCCGGCACGAGCGCGACCGCGCCGTCGCCCGGCACGACGGCGCCCGTCACGAGGTCCGCATGGCCGTCGACCGCGATCGTGAACCGGCCCGCGGCCGCCGCCGCGCTCGCGCTCGCGACGTCGGGCAGCCCGGGGTCGAAGACGAACGACAGCGTGGACGGCGTCGCGCTCGCCGAGGCGACCGCGATCTGGAGGATCTCGACCCGGCCGCGGACGAGCCGCCCCTCGATCCGCGCGACGTGCTCGCCCGCCTCGTCGATCACGAGGTGGTCGCCCGTCCGGGACGCGATCGTGAACGTCGACCGGCCCCCGGGCCAGTCGTAGACCCAGCGCTCCCCCGGGGCCGCGAGCGCCGGCGCCTCGACGCGGACGAGATCGGCCGTGCCCGACGGGACGATGCCGATCCCGAGCCCCGCGGTGTAGAAGGCGTCGACGCCGAGCGGCGCGAAGGGCGGGATCGCGAGCGCCTGCCCGCCGATCGAAACCGACGTCTGCCCGCTCGCGACCGCGCTCGCGGCGCGGAAGAGGATCGGGAGCACGTCGGGCGCGTGGCCGACCGGATCCGTCGGCCCGCCGAACGCGGCCAGCGTGTCGGTGGCGGCGAAGAAGTCGAGGACGACGGATTCGTCGTCGACCGTCGTGAAGCGGAGCATCACCGCGAGCGACGTCCCGCTCCCCGTGCGGGTGAACTGCACCGGCTCGTAGTGGATCTCCCGCCCGGTCTGGAAGGACCGGGGCGCGTCCACCGCGCCGAGGTCGTTCACGTAGTCCGCCTGCGTGCCGTCGTGGCGCGTCAGGATCGCGCGCACGAACGGCTCGGTGCCCCCGCGATTCTCGACGAACGCCTCGACCGCCTCGTACGTCGGATGGCCGTCGAAGAACGCGATCACGTGCTCGTCGACCCAGCGCCAGTCGACGGGGATGGGCTGCACCAGCTCGAAGCCGTCGGCGGTGGCCGTGAACCGGCGGCGATGCGGGCGCCGGCGCGGCGTCACGAGGACGCCGGTCATCGTCGTGCACGCCGCGTCGAGCGTCGCGCGGAGCCGGACCCGCCCCTCGACGCCGAAGCAGTGGCGCCAGCGGGCGGTGAGGCGCCTTCCCTCGCGCCCGTGGGCGTGGGCGGCCGCCGGGTCGCAGCCGCTCGCGATCGCGACCGACCCCGCGTCGAGGACGACGGCGTCCGTCCCCGGTCCTGCGCCGAGGAGGCGCGTGCCCGCGACGGCGAACCGGCCGCCGGGACAGGCGGCCGCGAGGGCGTCGACCGACCCGAGGACCGCGGCGAGCGTGACGGCGACGAGGACGCGCATGGAGCATAGGTACTGAAGCGGCGTCCGAGTGTCACGCACGCCCGACATCCGCTCCTCACGTGTCGGAGCGATGCGCGTCTCGCGCGCCGGCCGGTATCGTCGTCGAGCGTGGCGCGCGGGACGCGACGCGCCCGGACATGGCCGAGCATCACGAGGGGACGTCGGACGGGCACGAGCACCGCGAGGCGCCGGGGCTCGGGGACGCGGCGGGGAGCCCGTCCGCCCGAACGCCGGCGCCCGCGCGCGACGCCGGACCGCGCCCCGGGGGGCCGCGCCGATGGGTCCCGTGGGCCATCGGCGCCGCCGTCGTCGTGCTCGCGCTCGTCGTCGCCTTCGGGCCCGGCCTCCTCGCGACGCGCGTCGTGGCGCCGCGGCTCGCCCGCACGCTCGGCGTGCCGGTCGCGATCGGGTGGCTCTGGTGGAACCCCTTCACGGGCTGGTGGACCGTGACGGCGCTCCAGGTGGGCGCGACGGCGGGCGAGCCCGCGCTCGCTGCCCGACCGCTCGCCGCCCGCGTCTACCTGTGGGACGTGCTCCGCGGACGCCGGCGCGTGCGCGGGCTCCAGGTCGGGCGGGCCGCCGTGCGCGCCACGCCGACGGCCACGGGGTGGTCGCTCCCGCTGCCGCCGGCGGAGGCGGGCGGCGGCCGCTTCTTCTTCACCGTCGAGCACGCCGACGTCCGGCAGACGACGATCCGGCTCGAGCCCGCGGGCGCGGCGCCCGTCCGCGTGCGCGTGCGGCGGCTCGACGTCTCGACCCTGGGCGTCGAGCCGCCGGCGACGTGGGCGAGCGGGTGGCTCCACGCGAGCGTCGCCGGCCGCGCGCTCCGCGCCGCGGTCTCCTACCGCGCGACCGACGCCCGCGCCCGGGCGCGGGCGCGGCTCCTCACGCACCGCCTCGACCTCGCGCACCTCGCGGCGCTCGTGCCCTCGCCGGACCGTCGGGTGGCGGGCCACCTCACGCTCGAGGGTACGTACGCCGGCGCGACGCGCGAGGGCCGGGTGCGCCGCCTGGTGGCCGGGCGGCTCGCGCTGCGCGACGCCGCGGTCGGCGCCGCGGGCGCGCAGGGACTCACCGCACGCGCGGTCACGCTGTCGCGCTCGCGGGTCGGGCTCGTCCGCCGGAAGGCGGCGCTCGGGCGGCTCCGCGTCCGGGAGGCCGAGGCGTGGCTCGAGGGCGCGGCCGGTGCGCTCCGCATTCCCGGCGTCTGGGAGCCCGGCGGCGGCGCGGGGCCGGCGTGGCACCTGACGGCCCGCGGGGCTTCGCTCGACGGCGGCCGCCTCCACTACGAGGCGGCCGGCCGACCGCCGCTCGTCGTGCGCGTCCCGCGCGCGACCGTCGGGCGCGCGCCTGCGGGGGCGGCACCCGTTCCCGTGTCGCTCGTCCTCGAGCCGGAGAGCGGCGGGCGCGTCAGCGTGAACGGCCGCGTCGTGCGGGAGCCGCTCGCCGTCGACGCCGACGTCGCCGCCGACGGCCTCGAGCTCGCGCCGCTCGCCGCCTGGGCCGGCACGCGGCTCGAGCTCGCGAGCGGGCGGGCGGACGCGGCCCTCCACGTCGCGTCCGAGGGCGGCGGGCTCGCGGCGTCGGGCGACGTGACGGTCGACGACCTCAAGTCGGTGGCGCCGGCCGACGCTCCGGAGGACGTGCTTGCATGCCACCGGGCCGTCCTCCATCTCCGCCGTGCCACGTGGGCACCACCAGCCGTCGACCTCGCCTCCGTCGAGGTGTCGTCGCCGTACGTCTTCGTGCATCGAACCGCCCGGGGGATGTTCCCGCTCTCGCTCGCGTCGCCCGCGGTCGAGCCGCCCGTCCCCGCGCCGCCTCCGCCCGTCGCCGTGCACGCGGATCGGATCGAGCTGGCCGAAGGCCGCCTCGACTTCCTCGACAGCACGCTCCCGCAGCCCTACTGGCGCTCGCTCGCGCGGCTCGCGCTCACCGCCGACGACGTGAGCCTCCCGCCCGCCCGGGCCGCGCGGTTCCGGGGCACGGGGATGGTCGACGAGATCTCGCCGGTGAAGATCCGGGGCACGCTCGGCGAGCAGACGCACGTCACGGCCGACGTCGGCCAGCTCTCGCTGGAGCCGTTCAATCCCTACCTCGTGCCCGTGTCGGCCTACGAGGTGTCCTCCGGGGCGCTCACGATGCACAGCGAGATCACGCTCGACCGCTCGCAGCTCGAGACGACGAACCGCCTCGTCCTCTCGCGCCTCGGCCTCACCGGAGGGAGCGAGAGCGACTTCCTCGCGCAGCAGCTCGGCATCCCGCTCACCCTCGCCCTGGCGCTCATGAAGGACTACCGCGGCAACATCGACCTGACGCTCCCGATCGCCGGCGACCTCTCCTCGCCGTCGTTCTCGCTCTCTTCGCTCGTCCTCCAGGCCGTCGTCCGCGCGATCCGGGGCGCCATCCTCTCGCCGCTGAACGCGCTCGGGCGGCTCGTCCTCGGCGAGGGGGGACGGATCCTGCGGATCGAGCTCGAGCCGATCCCCTTCCCGGCCGCGGCCGCGGCGCTCTCGCCCGCGGGCGAGCAGCGGGTCGTCGAGGTGGGGCGCGTCCTTCGCCAACACCCCGACATCGGGCTCACCGTCACGGGACGCGTCGCGGCCGCCGACGTCGACGCGCTCGGAGAGCGCGGGCAGCCGTGGCCGCTCGACGCGCTCCAGGCCCTCGCGAGGTCGCGTGGCGAGACGGCCGCCGCCGCGCTCGCGGGGCGGCCGGGCGTCGCGGCGAAGCAGGTGCGGACCGCGCCGCCGCCAGCGCCCGCGCCCGACACGCTCGTGCCCGTGCCGTCCGCGACCCTCGGACTTGGACAGTGACATGGGACGAGCGGTGGGGGCGGCGCGCCGGCCCGGCGCGGGCGAGACGGTCCCCGGCCACGCCTTCACGATGCTCGGCGTCGGCAAGGGGGCGAACGTCGCGTACGCCGCGCGGCTCGTCGGCCGCGGCGGCGACGACCGGCTCGCGGACATGGCGCTCGCGCCGGCCGGCCCTCGGCGGGTGGGGCTCGCAGCCGTGTTCCCCCACGCGGGCCGACCTCGACCGCGCCCTCGCCCCGCGTCCCTGACGTCGCGCTTCTGCCCTCCCCCGCCGAGGAGCGCCGAATCCCGACCCCCGCGATTGCTCCCACCTCCGCGGGCGCCCATCGTCGCCGGCATGACGAGAGCGTTCCTCGCGGGCGCCGGAGTCGGCGCCGGGCTCATGTACGCGCTCGACCCGGAGCAGGGGCGGCGGCGGCGCGCCCTCGCGCGCGACCAGGCCGTGCACCTCCTCCGCAAGAGCCGCGACGCCGTCGACGCGACCGTGCGCGACGCGACCAACCGCGCGCGCGGCATGCTCGCGGAGGCGCGCGCGCGGCTCGCGCCGCCGGAGGCGGTGCCGGACGACGTGCTGGTCGGCCGGGTGCGGGAGAAGCTCGGACACTACTGCGCGCATCCCGGGTCGATCGAGGTGACGGCGACGAACGGGCGCGTGACGCTCACCGGCGTCATCCTCGCCTCCGAGGTGCACCGGCTCGTGCGCACCGTGCGCCGGGTGCGCGGCGTGCGTGCGGTCGAGAGTCGGCTCGAGGTCCACGAGCGCCCGGACGACGTGCCGGGCCTCCAGGGCGGCATCGCCCGGACCGGCGAGCGTCCCGAGCTGCTCCAGTCGAGCTGGTCGCCGACGGCGCGCGTCCTCGCCGGCGCGGCAGGCGCGGCGTTCCTCGCCTCGACGAGCGCGCGGCGGAGCCTCCTCGCGCGGCTCGTCGGGGTCGCGGCGATGGGCCTCCTCGCCCGCGCCGTGACCAACGTCGACCCGCGCGCGCTCCTCGGCACTCCGGGGCATGCGCGGCGCGGCGGGTCCCACACGCGTGCGGCCTCCGCGCCGGAGGCGGCTCCCGGCACGAGGCCGGACGTGGCCGCGGCCGAGCCCGGCAAGACGCGCGGGCAGGTCGAGGGCGAGCCCCGGACCGCGGAGGACGAGCGCCGGCGGCGGAACGCGTGAAGCGCTCGGCCGTCGTCTCGGGTCTCCTCGTCGCGCCGCGTCGCGGCGTGAGCGCCCGTCCGCCGCCTCGCCGTGGACCTCCGCGGCCGCGTCGTCGTCACGGGGCGGCACGCCGCGCGCGGCGCCGACATGAGTGAGCTGGGGGGGCGCGCGCCGTCCGCTACTGCATCGACGGCGACGACGGCGACGACATCGACGGCGACACGGCGCGCGTGTTGGCGCCGCCGACTGCGGGCGTGCCGGCGGGGCCGACCTTCCGGTGCACGGGCGAGTGGCGCGGCGAGACGATGCTCACGTAGACGCGCGGTGGTGCGCGCGGCGGACGCGGCGGCACCGGGACCGGATACTGCCGGCCGAGGCGGTTCACCGGCGGCGGCGCCTCCTCGGATGCCCCCGGCGCGCCCGGCGGGGTCGCCAGCGGCACCGTACGCAACGCCGGCGTCCGCCGAGCGGCGGGTGCCTGCGGCGGGACGGCAGGTGTCTGCGCCGGCCGCCCGGGAGGCGTCTGCGCCGTGCCCGCGGCCGGCGCGCGCACCGACGGGTTCCCCGCCGTCCCGATCTCCGCCGCCTCGGCACCGCCGCGCGCGACGCCGACGAGGGCGACGAGCGCCACGCTCGTCCATCGTGGATGCACGTTCACCGCCTCAGGCGCGGTCGCGAAGCCCCGGCTGGCCGGATTCGGCCGCACAGTGTGCGCAGCAGAAGATGCGGCCGTGCGCCTCGACGCCGTGGCCGAGGACGCGACAGCCGCAGTGCTCGCACTTCGGGGCGAGCGCGTGGATCGCGCACTCGAAGCTGTCGAAGGTGTGCGTCCCGCCGTCGATCACCTGGAACGTCTTGTCGTAGTCGTTCCCGCAGACCTCGCAGCGCGCCATGGAGGGATGCTACGGTCGCGACGGGTGGACGGCACATCACCTCGCCAGGGGAGGCTCGGCGTCCGCGCGACGGGGGTCCGGGGATGAAGGACCTCGAGCAGCTCGCCGGTGCGCTCTCCGCGCTCCCGCTCGTCGTCGAGGACGCGCGGGTCGAGACGGGCGCCGCCGCGCTGCCCGACTACCCGGGCGGGCGGCGGCCGACGGCGACGGTCACGCTCGCCGGCGCGGACGCGCGCGGCCGGGGCGAGCACGTCGCGTGGACGGACGCCGCGCACGCGGGCCTCCGCGACGCGATCGCGCGGCTCGCGCCGCGGGGGCGGACCCGCGTCGGCGCCTGGACCCGTGCGATGCGGGCCCGCACCGCCGAGCCCCATGCCCGCGCCGCGCTCGAAGCGGCCGCGATCGACCTGGCACTCCGCCAGGCCGGGACGAACCTCTTCCGCCTCGCCGGCCGCCCGCCGCGCCCGGTCCGCTGGGTCGCCTCGTTCGACCGGCGCGACGATCCCCTTTCCGAAGCGCGCCGCCTCCTCGCCGCCGCGCCCGGGACGGAGCTCAAGATCGACGCGGACGCGGCCTGGGAGGACGGCGTGTGGCGCGCGCTCGCCGCGACGGGCGCCGTCGCGGTCCTCGACTGGAAAGGCGCGGGCACGGTCGCGGCGCACGAGCGCGCGCACGCGGTCCTCCCCGACGCGCTCCACGAGGATCCGCGGCCCGGCGCGGTGCCGTGGTCGCCCGGCTTCCGCGCCCGCCTCGCGGCCGACGCCGCGGTCCTCGCGGCCGCGGACGTCGCGCGGCTCGTCCCGCGGCCCGCGGCCGTGAACCTGAAGCCCGCGCGCCTGGGCGGGGTCTTCGAGCTGCTCGCCACCGCGGCGGCGTGCGACGCCGCCGGCATCGCCGTGTACGTCGGCGGGATGTGGGAGGTCGGCGTCGGCCGCACGCAGCTGCACGCGCTCGCGGCGCTCCTCGCGCCCGACGGGCCGAACGACGTGGCGCCGCTCGCCGCGGACGGCGTCCCGCCCGCGCGCCCGCGGCGCCTCGTCGTCGACGGCGACGCACCGGGCTTCGGCGCGTGACTCGCTCGCCTGGCACGCGGCCCGCGGCTCGTCTACCGTGGCCGCGATGACGGATCGCGCGCCCGACCCGAGCCCCGCGGCGCTCGCCGCGCTCCAGGCCATCCTCGACCGCAGCGCGCGCACCGCGACGCCGTCGGTCGCGGACTCGGTCGCGTACCCCGCGCGGCAGATGGCGGCCGCGGAGCTGATCGAGTTCTGGCGGAGCGTGCCGCTCGTCGCGATGACGACGGTCGGGCCCGCGGGCCAGCCCCACAGCGCGCCCGTGCACGCGGTCCTCGACGGCCCGACGCTCCGTCTCGTCGTCTACGAGGACACGGTCCGCCGTCGCGACCTCGCGACGAACCCGCGCGTCGCGTTCGCGACCTGGCGCGCCGACGGCGCGGCGGCCATCCTCTACGGGCGCGCGCGCGAGGTGCCGGGAAGCCTCCGCGACGCGCGGCCCGGGCGGAGCGGCAGGCCGCGGCGGGTCGTGGCGGTCGAGGTGGCGCTCACGCGCGTCTACGCCATGCGCGCGCCGGAACGGGCGCCGTAGCGTCCGGCGCCGCACCGCACGCCTCCGACTCCGCGCGCCGTGGGCCCCCCGGGCGCGCGGTTGGACCTCCTGCGATCGCGTGCTAGCACCCGGGCGTGGCCGGCTTCGTCGAGTTCGCGGCGGCGGGCTACCGCCTGCCCGACGGGCGCGCGCTGCTCGCCGAGCTCTCGCTCGCCGTCCCCGAAGGCGAGACGCTCGCGCTCCTCGGGCGGAGCGGCTCGGGGAAGACGAGCGCGTTGAAGCTCGTGAACGCGCTCCTCGTGCCGAGCGAGGGTGCGGTCCGCGTGGACGGGCGCGACACGCGCGCGTGGGACCCGATCCGGCTCCGGCGCCGGACGGGGTGGGTCATTCAGGAGATCGCGCTCTTCCCGCACCTCACCGTCGCGCGGAACGTCGCCCTCGTGCCGGAGCTCGAGGGCTGGCCCGCGGCGCGCATCGCGGCGCGCGTCGAGGAGCTGCTCGCGCTCGTCGGGCTGCCGGCGCGCGAGTTCGGCGGCCGCCGGCCGCACGAGCTGTCGGGCGGGCAGCGCCAGCGCATCGGCGTCGCGCGCGCGCTCGCGGCCGATCCGCCGCTCCTCCTCCTCGACGAGCCCTTCGGCGCGCTCGACCCCGTGACCCGCAACGAGCTCCAGGCGGAGTTCCGCGGGCTCCAGCACCGTCTCGGGAAGACGGCCATCTTCGTGACGCACGACCTGCGCGAGGCCGCGCGCGTGGCGGACCGCGTCGCGCTCCTCGCCGGCGGGCGCCTCGTCGCCGTCGGCACGCCGGAGGAGCTCGACGCGAGCGCGAACGCCGAGGTGCGCGCCTTCCTCGCCGCGGGGGCGCGGTGAGCGCCGAGATCCTGACCGAGACGGCGCGGCACCTCTACCTGGTCGCCGTGTCGATCGGCGTCGCGACCGGCGCCGGCGTCCCGCTCGGCGTCTGGCTCACGCGCCGGCCGGGCGCCGCGCGCGTCGTGCTCGGCGTCGCGAACGTCGTGCAGACGATCCCGAGCCTCGCGCTCTTCGGCTTCCTCATCCCCGTCCCGTGGATCGGGGGCATCGGCGCGCGCACGGCGCTCGTCGCGCTCACGCTCTACGCCCTCCTCCCCGTGCTCCGGAACACCGTGACCGGCCTCGCCGGCGTCGACCCGACGCTGCGGGAGGCGGGCCGCGGCATGGGCATGACGGATCGGCAGCTGCTCCTCCGGGTGGAGCTGCCGCTCGCGGCGAGCGTCATCCTGGCCGGCATCCGGGTCGCGACCGTGATCGGCATCGGGGTCGCGACGATCGCGGCGGCGATCGGCGCCGGCGGGCTCGGCGTCTTCATCTTCCGCGGCGTCGCGATGGTCGACAACGCGACCATCCTCGAAGGCGCGCTCCCCGCCGCCGCGCTCGCGATCGGGGCCGACGTGGCGCTCGGCGCCCTCGAGCGGCGGCTCCGCCCGCCACGGTGATGGACGCAGCCGCGCGCGCTGCGGCGCTCGTGCTCGTCCTCCTCGCCGCGTGCGGCGGCGCGGGCGACCGGGTCCGCGTCGGCGGGAAGAACTTCACCGAGCAGCGGATCCTGGGCGAGCTCGTCGCGCAGACGCTCGAGGCCGCGGGCCTTCCCGTCGAGCGCCGGCTCGACCTCGGCGGCACGTTCGTCTGCGACGCCGCGCTCCGCGCGGGGCAGATCGACGTGTACGTCGAGTACACGGGCACGGCGCTCGCGGCCGTCCTGAAGGAGCCGCCCGGCGATCCGGCGACGGTCTGGGCCCGCGTCGCGGCGGCGTACGCGCGCGACGGGCTCGTGTGGACGCGGCGGCTCGGGTTCGACAACACGTTCGCGCTCGTCGTGCGCGACGAGCCGGGGACGGCGGGGATCACGACGATCTCGGCGGCGGTCCCGGTCGCGCGCGGGTGGCGGGCGGGCTTCGGCTACGAGTTCCAGCAGCGCGCCGACGGCTACCCGGCGCTCGCCGCGACCTACGGCCTCGCGTTCGAGACGATCCGCACGATGGACCTGGGGCTCCTCTACCGCGCGCTCGTCGACCGGCAGGTGGATGTCGTCGCGGGAAACGCGACCGACGCGCAGATCGAGAGCCTCCGCCTTCGCGCGCTCGCCGACGACCGCCACGCCTTCCCGCCCTACGAGGCCGCGCCGGTCGTGCGGCAGGCGGCGCTCGACCGCCACCCCGCGCTCCGCGCGGCGCTCGACGCCCTCGGCGGCACGCTCACGGCGGAGGCGATGCGACGGCTCAACTACGGGGTCGACGGCGAGCACCGGAGCCCGGCCGAGGTGGTGCGCGCGTGGCGGGCTCTGCACCCGTGACGCCCTTTGTCGGCGCCGCGAAGATCGTCTAACACGACGGCGCATGCAGCGCGTCTGCGTCTTCTGCGGCTCCGCCACCGGCGTCCGCCCGGCGTACGCCGCCGCGGCGCGCGCGCTCGGCGCGGAGCTCGGGCGCCGGCGGCTCGGCCTCGTCTACGGCGGCGGCTCGGTCGGCCTGATGGGCGTCCTCGCCGACGCCGTCCTCGCCGCCGGCGGCGAGGCGATCGGCGTCCTGCCGCGCGCCCTCGCGACCAAGGAGCTGATGCACGGGGGGCTCACGGAGCTGCGGCTCGTCGACAGCATGCACGAGCGGAAGGCGACGATGGCGGCGCTCGCCGACGCCTTCGTCGCGCTCCCGGGCGGGCTCGGCACGCTCGAGGAGACGCTCGAGATACTCACCTGGGCGCAGCTCGGGATCCACCGCAAGCCCGTCGCCGTGCTCGACGTCGCGGGCTACTGGCAGGCGCTCGCGGCGCTCCTCGACCATGCCGTCGCCGAGGGCTTCGTCACGCCGGAGAACCGCGCGCTCCTCCTCGTCGGCGACGCGCCCGGCGCCCTCCTCGACCGGCTCGCCGCCTGGACGCCGCCGCCCCTGCCCGGCATCTGGCTCGCGCCCGACGAGACCTGAACGGCCCGCGCGCCGCGGAGACGCGAGGCGTCCCGGCCGGACGAGCGCCGCTTCCCTTGCCACACCCCGCCGGGCATATATATGGATACCGTTCCGTTTTGGAACTGATCGATGCGCTGGCGCGACATCCGCGACGTCCCCTGCTCGGTGGCCCGCGCGCTCGCGGTCGTCGGCGACCGCTGGACGCTCCTCGTGCTGCGCGACGCCTTCCTCGGGCGGCGCCGCTTCGAGGACTTCCAGCGCTCGCTCGGCGTGGCGCGCCACCGCCTCGCCGACCGGCTCGCGAAGCTCGTCGCCGAGGGCATCCTCGAGCGCGTCCGGTACCAGGAGCGCCCCGAGCGCTTCGAGTACCGCCTCACCGAGAAGGGGCGCGACCTCTACCCCGTCCTCGTCTCGCTCGTCGGCTGGGGCGACCGCTGGCTCGCCGGGCCCGACGGCCCGCCGCTCGAGCTCGTTCACCGCGGCTGCGGGAAGGCCGCCGCGCCGACGCTCCACTGCTCCGCCTGCCACGCCCCCGTCACCGCGCGCGACATGCTCGCGCGGCCGGGGCCCGCGCTCCACCAGCGCCTCGCCGCGCGGCGGAGGAAGGAGGCCGCGCCATGACCGCCCTCGCCGTCCACCCGTCCGTCTCGCGCACGCCGCTCCCGCTCGACGCGACCGACCTCCCCACCGTCTGCGTGCTGTGCAGCCACAACTGCGGCCTCCGCGTCGACGTCGCGCGCGGCGCGATCGCGGCCGTCCGCGCCGACGACCGGAACCCGATCACGCGCGGCTACGTCTGCAACAAGGCGTTCAGCATCCCGGCGTACGTGCGCCACGGGCAGCGCGTCGAGCATCCGCTCCGCCGGCGGACGGACGGGACGTTCGAGCGCGTCTCGTGGGAGACGGCGATCGCGGAGATCGCGGCCAAGCTCGCCGCGATCCGCGCCGCGCACTCGCCCCGCGCGATCGGCCTCGTCGGCATCGGCGGCCAGGGGAACCACATGGACGCGCCGTTCGGGCTCGGCTTCCTCCGCGGTCTCGGCTCGAAGAGGTGGTTCAACGCCTTCGCGCAGGAGAAGACGCAGCACAATCTCCTCGACCAGTGGATGTTCGACGCGGCGCCGTCGGCGTGGCTCCATCCGGACGCCGAGCGGACGCGCTTCCTCCTCGTCCTCGGCACGAACCCGAAGATCAGCAACCGCGGCCACAACGCGACCGAGACCTTCAAGCGCTTCGCCGAGGACCCCGCGCGGACGCTCGTCGTCGTCGACCCGCGCGAGACCGAGACGACGCGCGGCGCGACGCGCCACCTCCGCATCCGCCCCGGCGGCGACGTCTACCTCCTCCTCGGCCTCGCCGCGACGATCGTCGCCCGCGGCCTCGAGGACGCCGCCTTCGTGCGCGAGAAGACGACCGGCGCGGAGGCGCTCCGCGCGGCGCTCGCGGCCGTCGACGTCGCGGAGATGGCGCGCCGCGCGGGCCTCACTCCCGCCGAGATCGCGGAGACGGCGGCGGGGTTCGCGGCCGCCGACGGCGCCGGGATCATGTACGACCTCGGCGTCGAGCAGACGCGATTCTCCACCCTCAACGCGTATCTCATCCGGGTCCTGCTCGCGCTCACCGGGAACCTCGGCCGGCGCGGCGGCAACGTCTTCATGGAGAACTTCCTGCCGGCGGTCGTCGACGCGAGCCGCGTCTCCGAGCCGGAGCGCGCCCTCGCGTCCGGCATCCCGGCGATCCGCGCGCTCGGGAACTTCGGGATGATGTCGCCGACGCTCGTGCCGGAGGAGATTCTCGTCGACCATCCCGAGCGGCTGCGCGCGCTCGTCGTCGAGGGCTCGAACCCGATCCTCTCGTACTCCGACGCCGCCCGCTGGCGCGAGGCGCGGGCCCGGCTCGACCTCCTCGTCGTCATCGACCCGGCGATGACGGAGACGGCGCGCCTCGCCGACTGGGTGCTGCCGACGCCGGTCGGGTACGAGAAGTGGGAGATCGCGAACTTCTGGAAGGGCTACCCCGAGATCTTCGTCCAGCTCCGGCCGCCGCTCGTGCCCGGTCCCGCCGACGCGCTGCCCGAGCCCGAGATCTACGTGCGGCTCGCCGAGGCGATGGACGTCTTCGGCCCGCCGCCCCCGGCGCTCCACGCGCTCGCGCCGGCGGCCCTCGAGCCGGCGGGCGCGATGGCGTTCTTCGGCGCCGCGCAGGAGGCGGCCGGCGGCAACGAGAACCGGATGCTCTTCTGGACGTACCGGACGCTCGGCCCACATCTTCCCGCGCCGTCGCTCGCCGCCGTCTGGCTCCTCTGCCACGTGAACGCGTTCTTCCGCGGCGAGGCCGTCGCGCGCACGCTCGGCGCCGCGTGGGCGAGCCGCACGCCGTTCGAGGTCGCGGCCGAGCTCTTCCGTCGCATCCTCGCGCATCCCGAGGGCGTCGAGGTCGCGCGCCAGGCGGAGGCGACGAACCTCGACGACCACCTGGGCTTCGCCGACGAGCGGGTTCGCCTCACGCCCGCGCCCATGCTCGACGAGATCCGCCGCGCGCTCGCGACGCCGCTCGCCGTCGATCCCGCCTTCCCCTTCGTCCTCGCCGCGGGGCTCCGCACGCGCTGGACCGCGAACACGATCCAGCGCGACCCGGCGTGGCGGAAAGGTCGCGGCCCGCACTGTGCGCTCAACCTCTCGCCCGCCGACGCGGCGGCGCTCGGCGTTGGGCGCGGCGACCGCCTCCGCGTCCGCACGCGCCGCGGCGCGGTCACGCTGCCCGCGGAGGTCGACCCGAAGCTTCAGCCCGGTCACGTCTGGATGCCGAACGGCTTCGGCATGACGTACCCGGAGCTCGAGGGCCTCGTCGACGGCGCGAACCAGAACGAGCTCACCGACACGGCCGACCGCGACCCGTTCACGGGCATCCCGCACCACCGCTTCGTCCCCTGCCGCCTCGAGCGCGTGGAGGAGTAGCGAGCGCCGTGGCCGCGGTCATGCTCGCGACCGTGTCGAGCCGCATGCGCGCGTGGCCGAGGCGCCGCGCGCGGGCGATCGCCTCCTCGGCGAGCGCGCGGCCGAGGCCGCGCCGCCGCCAGCCCGGGCGCACGTAGAGGCGCTTCATCTCGCACGTCGCCCCGTCGAGCGGGCGGAGCGCGACGCAGCCCGCCGGATGGTCGCCGTCGAACGCCAGACGGCGACGATGCGCACGCGCGCGAGTGTAGCCCACCCGCGTCATCGAAGCTTCATCCGCCGATCGCATGGGGGAAAGCGCGGCGCGCTAGGGTGCGCCTCGCCACGGATTCCCCCTCGCCCCGTCGGCGGGGCGGCGCCCGGGCGACCGCTCGGGACGCCGCCCACCGCCGACGCCCGAAGGGACTCCGCTCCGCCCCGCGGCGGTCGCCGACTCTTCACCGGATCACCGCCGAGCCGTCACGCCCGCACGCCGAGATCGAAAAGCGCGCCCGGTAAGCTGACGGCATGACGTACGATCTCGCTTCCAACCCGGCCGCGGTCGCGGACCGCCGGCGCCTCGGCGTCGCGCTCGCGGCGACGGGCGCCGACGTGCGCGCGGCGCAGCGTCTCCGCTACGAGGTCTTCGCGACCGAGCTGGCGGCGTCGCTGCCGTCCGAGGACGAGGGCCTCGACCGCGACGCCTTCGACCCGCACTGCGAGCACCTTCTCGTCCGCGACGAGACGACCGGCCGCGTCGTCGGCACTGCATCCAGCTCCACGAGCCCGAGGTTGGTGATCGGCTGCGCGAGCATCCCCGTCCTCGGCGATCCGCCGGCGGCGGCGCGCATCTGCCGGCGGCTCAGCCGCGACCACCTGGCACCGCCCGAGTGGCGCGTCGTCCCCCGGCGGCCGTTCCGGCTCCACACGACCCTCGGGAGCGCCGACGTCCGGATCCCGCCGCTCATCCGCGGGTACTTGAAGATGGGCGCGCTCGTCTGCGGCGACGCCGCGTGGGACGCGGACTTCGGGACGGCGGACCTGCTCCTCGCCCTGCCCGTCCGCCGCATGCGGCAGCCCTACGCGGGGCGGTTCCTGAAGGCGTCGTGACTGCCTCGCGCCGGACGCGCGTCCGCCGCACGCTGCGCCTCGCCGCGCACCTCGGCGTCGGGTGGGTGGGCGCCGCGGTCGCGCCGCGGCTCGCCCCGGCGCGGCGTCGCCGTCTCGCGCGCCGCCTCGCGCGGCGGACGCTCGCGATCCTCGACGTCCGCCTCATCGTGCACGGGACGCCTCCGCGGCGCGGCCCGTGCCTCCTCGTCGCGAACCACGTGTCGTGGCTCGACGTCTGGGCGCTCGGCGCGGTCTGCGACGCGCGCTTCGTCGCGAAGTCGGAGGTGCGGACGTGGCCGGTCGCCGGCCGGATCGCGCGCGGCTTCGACACGCTCTTCATCCGGCGCGGCAGCTTTCGCGACGCGGCGCGCGTGAAGGACCGCGTCGCCGCGGCGCTCGCCGCCGGGGAGATCGTCGCCGTCTTCCCCGAGGGCACGACGACCGACGGCGCACGGGTCCGGCCGTTCCACGCGGCGCTCCTCCAGGCGGCGGTCGACGCCGCGGTCTCCGTCCAGCCGGTCGCCCTGCGCTACCCCGACGTCGACGGCAGGCCGCATCCGGGACCGGCGTTCGTGGGCGACACGAGCTTCGTCGCCTCGCTGCGGCGGGTCCTCCGCCTCCCGGCCCTGCGCGCCCGGCTCGTCTTCGGCGAGCCGATCCCCGCCGTCGCCCGGCGGGAGGTCGCGCTCCGGGCGCAGACGGCGATCGCCCGCGCGCTCGGCGTCCCCGTCGACCGGCCGACGCACCGGACGCCGCCCCGCCCGCTCGCCGCGGCGGGCTGAAGCGCACCCAGCGCCCCCGCGTCGCCCCCGTCCATCACCGGACAGGTGCGGCGTCGCGATTTCCGACAGCGATCGGCCGGAGCCCCACCCGACGCCGCGCCCGCGGGAGTGGCGGGGGATTTGCTCTGCCACGCCGGCGACCGTTGTCCCCCACCCCGAGGCGCGGCGGCGCAGTCCGGCGACACGCCGGGCCGCCGCGCCCCCTCCACCTCCCCGTCTCCCGCGGATGCGGGCTATTCGCGCCGGGGCGGGTAGAGATAGCGCCCGAGCCAGGAGCTGCGCTCGCGCGCGGCCACCGTGCGGCATTCGGACTCGGTCATCCACATGCCGTGGCCGAGCGGGCACTCCTCGATCGCGACGCCGGCGTGCTTGCGCTCCACGAGACGGGCGCCGCAGTCGGGGCACCGGCGGCGGGCGAGCTCGCGCAGGTGCTCGCGCTGCTCCTCCTCCTTCGCCTGGTGGAGGCGGGCGATGAGGTCACGATCGCGCCGGGTGAAGTACACGTCCTCCTCGGCGTGCTCCTTCTCACGCAGCTTTTCGACGAACGAGTCCTCGAACAGGGTCATGCGACCACCGTAGTGCCGGGAGACGAACGCCGCAATGGCGCGGTCGGCGACTAGCGCGACTGGCGGCGGTCGCCAGGGCGCTCGAACGGCAGCACGGCCGAGCCCTCCGCCGCGGGCGCAGGCGCCTCCGCCGGCCGCGCGCGGCGCGCGAGCCGCCAGCGCCGCCACGCCTCCACGACCGCCTCGAGGTACGTGTAGTAGACGGGCGTCAGGTAGAGCGTGATCAGCTGCGAGAAGAGGAGCCCGCCGACGACGGCGAGGCCGAGTGGGCGTCGCGCCTCGGCGGCGCCGAACGCGAGCGCGATCGGGAGCGCGCCCAGGAGAGCCGCCATCGTCGTCATCATGATCGGCCGGAAGCGGATGAGGCACCCCTCGGTGATCGCGTCGATCGGCGCCTTCCCCTCCTCGCGCTCGGCGGCGAGCGCGAAGTCGATCTGCATGATCGCGTTCTTCTTCACGATGCCGATCAGCATGATGATGCCGATGAAGGCGTAGATGTCGAGCTCGGCGCGGAAGACGAGGAGCGTGAGCAGCGCGCCGAAGCCCGCGGACGGGAGCCCCGAGAGGATCGTGAGCGGGTGGACGAAGCTCTCGTAGAGGATGCCGAGCACGATGTAGATGACGAGGATCGCCGCCGCGAGGAGGAGCCAGAGGTTCGCGAGCGAGGACTGGAACGCCTGCGCCGTCCCCTGGAAGCTGGTCGAGACCGTCGCCGGGAGCTTCTGGCGCGCGAGCGCCTCGATGCGCTCGACGGCGTCGCCGATCGACCCGCCGGGCGCGAGGTTGAAGGAGAGCGTCACGGCGGGCAGCTGCCCGGCGTGGTTCACGGTGAGCGGCCCGACGCCCTCCTCGAGCCTGGCGACGGTCGAGAGCGGGACGAGGTCGCCGTTCATCGAGCGGACGTAGAGCATCGAGAGCGCGGCGGGATCGCGCTGCCAGCGCTCTTCCAGCTCGATGATGACGCGGTACTGGTTGTTGGGCGCGTAGATGGTGGAGATCCAGCGGCTGCCGTACGCGTCGTAGAGGGCGTTCTCGATCTGGTCGGCCGTGACGCCGAGGGCCGAGGCCTTGTCGCGGTCGATGACGACGTTCACCTGCGGGCTCTGGAGCTGGAGGTCGCTCGTCACGTCGACGAGTCCCGGGACGGTGCGCAGCTCCTTCTCGAACGCCTGCGCCGCGCGGTAGAGCTCGTTCGTGTTCGTGCCCTGGAGCGTGAACTGGTACTGGCTCTTCGTCAGCTGGCCGCCGATGCGGATCGTCGGCAGCTGCTGCATGAAGACCCGCAGCCCCGGAACCGAGGCCACCTTCGGCCGGAGCTCCGCGATCACGTCGGCGATCGAGCCGCGCCGCGCGCGCGGGATCAGATGGAGGAACATGCGGCCCTGGTTCGCCGTCATGCCAGCGCCCGAGGTCGAGCTGACGATCGTCGAGAAGAGCTGGTGCACGTTCGGGTCCTGGCTGATGATCGCGCCGACCGCCTGCTGGTGCTGCTTCATCGCCTCGAAGGAGATGCCCTGCTCCGCCTCGGTGACGGCGAAGATCGCGGACTGGTCCTGATCGGGGATGAAGCCCTTCGGGACGGCGCGGAAGAGGAAGACCGTCGCGACGAGGATCACGACCGAGACGAGCATGGTCGCGGGGCGGTGGCGGAGCACCCACGCGAGGCTCGTGCGGTAGGCCGCGAGCATGCGGTCGAACACGCGCTCGGTCGCCTCGTAGAGCCGGCCGTGCCGCTCGCCGCCGTGCGCGCGGAGGAAGCGCGCGCAGAGCATCGGCGTGAGCGTCAGCGACACGAAGCCGGAGAGGAGGATCGCGACGCAGATCGTGACCGCGAACTCGTGGAAGAGCCGGCCGATGATGCCCGGCATGAAGAGGACCGGGATGAACACGGCGGCGAGCGAGATCGTCATGGAGAGGATCGTGAAGCCGATCTCGCGCGAGCCGGCGAGCGCGGCCTCGAGCGGGCGCTCGCCCGCCTCCATGTGGCGGACGATGTTCTCCAGGATGACGATCGCGTCGTCGACGACGAAGCCGATCGAGAGCGTGAGCGCGAGGAGCGAGAGGTTGTCGAGGCTGTAGCCGAGCGGCGCCATCGCCGCGAACGTGCCGACGACCGAGAGCGGCAGCGCGAGGCTCGGGATGACCGTGGCGGAGACGTTCCGGAGGAAGACGAAGATCACCATCACGACGAGCACGAAGGCGATCAGCATCGTCGCCTTCACCTCGTTCACGGAGTCGAGGATGGACTCCGAGCGGTCGAAGAGGACGCGGAGCTTGACCGACGGCGGGATCTCCTTCCCGAGGACGGGGAGGAGCGCCTTCACCTCCTCGGCCACCTTGACCGTGTTCGTGCCCGGCTGGCGCTGAATCGCGAGCACGACCGCGCGCTCGGTCGTGTCGTGATCGAGGTACCACGACGCGGTCTTGTCGTCCTCGACGCTGTCGATGACGCGCCCGAGCTGCTCGAGCCGCACCGGGGCGCCGTTCCGGTACGTGACGATGACCGGCTCGTAGGCCTTCGCCTCCGTGAGCTGCCCCGTCGCCTGGACGGTGAACGCGCGCTCCCGCCCGTAGAGCGTCCCGGTCGGGATGTTCACGTTCGCGTTCCGGACGGCGTCGGCCACCTCGTCGATGCCGATGCCGCGGCTCGCGAGCGCCTGGGGGTCGAGTTGCACGCGGACGGCGAACTTCTGCGCGCCGAAGACCTGCACCTGCGCGACGCCGCTCACCATCGAGATGCGCTGCGCGAGGAGCACCTCGGCGTAGTCGTCGACCGTCCAGAGCGGGAGCGTCTTCGAGGTGAGGCCGATGTAGAGGATCGGCTGGTCGGCCGGGTTCACCTTCCGGTACGTCGGCGGCGTCGGCATGCCGGGCGGGAGGAAGGGCGTGGCCTGGGTGATCGCCGACTGGACGTCCTGCGCCGCGGCGTCGATGTTCCGCGAGAGGTCGAACTGGAGGGTGATCTGGGTCGAGCCGAGGGCGTTCGTCGAGTTCATCGACGTGAGCCCGGCGATGGTCGAGAACTGCCGCTCGAGCGGGGTCGCGACCGACGACGCCATCGTCTCGGGGCTGGCGCCCGGGTTCGACGCGATGACGAGGAGGGTCGGGAAGTCGACGTTCGGGAGGTCGCTCGTCGGGAGCGTGCGGTACGCGCCGACGCCGAAGATCAGCACGGCGCACATGATGAGCGTCGTCGCGATCGGACGACGGATGAACGGCTCGGTCAGGCTCATCGCGCGTCCCCGACGCGCTCCGGCGCGGGTGCGGAGTCCTCGACCGTCACGCTGACGCCCGGCGCGAGCCGGACGAAGCCCGTCGTCACGACCCGCTCACCCGGCTCGAGGCCCGACGCGACGACGGCGTCCTGCCCCTCCGTGCGCTCGACCTTCACCGGGCGGTACTCGACCGTGCTGTCCGGCTTCACGACGAAGAGGTACGGACCCTCCTGCCCCGTCTGGACGGTCGGGGCGGGGACGACGACCACGTCGCGCTCGGTGGTGAGCGTGAGCGTCACGTTCACGAACTGCCCCGGCCAGAGCGCCTCGTCGGCGTTCGCGAACACGGCCTTCAGGAGCACGGTGCCCGTCGTCGTGTCGACCCGGTTGTCGATGAAGCTGAGCTCGCCGACGATCGGATCGCCGCCGGCCGGGAAGGCGACGTGGGTCGTGAGCGGGTGCGCGGCGTTCCACTGCCGGATCGCGGGAAGCTCCTTCTCGGGGACCGTGAAGGTCACGTAGATGGGCTTCATCTGATTGATCGTCGCGAGCTGCGTGTCGTTCGCCTTCACGAGGTTCCCCTGGTTCACGAGGAGCCGCCCGATCCGCCCCTCGAGCGGCGACCTGATGTAGCAGAAGCCGAGCTGGAGCTTGGCATTCTCGACCGCCGCCTTCGCCGCCTCGACCGACGCCGCCGCGGTGGCCGCCTCCGTGTGCGCGCGGTCCCACTCGTCGCGCGACACGATGCCGCTCTTCGCGAGCTCGGTCATGCGCCGCTCCTGCACGGCGGCGTTCGTCGCCTGCGCCTCGACGCGCACGAGGTTCGCCTTCGCCTGGTCGAGCGCGGCCTGGAAGGGCCCCGGGTCGATGACGAAGAGGAGGTCACCCGCGCGGACCTCGTCGCCCTCCTTGAAGCGCACCTGGGCGAGCTGGCCCTCGACCTGGGAGCGGAGCGTGACGGTCTGGAACGCCTCGACGTTCCCGATCGCGCGCACGGCGACGGGCACGTCCCGCCGCTCGGCCGCCGTGACCCGCACCGGCACCGCGGCCGGGGGCCGGCCGGCGGGACCGGAGGAGCACGCGGCGAGTGCGAGGCAGAGCACGATGAGGGACACGGAGCGGGACACGGAACTCACGAGTCTCACAATACCGGTCGGGCACGCCAGGACAAGACGTCTTCGAAGCGGGGCGACGAATATTCAGCGCCCCACCTCGACCGCGTTGGTTTCGACCTCGACCGGCGTCCGCTCGGGGCGCGGCTCGCACACCGCGAGCGCGACCGGCGCGCGCCCGGACGTCGGCGCGGCCCCGACGACGCGAACCGCTGCCCCCGACGCGCCCACCTCGAAGCAGCCGTCGCGCTCCGGCAGCTCCGCCTCGACGCGGGCCGCGTGCCCGCCGAGCCGCGCCGTCCGCGCGATCCGCACGGGCGGCACGGTGAGCGCGTGCAGCGTGACCGCGATCGGCTCGCCCGTCGCGTAGCGGTCGTACTCCGTCCGCGCGAAGAGCCGCGCGTTGCCGGCGGAGAGGTTCTCGTCGACGCGCGACGTCGCCGCCTCCCAGAAGCGCGGCCGTCCGACGTCGACGTGGAGGAAGCCCTCCTTCGCGTAGTAGCCGGCGCCGCAGCAGTCGAGGCTCCGGACCTTCAGCCAGAGCGGCCGGAGGATCGGGCGCGGGAACGCGAGATCGGCGGCGAGCCCTTCGGTGTGGAGCGAGCCGGCGGCGGCCTTCGCGCCCTGGCGGCGGATCGTCTCGTTGTAGCCCGGCGTCCGGTAGCCGGAGACGAGGACGAGGCGCTTCCCGCCCGCGAGCGCCTGCACGCGGCTCAGCACCTCGACCAGGCGAAGCGCGAGGCGCCCGTCGCCCGAATCGTCGGCGGAGCGGAAGAGCCGCCGAAGCCGCGCGATGGCGGCCTCGTCGTAGGTGCCGTCCGGGCGCCGGTAGCGGACGCTCACCTGCTCGTCGGTGTGGCCGTTCACGACCGCGAGCGTGCCGTCGCCCGCGACGAAGAAGCGGAGCGGCGCGGGCGCCGCCGCGGCGACGGCCGCCGCGAACGGCACGAGCGCCGCGGCGCCGACGAGCGTGGCGAGGACGAGCGGCGTCACCCGCCGCGGACGCCCCGCGCGGACGTCGCCGGCGGCGCCTCCGAGAGCGGCGTGCACCTCGCCTCCCATCCGAATGGGCAACCGTCTCTACCGGACCGCGGCGCTCCCACTCAAGCCGGACGCGTCCGCCGGGGAGCGTGCGGGGCCGCGCCTCACGTCCGCGCGGGACGGCACGGGCCGGGGCCGGCGGATGGAGTCGCGGGGACGGGCAGGAGACGATCGGGGCCGGGAGGAACGTCGATGACGACCCCCGAGGAGACCGCCCGCCGCGCCGAGCGCGAGCGCGTCGCCACGGCAGCGACGCCGATCCTGGGCGCGCCGATCGAGCACCTGCGCGTCTCGTGGGGCGGCGTCTGGTCGGGCTTCGTGATCGGGCTCTCGGCCTCGATCCTGCTCGGCATGCTCGGGCTCGCGATCGGCATCACCGCCGCCGACGTCGGCCCGGGCGACGCGGGCGCGGCCGCAAAGGGGCTCGGGATCGGCGCCGGCGTGTGGGCCTTCCTGACGCTCATCATCTCCCTCTTCGTCGGCGGCATGGTCGCCGCGCGCTCGGGGGCGGCCCTCGACCGGCCGACGGCCGCGATCCACGGCGCGCTCGTCTGGGGGCTCGCGGTGATCGCGACCATCTACCTCGGGGCGGCGGGGATCGGCCTCGGAGCGAGCGCGCTGTTCAACGTCGCCGGCAGCGCGGCGTCGCAGGCCGGCGGCGGCGGCGTGATCGCCGACCTCACGAGCGGCGACGCGAACCGCATGGCCGCCCGGCTCGCCGACCCGAGGACCGCGAGCACGGTCGCGAGCGCGACCGGCATGCCGCAGGCCGACGTCGAGCGCATCCTCGCCGACGCCCGCACGCGCATCCAGGCGAGCCAGAACGACCCGGCCCGCGCGGTGAGCGAGGCGCGGGACGCCCTCCAGCCGATCATCGCGCGCGCGCAGCAGCAGGTGGCGGCGACCGCCGCCCAGGCGAAGCCCTACGCCACCGGCGCCACCTGGGCGGGCTTCGGCGCGCTCCTCGTGTCGCTCGCCGCCGCCCTCGGCGGCGCGATGCTCGGCTGCCGGCAGGTGCGCGAGGAGGCGATCGCCCCGGCGATGTAGCGCCCGCGTCGCGTCACCGGACGAAGGCGCCCACCTGCCCCGCGAGCGCGTCGTGGATGCGGATGCGCGACATGGGGAGCAGGTCGGGCGGGAGGCGGTCGGGCGGGAACCACGCGAGCGCCAGCGACTCCGGGCCGCACGCGAGCGTGCCGCCCGTGATGCGGCACTCGAACGCGGCGCTCACGTAGTGGATGACGGTCCCGTCCGGGTACGTGACGATCTGGTGGTGCTCCGGCGCGGAGTAGAGGCCGACGAGCCGGATCGGCTCGACCTCGAGGCACGTCTCCTCGCGCACCTCGCGCACGAGCGCGTCGCGCACGGACTCGCCCGGCTCGACCCCGCCCCCCGGGAGCCCCCAGAGGCGGTTGTCGTCGCGCTGCTGGAGCAGCACGCCGTCCGCCGTGAGGATGATCGCCGACACGCCCGGACGGATCTGCATCGGGGCGCACTGTAGGAGGGCCCGGTCGCGCCCGCAAGTCACGCGACGATTCGGTGGTGGTGGGTCAGTCTTGCGCGTCGTACCACATCGCGCGGGAGCGCGGAGAGCCCTCGCGGAGACGACCAGGGGCACCACCACGTCCCTCGATGCGGCATGAGCGTCGTGCTAACGGTGCGCTCGCCTCCGCGAGGCCTCCCCGGCGCTCCCGGGTCGATGGTCGTCGTGCAACTGACCCACTGCCGAGATTCCGATTCTCGTCGACGGACGCCGGTGCGATGCGCGATGAGCGCCGGATGCTCCCCCGCCCGCGCCCGCCGTCGCGACGAAGGTCGGCGGGACGAAGACGATCGGCCTCGGCTGCCCGATCGACTTCGCCTTCTTTCCCCGCCGACGGCGATGACCCGGTGCACGGCGAGCTTCCAGACGGGGCGCGGCGCCCGGGTGAAGTCGTGGCTCGCGCCGACGGGCGTGAGCGTCCAGGGGACGTTCAGCGGCCGGCTCCGGAAGCGGCGTCCGAGCGCGCGAGCCGCCCCGCGAGCGCCGTGCCGTGGCGGCGGAACGCGGCCGCGTTCACGAGGATCGTCACGAGCGAGGTGGCGAGGATCGCGTCGTACACGGGCCGCGCGACGAGCCCGTGCTCGAGCCCGGTCTTGCCAAGGATGTAGGAGAACTCGCCGATCTGCCCGAGGCCGAGGCCGGCGAGCAGGGCCGCCCGCATCGGGTAGCCGCCGGCGCGGACGATCCCGGTCCAGATGGCGAGCTTCCCGACCGTCACGACGGCGACGAGCGCGGCGACGGTCGGCAGCTCGGCGACGATCGTCGCGGGCCGGATGAGCATCCCGACCGACACGAAGAAGACGGCGACGAAGACGTCGCGGATCGGGAGGATGCGGTCGAGCGCCGCGTGCGCCGGCGGCGAGTCGCTCAGGACCATGCCGGCGAGGAACGCGCCGAGCGCGTGCGAGAGCCCGAGGAGCACCGTGAACGCGGCGGTCCCGACCGCGATCGTGACGGTCGCGAGGAGGAGCAGCTCCGAGCTCCGGCTCCGCGCGACGAGGAGGAGGAGCCGCGGCACCGCCCAGCGGGCGAGGGGCACGACGGGGACGAGCACGAGCGCCGAGAGGAGGAGCCCGCGCGCGAGCGAGAGCACGTCGCCCTCCCCGCCGCGCGCGGAGCCGAGCGCCGGAACGAGCAGCGTCATCACGACGACGGCCAGGTCCTCCACGATCGTGATGCCGACGACGGCCCGCCCGTGCGGCGTGTCGAGGTCGCCGCGCTCGAGGAGGAACTTGACCAGCACCATCGTGCTCGCGACGCTGAGCGCCGCGCCGACGACCATCCCCTGCGTCGCGTCCCAGCCGAGGAGCCGCCCGACCCCCATCGTGAGGAGCGTCACGAGGACGATCCCGAGCGGCCCGCCGACGAGCGCGAGCGCGCCGACGCGGAGGAGCTTCCCGAAGGAGAACTCCATGCCGATCGAGAACATGAGGAGGATGACGCCCACCTCCGCGAACTGCTCGAAGGGATGCGGATCCGCGATCGTGAGCCCCGGCGTGAAGGGGCCGATCACGATGCCGGCGACGACGTAGCCGACGATGAGCGGCTGGCGGAGCGCCTGCGCGAGCGTCGCGCCGCCGACCATCGCGAGGAAGAGGAGGCCCAGGTCGACGTAGAAATGGGCGGCGTCCACGGCGTCCCGGTCTTATCGGGTTCGGGGTGGGGACGCAGCCGGGCCGCGCCCCGGCGCGCCGGGTCCCGACCGGGCGCGGCCGGGGCCGGTGCGCGCCGCGGTCCGCGCGCGCGCCGCGGCCGCGTGCTAGGAGGGCGCATGCTCGGCGCCGACGTCGTCGTCCTCCTCGCCGTCGCCGCCGCGGGCCTCCTCGCCGGCCGGCTCGTCCGGCTCCCGCCGATCCCCGCCTACCTCGTCGCCGGCGTCGTCGCGGGCCCGGGCGTCCTCCACTGGGTGTCGCGCACGGAGACCGTCGAGCAGCTCGCCGCGGTGGGCGTGGCGCTCCTCCTCTTCGGCGTCGGGATCGAGTTCTCGCTCGACCGGCTCCGCCTCCGCGCCGCCCGCATGGCCGCGACGGGCGCCCTCCAGGTGGCCGGCACGACCGCTGCGACGGCGGCGACGCTCCGCCTCCTCGGCACGCCGTGGGCGACGGCCGTCTTCGCCGGCTTCCTCGTCTCGGCCTCGAGCACGGCGATCGTCTTCAAGGAGTACGCGGACGCCGGCGAGCTCGACGCCCCGCCGGGCCAGGCGGCGGCCGGCATCCTCCTCTTCCAGGACCTGGCGCTCGTGCCGATGATGCTCCTCGTCCCCGTGCTCGCGCACCCGGGCGCGCACGTGCTCGCGAGCGTCGGCACGGCGCTCCTCCGCGCGGCCGTCGCCGTCGGCGCGCTCCTCGTCCTCGCGCGCGTGGTCCTCCCGCGCGCGCTCGCCCTCGTCGCCCGTGCGCGCACGCCGGAGCTCTTCCCGCTCGCGGCGTTCCTGGCGGCGTTCGGGACGGCGTGGGCGGCGACGGCGCTCGGGCTCGCGATCCCGATCGGGACCTTCCTCGCCGGCCTCGCCCTCTCCGGGAGCCCCTACGCGCACCACGTGTTCGCGGAGCTGCTGCCGCTCCGCGACGCCTTCGTCGCCGTCTTCTTCACGAGCGTCGGCATGCTCCTCGCCCCCGCCGAGGCGCTCGCGCACCCGGCGCTCGCGGCCGGCATGCTCCTCCTCGTCGTCGGCAAGGGGGTCCTCATCGCGGCGATCGTGGCCCTCCTCTGGCGCTCGCTGGGCCTCGGGGTGCTCGCGGGCTTCGCGCTCGCGCAGATCGGCGAGTTCTCCTTCGTGCTGAGCCGCACGGGCGTGGCGGCGGGCCTCATGCCGGACGGCGCCGAGTCGGCGTTCCTCGCGGTCGCGATCCTCACCATGGCCGCCACACCGCTCCTCCTCCGCGTCGGCCGCCGCCTCGCCGAGGCAGCGGGCGCGAGACCGACCGCGGTCCCGGCGTCGCCCCTGCGCGACCACGTGCTCGTCCTCGGCTGCGGCACGACGGGCCAGGCCGTCGCCCGGGTGCTCCGCGAGACGGGCATTCCCTTCCTCGCCGTCGACCTCGTGGCGCCCGTCGTCGAGGCCGCGCGCGCCGAAAACCTCCCCGTCCGCTTCGGCGACGCCTCACGCCGCGGCGTGCTCGAGGAGCTGGGCGCGCCCGCCGCGCGCGCGGCGGTCGTGACCGTCGGCGACCCGGGCGCGACGCGCCGGATCGTCTCCGTCCTCCGGCAGATGAACCCGCGCTGCCGGATCATCGTCCGCGCGCAGCGCGTGGCCGAGGTGGAGGAGCTCGAGCGCCTCGGCGCCGACGACGTCGTGCCGTCGGAGTTCGAGACGTCGATCGAGCTGTTCGTGCGGCTCCTCGGGCACATGGGCGTCCCGCGCCACGTGGCCCGCGTGCAGGAGTCGCTCATCCGCCTCGACCGCTACCAGGCGCTCCGCGGCGTCGGCGCGTCCGCGGAGCTGCTCGCGAAGGCGGGCCAGATCATCGCGGGCGGCATCCTCGAGACGGCGCAGGTGATGGAGGGAAGCCCCGCGTGCGGGCGGACGATCGGCGAGCTGGCGATCCGGCAGCAGACGGGCGCGACGGTGCTGAGCGTCGTGCGCGGCGCGGGACCGGTCGCGGAGGTGGGTCCGGGGACCCGGCTCGAAGCGGGGGATTTCGTCGTGCTCTACGGCGAGCACGAGGCGATCGACCGGGCGCTCGACGTGCTCGAGCCGCCCCGCGATCGGCGCCGGCCGTCTACTTCCGGCGCCTGAGCTGCCGCCGGGGCGCCGAGCACGGCGATCGCGTCGACCGGCTCGTCCGCGGGCACCACCGGATAGACGCCCTCGTCGCCCCTCACCGTCACCTGAGGAACGGCTACGCCGAGCGCCGCTCGCGCGGCGCCTCGGCCGGTGTCCGTCCGCGCCACTCCATCATGCTCGTGTTGACGCCGAGCCACGCCGCGATCCGGTAGAACGCCCTGAAGGGCAGCACGCCCTTCAAGGGCGGCGTCAGCCGCACGAGCCACGGCGTGCGAACCACGACGGCGTTCGACAGGACGGCGTCGACGATCAGGGCGGCGACGCGCTCCGGCGCGAGCAGCGACGTCGTGGCCGGCGCCTTGGCGCCCTCGAAGAGCCCGGTCGCGACGTAGCTCGGGCAGACGGTCGTCACGTGCACGTGGCGGTGTCCCGCGAGCGCGAGCTCCAGCTGGAGCGACTCCGAGAACCCGATCACCGCCCACTTGCTCGACGCGTACGTGGCGCCGAAGGGGAGCCCGACGTAGCCCGACGCGCTCGCCACGTTGACGAGGTGGGCGTCCGGGCGGCCGATCAGGTCGGGCAGGAAGGCGTGGGTCATGGCGACGAGGCCGAGCACGTTCACCGCGTACGTCGTCCGGTGCTTCTCGAGCGGGACGTCGAGGAACGCCCCGCCGAACACGACCCCCGCGTTGTTCACGAGCACGTCGATCGGCCCGCCGTCGCGGTGGACGCGGTCGCGGAGGGCGAGGATGCCCGCCTCGTCGGTGACGTCGAGACGGTAGGTCCAGGCGCGGACGCCGCGGGCGGCCAACCGCGCGGCCACGGCGGCGAGCGCGTCGGCGTTCAGGTCGACGAGGAGAACGTCCGCGCCGCCGGCGGCGAATGCCTCGGCAGTGGCCTTGCCGATGCCGGAGGCGGCGCCGGTGACGAGGACGCGCTTCGTGGTGAGGGTCTTCATGGCCCGTTCGTAGCGTTCGTCGCCGCGGGGCTCAACGGGTCGAGGTCCACTCGTCGCCTGGCCGTACGGGGCGCCGCGCCGGTCGCGGACGTCGGGCCGGGAACACGGCTCGACGCGGGGAAGCGTCGTGCGCATCAGGCGATCGATGGGGGACTGGGGCGCTGGAGCCGCGGCCGTGATCGGTTCGGTCTCCGAGCGCAGGCACGGGGGCTCGACCCCACGACGACCCGCCCGATGCGACTGTGTGCCGTCGATCGAGTCCGCGGTGCCATGGGACTCAAGTTACCCGCAAGAAATGCATTTCCCTTGACACCAAGGAACAGGGGCGGCTAAGCCTTGCGCACTCGCGACGCAGCACCGACCCTGACGGGGGGGGCGACCATGTTCAGCCATGTCATCCTGGGTCTCCTGCGCGACGGCGAACAGCGTCACGGCTACGAGCTGACGATGCAGTACCGGCTCCGCTCCGGAACCAAGATGAGCCCCGGCAACTTCTACCGCGAGCTGACCCGCCTCATGAATGCCGGCCTCGTGCAGACAGGCTCGAACCCTCCGGGCGCGGATGCCCGCCGGATTCCGTACACGATCACCGAGCGCGGGCGGCAGGTGTTCGATCGGTGGCTCGCCTCCCCGACACGCGAAGACGAAGACATCGGGAGCTGGCTCCTCTTCGTCCATCTCGTCGATCGTGAGGCGCGCGACGATATCCTCGAACGTTACCGCGAGGACCTCTGGATGCGGAACAAGCTCCTGACGCGCACCCGTGATGATGCATTGCGGGCGCGACGGGAGAAGCCCGAGGACTACGATCCGCTACCCGTGATCGTCGCACGACAGATCAAGCAGGTGTCGGCCGAGCTGAGCTTTCTGGACGAGTTCCGCGCGTTTCTCGAGGATGCAGATGCGCGCCGGGAGGCGGCTTCGCGAGACGACGCGGCGACGCAGCTCGCGACGGAGGAGAAGGCGCCGCGGGTCACCGCCATGCCCAACAAGGCCAGGCGTCGCGCCCGGGTACGGTCGTGACGCCCATCATCGCCCTCCAATCGGTGACGAAGCGGTACGGCACGGGTGCCGCCCGGACCACGGCCGTCGACGATCTCTCGCTGCACATAGGGCCGGGTGAGTTCGTCGCGCTCATGGGACCGAGCGGATCGGGCAAGACCACGGTCTTGAACCTCATCGCCGGCCTCGACACGCCGGACAGTGGTCGGATCGTCGTCGATGGACGCGATCTCTCGCAGCTCGCCGATCATCAGCTCGCCGACATGCGACTCGGCACGATCGGCTTCGTCTTCCAGTCGTTCAACCTGCTGCCGGCATTGACCGTCGAGCGGAACGTCGCCTGGCCGTTACAGTTCGCGGGGTGCAAACGCCGCGAGGTGGCGCGGCGGACGGCGGCCGCGCTCGAGCGGGTCGGGCTCGCGGACCACGAGCGGCGCCGGCCGGCGGAGCTCTCGGGCGGCGAGCAGCAGCGGGTCGCGATCGCTCGCGCCATCGCGACGCGGCCAGCCATCCTGCTCGCCGACGAGCCGACCGGGAATCTCGACTCGCGCACCGGCCAGAAGATCCTCGATCTCCTGCGCGAGCTGAATCAGGAGCAGCACGTGACGGTCGTCATGGTCACCCACAGCACGCTCGCGGCGGCGTACGGCGATCGCACCCTCGAGCTGCATGACGGCCGGCTTCTCCACGACGTCCGCGTGCCGCGTTCACGCACCCTGGCGAACGTCGGCCGCGAATCGTGATGCGCACGGCGCTCTCGCTGCACCTGGCGTACGAGCACGTCCGCGCGGGGTTCGGCCGGATGGCGCTCAGCCTACTCGCGATCGCCCTCGGGGTCGCCCTGGTCGTGGCCGTCAGTGCCATGAATGCAGCCGTCCTGTCATCCTTCATGGAGACGGTAGATGGCGTCGCTGGACGTGCGGCGCTGACGGTAACTGCCGGAGAAGGGCTGACGTTTCCGGAAGACGTGCGCGCGCGGGTCGAGAGCGTCCCGGGAGTGAAGCTCGCCGTACCCCTGGTTCGCGGCGTCGCCTTCCCCGACGATGGGAGCGGCGAGCTCCTCACCGTGCACGGTGTCGACCTCACGCATGATGCCGAGGTTCGCGTCTACCATGATTCCGCCGATCCGACAGACGTCATCGACGATCTACTCGTATTCTTGAGCCAACGCGACTCCATCGTACTCGGCCGCGAATTCGCACGAACTCGAGGACTCGCGGTCGGCGGCACGCTCACGCTCGTCACTCCGACAGGCACCAGACCATTCACGGTGCGAGGGCTTCTCGACCCGCAGGGTCTCGCGAAGACGCTTGCCGGTCGGATCGTCGTCATGGACCTCCTGGCGGCAGAGGAGGCTTTCACCTCACGCGGGCAGGTGAATCAGATCGACGTGCTGGTGAACGAGGGCACGTCCGCGCAGGATGTGAAGGATCGGATCTCCTCGGTGCTGCCCCAAGGCTTGTCGGTGGAAGAACCGGCGGTCCGCAAGGAGCTGATCCGCAAAACCGTCGAAGGCTTTCAGGCGATGATCACGGCGTTCGCGCTCCTCGCCGTCGTCGCCGGCTTCGTCATCTGCTACAGCCGCCTGGGGGCGATCTTCGAAGCCCGAACGTGGGAAGCCGGGCTCTTCCGTTCCGTCGGGCTCCGGCGATCGACGGTCTTTCTCGAGCTGCTGAAGGAAAGCCTCTTGTTGGGCTCGCTCGGGGTGCTCGCGGGCATTCCGCTCGGCCTATCCCTCGCGCGATACGCATTGCCCGCCGTCACGACCGCCACCGCCATCAACTTCCACATGCCCGTGGCGGCGACGGACGCGCCAACGCCGAACACCTCGGTGCTCCTCGGGGCTGTGATCGGAGTGATGGCAGCGGTTCTCGGCGCCGCCTTGCCGGCAGCTCGCCTTGCGCGGAAGGATCCCGTGGCCGCCCTGACGATGCGAGGGCGTGAAGAGCCGGCACATCCACGGCAGTTGCGTGTGACGCTCGGCCTCGCGTCACTCGCCCTCCTCCTCGTCATTGCCGAGCTCGTGACGAGACGGACTCTCCTGGGAATGCTCACCACGCTCGCGATCGTCGCCGCGGTCTTCTTCGGAGCATCCGACCTCGTCACGGCCGGCTCTCGTCTCCTCGGGCGGACTTGGACGGCCGCGTTTCGCGCAGCGGGGGCATTGGCGGCAGAGCACATCGCCGAGCACCCGCGTCGCGCCGGCCTCGCCGCCGCGACGATCGGCGTCGGCCTCGCGTCGGTCCTCCTCTTCGGGATCCTCGCCTGGAGCTTCGAGCGCACGCTCGTCTCGCAGCTCGCCCCGAGGAACGAGGTCGACCTCGTCATCACCTCGTCTCTCTCCACCGGCGGCTACATGACGGCTCCACTTCCGGACCGCTTGCTCGACGACATGCGGAAGGTGGACGGAGTGGCGCGCGTATGCGGTGAGCAGCGCAAGGACATCCACTTCCGAGGGCAGCCGATCGTCATCAACGGATTCGACGCCGCCTGCTTCGACCACTTCGCGGTAGCCCGCGCACTCTTCACACCCGACGTGACTGCTACCGCGGTCCAGCGGATCAAGAAGGGACAGGCAGCGTTGGTCTCGGGATCGCTCGCATTCGCATTCGGCGTGCGGCCGGGCGACGTGCTCACCCTCGACTCACCGAACGGAACACGCGCCTTTCACGTCGTCGGGGTCACCAACGCGGAACCCGTTCCGGCGGTCATCGTCGACCGCACCGTCGTCAGGCAGGCATGGAACGACGACTTCGTATCCTGGATTCGAGTCGACACGTCGGGCGGAATGAGCAAGGCCCAGGTCGCGGCCGCCTTGAGAAGACAGTTCGCGGAAAAGTACAGGCTCCAGATCCGGAGCGGTCCGGAGCTGGTGGCATTCTACGGAGACCAGGTGCGGCGCGCCTTCCAGCTCTTCTACCCCATGGAGGTCATCATCTTCGTGCTGCTGCTCATCGGCTTGAGCGATGCGCTCGCGACGAGTGTCCTGGAGAGGACGCGATACATCGGCATGATGCGCGCGGTCGGCATATCTCGTCGCCGCATGGCGCTCGTCGTCGTCTTGGAGGCCCTGGCTATCGGCGTTGTTGGTCTGCTGCTGGCCGCAATCGCGGGCGTCTGTCTCGGGCTGCTCTGGGTGAGGGTGGAGTTTCCCGGGCTGCTCGGTTGGCAGCTGGAGCTTCATTTCCCGACGCAATTCGCCCTTGGCGCTTCCGCCCTGACGCTTTTGACGTGTATCGCTGCTTCCCTGTTGCCCGCCGTTCATGCCGCGCGCCTCCCGGTTCCAGCCGCGCTTCGGAACGAATAAGCGCCCACGTCGACGCTTCCGGGTTGGTATTGGGAGCCGGGAATCGAATCCGAAGTGTGTCATTGGACTCTTACCGGGAACTGGCGCGCCTGCTGCACGCCGGCCTCGTGCAAACGGGCATCAATCCACCCGGCGCGGACGCCCGTCGGATTCCGTACACGATCACGGAGCGGTGGCGGCGGGTGCTCAGACCGCTGGCTCCTGGCGCCGACGGGGCGCGAGGCGTCGGAGGGCTGTGATCCGCTGCCGATCATCGGGAGGCGGCAGATGAAGCAGGTGGCGGCCGATCTCGACGTCCTCGACGCGTTTCGTGCCTTCCTCGAGGAGAGCGAGGCTCGGCTGGCGGCGGCGCCGGCCGCGGAGGAGAAAACCCCGCGCGCCGCGTTCCTCGCTACGCGGCCGCGGCGGCGCACCCCGGCGCCGTCATGACGTCGATCATCGCCCTCGAGGCGATGACGAAGCGGTACGGCACGCGCGGCACGCGCACGACGGCGATCGACGAGCAGCCCCTCGCGATCGGGCCAGGGGAGCTCGCCTCTCTCAAGGGGCCGAGCGTCGGCCGCGAGCCGTGAGGCATGCGGCGCTCTGCGCCCGGCGTACGGACACGTCCGTGCTGGGGTTGATCGGATGGCGCTCAGCGTGATCGCGATCGCGCGCACGAGACGAGCGCTTGCCTTTGGCCCGGAACACAGACCACGCTAGATACCCCGCCGTGCGCCCCGCCGCCGCCCTCCTCCTCACCCTCGCCGCCTGCCACGGCGACCCCCCGCATCCCTACCCCACCGACGTCCAGCAGAACTTCCTCCGCACCTGCACCGCCCGCGCCGACGACCGCACCTGCCGCTGCGCCCTCGACGCGCTCGAGCGCCGCTTCACGATCGACGAGTTCCGCGCCTTCGAGACGCGGCTCAAAGCGGGGGACGTGCCGTCCGAGATGGTCGACGCCACGGCGAAGTGCCGCTGACGCCGATCACGGCGCGAAGCCGAAGAGCGCCGCGAAGTTCTCCGCGAGCCGCGCTGCCACCTCGCCCGGCGCGACGTTCCACAGCTCCGCCGCGTACGCCGCCGTCCCCGCCACCGTCGCGGGCTCGTTCGGCCGCGCGGTCGGGGCCGAGGTAGGGGCAGTCGGTCTCGAGGAGGAGCCGCTCGCGGGGGAGCGTCTCGAGCATCCGGGTGAAGCTCTCGGAGCGCCGCGCGTTCGCCGGGATCGAGAGCCAGTGCCCCGCCTCCGCGACCGCCCGCGCGAGCTTCACCTTGCCGCCGAAGCAGTGCCAGCAGACGCGCCGGGCGCCCAGCTCGGTCAGGATCTCGAGCGCGCGGCGCTCGCGGCGGCGGGTGTGGACGATCATCGGCTTCCCGGCGTCCATCGCGAGACGGACGGCGTCCCCTTGAAGAGGAACGCCTTCGCACCGCCCTCGAACACGCGCTCGAAGGGCCCGATCTCCGCCCCACGCGCCTGCATCGCCTCGAACGTGCAGCGCGCCACGACGGCCGGCCACTTCGCCTCCGGCACCGCGACGTCGAGGAACGCCGCCACCCGGCGCATCTCGCCCGCGAGGTCGGCCTTCAAATCGTTGTAGTGGACGAGGAGGACGTTCGGCTCGCGGCGAAGCCGCCAGAAGGACGCGACGTGCTCGAGGAGGCCCAGCATCGGGAGCCAGAGGTCGAAGAAGCCGTGCACGTCGCCGGTCCACGGCGGCATGAGCGGGATGCCCTCCCCGGCGGCGCGCGCGTTGAGGCCCTCGCGCACGTCGTTCCGGAAGCGATCCATGTGGTTGCACATCGACATGAAGGCGTCGCGCCCGTCGCGCGCGACGAAGACGTGCTTCGCCTCGGGGAAGAACGGGATCCCGTCGGCCGGCGTGTGCGTCTTGACGAACCGGCGGTGGCGCTGCGCGGCGAGGCGCGCGAGCACCTCGTCGATCGGCTCCACCTCGAACTCGAGCCAGGGCGAGATCTCGAGCACGGGTCCCGGGACGTCGCCGTCGGGCCAGAAGAGGCTCGCCACGATCGCCTGCATCCACGTCGTGCCGCACTTCGGCGGCGTGCAGACGAAGACGTCGTCGGGCCGCGGCTCGAACTCCGCCCAGCGGCGGTTGTCGAAGACGGCGGAGCGGTAGGGTGTGAGGCCCTCGATCGGGGTGGGCATGCCGCAGGTTTCGCCCGCCCGCGGCGCGGCCGTCAAGGTTCCCCCGGCGTCAGGACGCGCGCGCCAACGCCGCCTCCCGCGGCGCGTAGATCTCCTCGCGCGTCGTCGGCACGCCCGCGACCCCCGGCGCGGCCTTCGCGGCGACCGTCTGGTAGAGCCCGATCGAGCCCTGCGTGAACGCGACCGACGAGGCGGCGAGGTACGTGAGCCACGTCCGGTAGACGCGCTCGCCGGCGATCGCCCGCGCGCGCGCCGCGTTCGCCTGGAGCCGCTCGACCCACTGGCGCGTCGTCCGCGCGTAGTGGAGCCGGAGCGCCTCGACGTCGAGGATCTCGAACCGCGCCCGCTCCATCTCGTCGAGCGTGTGGGTCACGTTGTCCATCTCGCCGTTCGGGAAGACGTGGCGCTCGAGGAACTCCGTCTGCGACGAGCGGCGCCAGTGCTTCTCGTGCGTGATGCCGTGGCAGAGGAAGAGGCCGCCCGGCACGAGCCGGTCGCGGACGCCGGCGAAGAAGGCGGGGTAGCTCCGGATGCCCACGTGCTCGATCACGCCGACGGCGGCGATCTTGTCGAAGCGGAGGTCGCCGGGGAGGTCCCGGTAGTCGAGGAAATCGACGCGCGCGCGGCCCTCGAGCCCGGCGCGGCTGATCTCCGCCTGCGCCCACGCCGCCTGCTGCTGCGAGAGCGT